>LFIK01001275.1_pt1 | contig 19846 bp, 14 predicted proteins | sample 643401 | NCBI WGS metagenome assembly LFIK01 (sample SAMN03777447, study PRJNA286221) | soda lake metagenome | biome: soda lake; feature: Kulunda steppe; material: water; isolation source: sample T5-Br brine of Lake Tanatar-5 | place: Russia: Kulunda steppe | collected 2010-07
CTGGGTTGCCGTGGTTGCGATGGCTTCCTTGGACGGCAGGTGGTACGGCCCCTGACCCGCGCGGATCTGGATTTCACAGGCCTTGCTCAGGAAGTACAGATTGCCGAAGCACTGGGCCACGGTCTCGCCCACGGTCAGCACGCCATGGTTCCAAAGCAGCATCATGTCCTTGTCGCCCAGGTCGCGGATCAGCCGCTCCCGCTCGTCCAGGTTCAGTGCCACCCCTTCGTATTCGTGGAAGCTCAGGTGCGGTAGGCACAGCATGGCGGTCTGGCTCAACGGCAGCAGGCCCTCCTTCTGGGCGGATACCGCCACGCCGTTGGGCTCGTGCAGGTGCATCACCGCGCCGGCCTTTTCGCGGGCCATGTGCACCGCGCTGTGGATGGTGAAGCCGGCCGGGTTGACCTTGCCGTTGTTGTCGACCGGGTTGCCGTCCTTGTCCACCTTCACCAGTGAGGACGCGGTGATCTCGTGGAACATCATGCCGTAGGGGTTCAGCAGGAAATGATGCTCCGGCCCGGGAACGCGGGCGGAGAGATGGGTGAACACCAGGTCATCCCAGCCGTAATAGGCCACCAGTCGGTAGGCGGCGGCCAGTTGCACGCGGACGTCCCATTCCGTCATGTCCTCGAAGCGCATTTTCAGCGCCGGGTCGGTTGCCTTCATGTCCATGTTCGGATCTCCTCCGGTTGTCGGTAATCTGACTGTCCCGTGCGCGACCGCTAGAGCCAGTCGGGGTTTGTGGTCAGCGGGGTGTCCTCCTGCCGCTGCAGCAGCTCTGCGTGGTAGTGGACTTTCGGCAGTTCGTAGCCGAAAAAGTAGCGGCAGGCGGCCAGTTTGCCCTGGTAGAAGTCCGCATCGGTGGCTGTGTCCGTGAGCCCGACCCGCGCTGCCAGCCCCTGACGCAACCACATCCAGCCGATCACCGTGTGGCCCACCATGTCCAGATAGTGGTTGGCATTGGCCAGGAAGCGCTCACGGTCGCCCGTCTCGGCCACACGCATGAGGGCGTCCGTGGTGTGCTCCACGGCGGTGACGGCCGCTGCCAGCGCGTCGGCTTCGGCGTGCAGTGCGGTGCCGTTCTGCTGCCGCGCCTGGCGGACGGTGGCCTGCATTTCACCGAGCAGTTCCTTCAGCGCGGCGCCGTTCTGCTGCCGGGCCTTGCGCCCGAGCAGGTCCATTGCCTGGATGCCGTTGGTGCCCTCGTGAATCGGGTTGAGGCGGTTGTCGCGGAAGAACTGCTCCACCGGGTATTCCCGCGTGTAGCCGTACCCCCCGAGTATCTGGATCGCCAGGCTGTTGGCCGCCAGGCAATAGTCCGAGGGCCAGGCCTTGATGATGGGGATGAGGATGGCGAGCAGCCGGTCTGCGGCATCCCGGGTTTCCGCGTCAGGGTGTGTCTTCTGTTCATCCACCAGGGTGGCGCCGTACAGGCACAGGGCCAACGCGCCTTCCACGTAGGCCTTCTGCGCCAGCAACATGCGTCGCACGTCCGCATGTTCGGCCAGCAGGCGCTGCGGGGTGGTGGGGTCCTTCTCGCCGGGAGCCCGGCCCTGGCGGCGGTTTCGGGCGTAATCCAGTGAATACAGGTAACCGCCATAGCCCAGCATCACGGCCCCGAGGCCGACGCCGATGCGTGCCTCGTTCATCATGTGGAACATGGCGGCCAGGCCCTGGCCGGGTTCGCCCACCAGGTAGCCGACGCAGTCACCCTGCTCACCAAAATTGAGCATGGTGGACGTGGTGCCGCGGTAACCCATCTTGTGGATCAGGCCGGCCAGCCGCACGTCGTTGCGCGGGCCCAGGCTGCCGTCCTCGTGCACCAGGTACTTGGGCACGATGAAGAGCGAGATGCCCTTGACCCCGGGTGGCGCGTCCGGCAGCCGGGCCAGCACCATGTGGATGATGTTCTCGGAAATGTCCTGATCCCCGCCGGAGATCCAGATCTTGTTGCCCTTGATATGGTAGCTCCCGTCCGGCTGGGGCTCGGCGCGGGTGCGCAGATCCCCCAGCGAGGAGCCGGCCTGGGGCTCGCTCAGGCACATGGTGCCGAAGAAGCGGCCGCTGAGCATGTGTGGCACGTAGCGCTGCTTCTGCGCCTCGCTGCCATGGGCCAGGATCAGGTTGGCAGCTGCGATGGTCAGCCCCGCGTAAGCGTAGCTGGCCACATTGGCGCCCTTGAAGATGGCGGTGCAGGTCTGGGCAATGGTCACCGGCAGCTGCATGCCGCCCAGTTCGTAGTCCTGGCCGGCTGCCATGAGGCCCGTTTCGGCAAGCAGCTTCAGGGCGTGCTTGACCTCGGGAATGGTACTGACCTGGTCCCCGTCAAAAACGGGTTCGTGGGTGTCGCCCTTGCGATTGTGCGGGTGGAAGTGCTCCAGGGCCAGCCGGTGCGCCGTGTCGATGGCGGCGTCAAAGGTTTCCCGGCTGTGGTCACCGTACCGCGTACGCTCGGTGAAGCGCTCCACGTTAAGCAGTTCGTAGAGCAGGAAGTCCAGGTCGCGGCGGTTGACGATGGGGCTGTTCATGCGGTTCTCCAAAGGCCGGGGGCCGGATGCCGCGACCCCCGGAGGGAAGGATGGCCGGCCCGGGAGTGGGCCGGCCATCCCGGGCTCAGGCGGTCTCGGGGACGTCCATCATGGCCGAGAAGCGGCTCAGATGGTGCTCCACGTCACCGAACTGGTGGTCGATCATCACCAGGCGCTTGGCGTAATGGGGGAGGTTGTACTCCTCTGTCATGCCAATGCCGCCATGCAGCTGAATGCCCCATTCGGCGACGAAACGGCCGCCTTCACCCACCTGCACCTTGGCGGAGGAAACGGCCTTGCGGCGTTCCTCGGCGCTGCCGTCCTGCAGCCGGGCAGCCGCCTTCATGGTGGCCGAGCGGGCCTGCTCCAGGGCGATGCGCATTTCCACCATGCGGTGCTGGATGGACTGGAAGGTGCCGATGGGCACACCGAACTGCTTGCGCTGCTTGATGTATTCCAGCGTGATGTCGCAGGCCTTGCTCATGGCGCCCACGGCCTCGGCGCAGACGGCAAAGGCGCCGCGATCCAGCGTCAGGCGAATCAGTTCCGCTGCCTGGCCTTCCTCGCCAACCAGTGCATCGCCGCTGACCTGAACCCCGTCCAGGGTCACATCGGCTGCGCGCAGGCCGTCGTTGGTGGGGTAGCCGGTGACGGTCACGCCGGCTGCGCCGGCATCCACCAGGAATACGCTCAGGCCCTGTTCGGCATCGCCGTCGCCTGCAGTGCGTGCGGTGACCACCAGCTTGTCGGCGCTGTCGGCATGGAGCACGGCCACTTTCTTGCCGGTCAGCACATAGCCGTCGCCCTGCTTCTCGGCACGGGTGGAGACCTGGGTTTCGCTGTAGCGATTGTCCGCCTCGGTGTGGGCGAAGGCCAGCCGCAGTTCGCCGCCCACCAGCGCCTCCAGGATTTCCTCCTTCTGGGGGTCGCTGCCGGCATCGGCAATCAGCGCCCCGGCGGTGAGCACCGAGGCCACATAGGGCTCCAGCACCAGCCCCTTGCCGAAGGCTTCCATCACCAGCATGGTTTCCACGGCGCCGCCGCCGAAACCACCCACCTCTTCCGAGAAGGGCACGCCGAGCAGCCCCAGTTCGGCCATCTGGCCCCAGATGGCTGGGTCAAAGCCCTGGGCGTTCTTCATGTAGCCGCGGCGCTCCTCGAAACCGTACTGATCGGCAACCAGGCGCTCCACGGTGTCCTGCAGCATGCGCTGCTCGTCTGTCAGGGAAAAATCCATGATGTTTGCTCCGTCCTCGCCTCAGAGACCCAGGATCATCTTCGAGATGATGTTCTTCTGAATCTCGTTGGAACCGCCGTAGATGGTGATCTTCCGGTTGTTGAAGTACACCGGCGCGGCGGTCAGTGCATACTCCGGCCCCACGTAATCCGCGTCCGGGTCCTCGATGGCTTCCGGCTGATAGGCCATGGCCAGCGGACCGGAGGCCTGCCGGATCAGGCTGTAGAGTTCCTGGCGGATTTCCGTGCCCTTGATCTTGAGCATTGAGGCTTCCGGCCCGGGCGAGGTGCCCTGCTGCACGGCGGCAAGCACGCGCAGGTCGGTCATCTCCAGCGCCTCGAGCTCGATTTCCAGCCGTGCGATGCGGGCACGGAAGGCGGGGTCTTCGATCAGCGGCCGGCCGTTCTTGCGTTCCGTGCAGGCGATTTCCTTCAGGCGGCGCAGTTCCGCCTTGTTGGTGCCCACACCGGCGATGCCGCTGCGCTCGTGGCCGAGCAGGAACTTGGCATAGGTCCAGCCCTTGTTCTCCTCCCCCACCAGGTTTTCCACCGGCACGCGCACGTTCTCCAGGAACACCTCGTTGACCTCGCGGCTGCCGTCCAGCAGCTGGATCGGGCGCACGGTGATGCCGGGTGTCTTCATGTCGATCAGCAGGAACGAGATGCCTTCCTGCTTTTTCGCGTCGGGGTCGGTGCGTACCAGGCAGAACATCCAGTCGGCATGCTGGCCCAGGGTGGTCCAGGTTTTCTGGCCGTTCACCACATAGTGATCGCCGTCGCGTTCCGCACGGGTCTTCAGCGAGGCCAGGTCAGAGCCGGCGCCCGGCTCGGAGTAACCCTGGCACCACCAGTCATCGGCGGTGAGGATGCGCGGCAGGAAGCGCTCCTTCTGGGCGTCGTTGCCGAAGGCCATGATCACCGGGGCAACCATGGACAGGCCGAACGGCAGCTGCGCGGGAGCATGCGCCAGCGCGCACTCCTCGGCGAAGATGGCCTTCTGGATCGGGGCCCAGCCGGTGCCGCCGAACTCTTTCGGCCAGCCCGGCGCACCCCAGCCCTTCTCGTGCAGAATCTTCTGCCAGCGGACGATATCGTCCTTGGTCAGTTGCCGATGGGTACGGATCTTTTCGCTCAGATCCTTCGGCAGCTTCTCATTCAGGAACGCCCGGACTTCCTCCCGGAACGCCTGTTCTTCGGCAGTGAACTTGATATCCATGCAAATCGACTCCGTCGGAGTTTCCAGAAACGGGCAGGGGGCGACGCCCCCTGCGATCAGCAGACTTCGAACAGACCGGCTGCGCCCTGGCCGCCACCGATGCACATGGTGATGACCACGTACTTGGCGCCACGGCGCTTGCCCTCGATCAGCGCGTGGCCGGTCAGGCGGGAGCCGGTGAGGCCATACGGGTGGCCGATGGAGATGGAGCCGCCGTTGACGTTGAGCTTGTCCATGGGGATGCCCAGCTTGTCGCGGCAGTACAGGACCTGGGACGCGAAGGCTTCGTTCAGCTCCCACAGGTCGATGTCGTCCATCTTCAGGCCGGTGCGCTCCAGCAGGCGCGGGATGGCGTAGACCGGGCCGATGCCCATTTCGTCCGGCTCGCAGCCGGCCACGGCGAAGCCGCGGAAGATGCCCATGGGCTCGATGTTGCGCTGTTCCGCCACTTTGGAGTTCATGACCACGCACACCGAGGCGCCGTCGGACAGCTGGCTGGCGTTACCGGCGGTGATGAACTGGTCCGGCCCGCGTACCGGCTCCAGGCCCTGCAGGCCTTCCAGCGTGGTGTTGGGACGGTTGCACTCGTCCTTGGTCAGCGTCACTTCCTCGTAGCTGACCTCGCCGGTTTCCTTGTTCTTCACCATCTTGGTGGTGGTGATGGGCACGATTTCCTGGTCGAAATAGCCGGCCTCCTGGGCCGCGGCGGTGCGCTGCTGGCTGATCAGCGCATACTCGTCCTGGGCCTCGCGGCTGATGTTGTAGCGCTTGGCCACGATATCCGCCGTCTCGATCATGGACAGGTACAGCTCCGGCTTGTTCTTCATGATCCACTCGTTGGTGGATTGGAAGCCGTTCATCTTGTCGTTCTGCACCAGGCTGATGGACTCGACGCCGCCGGCCACCATGGCGGGGGCGCCTTCCATGATCACCCGCTGGGAGGCCAGGGCGATGGACTGCAGGCCCGAGCTGCAGAAGCGGTTGATGGACAGCCCGGCCGTGGTCACCGGCAGGCCGGCACGGATCGCGGCCACGCGGGCCATGTTGCGGCCCTGGGCGCCTTCCAGGAAGCTGGCGCCGAGAATCACGTCCTCCACTTCCTGCGGGTCGATACCGGCGCGGTCCACGGCATGCTTAATGACGTGACCTGCGAGATCGATGCTGTGGGTTGCGTTCAGGGCGCCGCGATAGGATTTGCCCAGCGCGGTGCGGGCGGTGGATACGATGACTGCGTCAGACATGGGAATGCTCCGTCAAGCGAATACAGATCGACCGCCCCGGAATCGGGGCGGTCGTTGGTGCGTTCAAAGATCGCCGAACTTGCCGCCCTCGCGGGCCAGGCGTTCCAGCAGCGGTGCAGGCTTCCAGTCGTCGCCGAAGCGCTCCTGGAATTCCACCACCTTGTCATACACCGCTTTCACGCCGACCTGGTCGGCGTAGAACATGGGGCCGCCACGGTAGGCCGGAAAGCCGTAGCCGTAGAGGTACACCACGTCGATGTCGCTGGAACGCAGGGCGATGCCCTCGTCCAGGATCTTGGCCCCTTCGTTGATCATGATGTACAGGTTGCGCTCCAGGATTTCCTGGTCGCTGATCTCCCGCGGGCTTACGCCCTTGTCCTTGCGGTGCTGCTCGATCAGGGCCTCGACCTCCGGATCCGGCTTGCCCTTGCGGTTACCTTCCTCGTAGAGATACACGCCGGCGCCGGTCTTCTGGCCGTAGCGGCCCTGTTCCACCAGCTTGTCGGTCCAGGTCAGTTCCTGTGCCTTCGGGTCACCCGCCTTGCGCAGTTCCTCGCGGATGCGGTAGCCCACGTCCAGGCCGGCCAGGTCGGACATGGCGAACGGCCCCATGGGGAACCCGAAGTCGTAGATCACCTTGTCCACCTGCCAGGGGGTGGCGCCCTCGTCAACCAGCGCCATGGCCTGGGCCTGCCGCTTGTGCAGCATGCGGTTGCCGACGAAGCCGTGGCACACGCCCACGCAGACACCCACCTTCTTGATGCGCTTGGAGAGATCCATCACCGTGGCGATGACCTCAGGCGAGGTCTTCTCGCCGCGGACGTTCTCCAGCAGCTTCATCACGTTGGCGGGGCTGAAAAAGTGCATGCCCACCACGTCCTCGGGCCGCTTGGTGACCGAGGCGATTTCGTCCACGTCCAGCGTGGAGGTGTTGGTGGCAAGAATGGCGCCCGGCTTGCAGACCTCATCCAGCTTGCTGAACACCTGCTTCTTGATGTCCATGCTTTCGAAGACGGCTTCGATCACCAGGTCCACGTCGGCGAAATCGTCGTAGCTCAGGGTGCCCTGGATCAGGCTCATGCGCTTTTCCACGTCATCCATGGAAATGCGGCCCTTCTTCGCCGTGTTCTCGTAGTTGCGGCGAATCACGGCCAGGCCCTTGTCCAGCGCTTCCTGCTTCACTTCCAGCAGCTTCACCGGAATGCCGACATTGACGAAGTTCATGGCAATGCCGCCGCCCATGGTGCCGGCGCCGAGCACGCCAACGGACTTGATGTCGCGCCGCGGGGTGTCCTTGGTGACATCCGGCAGCTTGGCCGCCTCGCGTTCGGCGAAGAAGGCGTGGATCAGGCCGGCCCGCTGCGGGGAATCCATGCACTGCTTGAACAGCTCCCGCTCCTTTTTCATGCCGTCGGCAAAGGGCAGATCCACCGCCGCTTCAACGCACTCGACGATCCGGAACGGCGAGAACAGGCCGCGGGCGGTCTTCTCCAGACTGGCGCGCGCCTGTTCGAACACGGTGCGGTCGGTCTTGGCCGCTTCCAGCTTGTCGGTCAGTTCGCTGACCCGGCGCGGCTTGGCGCCTTCCTCGGCGAGCTTGGCGGCATAGGCCAGGCCGGCTTCACGCACATCGTCCTGCTCGGAGATGTGATCAATAATGCCCAGCTCCAGCGCTTCCTTGGCGGGCACGAAGCGACCGGTGTTCATGATTTCCAGTGCAGCGGCCGGCCCGGTGAGGCGCGGCAGGCGCTGCGTGCCGCCGGCACCGGGCAGCAGGCCCAGCTTGACTTCCGGCAGGCCGACGCGGCCACTGGGAACGATTACCCGGTAATGAGTGCCCAGGCAGACTTCCAGCCCGCCGCCCAGGGCAGTACCGTGGATGGCGGCGACCACCACCTTGTGGGACTGCTCCATCTCGGCGATGACATCCGACAGGTTGGGTTCCTGAGGGGGCTTGCCGAACTCGCGGATGTCTGCACCGGCAATAAACGTGCGTCCGGCACCGAGAATCAGCAGCACCTTGGCATCGGCGTCCGCCTGCCCCTGGGCAAGGCAATCGCGCAGCCCCTGGCGTACCGCCTGGCTGAGAGCATTGACCGGGGGATTATTGACGGTGATGACACCGACGGATCCTTCGCGAGCGTAGGTCACGACCTGCGACATGAGCTCCTCCTCATCGTGAAACCTGTGTCGCTGCAAGCGCTGCATTTCTGTTTAATGGAGGCGTTGCAGCTTCGTCTATTCGGTACCCTTTCCAAGGGGCGGGAATCAGTATAGGGTACCTGTCACACGAAGCAACTTTTTGAAATCCTGTTCCGCCTTGCGAAACATAAATAAAATGTGGGGCCGGAGCAGCCCGACAGTGGAGGAGTCTGCGTGCGCGTCATCGATGTGAACGAATTGTTCGAGTTGAAGGGGCAGGAGCTCGGCGTCAGTGAGTGGTTCACCGTGGACCAGTCACGCATCGACCAGTTTGCCGAGGCCACCGGCGATCATCAGTGGATCCACGTGGACGTGGAACGGGCGAAGCAGGAGATGCCCGGTGGCAGCACCATCGCGCACGGTTACCTGACCCTGTCACTGCTGCCGCAGCTCAACAAGCAGATCTTCCAGGTCAAGAACATCAAGGCGGCGCTGAATTACGGCCTGAACAAGTTACGGTTCACCAATCCGGTACCCGCCGGCTCGCGGGTGCGCCTGCGGGTGCGGGTCAAGGATGTGAAAAAGCGGGACGACGGTCGTGTTCAGCTCATCAATGAGGCGGAGATCTCGATCGATGGGCAGGATCGCCCCGCCTGCATTGCCGAAACGGTCACGCTTTACCTGCCGTGAACGGTTTCCAGGCGCCGCGACAGGGCGTCCCAGATGGCCGTGTGATCACGCTCCAGCCGGAGCGGGGACACGGCCACCGCGCCCTGGCGAAGCACGTCCACGTCCGTGCCCGGCTGTTTCAGGTCCCGGTAATCGTGCCGGAAGCGGAACCAGAAGTAGGGCAGGCCGCGGGTGTCGGTGCGTTCCTCCAGATCCACGCCCCGAATGGAGCCGCGTCCCTGCAGCGCCGGGCGCACGCCGGTGACCTGGTCCGCCGGAACGGGCGGGAAGTTGATGCTGAAGCACACGTGATCCCGGTCCGGCAACTCCAGCAGCGACTCGATCACCGGTGGGCCATAGCGCGTCGCCGTCTCCCAATGCACGTCGTCGCCGCTGGTGAAGCTCTGGCTGAGAGCGATCGCCGGCACGCCCATAATGAGTGCCGTAGTGGCCGCCCCCAGTGTCCCGGAATAGGCCACGGAGTCGGCCACGTTGGCGCCCCGGTTGACGCCGGACAGCACCAGGTCGGGGAGCTGGTCGCGCATCAGTTGCTTGCAGGCCATGATGACGGCATCGCTGGGCGTGCCCTCCACGGAATAGCGGCGCGCACCCAGTTGGTTGACGCGGATCGGCTCGTGCAGCGTGATGCTGTGGGCGGTGCCGCTCTGGTCGCGCTCCGGGGCGACGATCCAGACTTCGTCGGCGAGCGCGTGGGCAATCCGCTCAAGCACTTCCAGGCCGGGCGCGCGCACGCCGTCGTCGTTGGTGAGCAGAACCCGTTTCAATGGACGACCCATGGTAACTCCTTCGTTATCGCTTGGTGTGCCATGGATTATGCGTATACCAGGCGCAGGATACGACCATTACAGTGACCGGGAGGCAGCCCGGTGATAGCCAGGAGGATACGGAACATGTTTGATCTGACCGGAAAGGTTGCGGTGATCACCGGCTCCAGCCGGGGAATCGGCCGCTCCATCGCGGAAGTCTATGCCCGCCACGGTGCCAAGGTGGTGATCTCCAGCCGCAAGCCGGAACCCTGCAACGCCGTGGCCGAAGCGATCCGTTCCGAGGGTGGCGAGGCCATTGCGGTGCCCTGCCACATCGGCAAGAAGGAAGAACTGCAGGCGCTGGTGGACAAGACGCTGGAGACCTGGGGCCGGATCGATATCCTGGTCTGCAATGCGGCCACCAACCCGGTGTACGGGCCCATGTCGGAAATCTCGGATGAGGCCTTCGACAAGATCATGGCCACCAATGTGAAGAGCACCTGGCAGCTCTGCAACATGGTGCTGCCACAGATGGCGGAGCGGAAGGATGGCTCGGTGATCCTGCTGTCCAGTATCGCCGGGCTGCGGGGCAGCCTCACCATCGGCACCTACGGCATGTCCAAGGCGGCCGAAGCCGGACTTGCCCGGAACCTGGCGCTGGAATGGGGGCCTTCCAATATCCGCATCAATGCCATTGCCCCGGGGCTGGTGAAGACCGATTTCGCCAAGGCCTTGTGGGAAGATCCGGAGCGGCTGGAACGGGTGGAAAGCCGCACGCCGCTGCGCCGCATCGGCGAGCCGGAAGACATTGCCGGTGTCGCCCTGTTCCTCGGCTCGCAGGCCGGCGCTTATGTCACCGGGCAGACCATTGTCGCCGATGGCGGCGAAATGGTCTCCTGAGGCCTTTACCCAACTTTCTGCCCCGGGTCAGGCTTGATGCGGGGCGCGGATCCGAATGCTGGAGTAGCCATGAGTCAGACTTCCGTACAACTGGTGAATGTGCTCGAAGCCCATCGTTTCGACGAGGACCGACTGGCCACCTACCTGCAGCAGCAGCTGCCGGAGGAGTTCGATGGAAACCTGTCGATCAAGCAGTTCCAGGGTGGGCAGAGCAATCCGACCTTTCTGCTGGAATCCGCCGGGCGCCGTTACGTGCTGCGCAAGAAGCCGCCGGGCAAGCTGTTGCCGTCCGCGCACCAGGTGGAGCGCGAATACCGTGTGATCCGGGCGCTGCGGGATACCGATGTGCCGGTGCCGGAGGCGCTGCACCTGTGTGAGGACGCCGAGATCATCGGTACCGCCTTTTACCTGATGCGCTACGTGGAAGGGCGGGTGATCGACAATCCGGTGGATGCGGATCTCACGCCGGACCAGCGACGAGCCATCATGAATGCCACGGCCGATACCATGGCCAAGCTGCACCGGGTGGACTACAAGGCGGTGGGGCTGGAGGATTTCGGCCGGCCGGGCAATTACATCACCCGCCAGGTGGGGCGCTGGACAAAACAGTACGAGGCGTCCCGCACCGGCGATATCCCGGCCATGGACAAACTCATGGCCTGGCTGCCGGAGAACTTGCCGGACGCCGACGAGACCACGATCGCGCACGGTGACTTCCGTGTCGGCAACCTGATGCTGCACCCCGAACGCGACGAGGTGGTCGCGGTTCTGGACTGGGAGCTGGCCACCCTGGGGCACCCGCTGTCCGACCTCGCGTACTGTTGTATTCCCTACAGCCTGGAGGCGGATGCAAAGGGGATGCGCGGCCTGCGCGGTCTGGATCTTGCCGCGCTGGGTATGCCCTCGGAAGACGAATTCGTCGCGCGTTACGCGCAGACGGCCGGCCGCTCCAGCGGCATTGAGGCCTGGCCGTATTACAAGGCGTTCGCGCTGTTCCGTCTGGCGGCCATCGTGCAGGGTGTCTATAAACGGGCGCTGGACGGCAACGCATCCAGCGAAAGCGCGATCACCATGGGTGACCGCGCAGCGCAATTGGCAGAGGCCGGTTGGCGGGAAGCGCAGAAGTTGGCATAGGCCGGCACCGCAGGCACAGACGTGGTGGTTGAATCACTGCGTTCAAACAGTTTTTACCGGAGGAGTACATAACCATGGCCGAGAACAAGCGCATCGTCCTTGCCCAGCGTCCTGAAGGGATGCCGGATGAAAGCCACCTGAAGCTGGAAAGTGCACCCATGCCCGAACCGGGCGAGGGTGAGGTGCTGTTGCGCACCATCTACCTGTCACTGGATCCGTACATGCGTAGCCGCATGAGTGCGGCCAAGTCCTACGCCCAGTCCGTCGAACTCGGGCAGGTCATGGAAGGCGGCACCGTTTGCGAGGTGATGGAATCGAAAAACCCCGACTGGAAGCCCGGTGATCTCGTCCTCGGTCACCTGGGTTGGCAGGCCTACGGCGCGGTGAACCCCAAGGGCCTGCGACGGCTGGATCCGAAGGATGCGCCCATCAGCACCGCCGTCGGCATCCTGGGCATGCCCGGCTTCACCGCCTTTGTCGGCATGGTGGAGCACGGGCGTCCGAAGGAAGGCGAGACCATCGTCGTGTCGGCTGCCAGCGGGGCCGTGGGCCAGATGGTGGGCCAGTTGTCCAAGCACTGGGGCTTGCGCGTGGTCGGCGTTGCCGGTTCCCAGGAGAAGTGCGATTACGTGGTCAACGAGCTCGGGTTCGATGCCTGCGTGTCGCACCGGTCCGAAACGCTGAAGGACGACCTGGCGGCGGCCTGTCCCAACGGCGTGGATATTTACTGGGAAAACGTGGGCGGCAAGGTGTTGGAGGCGGTGATCCCGCTGTTCAACGAGTTCTCCCGCATGCCGGTCTGCGGCGTGATCTCCCAGTACAACGCCACCGGTGCCCCGCAGGGCGTGGACCAGCTTCCGGGCTTCATGCGCGCCGTGCTCACCAAGCGGTTGTCGGTGCGCGGCTTCATCCAGTTCGATCATGCCAATCGCTTCAAGGAGTTCATGACCGACATCGCCCCGCTGGTGAAAAGCGGAAAGATCAAGTACCGGGAGGATGTGGTGCAGGGTCTGGAGAATGCCGTCACCGCCTTCCAGGGGCTGCTCACCGGAAAGAACTTCGGCAAGCTGCTGGTGCAGGTGGGGGAGGACCCCACTCGCCAGTAGCACCGGCACTTCCGGCGCCATACTGCGTTGAGCAACAGAAAAAAGGCCCCGGTGTTCGGGGCCTTTTCTTGTTGGCGTGCTTTCCGACTGCTTAGGCGTGCTTTTTCAGCTCCAGCTTGCAGATCGTCTCCATGTGCACCTCGTCCGGGCCGTCAGCCAGGCGCAGCGTGCGCTGATGGGCGTAGGCGGAGGCCAGGAAGGTGTCCTGGCAGACACCGGCGGCCCCGTGCACCTGGATCGCACGGTCGATGACCCGGCAGGCCATGTTCGGCGCCACCACCTTGATCATCGCGATCTCCCGGCGCGCCACCTTGTTGCCCACGGTGTCCATCATCTTGGCCGCGGTCAGCGTCAGCAGGCGGGCCTGGTCGATCTCCATCCGTGACTTGGCGATGTCCTGGCGGATGGAGCCCTGCTCGATCAGCGGCTTGCCGAAGGCCACGCGCTCCTTGGCGCGCTTGACCATCAGTTCCAGCGCCCGCTCCGCCACGCCGATGCTGCGCATGCAGTGGTGGATCCGGCCCGGACCAAGGCGCCCCTGGGCGATCTCGAAGCCGCGACCTTCGCCCAGCAGCATGTTGCTGGCCGGCACCCGGACGTTCTCATAAACGATTTCCGCATGGCCGTGAGGCGCGTGGTCATAGCCGAACACTTCCAGGTGGCGCACGATCTTCACGCCGGGCGTGTCCAGCGGCACCAGGATCATGGACTGCTGCTTGTGTTTCTCGGCGGTGGGGTCGCTCTTGCCCATGACGATGGCGATCTTGCAGCGGTCGTCCATGGCGCCGGAGGACCACCACTTGCGGCCATTGATCACGTACTCGTCGCCCTCGCGACGGATCTCCGCCTCGATGTTGGTGGCGTCACTGGAGGCCACGGCCGGTTCCGTCATGGAGAAGCAGGAGCGCATGGTGCCGTCCAGCAGCGGCTCCAGCCATTCCTTCTTCTGTTCCGGCGTACCGTAGCGCTCGATGGTTTCCATGTTGCCGGTGTCGGGAGCGGAGCAGTTGAAGACCTCCGGTCCGATGGGCGAACGCCCCATGATCTCGCAAAGCGGGGCGTATTCGAAGTTGGTCAGCCCTGCGCCGTATTCGCTTTCCGGCAGGAACAGGTTCCACAGGCCCGCATCCTTCGCCTTCTGCTTGAGTTCCTCGAGCAGCGGTGGGTTGCTCCAGCGTGGCCCGGCTGCATGCTGCTCCTTGAACTTCTCCTCGTTCGGATAGACGTGCTCTTCCATGAAGTCCTGGAGCTTCTGCTGTAGTGCCTGTGTGCGTTCATTGAACTCGATCATCGTTATACCTCTGCTTCAGGCGTGAAGGAGGCCCTCCTCCAGAGCCTCCATGGAATCAATGCTCGGCTTCAGATTGTCAGCCGAATCGGTTCACCGTCACGCTTGCGCTGGACCAGTGCAAGCGCCGAGCCGATCATCACCAGCACGACCGCCAGCATGAGCAGCGTGCTGTGGGCGACGCCCAGCATGCCCCCGCCGGGGGCTGCCAGTACCAGCCCGGAGGCCAGGATGAAGGCCCGCGATGTCCAACCCGCCAGGCCGTCGCCCAGTGTGCCGATGCCGATCAGATACCCCTGCAGGGCGGCGGACAGCAGCCACACGCCGATCAGCGCGGTCACCAGGACAATCAGGATTTCGCTCCACTCTCCCTGCAGCAGCAGGGCCGGGTTGAAGACGAAGAAAAACGGAATGAAATAGATGATCGTGCCGAGCCGCATGGCCTCCAGGCCCGCCCGCATGGCCGAGACCTGTGCCACCGACGCAGCGACGAAGGCGGCCAGCGCCACCGGCGGCGTGATGAAGCTGAGCATGCCCCAGTACATGATGAACATGTGCGAAGCCATGGGGTCGAGGCCCGCGCGGATCAGCGCGGGTGCCAGGATGATGGCCAGGAAAATATAGGCAGCCGTCACGGTCATGCCGATACCCAGCACGAAACTGGTCAGCGCACCCATGATCAGCAGCACCAGCACGTTATTGCCGGCCAGGTAGACCAGATCGTTGGTCAGCGTGCCCGCCATGCCGGTCACCTGCAGCGCGCCGACGATCAGGCCGATCGCCGCCAGTATGCCGCCCAGTTCGGCAAGAATCTGGCCCACACCGCGGACGTACGCGAGCAGCTCTTTCATGCCCCAGCGGTGCTTGGTGAACTGGTTGATGATCAGCAGCAGGGCAGTGGCGTAGAACGGCGCCGTCGCCTCACGCTGCAGGTAGATCAGCATCCACACCAGAAGGACGAACACGAAGATGAAATACCAGCCGTCCTTCAGTACCTGGCCTACCCTGGGCAGCTCCTCCGCCGGCAGCCCCTTCAGGTTGTGGCGCGCCGCGTAGGCATCGATCTGCATGAACAGGCCGAAGAAATAGAGCAGCGACGGAATGATGGCCGCAATGGCCACCTGCACGTAGCTCACGCCCAGGAAGTTCGCCATCACGAAGGCGGTGGCCCCCATGATGGGCGGCATCATCACCCCGCCGGTGGAGGCGCAGGCCTCGACCCCAGCCGCATAGCCGCGGGAGAAGCCGATGCGGCGCATGGCGGGGATGGACAGCGGCCCGGTGGTCAGCACGTTGGTCACCGGACCACCACTCATGGAGCCCATCAGGCCGCTGGAGAAGATGGCCACCTTGGCCGGGCCGCCTCGGGCCTTGCCCAGCAGCGCGAAGGCCAGGTTGATAAAAAACGTCCCGGCACCGGTGTACTGCAGCCCCACGCCGAACAGCAGGAAGCCGAACAGCAGCATGGCCGCAACCTGCATGGGGATGCCGAACATGCTCTCCTCGCTGAAGATGTGGAAGGCGGCCGCTTCCTCCAGCGACATGCTGACACCGGAGATGACATCCGGCATCTGGTCTGCGTAAAGGGGGTACAGGGAAATGACCGACACGATGACGAGGATGGGCATGCCGCCGGTGCGGCGACCGGCATCCAGGACGATCAGCCAGGTGGCCATGGACAGGTATACGGCAAGCTGCGGCGCCGCATATTCCCAGGCCTCCAGCACGATGCGCTCCGCATTCCAGGCGAAGTAGCCGAAGATGCCGATAATCGCGGCGACAATCAGCAGGTCATACCAGGGCACGCCGTCGCGCCTGGCCCAACTTCCGGCGGGGAAGCAGATGAACACCATGGCCAGGATGGCGCCGGCGTATATGTAGAGATACCGGGCGCTCAACATCACCTGGCCGACGAAGAAACCGAGATTGAATATCTGGTTGATCGCCAGCAGTATCAGCGCCACCGTCATGGTGGTCACGATGATGCGCCACGGCAGATTGAGCTGCCGGTAACGTGTTGCGAATTTCGCCGCAGCCTCTTCCTCGGCCGCGCGGCGGGCGGCTTCCTCCTCGGCCTTGCTCAACGGCGGTTTAGTCGACTCGCTCATACTTATGGCTACCCGCGCTTGTTTCAACAGCTTGCCAAACGGTCGGGGCCGCTCCTCGAGGATGCGGCCCCGACCTGGTGCTTACCAGCGTTCGGCGATCAGCACCATGTCGTTTTCGCGCAGGACTTCTGCGCGGTACTCCATCCATCCTTCACGGAATTCCTGCTCATCCGTGGAGGCCTCGGCGGTATAGTCTTCCCAGGCCTGCATCAGCACCTCCTGGCGGCGCAGGTTTTCCTGGCGGCGCTCTTCGGCGGCCTCGGTCCAGACCCCGATTTCTTCGAAATAGCGCACCGCCCCATCGTGGAAGGGAACGAAGGCGCTTTCCAGCCCCTGGCGGTCCAATGCCCAGCCAACGGCGCCCGGCGCGTTGTCCTTGTAATCCTCGTAGTGCTCGACCATCGCCTTGGTCATGTTGTACACCAGTTTCTCTTCCTGGTCTGCCGTGGTGGTGAGCATGGGATACGGCGAGGTGAACACCTCGATGCCCTCGTCAGGATCGATGGTGGGGCCATCGGTGGCCACATGGGGCACATACCAGGGCAGGTGTGCGCGCACACGCTCCACGCCTTCCTGGTCGTCGTGCGGGAAGGTGGCGAAGCGCAGACCGCGCGGGCTGGATTCGATGCGCAGGAACGGCGCCGAGTTACAGGATCCGCCCACGGCGTCGGCTCGGCCTTCGATCACCGCCTCGATGGAGCCGGTGTATCCACTCACCGTCACCTTCTCAACATCGTCCCAGCCCAGATTGGCGTAGGACAGCAGTGCGGCCGTGGCGTTATTCAGTGAGGGTGCGCCCTGCACGAAGGTGACGCGCTTGCCCTCGATGTCCTCGATGGTCTCGATGCCGGCATCAGCGGCCGTGGCCAGCGTGAACGAGCAGCCGTCAGAGATATTCCAGAGCACGATCCGCAGCGGCTGCGGCCCCCAGCCCTGGGTGCCGAAATCCAGCATCCCTTCCTGGGCATACACGCCCTCGGAGCCGCCGGCCGCAAACTGGGTCCGGCCCGCACGCAGGGGAGACAGGCGCGACACATCGTTGCGGCCCGGGATCACACGCAGGTTCACGCCGTAATTGTTCTGCAGCACGCTGCCGACGGCGACCGCCTGGCTATACCCGCTGGTGCCGGTGGGGTAGGCCGACCAGATCACGGTCCGCGGCAGGTCGATATCCGAGGCCTGGATGGCGGTGGCCATCATGCCGGCGGCGGCGACACTGCCAACGAGAACGGGGCGGAACAGGCGGGTTGGGACAAACTTCATCAAATGCCTCCAGCAAGACATGTGGATTTAAAAGGGAATTCGCTTGTGTTCAGCAAGGGCCGGCTGGGATCGCCCTGATTTTGTTATTGGCTGGGGCTGGAACCGGGCCGAGCAGCTTCCAGAATGTGGCATGAAGTCCGGTCAGGGTCAATGATTTCGGAATGTTGTTTCGCAATGCGAAATTTGTTGCATCCTTTGCCGAATGGCCAAAAAAGAGGCGAAGCCAGAGCTCCGCCTCTTGTCAATCAATGTCCACTTTTGCCGGTAGTTACCAGCGCTCCAGCAGGGGGATCATGTCGTGTTCAACCAGCGCTTCGTAACGCGCGGCCATCCAGCCCTTGGCGTACTCAGCCGGGTCGGTGGGCGCGGTTTCGCGATAGGTTTCCCAGGCTTCCATCAGCACTTCCTGGCGCCGCAGCTGCTGCTGCTGGTTTTCCTCGGCCGCATCCGTCCACAGACCCAGTTCCTTGAAGTAGCGCACGGCACCATCATGGAAAGGCACGAACGAGGTCTCGATGGCCTGACGGTCCATGGCCCAGCCTTCCATGCCCGGAGCGCTGTCCTGGTAATCATCGAAGTGCAGGTGCATGGCCTTGGTCAGGTTGTACACCACGTCCTCGTCGGTATCGACGTAGGTGGCCAGCAGCGGATACGGGGAGGTGAACACCTCCAGCCCGTCACCCGGGTCCACGCCCACCACCTTGGTGGCCACGTGCGGCACGAACCAGGGCGCCTGGGCGTTGACCCGGGCCACTGCTTCCTCGTCATCGTGCGGGAACTCGATGAAGCGCACGCCGCGCGGGGCGTTCGCGACCCGGTGCAGGGTGGCCGAATTACAGGCGTTCCACTTCACGTCCAGGCGGTTGTCGAGGAAGGCCTCGATCATGTTCATGTAACCGCCCAGTTCCACGACTTCCACGTCGTCCCAGGTCAGGTTCGCATAGTTCATCAGGTACTCGAAGCCGGCGTTCGGCGCCGGGGCACCCTGCACGTAGGGTACGCGCTTGCCCTTGATGTCGTTGATGGTGTGCATATCGCTGTCGCCATGCACCTGCATGGTGAACGAGCAGCCGTCAGACAGGTTCCACAGGCCGGAGCGCACCGGCTGCGGGCCCCAGTTCAGCGCGCCGAAGTCCCGAATCCCCTCCTGGGCGCTCATGGCCTCGGTGCCGCCGGCCACGAACTGGGCGCGGCCCCGGCGCAGCGGTTCAAAGCGGGCGATGTCGTTGCGGCCCGGAACCACGCGCAGGTTGGTGCCGTACTCGTTCTGCAGGACGGCGCCGATACCCACGGCCTGGCTGTAGCCGGTGGTGCCGGTGGGGTAGGCGGACCAAACCAGGGTGCGTGGCAGTTCCACGTCCGAGGCCTGGGCGGTGCCCACGCCGGCACCCAGCGTCAGAGCGGCAGCCGCCATGGCCAGCGGTGCCTGTTTCATCAATTGCGTCATGGTGCGCATGCTCTCTCCTCACTCCTCCACTAATCGGGAGATTGATGATACACATTTCATCTTGGTGTCATTCCCGACCAGTATGCAGATTTTTTTCAGCTTGCGCGAGACTCAGAAACGGCGTTCTGCTTCCTGCAATTCACGCCACAGCAGCTTGCCGGTGCCGGAGCGCGGAAGGCTGTCCACGAACTCCACCTTTTTCGGGCATTTGTAGGCAGCCATCTGCTCCCGCGCCCAGTCCATGATGTTCTGTTCGCTGACCGAGCCCCGGGAGTCCGGGCGCAATACCACCACGGCCTTGACCGTCTCGCCGCGCTTCTCGTCCGGTGAGGCGATCACGCAGACTTCCTGGATGGCCGGGTGGGCGTAGAGCATGGATTCCACCTCGGAGGGCCAGACCTTGAAACCGGAGGCATTGATCATGCGCTTCAGTCGGTCGACCATGAAGAAATAGCCTTCCTCGTCGTAGTAGCCGAGATCGCCGCTGCGCAGGAAGCGCTTGCCGTCCAGTTCCACGAAGGCCTCTTCCGTCGCTTCCGGGTTGTTCCAGTAACCGCGCATGATCTGCGGCCCGCTCATACAGATTTCGCCCACTTCGCCCACGCCCAGTTGCCGGGTGCCGCCCGGTTCCAGCACCCGGGCATCGGTGTTGAAGGTGGGGATGCCCAGGCACTGGGCCTTCGGGCGGTGCGGCGGGTTCACGTGGGTCTGGGCGATGGTTTCCGACATGCCGTAGCCTTCGACGTAGCTCAGGCCGGTCATGTCCTTCAGCTTCTTCTCCACGGCGGCCGGCACGGCGGC
>LFIK01001276.1_pt1 | contig 19845 bp, 27 predicted proteins | sample 643401 | NCBI WGS metagenome assembly LFIK01 (sample SAMN03777447, study PRJNA286221) | soda lake metagenome | biome: soda lake; feature: Kulunda steppe; material: water; isolation source: sample T5-Br brine of Lake Tanatar-5 | place: Russia: Kulunda steppe | collected 2010-07
TCGCGACATTGTAAATGAAATATTTGCTACTTCCGACAAAGAAAAAGCTCTAAAGCTAGTAGACGAGCATAGTCGTTTTTGGATGTCTGTGCCCGGTACCAGAGGTGCTACAGGTAAGAAAACAGTGAATGCGTCTACTTATTATGGAAAATTGTTTGACGAAGCGGAAGATGATGTTACAATAGCAGAAGATGGAGAATTTACTGAAGAACAAGAACATCGTTTAGAGGAATTAGAAAATGAAACGAAAATATGAGTCTGGCACTTTTGACTCTATAGAGTTTTTTATCGGTCGAGAAGTTGAGCATACCCCAGCTTATGGTAAAATGTCATTGTTTGTTACAGGCATACAACCTCTTGAAAATATTGAATACTATTTAAAAAATAGTCCTGCTAGTATTGAGCATATCTTTTTCGGTGCTAATCACAGTTATAATCCACAGAATAATCTTTCTCATTGTGACTGGGAATCAATGATTCGACATTTCTTAGATCAAGGTTATTTGTGCAGTCTTGATATCCCTATTAACCAAGCGGAAGAATTTAACGAAGGTAGTCTCTGCGAGTATAATAATTTTATACCGCAAATTCGAGTACCTCTTCCGTATATCAAACTGTGGAATTATAATACTGTGCTAAAGATAGACGATAAAGATTTTCAATACTCTAATCCCGGAGTATGGAGCCATTCTCTACACGACCTTATGCAGAGAAATCAATTCACTAATTGGCAAGATTATACTAACGATAAACCACTTACAAATGAAGATATTCGTTGACAAAAAATAAAAATTAGGGTATAATAACATTATGACTAAACAATTAACATACATTCGTATTCGCACTCAGTTTGAAGGATTTCATTATTATCCAGGTGCTTCTGACATTGACAAAAGAATTAAATTTTTAGAAAACGAACACCGACATTTATTTAAAGTAGAAGTCAAAATTTCTGTTAATCACTTAGATAGAGAGCTTGAATTTTTCCTTGTAAAATGGGCACTTCAAGAATATATTCAGTCTGGCAATCAAAATCATAAGTCATGCGAAATGATTGGTACAGATATTTTAACGAATCATCTAATTCCTTGTTACGGATCAGACCGTTATTATGAAGTAACGGTAAGTGAGGACGGGGAAAATGATGGTATTATTGAGTACATTCCACAATAACACACTAGAAGGTAAAAGTAAAAAATGGCCAATAAATTTCCAACTGTAAACGAAATCTTTGACGAACTTGATCGCTTCCGTGATTTTTGTCGATACGAAGGTAAAGTGTTTAACGAAGCATCGTTATATCGAGACAAAGACAAAGTTTGGCGAGATTATCAACGATATCTTTCCTACCATCGGCATAAGAATCGTCGAAACAATAACAAAAAATTTAGGTAATTTGTATGAGCAAGCCCACAGTGTACTTGGTAGACCTAGAGGCTATTCAAACACGATACACAGGTGAATGGAAAGTTCACCTGCCCAAACAAATGAAACAAGCTGGTTTAAATGTTGAAGTTATAGAAGGTCCAAAGGACCTTCCGAGCAACACTACTCCGGGTATGTTTTTAAATTTTTCTGCTACTAACATTTATAAATCTGTTCAAGCAAAAAAAATTGCTAAGTTATTCTCAGACAATAAAATTAAAAACGGGGACTACTTTCTTTTTACAGATGCATGGAATCCTACTGTAATTCAGTTACGGTACATGGCAGAATTACTTGGAGTTAAAGTTAAAATAGGCGGCCTGTGGCATGCAGGCTCTTATGATAAATTTGACGGATTAGGAAGACTAATTGGAAATACTCCATGGGTAAGACTCGCAGAAGAGTCAATGTATTACTGCTACGACGATAACTTTTATGCTACAGAGTTCCATATTAACATGTTTCTATCTGCATTTCCTAATGTAGACAGCACTCGAGTTAAACGGGTCGGATGGCCTATGGAATACCTTCAAGAGTCTATGACTCAATACAAAGGAATGAAAAAACGAGATCTTATTTTATTCCCTCATAGAATCTCTTCTGAAAAACAACCGGACATTTTCAGAGACTTGAAACAACGATTACCGCAATATGAATTTGTTATTTGTCAAGAGCATGAACTTACTAAGAACGAATATCATAATTTGTTAGGTGAAGCAAAAATGATATTTTCTGCCAATTTACAAGAAACTCTTGGAATTAGTTGGTATGAAGGAACTCTTGTAAATGCGATTCCTTTTGTTCCTGATAGACTAAGTTATGTCGAAATGTCAGAAACACAATTCAAATATCCTAGTCATTGGACAGAAAACTGGCAATCGTATATTGAAAACAGAGATATTCTGATAAAAAGAATTAGCAGCTTAATGGAAAATTATTATGATTATTTGCCAGCTTTGTTAAAACAAAAAAGCAAGCTTGAAGGAGAATTCTTTTCAGGTGATAAACTGTATAAAGTAATAAGTGAAGCCATTGAACAACACACATAACGAAACAGATATTTCTATTATGAATTACTCAGTGACAAACTATATCCTAGATCCTAGCAATAATGCAATCAATACAACTGCAACAGCTGATACTTGGTCAATTACTAGCTACGAAAATTCCAGAGAAGAATTTAGTGAGTATATCGGTATTGATAGAAATCAGAGTTTGCAGGATTTTACTAACATGTGTGAGAAATATCCTGCATTAGAAAAGGCACTTGCGCAATTCAAAAATACTTATAACATTGTAAAAGACGATTGGTACTCAGAGAAAAATAAAAAATGAAAAACTTTCTAAAACAGACATAAGAGATTATTATTCAAAATAAATTTCACCGGAGGTGTTAAAGTGAACAAGGTAATTTACAGTTGGCAAGATATCGAACGGCAGTGTCAATCAATTGTGAATCAAATTGCAAAAGATACCTGGCGACCTGATTATGTAGTAGGCATCACACGCGGTGGCAATGTTCCTGCTACTATTATTTCGCATATGTTATCAGTAGGGTGCGAAACATTAAAAGTTTCTCTTAGAGACGGCGGGGAATGCGAGTCAAACTGCTGGATGGCAGACGATGCGTTTGGATTGGTACACGATGAAGGCTATCAAAGTCGTTGGGATCCAGACCTACGAAAAAAAATTCTAATAGTCGATGACATTAACGACAGCGGAAACACACTAAATTGGATTGAAAAAGACTGGCAACATAGCTGCCTGCCTCAAGAAGAATACGTATGGAATTCTGTATGGGGCAATAATGTTCGATTTGCAGTCTTAACAAACAATTTAGCTAGTGAATTTGACAATGTTTCTTATTTTGCAACTGAAATTAACAAGATAGACGATCCTTCGTGGATAGTATACCCGTGGGAATGTGTAGGCGAATATATCGACAATGCCTAATCGACGTAGACTGTTCAGACTAAAAAGAAACAGAGATAGATGTTGGCAATTTTCTCTTAAACAAAGAATAAAAGAACACAAAAGGATAAAAAACATGACAAGAACCTTGTTCGAAGCACAACAAAGTGGAGATGCTCCTTGGCAAGAAGTGGTCCTTGCAACTCGTGACTATACCGTTTATAAGGATCAATACCCTGTAACAGAAGGACATGTTCTTTTTGTACCGAGTCAAGAAAACTGGCAGCATATAACCAAATGTTGGGAAGCTGCATATCGTTGGGGGGCTGAGTGGACAGAATCAGGTTACTGTGATGCATTTAATATAGGCATGAATGTAGGGGCATCTGCTGGACAAACTGTTTACTATCCTCATATTCATCTTATTCCAAGGCGGCAAGGTGATATGCAAGATCCTCGAGGCGGGGTTCGACATGTGATTCCTGAAAAGGGTAACTATAAACTAGAAAACTAATGCGCAAGATTTTATTCAAGTAAATAGTTTTGCAAAAGGTAGTTTTTGCTCGTCATTAATAAAATATGGTAACTATAAGATGCTAATAAAACACTCATCAAAACCGATTGTAATAATAGGATTTGAGGATTCTAGTCTAACACAAGAATATTACGAGGCAGTAACTTATTCAAAGGAAAAAGATGTTAGAATTATAACACCGCTAGACTTTTTAGATATTCCTGACAAAAATAAATTCCAGTATATGGTCGGGTTTTTACTCGAACTAGATTTAAGAAAAGAAATTATTAAATTAATTAATACATATAATCTAGATTGTGTGTCCTACATACATGAAAATTGCTTTTTATCTTCATATGCAAGTATAGGTAAGGGTGTTTTTATTGCTCCATTTTCCAGTGTTTGTAGACATGCAAAAGTTGGCAATCATAGTTGTATTGAAACATATTGTTTAATTTCGCATTACACTATATTAGGAGAAAATACCATCGTTCGTTCGGGGACTAAAATTGCGGGGAAAACTTCAATAGGAGAAAACTGTACATTAGGTTTTAATTCTGGCGTATCTAACGGATTATCTATATGTAACGATGTTCATTTAGGAGGTTTTAGCAATATAACTAAAAATATAGAAATTCCTGGTGTATATGCAGGATTTTGTGCACGTCTAATAAAAAAAGACATCAACGATAATAACGCTATTTGATAACCGATATGAAGTTCGATGATACATTTGACCAATTAAAATTCTTTCCTTTAATGGATTTTGCATATAATTGTAAAACTCATCTAAACAGAATTATCGTTAACACAGATCTATTTACAAAAGAAATGGATCTCTACTACAAAAATCTAATTGAAAATTCTTTTTTAAAATCATATAGCGACCCGATTTGGTTTATTAATAATACTGTTTACGAAAAAAAATATCTACACTTAAAAACAAAAAAACTTAGCACCAAAGCAGTTAATTATTTTAATAAAAAAGGATTAACTATTTTTTTAAGCGAGCCGCTAAATTTTTATAAAGATAATTTTAACGAAAACAAACTATTAATAAGCGTAAATAAGTTCGCACATAAAAATAATTTAGAAAAAATTACACTATACACTTGCGAGAAAAATGTAAAAGAATTAAGTAAAAGTTATCCGAGTCTAACTATTTCTTGTAAAAATATCTTCCTAACTATAGTTTCTTTAGAAATTAATAAAACTTATAATTTAAATATTAATTTTGACGAAAAGAACAACTTAATTACAAAAAAATTCTGGTGTGGCAATATCGGGTATAGTCAACATCGGCACTTTGTAATTAATTTTTTATATTCAAAATTAGGAAATTACTCCTGGTATCACAATATCGATTTATTCGATAATATGGACCACAATCAAGTGTACCATAAAAACTTAAATTCGCCAAACAACTTTTTAACAGTTCTTAAATCAGATTATCCTCAGTATTATGACGATTTAATGTATAATAACGACAGACTATCTACAGATGTTCCTGTTAAAATGGACGATAATTTTAATTCTAAAAAGAAATCAATTATTAAATATTATGATGAATGTTTTTGCGCAGTAGTTACCGAAACCTATTTTAATCATAAATACGCAGATATTAGTGAAAAAACACTATATGCTATTGCTTATGGGAAGCCTTTTATACTAGTTGCGCCCTGCGGTTCGTTGGAATATCTCAAACAACTGGGATTTAAAACATTTGACCAATTTTGGAGCGAAGAATACGACTTAGAAGAGGACGCTCAAACAAGAATGATAATGATATTCGATTTAATTTCTAAAATTAACAGTTACAGTATTTCTTATTTGAAAGATTTATACAAAGAAATGCAACCAATTTTAGAACACAATTTGTCTATTTTAAAAACTTTACCTAATAATTCTAAAATACTTACTTAACTATGCCAATTAAAACAGTAGAAATACTCTCACAAGATACCAATTTTCCATTCGGAGAATCAGTTGAAAACTTTTTTGAAAAATATTTTGTTTCCGAAGATGTAGAAATATATAAATTCTTTTACGATCCTAATCCGATATATACAGGATTTGAAGATTTAGAAAAAATAGAATATAAATCAAAAATAATTTTCTGGATTACTAATGATTCTTTCGATCCGGCCGAGGAAGAAAGTTTTATGGTCAACGGTAACGATATTAGAACTGAACTAAAAAAAATTGAAAAAATTTGTAAATTACATTCTGATAAAATTTTTATTGTCTGCTCGTGGCAATTTAATCTAAATTCTTATATCGATGCAAAAAATTTATTAGTTGTTAACCCTATTAATACAATTTTTTCAAAAAAATATATAAGGTGTAACGACAAATGTATAGGAAGTAAAAAATGGGTAACATTAAATAACACCATGAAACCCCATAGAGTCGCCCTAGTAAGTTATCTATTATCTAAGGATCTTAATCTTACTGGGTTAATTACTTCCGGCGATAATTATCATTTTTTAAAGGATCATGTAGCTCAAAGTAAGTACTTCGACGGAGTATTTAAATATTTTAATTTTAAAGATTATCAAAAATCTATAAAAAAAGGTTTTAAAAGATTTAAGAAAAAAAAATATACAGATTTAAATATTCCAGTTGGAAACTATTTAAAACTTCAAGATAATTTTTTGGATAATCTTATTCCAGTTTATAAAACTACAGCTCTTGAAATTGTTTCTTGTACGTCCTTTTTGGATAACAATCCGATTATTGGAGAAAAGGAAATACAAAATATATATGCTCAAAATTTTCCAATATATATCGGACCTCTGGGCACTGCAAAAATAATGAAAGATTTTTACGGTTTTGATATATTTGAAGATATAATTGATCATAGCTATGATAGTATAAAAGATCCGCAGACTCGATTAACTTCAGCAATTGATAAAAATATTCATTTATTAAAGGACACAGTTGACCTCAACACACTGTGGTTAAAAAATAAAGAAAGATTTGAAAAAAATTGCGACCTAGCTGATAAACTTTATTTTAATAGGTCTGTCCAGCAAGATTTTGATTTTAACCAAATTAAAAAAGCCTTGGACTATTTTAAAATAAAATATTGTAAAATTTAATAGACACATTTATGTTAATTAGTAATAATAAAAAGATTAATCTCATTAAGGATATTTTAAGAAAATGTCTAATGTATCAATAACTACTTTAAGCTCTGAATTTGGCTTTCCATTCAATACTGCATTAGAAGACTTCTTCGATGATTATGTCGTTAGCCAAGATGTTGAATGTTATCAACTATGGTTTTGCCCACACGGGTACGGAACGTCTTTTGATGACTTATATAAATTAAAATTTGGGAGCGAAATTATTGTTTTAAATATTATGGACTCGATAATTGAGGTTCAAACAGGCGACCACGAAAAATTTGCTCAGAAAGAATTAATAAAATTTTGTTCGTCACACCCTGATCATAAATTTATTATTTTTAGCTCGCATGCAGGACTTAAAGTACCATTAGGAGTTAATAACCTCTATACAGATCATATTATTTCGTTGAATATTGATAGTCGTATACCTCATTGTGAAAAACAAGATATAAAAAATAAATGGGTAATGCTTAACTCTGAGTACCGTAATCATAGAATTTTTTGCACATATTATCTTTTATCAAAGACTTATTATAAAAACGGACTCATAACATTTAATGAGTTAGACGGAGAAAATATAGACAGACTTAATAATTTTACTAAGTTTGTACCAAAGAAAATTCACAAGATTTTAAAAAAAGGCAAGAATAGATTTGATTTAAAAAAATATAACAGATTAAAAATCAAACCGTTTAATGAGAACTGGCAAACTAATTATAGATTAAACTTATTAGATGTTTATAAAAATACAGGGTTAGAAATTATTACCGGCACTATGTTTTTTGAAGATTCTCCATTTATTACGGAAAAAGAAGTACAGTCTATTTATGGAAAAAACTTTCCGATTTATATTAACGGAATTGGCATTGTAGCAGAAATGCGTTCTTTTGGAATAGATACGTTTGACGATATTATCGATAACTCTTACGACAAAGTACAAAATCATTTTGATAGGATTATGCTCGCTATTGACAAAAATGAAAAAATATTAGACGGATCAATTAACTTAAAAGAACTATGGTTCGACAATCAAAAAAGATTTGATGAAAATTGCAAAAAAACAGATTCGATTCTTTTTGACAAAATTTATCAAAAAAATCTTAATGAAAAAAAAATTAAAAAAGCCTTAGACTATTTTCGTGTATCTTACAAAAATTTAAAATATAACACCACAGCTTATTAAGACTTAGGAATATATAAACTTTTCTCCTTTATGTAGCTTATATATGTGAAAAATAATTTAAATAATCATATAGTTGCTAACACAATAAATACAGAGCACTTCGAAACTATAATTTATGATCAAATTAGATAAAAAAATTAAGATCGCAACAGTTCAATTTTATATTAGTCATACTTGTAATCTTGCTTGTCCAGGATGCCTAAGTTTTAATAATTTTGCAATTTCTGGTCACGAGTTGTGGAAAGATAATATCGAAACAAGCAAAAAATGGGCCCAGATTATCGAACCTACGGATTTAACTGTGATAGGGGGCGAGCCATTAACTAACCCAGATGTAGATAATTGGGTTAAAGGTTTAAGAGAATTTTTCCCCACAGTAAAAGATTATAAAATTTGCACTAATGGATTATTAATAAAAAAATTCAAAAAAGAAATAAGAAACTGGTGGGACCTTGGTGTTGTTTTAGAAATTTCTGCACACACAAAAACCCAATTAGAAACAATATTGCAAGATTTAGATAACCTATTTCAAGATCAAGGCATGCAAGTTGAAAGATACTCAAAAGAAAAACTGGTAGACATGCCTTCCTATTATGTTACAGAGTATGAAATAATTTTTTTATGGAAAAATGCCCCAATCGTAATTATATCATTTGAATATCAATTCTACGAATGGGGTGCAAGAAAAATAAGTAGAGATACTGTGTATCTTTACAATAGTGCACCCGCTGAAGCGCATGCTGCATGTGACATTTACGACTGTCATTACATTTATAAAGGAGAATTGTACAAATGTGGCACTCTAGTAGGAGCTAAAGAACTTCTAAAAAAATATAATTTAGACCATAATAGTAAAAAACTTATCGAAGAGTATGCTCCGATAAATTTAGAGGATACGCAACTACAAGAAAAAATTCAAACACTTACTGATACACCCTTAAAACAGTGTGCAATATGCCCGACTAAAGAAAAAGATCAATCTAGGCAAATATTAGACAGCGACTATAAAAAAATTAACTTTGCAAAAAAATAAAAATCAGAATTAAAAAATATATAGATAGACACATCTAAATATTATTCTAAAGAAGATTTTAAAAATATTATAGGAATTTATTTTGAACACTAGTAATGAACGATTTTCATTTAATTATTTTTTGTAAGCACGAATATAGATCACTTTTCCTTGATCATTGTGTGTATAGTATTGACAAATTTATTCAAAACCGAATTGAAACCAAGACCATAGTCTCAGATTTTAAATTCGAATATCCGAATTTTGATGTTATTACTGATAATGAATTTTGGAAAAAAATTGATAAAAAATTTAAATTTAAGAAGTTATACAACGACACCTGGACAAGGCAGCAGATTTTAAAATTAAATGTAGAAAAATTAAAAAAAGGAAAAATATTAATTGTCGATGCTGATTTAATTTTTTTAAAAAAAATAAACCTAGTTGAAAAAAATAAATTTAATTTTTATACTGCTATCGAAAATAATCCTAATTATTTTAATCTTATTAGTATTTTATTAGACATTGATAAACAAATTAGTCAATCATTTATTACAGATTTTGCAATTTTTGATACTAAAGTATTAAAAAAAATAAAAATTGACATAGAAAAAAAACATAAAACGTTTTACCTAGAAATTTTACAAAATCTTTTACCCGATTCTTTGCAGGCAAGATCGTCTAACAACGAATTGCTATTGTCAGAGTACGAGCTTTATGGAAATTATTTTGTTCGATATTACAAACAAAAAGTAAATCAAATTATTAACCCTAAAAATTATCAGGGTTGGATCTATTTAGAAGAAAATTTTTGTAAAAATTCAAAATCGTCTGAAGTAGTGTCGCATTTGCAGTCAATAACTGATAATTATTATCAGTCAATAAAAATTAAAGAATAAAAAGTTTTTGGTTGACAACGACCTAAATACTGTCTACAATATTAACAATAGACATCCTCGTCTATAACTCGGAGAAAAAATTGAAAACATCAGAAAAAATAAAACAACGATTGGAACAAGCAAATGCCCGCTATTGGGCAGGCGATAATATCGCAGATCATATTGAGGAAGGTGAGAGAGAAGAACTAGTTTCTGAACTTACAGAAAAGTTTGAATCAGTTCTTGATTCTCTCGTAATTGATAGAGCTAACGATCCTAATTCTCAAAATACTGGATATCGTCTTGCTAAGATGTATGTAAACGAATTGATGAGCGGGCGATATTATCCTATGCCTAATGCAACTGCTTTTCCTAATGATCCCAAAGACGGTTATGAAGGAATGCTAGTAGTACGGTCAGAACTGCGTTCTGTATGCTCGCATCATCATCAGCCTGTAGCAGGTGTAGCATATATTGGTATAATCGCCGCAGATCAGTTAATTGGACTTTCTAAATATACTAGAATTGCTCAGTGGTGTGCTCGACGCGGAACCCTACAGGAAGAGCTTGCAAATGACATTGCACGAGAAATTATGAGTGTAACAGGTTCTCAGAACGTAGGAGTATATGTGCAAGCAGAACATGGTTGTTGCACTAATAGAGGTATAATGGCACATTCCAGTCTAACACAAACTACAGTGCTAGAAGGTGCTTTTATGACAGACGCATCAGTGAAGGAAGAATTCTTTCACAATATCAAACTACAGCAGGAGTTTGCACCACGATGAATCTAATATTTCCTTCTCCTTGTATAAATAATTTGCAGGGAGAAGGAAAAATGAATACGCACTACAAAAAACGGTATGATAAATTTATAGAATTAATAAAATCCAAAAAAAACAGAGTTTTAGATTGTTATACAGAAAGGCATCATATTATACCCAGGTGTATAGGTGGTTCAGACGAACCAGATAACCTTGTCAGATTAACTTTGCGTGAACACTTTTTAGCACACTGGTTATTATGGAAAGCATACCCTAAAAGTTGGAAACTAGCCAGTGCATTCCTACAGATGAACAATAAAAACCCCCGATTAGAACACATAAAAGGAAAACAAGGAAGAATAACAAGTAAAACTTATGCTTCATTAAAGACTGCAGTGTATAATAAATTGAGTGATTTACGTAAAAACAAAGTGTATATAAAAGATTGTAATGGCAATTCTATAATATTAACAAAACAAGAATATGCAGAGCAAGAGGAATATAAATTCCACACAACAGGCAAAGTATATGTATTCGACAAAGTAGAAAATAAATCAGTTTATATTCCTACTCGCGAGTATCATAATAATAAAAAACGCTACGAACATCAAAATAATAAGAAAGCAATGTATAATTTTTTTGATAGTTTTACTAACATTCAAGTAAAGATGACAAAATTAGATGCTGCTACATTAAACAGTAAAGAAAAATATAAAAGATATAAACAAATTCAAAATAAAAAATTACCTTGTATAGATAATAATGATAATTTAATTTACATGACCCCTAAAGAATATCAAACACGTAAGGATACAAAACATCTACACAGCGGCAAACTAAGTGTCTTTGATACAAAAGAAAGATTACACAAGCAAATAACTTTACAAGAATATTACAAAACCCCACAAAGATATAAGACCTCAACAAAAGGCAAAGTTCTAGCAAGAGACAAAGGTAACAACACAGTTTTGATAGATAAAAGTGACTTTGAAAGTGGTGAATACGTAGGTGTAACAAAAGGGTTAAGGACTGTAAAGAATTCAGTTACAGGCAAATTTGAGCAAATTACTGAAGAAGAATACCTTAATAACAAAAGCCAGTACGTAGGACCAAATCAAGGAAAAGTCAATGTGATTGATAAAATTACAGGAGAGAGAAAACAAATACTAAAACAGGATTTTGACAAAAATAGATATTCTGGTTTAGGAAATAAATTGTACTTGTTCAAATGTAGAAATAAGTTGACAGGCAAAGAAAAGAATGTTAACATTTATGAATGGCATTTGGTTAAAGATCAATATGACATTATAGATATGGACAAATATAAAAGAGCATTGAAAGAAAAATAAAAGGCATTTAGGAGACAAATTAATATGAGCAATTCGAAGTTGAGATACTCCGAGGTTTTTTTTTTCCATACAAGGTGAAGGCAAATATGTCGGTGTTCCGTCTGTGTTTTTAAGAACATTTGGCTGTAATTTCAGATGTCAGAATTTCGGCCTTGATCGAGAAAGAACAGTAGAAAAATACAATCCAGAAGTAAAAAAACTGTTGGACGACGGTGTTCTAATAAAGACTAAAACTTTTGAAGAACTGCCTGTGATTCATACCGGTTGTGATACCTATGCAAGCATATACCCAGAATTTAAAAAGTATATGCAAAACAAAACAGTAGACGAAGTTGTAGAACATCTACTGTCTTTAACACCAGAAGGTCGATGGCTGCAGTCTAACGGTCAAGATGTTCACCTTATTTTAACAGGCGGTGAGCCCATGCTTTGGCAGAAGTTTTGGCCAGAACTGTTTGCTCATCCAAATATGCAGGACCTAAAACATGTCACTATTGAAACAAATACAACACAGAAATTACAGCCAGATTTTGAACATTGGCTTGAAACTCAAGACAGAATACATGTTACCTTTTCGTGTTCCCCAAAACTCACAGTTTCGGGAGAGCGTTGGGATCGTGCTATTAAGCCTGAGATTGCTAGGCAATACTACAACACTCCTCACAGTGACCAGTATTTTAAGTTTGTGGTTGCTGACGAACAAGATGTGGACGAAGTTACTCAGGCTACGGAATTATATCGAGAAGCGGGAATCGAATGCCCAGTCTACATCATGCCACTCGGCGGACGATCTGAGGAGTATGAGCTTAACACAGCACGAGTCGCAAAACTTGCCATGCAAAGAGGATGGCGATACTCGCCGAGACTTCATGTGACCTTGTTTGGAAACAGGTGGGGTTCCTAAATAGTTGTTTAGAGAAGCCGGATATAATTTAATAGTTAAATGGGGAGATTAATATGTACCTAAATAGAATATATGATTTAATAGAATTTATAAAAGATAAATTTAGAAAAAAACCTATAGAACAAGAATTTGACGAATATTTAGATTTAGAAATACCTGAAGAACCTGAGGTTCCCCAGTCTGTAGAACCTGATGATTTTACTGATAGATTACGCAAGAGTGGATTCTAATGTCTAACGCAGTGACACACGTACAATGGAAAGTTATAAGAAAACAAGGAAGTTAAATTGTCATTTTCTAAAGAAAGGCAACTACGGAGACAATGAAGATGAACTTAGTGTCTAAATTAATGCATCGAATAGGTCGACGCAGAGTAATTACTGAAAGAAACTCTGACGTGCCTTATCTAATTCGCTACTATTTGTTTTTAAAAGACAGAAAGCGATTTCCATTTAACATTACATTGCACAAAGTTCTTGTAAGTGACGAGCCCACACTGCACGACCATCCTTGGAGTTATGCTACTTTTATCCTTAAAGGCGGCTATTGGGAAAATACTCCCGAAGGACGCTATTGGAGAGGGTTCGGTCACTTTCGCTATCGCAAAGCCAGTGATCTGCACTTTTTAGAATTGAAAAAAGATGCAGACGGCAATGAGATTCCTTGCTGGAGTCTGTTCTTTATGGGACAGAAGGCAGGGTCATGGGGGTTCATTAAAAACGGAAAATGGATCCATAATGAAAAATACCTAGCAAGAGGCGCAAAAGACGAATAAAAGTTTAAGTGTTACAGTTGCAAATAAAATAACTAACAAATGAGGAGAAAGTTATGAGTCAATATTTTAAATTTACAGGATTAGCCAAGCGACAAGAATACTGGGCGGTGATTATTCAGGAATTAACCGATGATTAATATTTGGAAAAAAATTACCGGAGTTTCTGCTAAAGAGCAAGAACTGGATCAAAAAAAGGATGAACTAGAGTCTGAGATTAAAGAACTGAAAAAATCTCCTGAGGAGTTGCGTAGAGCCAGTTTAGAAAAAGAAAAACAAGAAGCTACTCGCAAAAGAGAGCCGTGGGTAGCTGTGCTTGATACTCAGGTCAATCCTGAAAATATTCGAAACGGATTTTTTGAAATAGACTGGAACAACGAGTTTATCGAAACACTGTTAGACGCTGGATACAAAGGTGAGACAAACGAGCAGATCGTTGATGCTTGGTTTAGAACTATTGTGACTCAGATGTTGTCAGACGAAGGTATCGATCCTGATCGAGGTATGGGGTACATTAATGTTGTTCCTATTGATAAAGGTAGGTCTGAGGTATCTTAATGCAAAAAAGTCTCTTGCATTTGCATTCAAATGATGTTAGTATGTATTGCATACAAGGTAAGGACACGTTTGATCCTGCCAGAAGTTTAGGAATAGATTCAGTATGAGCACATATATTTTAATTGATTTAGCAAATGTTTTCTTTCGCAGCAGACATGTGGTACGAGGCGACATTGACACAAAAGTAGGCATGGCTATACACATTACTCTGTCTTCCTTAAAGAAAGCTTGGGAAGACTTTGACGGTGATCACACAGTGGTATGCCTTGAAGGTCGCAGCTGGCGTAAAGACTTTTACGAGCCTTACAAACGCAATCGCAAAGAAGCCAGAGATGCAATGACTGCAAAGGAAGAAGAAGAGGATCGTGTGTTTTGGGAAATCTTCGATGAATTAAAGGTATTCCTTAAAGAAAAGACAAATGTCACTGTGTTGCAGCACAAGCGGCTCGAAGCAGATGATTTGATTGCAGGCTGGGTACAGAATCATCCTAATGACGATCATGTGATTATCAGCACAGACGGTGATTTTGCACAGTTAATTGCACCTAATGTAAAACAGTACAACGGTGTCACGTCAACTACTATTACACACGAAGGCTACTTTGACGAAAAAGGCCAGCGTGTTATAGACAAAAAGACAAAAGAACTGAAACCTGCACCTAATCCTTCCTGGATGTTGTTTGAAAAGTGCATGCGCGGCGACACGTCTGATAATGTGTTTAGTGCATATCCTGGTGTGCGTAAAAAAGGCACAAAGAACAAGGTCGGCTTGTTAGATGCATTCGAAGACAAAGATACGAAAGGATTTAACTGGAACAATCTAATGCTACAGCGATGGGCAGATCACAAAGGAGAAGAGCATCGAGTGTTGGACGACTATAATAGAAATGTTATATTGTGCGATCTCACAGCTCAACCCGCAGAGATTAGAGATATTATTAACGAAAATACCACAAATGTAGAATCTAAGAATGTTTCTCAGGTAGGACTTAGACTTATGAAATTTTGTGCAAAATGGAGTATGCAAAAGATTGCGGACAATGCAGCGCAATATGTAAAACCCTTAGCAGCGAGGTATAACAATGGCTAATGCAACTCCGATATTAGATGGTAAGTTTTGGATTTTAGAAGACAACGGTGTTAGAATCGGTACTTTGACATTCAATGAAGACCAGTATATGTTTAGCAGCAAAGACGAGACACAGTTTTTTAACTCTGAACGAAGTCTTAAAAAGAAACTGGGCAAAATTACTTGGACCAAGCCCAAGACTGTGTTTGAAGATATTACATACGAAGTACATGGTTATCGAACGTCTTACAAGCCGTACAATCCAATGTTTGATGTAAAGCATAAACTGCCCCTATTTACTAAATCTCCCAAGAGCAAAGGAATTTACTGTGCAGGCTACTATGTTATTAGATTCGACAAAGGCTGGGTAAAGAGTTTTTGCCCTAAATTGGTCACCCTTGAGCACAACGAGTATAAAGGTCCGTATAAAACTGATCTAGAAGCCAAACAGGAGCTACAACGTGTCAAATCACAGCGAACCTCTTAACACTGCACCCATACAGCAGTTTATACAACAGGTAAGAGCTGCAGACTCTGGTAATGCAAAAGATGTAAAATTGACTATGCAGCAGGCAAAGCGTCTTGCATTTTGTTTAGGGGAAACAATGGCCAGATTAGAAGGGGATCTTGAGACTCTATTAAGTAATCAATCAAATAATTCCGATGACATAATCGAAGTTTCGCTCGACGGCGGAAATAAATGGTAGGGATAAATAAGTGCGTAGTTAATTAGAAGGAACTTCGCATGAGTAGACCAAAACCGACTGTTTTACGAGAATATATTGACAAGAAAACTTATAAAACAGAACAAATACTAGAAGCAGAAGCAATCTGGGCAGTATTCTATCAAGGAAAACCATTTAATCTTAAATCAGCTAATATGCTAACTAGCTACCCCGGACCTAAGTATCCTAAGGTATCATTTTCTAATCCCGGGCATGCTATTAACCTAGCAAAAAAGCTTAATTCTCTATTTCAAACAGACGATTTTGAAGTTGTACAGCTTACCGAAGGCAAAATTGTGCCGTTAGATGACAAATGAGTGCAAACGATACTTATACTAAAATATTCTTACGAAAACTAAACGAATCTGACAACGAGTATAATGTAAAGAGCTACAAGATTCTCTGGTGGCAGAATCCTAGATCAAAATCAAAAGGTGGATTACGATTAACTGACGAAGGTTATAGGATGCTTTCGGAAGATTTGGATATTTCTTTTTACGAAGTTCCATACGCACCTGGTCTACATTTCACTACACAAGTGATCATATGGCTTGATAATTTTATTGATTGCCCGTACTATTTAGGCAAGAGAAGCATGTTTGTTACGGACGACAAAAAAGCACTCGAACTGCATCTTTTCTCGGGCGATGTTAAAAAATTCGGCATATCTAAAGCACTATCCAGATCAAAAAACGGTTGACATTATCTCTAATTCCTGTATAATACACTTATACTTAAACACAAAGGCAAATAGAGGTACTTATGGATACTGCAACTCGTCAACTTACACCTAACTCAGCTAAGGCATCAATCAACCACGCAATTCTCAAAAAGCGTCCAATTTTCCTCTGGGGCCCGCCCGGAATCGGGAAAAGTGATATCGTTCACCAAATTGGTAATCAATTGAATGCCAAGGTCATTGATATCCGACTTTCTCTTTGGGAGCCTACAGATATTAAAGGTATTCCTTATTTTGACTCTAATGTTGGCAAAATGGTTTGGGCACCACCTCTGGAACTGCCCGATGACGAAATGGCTTCACAGCATAATAGCATCGTTCTGTTTCTTGACGAAATGAACAGTGCAGCACCTGCTGTACAGGCTGCAGCCTATCAGCTTATTCTTAATCGCAAGGTCGGTACATACACATTGCCTGATAATGTTTATATTGTAGCAGCTGGTAACCGCGACGCCGATAAAGGTGTTACTTATCGCATGCCATCACCTCTTGCTAATCGTTTTGTGCACATTGAAATGACTGTGAACTTCGACGATTGGTTCCAATGGGCTGTTGATAACAATATCCATACAGATGTAGTTGGTTATTTGACATTTTCTAAGAAAGATCTGTATGATTTTGATCCGAAATCATCATCTCGTGCTTTTGCAACACCTCGTTCTTGGAGTTTTGTGTCCGAACTGCTCGACGACGGCATTGATGACGGAACTACAACCGATCTTGTATCTGGTGCTGTTGGAGAAGGACTTGCTGTTAAGTTTATGGCTCATCGAAAAATTGCGTCTAAGATGCCCAATCCTGAAGACATCTTAGATGGTAAAGTAAAAGAACTTAATACTAAAGAAATTTCCGCAATGTATTCGCTCACTGTGAGCTTATGCTATGAGCTAAAACAAGCCAACGATGCAAATGATAAAAATTTCGATAAAAAAGTTAACAATTTCCTAAGATTTTCAATGGACAATTTCGAAACTGAGCTGGTTGTTATGGGCATTAAACTAGCACTAACACAATATAGTCTGCCAATTGACCCTGACGAAATCGAATGCTTCGACGAATTCCACGAGCGGTATGGAAAATATATTACTGCAGCACAACAGGCATAAAAGTAGAGTGGGGCATTGCCCCACTCTTGACATGTTGAATAATCTGTAGTATTATATACACATACTGATACAACGAGAGAATATTATGACTATCGAGCAGAGCGTTGAAACACCGCAACTAACCGACGAAGAACTAGTTCGGTTACAAGAGAAAGTTATAGAAAAAGTAATTACTGCCCGAGTAGGATTATTGCTACGGCATCCGTGGTTCGGTAATATGGCAACTCGATTGCGAGTGCAACCTTGCGACGGCTGGTGCCCTACTGCTGCTACTGATGGTCGAAATCTATTTTATAATTCTCAATTCTTTGACTCAATGACTACTAAGCAAATTGAATTTGTAATTGCTCACGAAATTCTGCATTGTGTGTTTGATCATATTATGCGTCGCGAAGATCGAAATCCGCAGTTGTACAATATTGCATGTGATTATAAAGTTAATAATACTTTAGTGCGTGATCGAATTGGTGAAAAGCCCAACGTTGACATTTTCCAAGACTTTAAGTACGATGGTTGGACTTCTGAAGAAATTTATGACGATTTGCGTGAACAATACGATCAAGAAGAACTTGAGCAGTTGGGCAAATTGCTTGACGAACATGTTGATTGGGAAAAAGCCCAGGGGTCTGGTTCAGAAGATTCAGAAAACAAAAATAACGGCCAGCCTGTTTATACTAAAAAAGAACTAGAAAAAATTCGCGACGAAATTAAAGAAAACATGATTTCTGCTGCACAAGGCGCAGGTGCTGGCAATGTGCCTGGTGAGATTGAGAGAATGATCAAAGATCTTACTGAGCCTAAAATGAACTGGCGTGAAATTCTTCAGCAGCAGATTCAAAGCACTATCAAAAACGACTTTACTTTTGCTCGGCCGTCACGCAAAGGCTGGCACACAGGTGCTGTTCTGCCTGGTCAGAACTTTGACGAGACAATTGATATCTGTATTGCACTTGACATGTCGGGTTCAATTGGCGACGAACAGGCTCGTGTGTTTCTTAGTGAAATCAAAGGCATTATGGATCAGTACGAAGACTATCGCATTAAACTGTGGTGCTTTGATACTAAAGTATATAACGAAGACAACTTTACTGCAGACGATGGGAGAGAAATCACAGACTATGAAATCAAAGGCGGCGGCGGTACTGACTTTATGTGTAACTGGGATCACATGAAGGAACAGGATATTGTGCCGAAAAAATTTATTATGTTTACAGATGGAATGCCTTGGGGAGACTGGGGGGATCCGGATTATGCAGATACTGTATTTGTCATTCACTCTGTATATGGTCGCGCACCCGAAGCACCCTTTGGGATCACCACATACTACGATGACTAGGACAGTTGTAGGAAAAGTAAATCCGCTTAATTTTTACGGCATAAGAAAGTTGCAGGTGCCGCCTCCTCATTTTGAATATCTTTCCATCGAAATGCGAAGATACAATCTCGAAAAAACAATTATAAAATGGATCGAGCGTAATCTAAAAGGTCGATTTTATGTCGGCATAGTGTACGAACTGGATAAACACAATAAACAAAATACCGTAATCAAAATCGGATTTGAAGAACCAAAAGAACTTTCTTTTTTCACTTTGAGTTGCCCATACTTAAAATATTAGTAAATATAAACAGATAAGTTAATAGGAGAACATTTCATGTCTAAGCAAGAAACTACAGAACAACCCCAAGAAGAAGTCACACAAGCTGCTGCTGAATCTACACAGAATCAAGCAGAACTTACTGTGCAGGATCTTGCAGCATTAAAGCAAATTATTGATATTGCAAGTCAGCGAGGTGCATTTAAACCA
>LFIK01001277.1_pt1 | contig 19839 bp, 27 predicted proteins | sample 643401 | NCBI WGS metagenome assembly LFIK01 (sample SAMN03777447, study PRJNA286221) | soda lake metagenome | biome: soda lake; feature: Kulunda steppe; material: water; isolation source: sample T5-Br brine of Lake Tanatar-5 | place: Russia: Kulunda steppe | collected 2010-07
GCTGCTGCTCCAGAGGGTGGTCCCAGAAGATGGAGGGCTGTTCCCGCTGCTCTGCAGACAGGCCTCCTGGAAGGCCTGAGTTGGCAGGCGCGTCCTGGTCCTGAGTCGGGAAGGAGGCTGGAAACTGCGAATCGGGAGGCAGGAACCCGCAGATGGGGTCCTTTGGCGTCATGGAACGGACGCTACAGCGGTCCGGAGGTGCTGCGGGCGTATTCTCGTATTCTCAAATACGAGAACCTGTATTCGACATGGTTTTTGACGTCTAATATATATATACTCTATTCTAATATGTATTAGAGAATACAACTCTATTCTTGGACCCAATGGGAATGGGCTCAGGATATACATTCTAATTTAGCGCTTTAGGACACGAATATATATTTTCGCGCCGAATATAAGCCCAATCCACCCATAATCAAAGACCACAGTTTACAAAAAAATACTCACGCACCTTATTGAGAGAAAAAAGATTTTAACTCCAAAAGATTCAATTAAAACTTGCGTTTGAAACTTTCTCTGATATCCTGGAGACTTGCTAGACTTGAGCTTGACTCAGAGGGGAGTCAGAAAGAGCGCTCAAACACCAGGATGCAGCTCATGATTAGGAGCCATGTTCCAGGTGTTGGCCTGAGTCAGAGGGGTGGGAACAAGTTGTGCGCAAAGCACACCCAAGCACTGTTGGAGGTATGTTGTTGGATAGACGTTGGACAGACGCTCCAGTGCGTGCACTGTATTGCATGAATTTTTTGTGAAACGCTTGCAAAAAGCATCTTAAATCATACTGAACCTTCTCGCTCCTGTAAGCAACCATCCTCCAGCCTGGAGACACCGCTGCCTTCACGCACCCTAACCCCGCCAGAGTGCGTGTCCAGGAGTTGTCTTCAGCTGCTGAGGGGCGGCCCTGATAAACAAGAGGCAGCTGCCATTGGTCTTCCCATGCTGTACACAGGCAAACAGGGCACAGTGGCGTGCTCTGACTGCACAGCAGCGAGTGCTGAGGAGTGTGCCTGCAGCGCAGCCCAAGCTGGCAGAGAGCAGTGCAGCTCATAGTAGTGCAGAGTACGACCCTCTGCGCGACGGGCCTCTGCGCTTCCTGGGTTACTCAAACGAAGTCGGGTGAGAGCTCTGTCGCAAGCTTGGACAGTGATGCTAGAAACATGTGTTTCCTCCAGGGGAACTGGAAGGAAGTGGACGCGCCTTGTTGTTACCTGGCAGCATTCCACGGCATGACCAGAAGTTGACAGACAGCACAAATGGAGGATCCCCACCCAGTGCTTTGGCTGCACAGGTGGCAATTGTCACCCAAGCAGTGCGGGTGTGCCCCGCTCATATCCACATGCATATGCTTGCGCATGCACATGCATATGCACACCTTTATCCATGCACTTACTCACACATGCACGCACGCACGCACACACCCGCGCAACACACGCACACCCACATAAAGTGAGCACATATGCACAAACGCGCACACACATGAAGTGCATTCATACTTGTACACACATGCGAACTCTTACGATTGCAGTGAGGCATTTGGTATGCTCATCCCTCCCCAAATGGTGGCCGCCACTTATGCTGTGGCTATCTCTTACGTGCTTGTAGACACTGTAGATAAGGTGAGTTCAGACTTATGGAGTTCTTCATGACACCATGATTCCTTGCAAGGGCAAGGTTCCTTGGTAAACATAGCTGTTCTTGTTAGTCTACCATTAAATGTGATTTCCCTTTCGCACACCCTTCCACACAAGTGCATGCGTGTGTGAGCACATGCAAACAAACAAATACATGAAAGCACAATCAGTCACATTAAAGACTTGAACATGCGCCTTTGCAATGCATGTAGAAGTGCACGTATACACACGCACGCACTTGGTTTGCGTGAGCCTGCTCAAGGGCGCGCAATACCCTGGCCACACCCATTCGCACACATTGACTCGCGTCCGCACGCACACGCACACACACATTCACATATACACGCATGCACACGCACACGCACATCCACATGCACACGCACACGCACACACACACATACGCACGCATGTGCATACACACATACATATGCACATGCACACCCATGCATGCGCATTTGTTCACGCACACGCAGCACACGCATGCACACGCGCACGCAATCACACACACGCATATGCACAAACATGCATGTGTGCGCACACAGTTTGCACGAGCCCGCTCTGGGGCGCGCGACACCCTGGCCGCTGCTGCTTCTGTGGGTGACAACGCAAACGCTGCTGCGCTCCAGGCAGCCGCAACGGCTGCTGCCCTGAAGCAGGCTGATCCAGCAGGTCCACCTCACAAGGCTCGTGCCCATGCAACAAGCAGCACGGATGCAAGCTTGAACAGCCAAGCAGCCTTTGCAGCAGCAGCTGCCAGCAGCAGCAGCAGCAGCAGCAGCAACAGCGGCAATGCAGGCAATGCGATTGAGACTGGGCCTGCCACTGCTACACAGCCGTCACCAGCGGGCGATATGTTTACAGAAACGCTGCCATTTGCTGGTGCGGTTGCAGGAGCCGGCGGCAGGGTGTGGGACAGGTATGCACCTGTGCGTTTGGTCAAGTGGTATAGCAAAATGGACATGAGCGTGGAAGTGTGGTATTGCTGCATGCGCTCGTGTTGTCTGCATGTATTTGAGCATGTACAAGACACATGATAGCAGATGCTGAGGAACCGCGAGCAGGTGCTGAAGGATGAGTGTGTGCTAAGTGAATCTGGAAGGCAAAAAGTTGTTCCCTTGCGAGCTAGCTGATGTAGCCTATGTGTCCTAGCTACTGCCCAAAGAACTAGCCCCTTTCACATTGCTAGCAAGCTACAAGCACCTTAGTACCAAAGTGCTTCAAGGGGTGTCAGCAGCAAGTTTCTGGCAATCTTGGAGGTATCAGTTGTTTAAGCTTTGACAGATGACCCTGTCCTGCTTGGTCCAAGGGTGTGTGTGCAGTTGACTGAGCACTGCATAATATCAGGCATGATATGCAGCATTCTGTTGCTTCCAACCACCTGTCCGGAGTCCAGAATGATTTGGAATGTCTGGTTGCAGTGGTTATGGTGGTGGCAACGGCAGCGGCAGCAATGGTGCAAGCAACCAAATCAACGGACCTAGCAGCTTGGACAAAGGGCTTGACAATGCGGCGGGTGAGGCTCAAATGAAAGGCCTGGGGCAATTTGTGTGATTTGCGAGGGTGCTGCTTTCCAGCGATGTGCGACACATGATGCCTGTGTTCATTGCTGGAAGCTGGTGTTGCACAAATAGACACGCACATGCACCCGTGTGTGCACGTCTTTGGGCAGGCATCATTGACGCAGTGGGCGTTGTGAGTGGCACCGGCGGGGGGGCGGGCAACCTGGGCAGTGCGGGCAGCAACGCCGGCGTGGGCGGCGGCAGCGTGACCGGCCCCGGCCGTGCGCAGCTGACTCGGGAGGAAGAGAATGCGGCGCTGGTGGTGGGGGGCCTGAAGGCGCTGGACACCGTGATCTGGCAGATGCTGGCTTCGGTCATGATTCCAGGTGGGTGCGGTGTCCCATGGTGTGGTTTCAGTGCGCCTTGGTGCGGACTAAGGCAGTGCTTTGATCAAGGTTTTAAGGTGTGTTGCCATTTGGCGACACAGGCCGCTTCCGCTGGAATTTTGTGTCGCCACAGCACAGCTGACGCTGCTACGCTGAGATAGGAGGATGAGGGGGGGGGGGAGCAGCGGTTTCTGGTTTTCAACTGTCCTTGTCTTGGAGGGGCCCACAAGCCCCCAAAGTGCGTTTATGGGTAAATGCACATAACTTCATAAATCTGTATGTAAGAATTTGGTGCTGCAGGGTGCTCTGCGTCCAAAATGTGACCGTTTGGCAACGCGCCTTTCTTGATCAAGGCACTAAGTTGAGGGTCCCTTGGTGTGGGTTCAGTACCTTGTTCCATAGTGTGGGCTCAGCAGCCTGTCCCTTGGTGTGGGTTTTGTTCCTTGTCCCATGGTGTGGGCTCAGTGCCTTGTTCCATAGTGTCGCTCAGTGCCTTGTCCCATGGTGTGGGCTCAGTGCCTTGTCCCATGATGTGGGTTCAGTGCCTTGTTCCATAGTGTGGGCCCAGTGCCTTGTTCCATAGTGTGGGCCCAGTGCCTTGTTCCATAGTGTGGGCTCAGTGCCTTGTTCCATAGTGTGGGCCCAGTGCCTTGTCCCATGATGTGGGCTCAGTACCTTGTCTCATGATGTGGGCTCAGTGCCTTGTTCCATAGTGTGGGCCCAGTGCCTTGTCCCATGGTGCGGGCTCAGTGCCTTGTCCCATGATGTGGGTTCAGTGCCTTGTTCCATAGTGTGGGCCCAGTGCCTTGTTCCATAGTGTGGGCTCAGAGTCCAGGTATAGTGTCCCTTGGTGGGTAAAGGGGTGGCTTTGTTCTGGGGTGGGGTGGGTGCGCTTGAGGGCATCACATGAGTTTTGGGAAGAGGGTGCAAGAACAGGGGCAAAGGGCATGGCGCTGCACTTTCAGGGGCTGGTGCTGCTGGCAACTCGTCGTGTTCCAAGGCCCGTGCGCGCGGGCAGGCTGCGCTTAAGGCTGCGGGTGCATGTTTGTGGGCTCTACGTTGTGGTCCTGCACTACCAAAGTCAGGAGCCGGGTGTTTTGGAGGTAGCTGTCGTGTCACAAGCAAGGGCAGGAGGTGCTGGGAAGGTCCAGTGAGCCAGTCCAGTAGTCCTGTGTTGAAGCCAGCCCTGTACTCAGGGCTGCTGGCCAACAGTGGCTGTGCTTGTTGAGTGCTTTACACACCCACACAAGCACAGATGCAGTTGTGTTCATGCGCATCCGCCCCTTGCCCGTTGCGCGCGCAGGCTTCACATCCAGTAGAATGCGCGAGCGTACACAAGCACATGTTCACGTCCTCTTTTACGCAAACCACACGCACACCTACACACGTACTCATGCGTGCGTGCGCACACACACAAGCACATGCAAAGCACTCTCACACACACGTACACAAGCACACACACACACGCAGGCTTTTGTTGTCCAACAAGTTGAGCCTGTCCCGTCACACACATCCTCACGCACGCGCGCCTTGCACACGCAGGTTTCATCATCCACCAGAGCGTGCGCGTGGCCACTCAGAGCCTGTCCTCACCCGCGGGCATGAACACACTGAACCTGGGAGCTGCAACCCTCGGCCGCATGCTGGGCGTGGACCTCACATCCACACTGCCTGGCTATGTGAGTGGGGCTGGCACATCATCATCGTCCTGCCCACCCCCTTGCATGCTCCTTAGATGTGCATGCCTGTCATCCAAATGCTGAGGCACCCAGCCCCTGACACACCTGGCAAGCACATCATCATCCCCAACCCCCTCAAAGCACTTTGATCCTATAGGTGGCGCATGCACACCGCCCAGAAGCACAGGCGCAATCGGACCCTGATGCACTTGGCAAGCACACCTGGCAAGCATGCCACTGCTACTGCCCTCATTGTGCACAGCCATGCGTGGCAAGGGTGAGGCATTGTGGCATTGCGGCTATTGACGCTGCACGCAAGCTTGCAGATTGGGTGTGCATGATGCAGACGCTGGCTTCCGCCTCACCCGCCCGTGCATTGTCAATCACCGCCCCCCCTCCCCCCCCCTCTGAACCCAATATGTCCTCCTGCCGCTGCGTCTTCAATTCCAGCGCCACTCCAGAAAAGTTGCCAGGCATGGAAGCAAGCACTGCTCCCCCCAAGTAAGCACCCATCTCACCTGCCTGGCCTCCCTGCTGCACGCAGGTCATCAGTGCACTGCCGGTGGCGCTAGGCCTCGCGCTGGTGCCCATAATCTGCCACCCCATCGACAGCGTGGTGGACAAACTGCTGGATTCCACCCTGCGCCCTGTGCTGCGCAAGTACAGGCTGCAGCTGCAGCAGCAGCAGCAGGAGCAGCGCCAGGCGCCATGAGTGGTAATGTGTTTCTATGTGCGCGTTTGTAAGTGCGGAGTGGGCAGGGATGAGGAGGTGGCAAGGGAAGTTGGGGGAGCGGGGGAAGATGGCAAGCCCTTGGGTCTGGAGGTGCAGCTGATGTTGGCGAGTGAGAGTACGAGGTGCATGCGTGTTCAGCCACCCTTCTGACCGCTGGACCGCTGTAAAGCGGGGGTTACGGCATCAGAAACGATCTGGAGCTCGGAGTGTGTGGGTGTGGGTATGTAGGTGCGTGGGCAAGTGTATGTGTGCACGGGTGTGTAAGTGTGTGCACTTATGCGTGGCTGCGAGAGGGCTGAAGGCATAGCTGCCGGTTGAGCACGTTGCTCAGTATGTGTGGGATGTGGAACAAGGTGGGTATGCTCTGAGGGGAGGCAGGCCCGAATGGTTTTTCATGTCCCTTCTCCTTGCGCGCCCTTGGATGCAGTCTCAGCAGTGGCATTGGTTGCAAATGGCACGCCCACATGTGGTTGCGTGTCTTAGGTGTAGGTTAAAACTGCCAACATTGTTAGTGAAAGCATTGATACACAGAAAGTTTTAGCTCTAAACTAACCCGCGCGTTCAATTAGTGACTTGCCATCCTACAAGGGGGAGACCGATGCAACTTGGATCGAACAATTCTCTAGCCCCCAACATTTTTACACAGTGATCTGACCTGGCACGAAAGTGCACATGAGAGACCTGTTAATGTTTTGCTTTCAGTGGCAGTGTTGAGAGATGAGAGTCAAAAAGTTTTGTGGACAAGATGTGTACTTAAAACGGGCAGGCAAGACTGATTACCTGGATGGCACAATTTGTTGTGCGAACCTTACCCATAGCATAAGAATTGCCTCGATGTTTGATTGTTTCTTTGACCTTCTAGACGGGGTAACAATCATGTGCTTAAGAGAATGTGCATGCTACCTGTACTGCCTGATTTGACTGCATGGTATGTGTTGCTTGCCTCATGAGTTGGAGATGAGAAATATCATGCCATTGGGCTACCAATGTGTAATCCCCAATGCGTGTCAAAGCACAATTGACAGGAATTTGCAAGTTTTGAGGCATAAGCGGGGCAAAGGCTTCAAAGCTGCACCTCCTGTCTGTCCAGGTGCTTGTACCACCAATCTTTCAGCACCCTCCACTGGTCATGCATGCTGTCTGCTGATGTCACTAGTAATTGGTGACAGTTTACCAGTCAAAAAAATAGAAAAACTACGCAAGCGGGTAAACATCCCCTTTCATTAAGAGAGGGAGACTTGTTGATCCAAAGTGCTGCATGCCACACCCCCACAAGAGTCAGGGAAACAAGGACAACTTTTAAAAAACCCAGGAGCAGCCACCCACGAAAAGAAGGTCCCAAGCGCGGAGCCCAGGCCCATATTCCCGCCCACCAAACCAAGAGAAAGAGCAAGCACAGAAAAGTCCATCAGCAATCACTGATTTTGTAGTTGGCAATGCCGGGTAATCATGTTTAGCAACTTTAACACCTAACCCTAGCATTCCCTTCTGCATCTCTCTGGTCAGCTTGTTGACAGGCAAGGTTAGCGCTGCATGCGGCTGCCAGTGCTGTTTGACACACATATGCTGGAATAGACAGACGTAGGCAGGTGGATCGTGCCACCACGATTGGCTCCCGATGGGCTAGGAGAGTCTTCTCCCATCAGGGAGATGCAGCTGGTGTAAATGCTACAAGACTGCTATAGGTTAGGTTACAAAGCTGTAGACAAAGCAAGGTATGACTGCCAGTCTCTAGTCATTGTGTTCATGTATAGCTACAGCTGTAACGCCATCAAGCTTCAATACTCAGCCAACCTTGTGGTACACGCTAGTTAGTCAGATCTAATCACTTGGCTGGCATAAACTTTCATCCTGAGTGAAGTAGAAGCCTTAAAGGTCCTGGATGACAGCTAACTCAAGGTAAGTAAGGTTCCATAGTGACAAGTTCCTTGGGTCCAACTAGTAAGGCATCACAACTGACTCAGGATAAGCAAACGACAAAATGACATTGCAAGGGGGCTCTTCAAGAGAGAGAAGTTCTTATTTGCCACCCTTGAAGAACTGGATCTGAGGACTGTCCTACTTTCACATTACCCCATGTCAAGCTGTGATGGTATTTCAGATGCTGATATGCGTACATGTCTGGGATTTTATCAGCACTTAAACATTGTCGTCCTTCCCTTCTTCATGACCTTTAAAACAGGCCCAGACACAGGAAATCTGATCCATCAACTTGATTCATCAACTTGGAAGACGCCAGGGATCCAGAAGCTGCGCGCGTTAACATCTGTTCTACTACATTTTACTTCTCCCGCCCCCATGTCTCATCATTCTCTTGTCCTTCAGCCTTTTGCTCGCGGCTCACTTGTTGGTGTGGGGTGTCTGGCCCAGGCATTCGCTGCAAAATGAGAGAATCAGGGTTCCGAACTTCAATGACCATGCAATGAACAGGTTTAGCATTCCTTCTACAAGAGTGCACTGCAAAAGCTGAATTCCATTTTTCATGTCACAAAATGGAAGGCAATATCATGCAGAGACTGCTACCATTACATCAGGCTCTTGGCACGGCCACAACATGATACATACAGCTCTAGCCTGTAATGCTATTAAGGCCAACAAATCTGCCACCATACGCAACCTACTGAATTCAATCCAATTCAAGTTGAACATGAGTGAAAGCAGCAATACACTAGTCTATTGACAGCTTCTATTACCACCAGACATGCCAAACCTGACTGTCATCGTCATCAGCTCCAACCTCTTCCATGCCATTAGATCCATACCTGTATTTGTAATTAAATCAGACTTTATTAAAGAATAGCAGCTAGAACTCTGTCCACACCGTGTCCACACAGTCAGGTGACCTCACTGGCTTTGGGTACCATCTCAAGCATCTCATGGCTGACAGTAACCACCTGGCCAGCCCAGTGACTCTCTTTTGGGTGCTTGATGGCAAGCTATACTTACCAAGTGCTTGATCAGCGCAAGAACATTGCTGGTTTTCATGCAAAGCGCCACTCACCCAGGAGGAAAGCTAGTTTTGTCACGTTTGGCTGCACCTGCATGCACGCATTGCAGGTGCATGGATGAGGGGTGCTGGCTTGGAGCGTTTTTAATTACATTGACCCTGGAAAAACTCTGATGTGTATTCATGTAGTAGTGGCAGTGTTTATGAAATGCAAGCGCTGGAGGGCTACCTTTGACAGGTAAAGCAACTCCATCAAGCAGCCGTGCAGGAGCAAGGGAGCACAAGGCACGCGGAATCAGGCTCATGCAGCTCTTGCTAACCAATCATCTTCCGGCAAAGGGACCTCTTGGATCTACGGATAAGAACAAGGATAGATAAGCTGGATACGCAAGACGTTTAATTTTGACTTTAGTGCTTGACAACCAACCTTGGGAACTAGCCACACTGGGGTCAGCAGGGACGGAAGGTGAGGCATGCTTGTGGGGGTAGATCTCCTCATGCACCACTGCTCCACTCTTCAGAAGCTCCTCCCTTGACTTGTGGAACTCTGAGGGTAAGGGGGGAACGTGCTTTGGAAAGCACATCTTTGGCTTGATCCTGCTTGAGATCTTTTGGATGTGCCTCACACAAAGCCAAGGAGGCTGCACTGTGATCAGATCCTGCTTGAGGTCCATTGGACATGCTATCCCTCACAACGCTCAAAGCTGCAGGTCTTACCATCAGGATGCAGTGCGGCGCCTCCCTCCTCAGGGCCCACAGCGTGCTCCTGGGCACCTGCAAAGGTACCATAAAAATCCCTATGACTGTGATAACGAGTGCGCAAAAGAGACAGGACAAGTCTAGGAACTTGAAATTCTCCATAATAATAAATTCCATTGTGAGACAATAGTCATTCTATGCAGCAGCAAGTAGGATATCGCCACCGTTGTGGGGTTGGCAATTCCTCATATGAGGACTCATGCATGCCCTCTGCATCATCAGCTCACGATGAGTTACTCCTCTAAACCAGAGATTTTATTGCGCATCGTATCTGGTACATAACACCTTTGCCTTGGGCGCTCATCTTCACTGCCCGCGTGCTCTGCACAGGTGGCAGTCTGCAAGGCTGGGGCCTGGCCACTGCCGCCAGCCGCCCTGGTGCGCCACTGAGCATTCCTGTCTCAGAAGTTGTGCAGTTCAGGAAAAGTAAATCGTAAGCTGCTCCAATCACACGATGGCTCCCTGGACCGCGCAGCAGGGCTCCTTCGCACCTCGACTGACCAGGTTCATCATCATGGCCCAATATTTTTAAAAAAGTAATACGATACGAGTCGAATCAACATGTGTGCGCAAAGTTTAACCATGACCAAACGCCGCCGACGTCGTCCAGAGTTGAATGTGGACTTCGTTCAAGCGCATCGATTCTTTAGAATGGACAGTTGGTCAGGGTAGCCCACATGCGGAGAAAAGGAAAAGGTGTACATCGTATACAACTGGTCAGTGACCGGTGTATAAGGTGACGTCAACGGTCGACCAGCCAAATCACTGGCAACGTGTATAAAGGAGATGTCCACAGTTGTAGCTTACAGAGGCCACCTAGCGTCCTTCTGTAAACCTGCTAGCTAAATTCCATAGTCAATGGGGGATCAGGTGGATTGTCCGCCCGTGCGCTTAGTAGCATGCAGTCCTCCCAGGACTGCAAGGTGTCCTTGCAATTGCACAAACTCTGGTCCCCGTATTTCAAGCAGCTTCAGTCCTGTTCCTGCCTCTTTGCCAGGCCATTTCAATGGAGGCTACTTACCCTTTGCATGCCTTGCCTGTCAGACTGTTTTCAAAGAAATTTACACAACAAACTTAGCGATTTTTCATTGCAGACATTAGAAATGAAATCCATGGTATGGACTACTCTTTGGCTGGCAATGACTGCCATAAACCAATTAGCCTAACGACCGGGCGAGCTTGTGAACCATAAAATTGTAAACTCTTCCTCGAGCCATTTTTCAGCTCTGGGGACACATCCATTTTTCCTGGATACAGTCCCGCGGCCACTCCAAGTCAATTTGTTTGCGCAAAGAGGGAACCCCACCTGAGGGGCTCAGGGTGACAGGCAGGAAGCATGAGCCGTGATTTCTTGTTCTCTAGCAGTCCAGCTGATCTCGGGGAATTTAACATTTGTATCAGAGGGCAATGGTATGGAGCAAAACATTGTCAGGGGTCAAAATACTGGTTATAAAACTGCCTGAGACAGGAAGACTCCTCAAACTCAAACAAAGAAAGCCTGGTCCTGTGTTGCTGCCAGCCAGTCAAGTAGTGCTTGCAGCTGGCAAGCTCATCATGCGCAGGGTTTGGCTGGAACATCAGCCGGGACAATGGTCGGCCGGGGGAATAGAGATCCTGCAGCCCGCGCTGGCGGGAATGCAATCTGAGTCAAGCAAACTGCCCCTTTCACATGAACTTGCAGTGCTGCTTGCCATTGGATGCGTGCACCATCAGCAACAGCCACCATCACCCCCCCCTGGGGCACAATTCACAGAAGCGCCTGACCAAAGCTCAACAAACAACAGCACCTTGATGATTGCACACACGTATTGAAAAAAGCCCAACCCTCCATGCAGCCGCACAACTCGCAGCTGCACAACCTCAGTTTTTGGCCTGCTTGCGCGGGTTGATCTCACACGCATTGACCTTGGCCGCAAAGCGCAACGAGCACAGGCTCTCTGCCGCAAACTCCCGTGAGGGCGTGATGTTCACAAACATCAGTGTCTTGGCGTCTCCTCCAAGGCATGGCTGCAAGGGCAAAAAGATTGAGAGAGTTTGTGCAAGTGTGGGTGTGGGCCAATCGGGCTATGATACGCATTAACCGAAAAAAGGCGTTTTAAATTTTTGGGAGGGGCAGCTGCTTGTTTGAACCCACGTTGAGTTGCACTCTGGCAGAGCTGGCACAAGGCACAAGAAGCCGCACTGGTGCCACCTATGGCTGCAGGACTGAACATGGTCCTCCGGCCACGCACACACACAAACACACACAGGGCGACGTCAAGAATTCTGCATCTCAGGGTAGGCTAGGCACGGGCAGCACCTTTGTGCACGACAGGTAGGCGTGCTCGGTGCACACTGGCGATGCAGCGCACGCAGGCGTTCTACGTGTGTGCCAAAACCCCAAGCAGGGGGGGTGGCTCAATCACCTGTGGACAAGCACCAGGGCTCTGCATTGCCCCACCCGGGCTCTGCTTTGCCCCACCCGCGCCCCACCCACCTGCAGCAGGTACGTGAGCTTGGAGTTGCGGAAGGGCACGTGCTTGTCCTTGTTGCCAATGGCTACAATCACGTCGCCCAGGGCGCTGAGGCTCTTGTTGATGTTCTGCGCCTCCTTCATAGCCTGCCCCTGCGCCCCGCTATCCTTCACGCGCTCGCTACCCGCCAGGTCAATCAAGTTCAGGACACCGCAGATGTGCTGGCCTGCAAACGTGCACGTGCGCAGGCACGGACCCTCGCGCTCAATTCCTAATAGGAACTTCTACTACGAGGCCCAGCACGCTGCACAAGTGCAGGCTTGCGCGTGTGTGCAAGGAGTTGTGCAGGCTTAATCGCCCCACCAGGCCACGGCTCTGTCGTGGCAGCTGCTGCTTACATGGGGTCACAAATCCAAGCTGCGTGCAGTGTCTGACCCGCGTGCGCGCACGGCAACATCCAGGATACTGCAGTGGTGCGTATTTGTGTGTGTGTGTGTGTGTGTGTGTGTGTGTGCAGAAGTGAGCGCAGAGGGCTACCTGGTGCACAGCAACGCTCTGCGCGGCAAGACCACCCACAACTTGCACCCCGTGCACCATGTGCCCACAATAACAAGGACAAAAAACCCACAACTTGCACCCCGTGCACCATGTGCCCACAATAACAAGGACAAAAACCCCACAACTTGCACCCCGTGCACCATGTGCCCACAATAACAAGGACAAAAAAGGCAAGCCCAAAGCGGCTGGTGCCCTTGTGGATGGTACACGCAGAACTGTGTCACAGCCCTTGCGCACGCGCTTGGTTTGACGGCAGCGGGCGGGGCTCCTCAGGGCCGGGGCCCTGGCGCGGGCCCTCACCTGTACTACTGTTGGTGCCGTCGATCTTGAGCGTGAAGACCATGTGGGAGCGTGAGGACTGCTCATTCAGGGCGGTGCACCCGACGGTGCGCTTGTTCATGGCCTCGTTCAGCAGCGCATCCACCTGCGGGCGTACAGCAGCGGGCATGCAGCAGGTAGACGCTCAGCGGACTGCGTGCAAAAGCGGGCAACTTGGCGGCACCATAGCCACCCCTGACTCACCCCACCATCATTGATCACCATCACCCCAGGATGGGCCCCTAACCCACCCCACCACCATCGAACAACACTACCATCAATCACCACCACCCCACACAGGAAGGAAATCTCTTCCACTCCAGGAAGAAACACACACAGCAAGTTGCCTGGTGTACAACTTAAGGAGAGCTGAGGGTCATCATGTAGCACTCATTTGTGAGACGTCGTTGTGTGAGACAAAACCCATCACGGCAAGCGCAGGCGGACAGTCGCCCCCACAAGGGCGTTTGCATCCTGTGCACTAAGCCTGTGGACCCTGGTCCTCTGGTTGCGTTCCACACTCCGGAACACATTTAGCACACACGCTATCACATGACCGATGAGCCTAGAAGCAGCACGTGCTCACAGCCCTCATCACCCCCACAGGCTCGACGCCCTCACAGCCCTCCCTCATCACCACCACAGGCTCTGCGCCCTCACAGCCCTCCCTCATCACCACCACAGGCTCTGCGCCCTCACAGCCCTCATCACCGCCACAGGCTGTGCGCCCTCATAGCCCTCCTTCACCGCTGCTGCAGGCTCTGCGCCACACCTTTTCTGGGGTGGAGACATCAATGGTGGTGAGGTCAGTAACCGTGGTGCTGCCGTCTTGGTTGTGGATGACCTGCATGCGTTCGGCATGTCATCCAAGCTGAGTTGCAATGGGGTTGCAGGCCTGCCACATTGAACCCATACGGTTTGTGTGTGTGTGTGTTTGTGTATGTTTGTGTATTTCAAGGGAGAGAAAAAGGCACAGCATCAGGACAGCTTGCTGCTTTGCTGCAGCCCACAGGCTTAGTTGCAATGCTTGATCAACCCAATCTCGAGGACACGCAGCAGCTTACAAGTGGCTGGTATGTGCACGTGTACCTCAGGCCCTGGTGTGACACACCTACATTGAAGGCATGCACCTACACTGAAGGCACGCACCTACATTGAAGGCATGCACCTACACTGAAGGCACGCGACTGTGCCCCATTCCCTGCCCTCTGCACGGCCCCAGTCCCTGAGCTCTCCCTCAACCGCCCATCTGGCTGAGGAACAGAGGGAGATCACTGGCTGAGGCCACACCGCCCTTGCCCCCCCCCTCACTACACATGCACACCTGGTGCTTCTTCTCGTCCTTGCGCGCCTTGGTCAGCAGGTCCCTGTACTCCTCGTTGTAGATCTCCAGCATGCTGGCCTGCATGTTGAAGGACCAGCCCTGGCTGCCCAGCCTGCGGCTGGTGTCAAAGATCTGCGCCCGGCGCAAGGCAGCCAGCACAGGACTTTGGTGTGTTCAGGTCACGCATGCTGCTGGCGTTGTGTGAGGATGCGCGCTTGGTGCGCATGAGTGCGTGCTTTGTGTTGAATTTGAGTAAGACGCGCATGGGGCAGCACGGCCAACAGGGTCCCTGTACGCCTGTAAGTTTGTGCGTGCTGTCCTGCACGCTGGGCAACAGCCAGGTTTGGCTGCGCAGCTCCCGGCTGGTGCCAAGGCGGCTCGATTGGGCAGCATGCATGGGTGCCTCAGGGCTCTCATTTGCAGGCTTGCAGGCATCGATCGGCACACAGTCTGATGCCTTGCAAGGCTTGATAGAAGACCTACATTGCTGGTTCTCCAGCAGCTGCCAGCCTGCCTCTGCCCGCCCGGCCTATTCCGGGGGTGCACACCTGGTGCATGGCCTGGCCTGTATGGGTGCATGGCCCGGCCTACACTTGGGGTGCGCACCTGGTGCATGGCCTGGCCTATACTGGGGGTGCACACATGGTGCATGGCCTGGCCTGTATAGGTGCATGGCCTGGCCTACACTTGGGGTGCGCACCTGGTGCATGGCCTGGCCTTTACTGGGGGTGCACACCTGGTGCATGGCCTGGCCTGTATGGGTGCATGGCCCGGCCTTTACTGGGGGTGCACACCTAGTGCATGGCCTGTGGCCTATATGGGTGCATGGCCCGGCCAACACTTGGGGTGCGCACCTGGTGCATGGCCCGGCCTATACTGGGGGTGCACACATGATGCATGGCCTGGCCTATACTAGAAGTGCACACATGGTGCATGGCCCGGCCTATACTGGGGGTGCACACATGGTGCATGGCCATGGAGACCATGCCAGGGCGCGTCGCGTGCTCCTTCCGCTTTGTGCACCATCCCTGTTTGCTTGTGTGCAGGAGAGCAGGCAGATGCGGCGCGCGGCCTGTACTGGGGGTGCGCACCTGATGCATGGCCAGGGGGATCATGCCGGGGTCATCGTGCGTGCCCAGCATTGTGTGCGTCTTGCCGCTGCCGGTCTGGCCGTACGCAAAGATGCACACCTTGTGTCCGTCGAGCGCGCTCTGCGTGTGTGCGTGTGAGCGTGTGCGCGTGTGAGCGTGTGCGCGTGTGCCCTTTGCAGGAGCTGCGTATTGCACACCAGCATGGGCGGGGCCGGGGCTGAACACCTGGTCAAAGGATCGCCCGCACCCACGCGCGCTGCACACCAGCCCACAGGCGCCCTCCAACATCCGCACACCCTGCGCACCAACCAGCTCACAGGCCCCCTCCAGTACCCACCCACGCACGCCGAACGCCAGCTCACAGGCCCCCTCCAACGCCCACGCACCTGCACCAGCTCGCTGATCTCCTCAAACACGGTTGCCTGGGTGGAGGTGGGGCTGAACACCCGGTCGAACTGGAAGTTCTGCTTAACAGGGCCGCCTGGCACGTCCCCGCGCGGCTGCGTCTGCGAGTGACAGCACGGACAGTCACAGAAGGGGGGCTGCGTCTGCGAGAGTGGCGGCAGCACGGAAAGTCACAGGAGAGGGCGATGCGTCTGCGAGGGTGGCGGCAGCATGGATGGTCAGAGGAGGGGGCACTGCGTCTGCGAGGGCGGCGGCAGCATGGATGGTCAGAGGAGGGGGCACTGCGTCTGCGAGGGTGGCGGCAGCACGGATGGTCACAGGAGGGGCGCTGCGTCTGCGAGGGCGGCGGCGCACAGGGAGCTGCAAAGCAGTGTGCGCCTGGGAGGCGCGGCCTGGCCAGCTGCAGAAGGTGCCCAGTGTGCGAGCGAGAGAGGGCTGCGCCAGCGTCGCGCAAGGGACGTCACGTGACAAGCACCGCGCAGCGTGCTTGTCGAGGGAGTGAGGCCACACACTGGCAGCGTCCTCAGGGCAAGCGAGTCAGAACATGCGTGGTGCGCACCTTCATCGCACTTGGTAGAGGACAGGGTGCGCACCTGAAGGGTGATGCCTGCGCTGAGGATGTCGTTGGTCTCAGGGAACTCCACCGACAGGGGCGGGCTGTCCGCCTGCCCGCCAGCCCCAGCAATTGGCCGCACGCGGCAGAACACACGGATGTTGCCCTTAAGCTCCTGCATGTACAGGGCACATGCACTTGCTTGCATGTTGTCATTGGGCCAGGACAGCAGGCCATGCTTGCGTTGCCCTTGAGCACCTGCGCGTGCGGTGCATGTGCATGCACATGCCTGCTTGTTGTCCTTGGGCTCCAATTGTGGAAAACGCACATGTTGCACAAAAGATCCCCTGTGTACGTACGTGGGTGAATGCAACAGCGTGCTGCGTCTGCAGGAGCAGGGGTGCTTTGCCTGCAGGGGTGAACCTAGCGGCGTGCCCTTGCAACCTCCTCATTAGGTCTGGCATGGAGCCGACGCGCTACTTGTGCCTTGCTCGGTGTGATAGACAGCACCTTGCACCGACCGCCCCCTGCAGACCTCTTGCAGGGCGAGCTGCGCACCTGGATGATGTTGTGCAGCTTCCTGCGCACCATCTCCCCCTCCAGCACTCGCCGCTCCGCGTCTGTCAGCGCATTCTGCAGCTGGCCCACTTGGCCTTGCAGCTCAGCGATCTGCAGAAAAAACACAAGCCACACACACACTGTTTTGCAGCCTAGTATTGGTCAGGCCATGGGGCAGCTTGCCCACTCAGCCTTACAACTCAGTAATCTGCAGCACACACAAGACAATCAGTCTGGCAGAACAGCATTAAGATGTGCATGCAGAGCAGCTGGCGCACTCGGCCTTGCAGCTCAGCACTAGCAGTGTGCGTAACAGACTCGTGCGCATACAAGCAAAGTGAAAATCCAAGGCAGAGCTAGGGCAGCTGGCCCAATAAGCTTTGCCACATGCACCATCAGAGACAAGCAAACGAAGGGGTGTGCATGGGAAGGGGATCAGACGGCCAGGTCAGCGGTGCTTCACATGGTTGCGGTGGTATGACAATGAAGAGCAACCCCACCCAGGGCAGCACCTTCTTGGAGACACACCTGCACACCTGCGCACCTGCACACACCTGCACACACCTGCACACACACACACACACACAAACACACCTGCGTACTGCGTGTGCCGGCTGAGCTCTCTGCCATCGCGCGTTGCTCCTTGGACAGCGCCAGCTCAGTGCGCATCTCGGTCAGCATCTTCTGCTGCATCGCCAGCTGCACCTCCATCGTGGCCTTGTCATTGCTGAGGCTCTCCAGATTCTCCAGGCTCTTGCCACCGGCAGCCCTGCACGCAGCACCGCACGCGCAGAAGCATGCATGTTTAGTCGATAGGCAACACTCCTGCAATGCAAACCGCATGTGCGTGTGCACGTGCGCCCGTGTGCAAGCATGGCTGCTCAGCAATTCTGCAAAGCTGCTCCGCCATGGCCCAGTCAACACAGTCGCAGACGCCCGCGCAGCCACAACCTCACAAACGCATCTTGTCCTTGCAGTCGCTGCCGTCCCCTAACCACCACTCACGTAGCACGCACACATGCACGCTTGCACTCACAAACGTACACATTCATCACCAGCGCGTGCACCTAATCCTTTCCCTCTGGCCATGATGGTCACGCCAATCCCTGGCCCTGCGCAGCTAAAGGAGCATGCACACACACACACACACACACACACGGGTGCGCCCCCTGGAACATGCACGCACGCATGCACCTGATCCTCTCGGTCTCGGCCTTGGCCTTGTTGAACTCATCCAGCAGCCGGTCGCGCTCCTGCCGGGTGGTGTCTAGGTCGGCGCGCAGGACCGCCACGTCCCCGGACAGCACCTCCCGCTCCGCGCGCAGCTTGGCCACTTGCTCCTGAGTCCCATTGCATCACATTGCATTGCATCACACCGCAGCGCGCGTACGCGTGAAAGGAGTGGGAGAAAGGGGGGACAGTGCGCGTGTGCTGGGGGGCAAAGGTTGGATGCAGCTTGTAGAGCAAAAGGGGGATGGATGAGGGGGCGCTGTGTGAGCCAAGTCAATCTCCAAATGTGTTCGCACAGACAATCAGTGAACGGGCATACAGAAGCTCATGTTTACAGGCAGGCACATGAATGTGTGCATGGAAGGCATGCACAACGCACGCAGCAAGAAAGCCATAGCAGTGCAAAATCGACCGCCAGGCGCACGCTGCAGCCGCTGTGGGTGCTCCCTTTTGATTGTTCGACAGTATAGGAACGAGCTGCTTGCCTGTCGTCCAGCACCCAGGCGGCTGCTGCTTGAGCATCTTGACCGACCCCCCACCCCAGGCCATGGTCCAAAAGGGGCTGCACGGCTTAGCCAATCCTGCACCCCAGGCCATGGCCCAAAAGGGGCTGCACGGCTCGGCCGATCCCAGGCAGGATGATGCCTTCCTGACAGGGCCTCACCCGCTCGTAAGGCAGCTGCTGCTCGAGGCTCCTGACCAAGCCGCCCAGCTCCGCGGCCTTGCCCTGCACGGTAGCCATGTTGAGACACACCTCAGGTTGAGAAGCTGGCGGCGGCCCACCAAGCGCAAATGAAACGGATCCCCTCGGGGCGCCTCCTCTAGCGCCGCGGTCTGGCACCCAGGAATGAGGGCTGCAGCAAAAGCTCTGGTTCCCGCGGTTGGAGGGGGACTCCACAAGACACGTCAGGTCTGGTGTGGTGGCCAAAACATGTGGCCAGTGGCAGGCACGCACCGGTTGCTGGACAGGGCACGTGGCTGCGAGCAGCTGGGCTGGCAACAAAATCAGATTCAGGAGTCGACTGGCCGCGTGCATCTAGGCCAGGCAAGCAGCCTTACCTGCAGCGAATCACGCTCGCGGCTGGTCTCGTCGCGCTTCATCTTCTCATCCTTCAGGTCGTTCTGCAGGCTGCGCGGCAGGCAGCGAGGGAGCAGTGGCCGACAGGGCGGCGTGGCAAGGCAGCAAAGCGAGTGTCGCTTCAAAGGATGATGCCTTGATGTGCCCAAGCTTGATTGTACATTCATATTGTATAAGAATTGCAGCAGTGCCTCGGCACAGCACCTGGCGCACCACTGCAGCACCTGACGCAGCAGCGTTTGTGCGCCACCCTCGCACGGCCGCCCTCTTCCTCCCCACAACCCCCCCTCTCCTCGGTGCTCCCCTCACTGCAGCACCTAGGACACGGGCACAACAAGAGCGCGCCTGGCCCGAGGACCAACCACAGCAAAGCGCTCCGCTTCCGCCTGCTTGGGTGCCCCTCGCAGGCTGAGGCCCCCCACCTGGTGTTGTAGGTCTGCAGGGTTGTGCTGTACGCTTGGCTCTGGCGCACGACGTCCTCCATGCCTTGAATCTGGCGCGCACACACACACGGGCGGGGCACAGCGCACGTGGGCATGAGGCATGAGAGACCGCGGGCGCCGCAGCGGTGGCGCAGTGCGCATTGTGCTGGGAATGGGCAGGAGTGCATATCTGTCTGGAATCTGGCACAAGACCA
>LFIK01001278.1_pt1 | contig 19836 bp, 23 predicted proteins | sample 643401 | NCBI WGS metagenome assembly LFIK01 (sample SAMN03777447, study PRJNA286221) | soda lake metagenome | biome: soda lake; feature: Kulunda steppe; material: water; isolation source: sample T5-Br brine of Lake Tanatar-5 | place: Russia: Kulunda steppe | collected 2010-07
CATGCATGCATATGAACAGGTGCACACAACAGCACACAACACTTACGGAGCCCAAAATGCACAGATCAGGCGCAGATAGATTAGCAAGCAGACAAACAACCAGTTTTGCTCACCCTCGCACACACAGCCTGCACACACTCAACAGCATATGCAGGCGCACGCGCGCATACACAGAAGCGTGTACACACGCAAATGCACACGCACCTGCCCCACGCTGCGCGCGTGCAGCGCCTCCACGTATGCCCGACACTGCGCCAGCGCAACCAGGCGCACTGCAGCCGCTGCGCGGGCGCTGTGCGGCTCCAGCAGCGCGGCAAAGCTGGTGCAGAGCGCGGCCAGCGATTGAAATTGGTACAGCTTCAGACGAGGGGTGCAGTGGCTACGCGCACTGACCAGCTTGCCCCAGCGCCCCTGGGCCACGTCTGCAGAGGCAGAGGGAAAGGGGGGCACACGCCAGGGTAAGCGCACATATATAGCCACCTTGTGCTATCGTGCGCGCTCCTTGCTTTCGTGCGCACATTTTGATGCATGTGCATGTGCTGACGTGTGGGTGTGCGGCAGTGCTCGCGCACAGGCCCACCCCAATGCGAACGCGCGCGCGCGCGCGTGTGTGTGTGTGTGTGTGTGTGTGTGTGTGTGTGTGTGTGTGTGTGCGTGCGTGTGTGCGTGCGTGCGTGTGTGTGTGTGTACGTGTGTGTGTGCACACCAGGCTGCACATGCATGAGCGCCAACAAGCTGCTACATTTCGCGCAGACCTGCCGTAGCTACAAGGAGACACAGAGCAGGGGGCCACATATCTTGTTCGGCTGCTTTGAGTACAGCATTTCGCGTGCATGCATGCACCCGCAGAAGCTACGATTCCATCTAGTTGCACAAGCATACGATACTAGCACAAGCACGTAACAAGCATACGATGTGATCCAGCTGCACGCAAACGCGCCCTAGTCTGCATATGTGCTCTTGGGAATTTGCTTGCAAGTACAGACAATAAGGCTGTTGCATGCCAGAGGCACTGCGTGCGCACGCACACGCGCTTGCTTGGAGCGCATGGCCCCTTCTTGTTCTACATGGGCATGGCACACATGGCAGCCAGTACTTCTGCCATCAGCGCGGCGGGCTTAGCCTGCTAAAGAAGCAGGGGCCTCTGAACCTGCCAAGCTTGTGGCGCTCCCAGCAGCGGTCTTGCACCAGGCACGCCGCTATACTTGCACCAGGCACGCTGCTATACTTGGCTGCACCAGGCACGCTGCTATACTTGACTGCACCAGGCACGCTGCTATACTTGCACCAGGCACGCTGCTGTACTTGCACCAGGCACGCTGCTGTACTTGGCTGCACAGCCACCCACCATTGTTGGCAGCCGCACAGCGTCAGTCTCATGCGCCACACAGCGCACAGAGTCAGTCTCATGCGCCAACAGCGCACAGAGTCAGTTTCATGCGCCACACAGCGCACAGAGTCAGTTTCATGCGCCACACAGCGCACAGAGTCAGTTTCATGCGCCACACGGCGCACAGAGTCAGTCTCATGTGCCACACGGCGCACAGCGACCAACAGCCACGCTCCCCCACACCCCACATGCCACCACTGGCAGCACTGCACAGCACAGCAGCCGACAGCCGCACACACACGCGCCCCACCTGCCACCACTTGCAGCACTGCGCGCATGTCCTTGGCCACCTGGTTGCTTGCTGCAGCGGGTACTTTGGCTGCACGCAGGATGTCGTCGCGCACAATAGAAGACAGCTGGTGCAGATGTGCTAGGCAGGCCCCCACCACCTTGAACACCACGCCTAATACCTGCATCCCAGGGTAAGAAAGGGGGGGGGGGCATGGTGAGGTTGGCGCAGGACCAAGCATGCACAGGCAGGGGAGGTTGGGGTCGCACGAGCGCGTGACCGTAAAGAGAAGTGAAGAATGCATGCTCTTGTGCACATATGTGCATGAGCCTGTGCATGGTCGTAAATGTTTGCATGTGCTTGCGTGCATGCTGCAGAGGTGTTAGCACAAGCACGCAGCAGGGCTTGTTCTAGAAATGGTTTTTTTCTTTTTTGCTTTTCTACCACTGCTCGATTTTGAGCGGTGCACTGTCTGAGATGTTACCATTGGCGCAGCGCACACGTATAAGCCAGCTAAGTATCTCCAACAGAATCGACCAGAACCATAACAACAACAGAACCAACCAGAACTAAAAAGGGCGTTTGTGTTTATGCGTTCACACACCAAGTAATGCGCCAGCTAGCAGCACATACCCAAACAGAGGAGGCACCCATAGTGCACAAGCACCACCCACTGGCGCCCCACCCCAAACCACACAAAGCAAGAAACACACAGAACTGCCACAGTACAGCGCAACATACCCCGTCCAAAGCCCGCCCCAAGGCACCTGCAAAAAGTCCTCATGGCCCAAGCCCTGCAATGCCTGCACCACAGAAAAATCGCCACCCGCCGCGCCCCCGCTGCCGCCGCTGTCTACGCTGCTGCTGACTTGCGGCTGCAGCACGCTGCCTGGGTTCAATGCGCGCTCGAGGACCTCCCTGATGAGCGCCTTGGTAGAGGCAGCGTAATTGTCGTGCAGCTGCTGCATCGCACCTGCGTGGCCGGGCAAAGTTTAGGTTTAAGCCATGTTTGAACATGCACATGAACATGTATGCGCGCACACCCATGCATGCACACATGAGCAGGAAAGTGTTTCATGTGACTGCAAATAATATGATGAGTAGCTGATGGAAACATTTAATAAGGTACACCATGTGCAGTGCAGGAAGCTCCTGCAGCCGCTGCCAGAGCACCCAATACACACACACGCACCTGACAACCGATCAACCCGCAGCAGGGCTAAGACCACAGGCAGCAGCTTGTCGTGCAGTTGCTCCCTTACAGCCGCTTCAGCCTCTGCGCTTCCTGCTCCACCTGCCAGAAGCTGATGGTCCTCCTCCAGAAGATGCCTGCATGGCAAGCGTCGCCAAGCATGCGTGTGCTTGCCTTTTTGCGGTATTGAGCGGGCTTGAATGCGTGTGCATGCCTGTGTGTGCGTGCAGGTGGGCGCGCACTTACTGCAGGAATGTGTAATCCGAGCTGCTCTAGTGCTGCTGCTCATTCCTCTCTGCTGCAAGCCTGACCACTGCTTTGCCGGACCTGTGAGAGAGTGCCCCTTGCGCCATGCAAGCCTGCAAACCAGGCCTGGATGAGCACCAGGCTGTGTACAAACAACAGGCTCTGTATGAGGGTGCCCCTTGCGCCATGCAAGCCTGCAAACCAGGCCTGGATGAGCACCAGGCTGTGTACGAACAACAGGCTCTGTATGAGGGTGCCCCTTGCACCATGCAAGCCTGCAAACCAGGCCTGGATGAGCACCAGGCTGTGTACAAACAACAGGCTCTGTATGAGGGTGCCCCTTGCACCATGCAAGCCTGCAAACCAGGCCTGGATGAGCACCAGGCTGTGTACGAACAACAGGCTCTGGAAGAGGGTGCCCCTTGCGCCATGCAAGCCTGCAAACCAGGCCTGGATGAGCGCCAGGCTGTGTATGAACAACAGGCTCTGTAAGAGGGTGCCCCTTGCGCCATGCAAGCCTGCTAAGCTCCCTGGGCTAAACAAGTCAGGCGCTAAAAGAGGGCTACAGAAGGGCAGCAAAGGAGGCAACAAAGAAAGGCCTCTGGGTTGAGCAAGCCAGCACGAGCACTTCAAGCAGGGCAAGCCAGGCAACTAAGGAGGGCAAGGCTGCTGTTCTGGGAGCCTGTAGATGAAGCATGCGCCATCCCTGGCTCCTGGACTGTGCTCCAGGAAAGGTGAGCAGGTGGGGAGGCTGGCCAGCATGCACGCACCCTGCAGTACGAGGCGCGCTGTCCCCCAACTCTTGCTGGGCCGCCAGCGTGTGTGCCTGTGCTGCTTGGGCGATGGCGGCCTCCATCACATCGTTTGCCTGCGAGCACGGGGTGTCAGTTTGCAGCACAAGGTGTCAGCTTGCAGCACGGGGTGTCAGCTTGCAGTTAAACTGGCCTTGCATGCGAATTCTTGTTCACTGTAATCCGGCCACCACAACACAAGCAAGTGACCTGAATCCTGGTTGGAGCAACCAATCCATCCCTATATCACGTCCAGCACTCGGGGCTTGTGTAACATGAGTGGACGTATTTCGATGAACACATGCAGGGTGAGCTAGCAGCATTGATTGTGCTGGACCCGTGCAGCATCAGGTGCTTGATCTGTATGGCAGCTTAAGCCACACCTGCGAGAAGTTGGCAAGCCCCACAAACTCGCAGGCTAGCAGACTCTCAAGTAGCTCGCGTGTCTCCTGCATCTGGGGCAGCGTCTGGCCAAAGATCTGCAGCCCAAGCCCGCAGTTGGCCTCCATGTTGTGTGCCACCACCTGTACAAGCAATGGCAGCATCAGCATGTACAAGCAACTGAGCGCTATGTGCGCCTCTGCGTGAGCTTCACATAAGAACATTTGTCTAGGACAGTGCTTGGCCAGTGCGACCTCATGCACACAAGCAATTGAGCCTCTCCCATTCTGTGGGCCAAGTCGGTGCATTAGTCAAACAATGCCCGCTGCACTTCTCACGACGCAACGGCTCGTATTGATCTGCAGCATTGGGTAGGATGAACAGAGCAGCGCCTTCTTGAACTCAAAAGGATTGCCTACCGTTCTAACAATACTGCTAATGCTCATGCCCAGTGCACCTGGGCTGGCCTACTGCAAGCATCATGGCCTTGCCATGATACCTGGTCATGATAAAAAATCGGGGATAAATGGCATGCATCCCTGCAAGGCTCATCTAAAATGTCTCACATTGAAGAGTATCCTAAACGCCTAAAGTTCTCAACGGCCTTGACCAGGAAGCACACAGGTCATACCATTGACATCCGCAAAGCACCGATTGAGCCAACAGATAATCCTGTTCACCCCTCAGGCCACCATCAACCATTGGAATGACAGAACTTCTTGCATTCAAGGGCTAGAGGGGATCATTATTTTGGTAAATCCAAGCCCACCCTTCTCAAGACCAGCTAAGAAGCACGCTATGAAGGCAACGCATGCACCACTTCCACTGTATGAGCCACTTCAATGCGCACTGTAAGGAGCAATGGCCATGAGCACAGTGCCCCACCTCCAGCAAGTCCAAAGCGCCTGCATAGTCTTGGCCGTCCAGCAGCAACTGCAGGGCTACGCGAGAGGACGCCACCTCCTCAATGACCTGTGTGCATCACAAGGTCGTGGGGCGAATGCGGCGCCACATCAACAGGGCTACGCGTCCATTGATGCCAGGGCCAAAGCAGCAAGTATCAGCATCACAAGAGGCTATTCAATAAACACAACCTCCAAGCTTCGCTAACACCTGAGAGCTCCCCTGAAAGCTGACAGCTCCGCTGGAAGCTGAGAGCTCCCCTGAAACACCAACTGGACCTCAGCATTCCATGGAGGGGGAGCGCACAGTACTCAGCTGCTGTCCTTGGCATCTGCCATGATCTGGCTGGTGTCGCTGTCGGGTCATCGGAGCGGCTGCACCCTCAGTGCCCCTCTGACTCTCACCCCTGCAAGCCCCTTTTTTTGCAGCTTCTTTACGGCTGGAAAAGCCAGGTTGCCTTGGCAGGTCTGACTGACGCAGCTCAGAGCTGCATGCTCACCTGAAGCACATCCAGGGTGGCCGACACATTGTTGCGCCGCTGCTGCAGCGCCGCTACGTGGCATGCGGATGCGTACGTGTGGTCATCCACTTCGTTCAGGTGCTGGCGTAGGCTTTTAATGCGGTTCAGGGCCCCGCACAGCTACAAGCACCAAGCAGGGGCACGTACATGCTGCTGTTCTCTCATGTCCCAGCACGTGTGCCCAGTTGCACACCAAGCTGAAATTGCAGCCAGCAAAATGCAGCCAGCCAAACTGGAAGTGCAGCCTGCCAAGGTGATGCGCTACGGCTCGCAAAAAAATGGGTATTTACTTAGTCAGGCTCAAAGAGCCTCAGTACATCTTTGTGATGGCCCAAATGACGCCCTTCAGCCGTACACCTCATGCACAAGCAACGTCTCCAATAAGGACGTGCCGCACTCGCCACCAGCAGTTTCACAAGACCAACAATGCCGCCTCTGCTTGTGCCGGTCCCGTCTCATGCCTGGACCCCAAGCCCCTGCCAGCTCGCATCCCCAGCTGTCGTCACTTACCTTCCTCCTGGGCCCGCAACTTCTGCAGACACCTAATTGTGTACACCACACCCACCCCGTGCTTATCCCAACATGACCCTGTGCTGCCTTGCAACTGCTCAGCGCAGCTGCCTTGTTGCCACTCACACCTGCTGGTGCCCAGCGCACTCCCACTTTGCCCACCAACGAGCTCCCCTGCGCACAGTGCACCAGCCCGCGCACCTGCTGGTTGAGCGCATCAACCTCGCCTGCGGCATCAAAGATGCTGCTGCTGCGGAGCTGCACCTCCCTCATCAGCTGCACCTCCACCACGTCCTGCGTATCACAGGATCCACGAAAACAATGAGGGTGCCACCAGGCCACGCACCACACCAGTCGACCTGCACCTTCACCACAACCTCCTGCACATGAGTGACATGGCGCCACACGGGGACCCTCTTGAACAACTTGGGCCGGGCCACGCATGCAAGCAGGCACCACTGCAGCTGCCGTGTGGGCACAGTGCCCCCACAGACCAGTGAGCAGCATGGAACACATTGCAATGGCAATACTCTCCAGGCACTTGCGGGCATCACGCCTGAAGGGAGAGGTGCCCTGCCTCAGGCACCTCTCATCAATCATCAGGGCTCAAGGATCTCTCATCTAGCCTTGAAGACCCGAGCAGGATGCACGCAAAGTAATGGGATAGGTACAAGCAGGGACAGTGGTAGCTTCGTCCTGTGCTTGGTGTGCAGCTGGCATAGGTTATTCTGCGGTTTCTGAGATGGCCGTGGTATGGACCGTATCATTTGGCCAATTTATGAGAAAGCATGCCATCGGAGCATAAGGCAATGTGGGCTGCACAGAGCACTTTGCGGGCACTCCGCCAGTGGACGCGGCTTGCCGAACGGTGCACTCGGACAATCTTCAGGTCCCCACTGGTCCCCCTCTAACGCCCCGCGCGCGGACTTTGGTGCCAAATTTGTCTGTTTTGGTGTTTTGGTGGCGAGTGAGGGCAGGGGAGGGGGCGAAAAAGGGGGCGGGCATGGTGCTCCCACGTGCGCTTGCACGGAGTATGCGTGCACCTCTCTCCGTCCGTCAGCCCCTCCGCGCAACCGTCCCTCACAGCACAACGCACCCCGCATTGCGTGCAACAGGCAATGTCAACAATTGAGTGTGGGGGAGGGGGCGGGGCGCCGGCAATGGCGAGTGAGGGCATGGTCAAGGAGCTGTGCGTATGCCAGCACACGCAATAGTCCAGCAATGTGCTGTGCTTGCACCTCAAATGGGGTGCGCGCCCCTTTCCCTCCTCCCTACCCCCGCATTTGCAAGGCCCAGGCCTCGGACAAGTCCCGTACCAAGTAGCCGCTCAATTCCTCGATGCGTGCTTGCAGCTCCTCAGGTGTGTCTGCACCTTGAAGCAGTTCAGACCTGCGTGGCAAGTCAGACCTGTATGGTGTACACATACCCAGCTCTCAGCACTTGGGCACCACACACCAAATTCATTTAAGCGCCACGCTATTACAAACTAAGGCAAGAGCGCTGGGCAAAGGGTGGCCTAGGCAAGGTCAGACTTTCAGCTATACTCTTAGCTCAAAGAAGCAGCATGCAGCATGAACCTAGCAGGAGGAAGGGAGCATGGTCAAAATTATCTGCAGCGATTGGCTATGAGCATGAGCAGCAGCCAGCAAGCAGAGCAGCCACAGCACTCCCCCTTGCTTCTCCTGGCTGGCTGGCTGGCTTGTCTGCCTGCAAAGGCTCGAAATGGAGCGATGCCGAGCCCAGAGCATGGCCAGGCAACAAATCTGCAGTGGCTGGCAAGCGTGCTTGAGCGTATGAGCGCTTGCTGCCTGACTGGAAATTGCACAAAATGCGCGTAAGAGGAAAAGAATACCTTGGTCAAGCACGATGATGCATAAGATTGCATGAGCGGGATGTGTCAAAAGCTTACCCTTCAACAGAGAAGTCATCACTGAAAAACTGAGGTGGCACATGCAGCAGCGCTTGAGCCAACCCATCCCCCTGTGTTGCCACATGCTTCTGGCCTGCAATCACATCACCCAGTGATGCTCAAAGCATGATCACATGCTCAGCACCACAACTGCAAAGTCTGTGTAAAGCAGACAGCTGGCGGCGTGTAGTAAAGGAATATCCACTATCTTATCTTATTACCTAGGGGCCACAACCTATAATTAGGACAAAACATCTGACATGAAGTTTTAGTGGTACTACATGTGCAGCTTTCCTTTGTACATGAGCCACAGGTAGGGATGGGTAGATAGGGCTTGATCGAAATGCCATTCAGGCTCTGTGGAGGCTCAAATAGGCTTTAACACGCTAGGGTCTGCCAAACCCTAATAACCCATCCCTAGCCATAGGATCTGGAGGGAGCCCGCTTCTGCAGCTAAAACGCTCTAATATTCCTTGTGTTGGCGCATGCTCCAGGTTTGCATCCAAGCCACCTGGTGTAAGAGGGCCATCCTCTGCTTTGCACCTCATTGCTTCAGGCACCCTCGTGCCTAGCAGATCCTTATATTCCCAAGTTATGGTCTTTCGCTGTGCAAAAGTAGCTCAGCTCGGCAGGTACAGGGACAGACATGACACCCCTTCCCATCCCTACCTCACATCCGCAGCAGCATCTGGAACAGTCTGCAGCACATGCCAGGCACTCCAGGCCTCCTGTCACTTCAGATGAAATACCTCGCATTAAACACAATATGCATATCCGCATCTTAAGCTGCAACATGCACCTCCTGTGTCGTGGACTCCTGCCAGGTGCTCACCAAGGCGCAGAGGTGCCTGCTTGTTGGATGAATGGCTATCGCACTTGAACATTTACGCCTACCTTGGACACCACCATTTTGGGATGCCGCAAGCAAATAACCCTAACCCCCTGGCTTCATCCCGCTGCTGCCATAGCTGCTGTGCCGCCGCTTTTGCCACTACGGTGCGCACACCTGTCGCCCCATCTCCACTCACTGCCGACATGTTTATACTCGTGCCCACCTCTAACCTGTGTGAATGAAAATTTTCTGCCAGGCCTTCTCTGCACAATCCATGCTCCCTGCTACATCCCCTTTCCCCGTCTTGCTTGCTTGGCTTACCTGCTGAGCTGGGTTGGCCCTTGTCAGCGCTCATCTGCTCCCCCTCTTGCTGCTGCTGCTGCTGCTGCTGTGCAAGGAAGCCATGCTCGGGTAACCTCTGGCCGCTCACTGCAAGGATCTCTCTGTCTCGCAGGAACTGCAGAGACACAGGTCAACCAAAGCTTCGGGTGAGCGCAAAGGGACTTTTGGGCCCCTTCACTTGCCTTCAGGAAAGGGGGCATAGTCAGGGCTTACCTTCCCATGCAAAAGGCAGATGCTGCATGAAGTGCATCTCCAGCTCGTTAGTGCAGTACCCTTGCAAAACGGATGGTCGCGACAGATCTACCACAATCTACCTGCCTTGCACTCACACACATGCATTCTTCAGTTGCAATGGGTATCGCTGGTTGCATGCCCGTCAGTTTGTTTAGCACTGGCTACTGACAGAAAGTCGACTTGCAATCCCCTGACCATGTGCTCTTCATACATACCCCAGGCAGCCAAGGGAACAAGCCACCGAGCCAACAAGCACAGTAGCACGTGGCGGAGCACTGCCCTTGCCTAGCAGCATTCAGCTACCTCCCCAGGCTTCATGTGCAGCACACCTGCTTGTGGGACACACGGATGACCTTCAGGTAGCTCTCCAAGTCCTTGGCCTTGTAATTGGGGTAGCGGTAAGGGTCCAGGGGAGGCAACACAGGCTCCCCCCCCCTCCCCAAGGTCCACCAAGCTCGCCGCGCTTCCACCATGTGGCTCGCGCATCGATTCGAGGATCATTGACTGCTGTGATCAGCGTTTGTGCACCAGCTTGCTGATGAGCAGGGCTGGGAGGCTGCTGCTGCTGCTGCTGCTGCTGCTGCTGCTGCTGCTGCTGCTGCTCAGGCTTGCCTCGCTTGGATGAGGACGAGGAGAACATGGGAGAAGAAAGCTGTGGCCAGGTAAGGCCTGCTCACAAACAGCCAAGACAAGAATGCATTGCCAAGGCAGGGGTGTGCATGCCTTGGTTAATGGTTGAGTACAGGATGGTGCATGGACGGAAGGAAAGGTCCCTCAATAGCAAAGAATGGAGACTCATTAGTCTTTGCCCTCCAAAATACTGGCACGTACTGGTGCTGTGTGCCAGTGCACAACAAATCAATTGCTGACAAGACTCTGTTGTTACAGCTGATGCATGTCCATGAGTCCACACTCACTGAAGCATCGCGCATGCTCACCTTCCTTTTGTCCTACATGTCAAAGTTCGTTTGCTTACCTTCCTTGTGCTACATGTCACATTTGCTGCTCCTGGCGTAATTTCAATTTATCATTAATATGAATTCTCTGTGTTCTCCCTCCACGAGCTACAACATGCACTGCGTCGAGTGGCCTGCAGCTCTTCCGCGCCTCGCACCACGCCTTGGACCCAGGCCTACGCAGCGTAACGTACTGCTGCGACAGCATGATCAGAAAGGGAAGGATAGGATGGGCATCGCGGCGTTCCAAAGCACTTCGGGCTCGCCCAACACGCGCACCAGCACCAGCAGTGACGAGATGAAGCAGAGGGCGCGAGTAGTGGCCAAGGTGAGGGAAGCACTCGAGGGGCTGGGGGCGTGGACGCTCCTGGCTTCGCCTCCCTGACCGGGCGTTGAGAAAGGGTGGCATGTTCTCACACCTTGCACTGGGGTGAGTGCTCCAGGTTGCGCAGCACAGGCCCTGCACTTGCCAGGAGCCTGTGTGGCAAGGCGTGCACATATAGGGGCAGGCAACCATGGGAACACAGGTGTCACAGCCAAGCCAGGTCGTAACTGCATATATCTGGCTGTGGCCTCTTCAGGGTGACAAGTCAGCGTCCCCCTTTCGCCCCGTCCTCCCATGCAAGTGCACACACCCTGTTTCTAGTTTCACAAACCCAGCATGGCATGGTGCTATACAGCCTGAATGTCCAGAACCTGGAGCCAGTGGTTTGCGTTCCCCCCCCCTCTGACTCCCTCCCTCACGGGTGCTCTATCTGGTGCGCAGGATGCACAGGCCAAGCTGAAAGACCTGTACACCCAGGCTCAAGAGTCTGCCTCTCGGACCTGGGTTCGCCTGGACTCAGAGTACAGCCTGTCCTCCAAGGCTGAGCGAGCTGGGCGAAGGGCTGAGGAGACATGGCGTGATGTTGACCAGGTGCGCTGCGTGCTTGTGCCTGTGCGATCAAATGTGCTCAGCAAGATGCCTTGAGCTCATGCACAGCCTTCTTGTGCTGTTTGGCCTGTGAGCCCCCAATCGCCGCGTTAGGCTGCTGGTGCACATGCGGAGGCCCGGACATGCAAAGAGCTGCAGAGGCATCTGCTCAATTTCAATCTCTTCATTCCCTTTTCAACTAACATAAAAGGCATGTACCTGCTTCAGGATGATGGCAGGCAAACCTTGCCTTGCCCTTTGTGCGCCGGGTCTGCTTGCTCCATCTGGTTCATCGCTGTGCTACTGCCCTGTTCATGCGCCTCAGGCGCAGAAATGGAATGCGTGTAGATGGCAGTGCAACTCAGTAGCTGCGTTGTTCTCCCGCTCCCTTGGTGTTGCATGCGTAGACATGGAATGTGCGGAGAAGGCTACGCAACTCAGTGGAGTACGTGCAGCGGAAGTGGCCCACCTGGCAGAGACAACTGGACCAATTTGCCACAACGTGAGGCCCTTGAGAAGTGACCAGCCTGGATGTTTCACGCGTGGAAGCTTTTAAAAGCCAATTTTGATGCCAGGCAAAGGCTTGCAGCAACTTAAGAGAAAGCCCGCCGGCTGTTTTGCCTGCATGCCGTCTTGGTCTTTGTGAAAATGGGCCTGATCAGTCTGGTCTGTCTACAGCAACAAGAGGGCATGCTCCCACCAACAGGCCAGTGGGTATGCTCCAGGTGCCAGTGGGCATGCCCAAACAGGCAAGCAAACTTTGCACAGGTTCTGTTTTCGTTTTTTCTGCCAATGGATCTTCCCAGTCTGCAACTCTACCTGCTAGTTCAGTGCATCCTACGTGCTTTGGCAAGTTTGTTTTGAGGCTCTGGCCTTAAATGCCGCGCATTGTTTCCTTAAGGTGGCTGTCGCCAAAAGCAATCTGCGAGAAACTGCAAGCATGCTAGCCCCCGAACCCTATGCCCGTTCGGTCACTGAAGTGAACTGCTCACCTCACTTTGCCCTGGCAGTTGGTACGGCAAGACCACACTCCTGATAGCCATCATCGCCATCATCTCTTCCCCCATTTTCTGGAGGCTTATGAACATCATCTTGCTTATATGGTGAGTGCCAATTGCTGTCCAGGTGCATGATTGTCAAGATGAACCTGTCAGTGCAGCAAAAGGAGGCTGTCTCTTTAATTTGTTGATGTCGTTGCTCAATCTGTAATGATCCCAAATCAGGAATGGAGGATTCGCACATTTTAAATCATTTATACGTTTAAACTTGTTGTATCATTAACCATACTCTAAAACATCAACTCCCAAATTTTAAGACCTCCTTCCCCTTAAATTGAGCCTTGTTATGCACCTGCTTTGCTCAAGAAGCACCTTAAAGTGGCCTCACATCATTCTTAGACATTGTCTTTAAGATGTATCCATGTGGAACCAGGGGGTTGTAGGGCGGGAAGAGAGGGTTACTTGGTGGCAGTTGGTGCCTCTCCCTCCTAATCTTTCGTAGCTCACAGGCAAATGTTTGTTTGAATTATTTGATGCAAAACAAGTTTTCCTGCGCTCTCGTTAATCCATTTTTGATACGCACTGTAAAATTAGAACAAGCAAATCCTTCAACCCTGGCCAAAGTAGATGTTGCATGTTGTTCCTTTATTGCCGTCAGTGGAAATGGGTAGAATGTCAAAAGCAAAGCATGCTATTGGCCCATGCACACACACTCCAGAGTGCGCTCACACACATACATACACGTTTGAGTATGCTGCTGCATTCTTCGTCATGAGCAACAGAAAGTGTTAATTGCCCTGTTCATGTAGGTGGTTGGCCATCCCAGTAGGTGCAGCTGTTTTGAATTCAGTGCAGCGGAGGGCTGCCATGCGTGCCCAAGAACAAGCAGAGGAGGAAGCAAGGCGCGCCAACCCCTTTGCCGGTGAGCTGATGTACTAGGGATGGAATCGGCCTGTGTAAGATGAAAGTCTGCTTACGCCTCTCCGTACTTGCACTCAGCCGTAGGTTGCTCTGGTTTGTGTTACAGTCATGAGTTGCCCTTATCATGAGTGGCAGAGGTCAAACTCTTTTTTTATACCTCTGCCATGCATGAAAGAAATTTTTTTTTGAGGTTGCTCCATGATTGCCTGCAAGCTTTTAAAACTTATATCTGGTCTGTGCATGCAGAGATGTTCCGGCCCAAGCAACAAAAGCGCCCCATCTCGCGGCAGCAGGATGGGCCAGTGATCGAGGCTGAGTATGTGACTATCTCCAAAGACAATAAGTGAGGCGGTCATTGAGGACTGGTCTCCCATGAGACGTCACTCTTTTACCCATGTGCTGCTCATCCATTTTTGGCCCTTAAGTTCCATCGGCAGGTACGAGTGAAAGAATGCGTAGTGAAAGGGAATGAGCCTTCAAAGAAAATTTTTGGGTGTGCACCGTCTATTTTGTACGTGCCATAAGTGGCCAAATTAAGGAGCGTTGGGGAATAGCTGGTGCAAGCAATGCAGGTATCAGCCCTGCTGAGAGACTGAAAGAGAAGAAGATTTATCCGCAAGCTATGTGCCAGGGAGAGTGGTGGGTGCACCAGCTGTGCTGCCTATGTACAGTACGTCTTGGCATTTTATGATGCTTTGCTTTGCTATGGCTTTGTTCCTGAGGAGGAATTTGAGTCTAACGCGAAAGCAGGCAAATACCATGATTGATTTCGGATCATGTTTTTTTCTCGGGGGGCAGTACCCCTCTGTTCCGTCTGTTTTTTAATGAGCGTGCCTTTTTATTGAAGTACTTTGAGTTGTCAATCTCAACTAATTTATTTTTGTGCACCATGGCGGACACCTTGCAGTACAAGGCCTGTATGCAAGTTCTCAATTCATGTTGCAAATAGCCATTGCAAGTTAGAAAAATTGAAGATATGCACAGCTAAAGCTGCTGAATAAGGGCAGCTCGGCTGAGGCCTCACTGCGGCCTGCAACCAGGTTAGGTTACATAGCTGTACCTGCCGAACGAGGGCAGCTTAGCTGAAGCCAAACGGGCCTGCAACCAAAACCAACGAAGGCAAGCTAGGAAGTGTTCTGAAATCTAGGCACAGCATTCTACTAGAGGCACTCATGCACAAACAAGGCCGGGCCTTTGGTGTCAGCCTGGCTAATAAAATCTCTTAGGTTAGGTTGCATAGCTGTATCCGCCAGACGAGGGCAGCTTAGCTGAAGCCTAAAAGGCCTGCAACCATAAACCAAAACTAAAAGCGCTCAAACTAAAGTCTCTTAACCTGTTTGAGCTACTAGCTTAGTAGAACTAAATGGGTTGTAGAAGAGATGGTGGTGCTTGACACGCAAGTTTGCCAAGTCAGCACTCGGGCAATCTAGGAGGACATGCTCTTCATCTTGCACGCAGTGCCAATTGCATTTAGTGCAGATTTTCAGCTCATAAGTGTTGACGCTGGAGCTCGTTATTCAAGCTGTGACTAGAGGGTCTTAGTCTGGAAAGAGCGCGCGAAAGATGGTATGGTACGGTTAGGTTAGGTTACATAGCTGTATCCGCCGAACGAGGGCAGCTTAGCTGAAGCCTGAAAGGCCTGCAACCCCAAACCAAAACTATAAGCGCTCAAATCTGAAGAAAGGTAGTGTCTGGAAGCCAGATGTTTTGGTGGTGTCGAAAGATGGTTAGCCTGCAACCAGGCTTGCATGATGGACAGAAGTAAATATCTTGAAGCCCAAGTTCACTCATGCACAAATAAAGCCCCTATTTTTGGTCTGAAATCAGTTGGTTAAATCATCCAGCCCGTCACGCTGAGCGACTGCTGCATCAAACCAGACTCGCGGCATGGCCATAACATTGCTGAAGCTACAACAGGATCAAATACTCCGCCAGCCAATTCAACCAAACTCCAGGTCACAGTGCAGCATAAATCTGGCACAGCGCTTATTTGGCGTGACAAGCCTGCTAAGGTTAGGTTTGGTGACATAGCTGTACCTGCCGAACGAGGGCAGCTTACCTGAAGCCAAACGGGCCTGCAACCAAAACCAGCAAAAGGCAGGCAAGGTTGTGATCTGAAATCTAGGCACAGCATTCCTGTGGCAAGCCTGCTAAGGCCACTGTGGTGTATGTTGAACAAGCGCTGGTGCTTGGCGCGCAGGTCTTTCGGTTCGGGCAATCTAAACAATTGTGCTCTTCATTCACACAGTGTCAACGTAACAGTGTAAGAAAAGAAAAGAAAAGACTACGCCAACAAGGTAACCCCTGTTTGCGTCAATTAAGGAAGAAGTTTACATGTAGCTGAGCAAGATGAACTTGTGTATCTGCTTTGATAACCTGCGAGGACTATTTGTCCACCATCATTATAGCCTGTCTTATTTGTTCCAATCCTCAGCTCAAAGAGCTCTGGCTTATGAAGGAGTAGAAGCGTAAAGAAAGGAAAGAAAGATGGCAGGTAGTGAAAAACGCTGCATTGCTTAAGGAAGAGGGACCACATAGGGCCTGGGCTGAAATATAACACTTACAACACCCTACCTGATTGGCAACGAACTCAACAGCAGTTGGCTCCAGCCTGGAGTGGGACAGCATTAAGCACACACAGTCACTCACATGGTGTCAGTACTTAATGTTTGGCATGTGCAGCTACGTGACCTTCACCTGTGTCCAGTTGACAGTTAATCTCACCTGTTGGAGAAAATTGAGGGAACATTACAGCAGGATAGAAAGAAAAAAACAAAGGCAGCAAAAACTTATGCGTCAATTAAGGGAAAGAGGACACCGTGTGACAGGATAACCCCAAGCATGATATCACGCTAGAGACTGCTGCACACCAAATAGACTCATGGCATGACCATGATTTTGAGTTTGGTATTTGAGCGAATAGGGTGTGTGGACTAGCTACGGACGACAATGTACACCAAGCAGAAGAAAGGTTGCCCGCGATGAGACTTCAGGGTCTCTGATACCCTCATGCTTCCCTACACCTTTTTTCTCTTCCAGCAGACAGGCAAGGTCAGCGCCACATGCTGCTGCTATAGGACATAAAAACGCTGGACTGGTTAGATGGACTGGACTGGGCACCGCCACGCCTGTCGCCCCCCAAGGGCTAAGAGGTTCTATTCCCTGGCATGCATCATACAAGGTTGCTAGAAACGAACAAGGTATCACCAACTTACCAGATGCCCACCCTAGGTATGCATTAAGAAGTAGGGCAGGGTGCAGAGGGGATAGGGGGCTCTCAGCAACAGCACCAGCCTACCAGCCTTCGTCCAGAGTCTGGAACTCCAGTCAGCTCCCACACAATCAGCAGCGCATCCATCTTGTGGAGGTCAGGTACTGTGAAGATACCAGGCTTAGGAGCCAGCTCGAAGCCGCTCACCACCAGCACAGCGTGCTCCGTCAACACCTTCGCTGAGCTGCAGCCAATGTTAGCCTCCACACCACCCTTTTAGAAGTGGGAGGCACCATCTACAACCCTTGTGGAGCCTCTGAAATTAGATCCTCAGAAGTCACCAAGCTTGCTGTGAAGCTTCATGCTCTTTCGGTTCACTATGCTTATAAACTTGTTAGTACCAGACGCGCTCTTGAGAAAACTTTTGCAACAAATCATCAAGACCAGCATGGGGAACTGCTAGTCACCCTCCTGATCCCCATTGACTTCAGTTGTTTTCTTTGTGGTGAATATGTACTTTGCTTAGGCCCTAGGTGACCCTTTTTTTCCCCTTAATTGATGTATGGGAGTGTTTCATTGCCTACATAGTTTTTCTGGATTGGATTAAAAAACTGGACACTGATCTACAGAATAAAGGCACCTTTGATGTCCACCCCACAAATCCACAAGTAGACACACAACCCACTTGGAGCTGTGAGTACTGGATCCGTAATATAGACCTTGTTAGGTACAACCCTAAACCTACTACTGAGCAGCCCCCCCTCAACACAAATCCTCCACTTCTTGTTCTTTTAGAAATATACCAGAGAGGGTTATCTGAGGCCTAAATTGGGTATGGTTTTGGCATGCTCCCAGGGCATGGGCCCCCTGACGGGCAGTTTTCAAGCTTAGTGGAAATATACTCATCAAGAGTAGCATGTATCTACAGCACAGACAGAAAATGCCAGGGCATGATGACACTGAGGAGCCTCTGATACCCTTATCCTTCCCTACACGTTCTCCCTCTCGCTTCTGTCTGCAAAAAGGCAAGGTCAGCGCTGCATGCAGCTGCTGTCGGATGCACTCACTCTGGACGGTGGACTGGATTGGACTGGACTGGACTGGACTGGGCGCTGCCACGCCTGTTGCCCCTCAAGGGCTAGAGGAGTCTACTCCCTGGCGTACATGTAACATGTGGGCCATAAGACTGCCCTCAAATTACATGCTCATTCTGTGCTCTATGCGCACAAACTGACAACAACTATACGCGCTCTTGAATAATCCAGATCCTCTCAAGGTCTTGGTCTGGAGCAAGGGGCTGCTTGTCACCCTCCAGATCTTAACTAGTTCTTCCTTTTCCCTGGTGGAGGAGACTTTGGGCCAATGTGTCTTCTTTTCCTTAATTGATGTGGGGACTGGTTTCACTGCCTAGGTAGTTTTTCTTTTTTTTCTTACTCACACTGCGAGTTGATCTTTGATGTGCTCAAATACTGCTTTAGCTGCCAGCTATTTATCAGTCCAGTGCACTGACAAAGGGAAAGCTTATCCCCCTATTTAGAAAATACTCCGGGTCTTCCAACTGAGAGCATAGGAAAAAAGAAGAAAAACTACTAGGCAGTAAAACTCCCTGCAACAGTGCAGCATAAATCTGGCACAACAATGAAACTGGGAAGAGGAACGTCAGTGAGGGTCAAGAGGGTTCTTAGCATTGTGCTGATGCCTCTGTAATGGTTTATGTATTCAGCAGGTTGCTGTATACAGTACGTACTGCCTTCAAGTTGTTGGTTGGGGAGTTGGTTAGGCGGCCCAGGGCGTTTCCGGTTCTGATTTGAGCCTCGTGCTTTTTCTGTTCTTTGCTTCAGTAGATTACTTGTCTCCATGATTGTTGCACATTGAATGTGTGTCCTTGAGTTAACAGAGGTGTGGGTCAGTAGGGCATGCTTAGATGGTCCCCACTCCAATAAGGATATGCCGCATATCATATGCAAGTAAGCACACTTTATGGCATTACTGTGCAAGTGTGTTTCAATATATACTGCTGTTTGGCTGTTCTTGCTAGTTGTTGCTCTGGTTGTGTATTATCACAACATTTGACTTCAACGAGATAAACATCCCAGTGCGAGGGGTGTTAAATGTGAAGCCAATCTGAAGCCGAAAGATTGAATTACGGGAGCCTTGTGAGAGAGGAACATCAATCGAAAAAGGTACATCAATACCCAGTGAATTCGAGCAGACGCCAGTACCTATCAATGATAACTCAAAGATAGGGCTTAAGGTCTCAACAAGTGCTGGTGCGAGATGAAAAGACAGAGTTGAGTATCATGGCGCACTTAAACTGGCTTAGTTCACTGATTCACTTTACGCAGAATTGTTGTAGGGTGCTCTAGAGTTAAAGGCATGGTTCAAATCCAGGCTGTTATGTTACACCTGGTTGGTGGACCACCAACTAGGATATCACGCTCAGAAGAAGCGCTTGCCGAGCACACTCAGCCGCTTCCATCTTGGCTTAAGAAACTCGTAGCTCAGCGTGCTTCGCACACGATTACCCACTGGTGTGCCCTTCTCACTGAGCAGGGCACAGCTGTTGCGGAGATAGTGGAAGTGGCTGCCGTTTTTCCTCTGGGTAGGATACTTGGTTTCCAAGATGACTGCCTTCTTCATGGTGCCCGAGGAGACCTATTCAGGTGCGGGGAAATGCCAAGCAAAGGCTTGAGATAGGGAGTCAGCAAACATGCCTGGGCTTGGAAGGTTGCAGCGTGTTTAAATAGTTGAATGAAAGGCTTTTGTCCATGCCGAGCAATGAAGTTTGGACAAAGCACACCACAATGAGTCCACGGACCTTGTCTCCCTTTGCCTCTTTAATGGCCACCTTCACAACATCACCAATGTATCCATACTGTCCTGCTTGACCGTAGCTGCCAATGATCTGAGCCAAGCGTGCTCCCGAGTTGTCCACCACTTGCAAGAATGCCCCCTGCAAGATTAAATCATGCCTTTGTATGACCTTGACACAGGTTGAACAGGAAAGGCTTGTGATGTTAGTTCACCCAGCCTCACCTTGGGCAGCATTTCAGCAGCGACTAGTGCAACAATAACCAATGTTACTGAATGTCGAATAAAATTTTATATTTGCAACTTGTCGAAAGTTGGAAAGCCCACGTGCAAGCAGGTGAGCTGCGGCATCAGGCAGCGAGCCAGTTAAATCCTTCAATCTCTCTTTCTCTCTCTCTCTCTCTCAGACCCATGAACACATGCACATAAGCGCACACGCATGTATGAGCGCGCGCATGCGCACACGCGCACACACACACGCGCACACACACACACACACACACACACACACACACACACACACACACACACACACACACACACACAC
>LFIK01001279.1_pt1 | contig 19834 bp, 22 predicted proteins | sample 643401 | NCBI WGS metagenome assembly LFIK01 (sample SAMN03777447, study PRJNA286221) | soda lake metagenome | biome: soda lake; feature: Kulunda steppe; material: water; isolation source: sample T5-Br brine of Lake Tanatar-5 | place: Russia: Kulunda steppe | collected 2010-07
CACACACACACACACACACACACACACACACACACACACACACACACACACACACACACCATGGCAGGTTCAGGAGAGGCGCGCTCCTTGGGCGGGGTAGGCACACGCTGCGCCTCTTCCCGGCAGTGCGAGCACCAGGCCGTCTTTGCCCAGCCCTTGCGTGTGCCCTGCAGCAAACAAGGCGGCAGAGGTGCAGTCAGTGAGGGCATATGGTTGGCGGTGTGCGCACCAGGCAGGCACACCCAGCCTTTTTTGTTGCACCTTCACCGACCTGGAGTGACAGGATCCAGAGTCATGGAATGACAGGATCTAGAATTTTGTTCACAGACCGGACAGGCTTTAACTGTGCTGCCCTTTCTTGTCATAGGTACAGCTTAGGTCTGCTGAAAACAGTATAGATACGCAGTAGATTTGCCAAATCCCGTGCTTATTCGCAAAAGTATACAGGTACGTATGCAGGTTCTTCTTCAGCAACCCTTTCTACAATCCTTACCTTGACCTAGAGAGGGCAAGCAACAGGCACAGGCCAGCAACAAGCTGGGTTGAGTTCATGGCTTAAAAAAACAAGGCTGGCACTGAATGCTAAACAGTGAGTCTGCTCTGTGCACAGCCCTCGCACATATCTTGTTGCCAGCTCATGGACCAAAAACCTGTCTCAACAGTGGTGAGCGACAACAGTGGCGTCGACTTGCATTCTTGCAATGCAAACTCGACACACACACATAGCAGCCCCTCCTCTAGGATGCACGTGCACCCAGCTCTTAAATGCTGACTTGCAGGGTGGAACAGGTTTGTCGTTTTCCTGATTTGCGTTAAAATTGGCTCATGAAGGCCATGATGTCTTGCTTGCACAATAGAGATGGTGCCCTGGCAAGATTGACCAACATGCTGCATCCAGGATACAGCACCTGCTAAAAGCAGTCCCTATACTCTGTTTCCATACCTTGCCGTCATCACACACCACCACGACACTTATCAGACTGTCCTGCTGCAAACGATACCTGTCATAGTGCCTCCACTCAGAATCCGCTATTCAACAAAAAAAACATTTTCACAACAATTGAAGCACATGAACCAAGTGCTGGTGCATAGAATTGCTAAGATGGTCCCATGCTTTTAATCAGGCATGCGCATCATTGTAAATCCTGAGCATTTTGTGACAGGTTCTGGATCAATTTTTCTGAAGGAGCAACGATCGAGACTGAGATGTCAGCAACGATCACATTTTGCTGCTGAAGAGCCAGCCAAGGACTGGATGTGAGTGAAGTGCAGCATGTTTCCTGCCCTGATTGTCAGCACTGAATGTGGCTGACGTGCAGCATTGTCAGCGCTAAATGTGACTGGAGAGCAGCATGTTTCCTGCCCTGTTTGTCAGCACTGTGCCACCTCAGTTTGTCAACAGCTTGTCAGCACTGTGCCACCTCAGTTTGTCAGCACTGTGCCACCTCAGTTTGTCAACAGTTTGTCAGCACTGTTTGTCAGCACTGTTTGTCAGCACTGTGCCACCTCCTCATCTTGCACATTTTTCCATCATGGCACCCTCAACATCCTGATCCTGCATTTCTCCTTCACCACCAAACGCCCCGGCCATGGACATCATGCTCATCCACTTGCGGCATCAAGCAGGTAATCAGCTTTCACTTCATATCAAGGGACAGCAACCTGGCTATCTCGCAACAGGCCTTTGCTACACAAGCTCAACGCCCTGGCCATCTCGCAACAGGCCTTTGCTTAATAAATCAACGCCCTGGCCATCCTGGGCTCCTTTTGCACAGGCCCTGATCATACCTTGCCATCGAGCTGAGGTGTGTACCAGCCCTTCTCAAGTGTTGCCAGTATCAACGCTGCCGGAATGCTCTGACTTCCTGGCATGCTCTGAGCCCCTCCCTCCCTTAACCAGTCTGTGCCGTGCAGCATCCCATTCCCGCCAACGACCCAAAAGCTGTTCCAGAAGGGGGGGGGACGCTTCCTTGAAGCGCAGCTCCCACCTCCAGCCCACCACCACTGTCTGCATAAAAAGAACGGGCGCACTGCCATGTATTTACCCACCTGCTTGACCCCTGCCAGCAGCGGCTCCAGGTACTCGATCACGGGCTGCGCCCCGGCAGCGCGCGCGTTGTCCAGGGGCGTTGCGTCCCAGCGGTCTCGCACGTCCACCGCTGCCTTGCCCTGATCCACCAGCATTTCCACCTGCGAGCGCGCACAAGCGCACAGTGTGTGTGTGCTCGTATGCGCGTGAAAGCGTGTCTTCATGTGTGTATGCTTGGAAGTGCGTGTTTGTGTGAGAGAGTGCATGTAACTTTGCATCACAGGCGCACGTCCACCACTGCCTCGCCCTGCTCTTCCAGCTTCCCCACCTAAGCTTACAAACATGAACACACACACACTTACACACTCAGGAGATTCTGATAGGTCATGAGCACCCTGATCTACCATCACCCCCAAATGACCACACTCATACATGTGCGCGTGTACAAGTAGACAAGCCTGGCCCTTCAACTGAATGCCTGCAGGAGGCACGCCTGCTAGGCAGACACAAGCATGATCTATCCAGATTAAGATTTGTGAATGATAACAGTGAGGCATAAGCATCGTGGCTTCATTGATACACCTTAGCAGCTTTTGAATCTCAAAGGCTTACCATCAACAACACCAACACCCACACCATTGCATTGCCGTCACCACCACCATCACCACCACTGCCACTGCCACCATCATCATCAGTGCAGCAGCTGGCGCAACAGCCAGCGTTTGTGCACAAAGAACAACAAGCTGCAGCAACAGGGCAGCGGCCAGAGCATCAGCACTTTTAAGTTTTTGTTGCTTATGGCGCACCATCACTATGTTGCCATCAGCAGCCGCCAGGTGCAGGGGCGTGCGCCTGTCATAGTCCCCCCAATTAGGGTCTGCCCCTGCACAGTGTTGCAGGAAAAAGGAGAAAATATGCACAGGGCTGCAGAAAAAGGGGAGACGTACACAGTGCTGCAGAACTAGGAAAGACATGCACAGTGCTGCAGAACAAGGAAAGACATGCCCAGTGCTGCAGAATGCATCAGAGGTGCCAGGGGAGGAATTGCAAGCCGAGACAGGCTTGAAATCAGGGTCCGCAACTGCACAGGTGCAGGGATATGGAGTTTGAGAGGTATGGACAAAGACAGGCATGTGTAGACATGTGTGCACGGGTGCACTGTCTTCAGGCGCATCCTTGAAAACAGATCTAAGAGACAGAGGCAGACTGTGAGAGAATACACATTTGCAAATGCACCGAGCCTTGCCCCAAGCGCACCTGCCCTGATCATGCGATCCAGCAGGGCGGTGTCACCGCTTGCAACTGCGGCATTCAAGACGTCAGCAACCCGGTCGGGGTCCATCCCCAGCCTGCAATGCGCAGCATTGCACACCAAGCGCAACATGTGGTGCTGCAGAGTGCACCACCGCACACCAGGTGCGCTTTGCACACTGTGTGGTGCTGGCTGTCTGAGCTGTGGCCCCTGGCGTCATAGGCGCAGGTGCACTGTGTGCACACTGTGTGGTGCTGGCTGTCTGAGCTGTGGCCCCTGGCGTTAAAGACGCAGGTGCTCTGAGCTGTCGCCATGTTGGCAGCACAAGGCGGGGCGCACGAAAGAGGATGGGGGTGCGAGGAGAGGTTTGGGTGCAAATGGCGGGGCATTGTGCGCGGCCAAGTTTGCAGAGTGAGCAAGCATGGCCAGCATCGCAGCGTGCGCTGGCTGGTCACATTTTCTATGAGCCTAAGTTTGCAGAGCGTGCATGCTGCGGTTGCAGGCCCACGCCTTCAAGCCTCCTTCCCCCTTGCACTCCACCTACATAGCAAATGTTGCCACAATCAGGCAAGAAGGGGCTTGCTTGATGCGGCACTCACCTGACCCTGTACTTCCTGAGTAGCTCTATGACGTGGTCGTGCCCCATTCGCACCGCCTCAAACATGGCAGTCACACCAAATGCATCTTGCAGGTTGCCGTTTGCGCGGTTGTCCAGCAGCAGCTTCACAATTCCCTGCACACAAGTACCCACCAGCAGCAGCCTCACTCCACCCTGTATACACTGACTCGCCCGCAGCAGCTCCCCTGCACCCTTCAGACAAATGCGCGCACACCCCTTTCAAAGGCCCGATGGAGGAAACCACCTCTGAGAATCCAAGGGCAGCAACACCGGCCTTACAAGCCTGCACAAGCATTCCTTAACTGTTGCACCCTCGAACACAGCACCAATTGCTCATAACATCCTTCTGTGCGTGAGGGATCTGTGACCAGGCTGCGACCCTGAGCCCATCCCAGGCGCCTAGGCCAGCTCCCTCTCACCGCCCTTGCAGCACAGAGGGCCCCCCCATTGAGGCCCCCGCCCACTTCAAGTTGTGACTCCCATTATGTCCACTCACGTCGTGACCCTCGTGTGCGGCAACCATCATGGCCGTCCGCTTGTCGTAGTCGCTCACGTTGGGTGACACGCCCTGGGCCATCAGCTGCCTCAGCTGGGCCATGTCCACATCTGCTGCTGCGGAGATGAACTTGAACACGCGCTGGAGCTCCTGCGGTGTGCGGGGCACGGGGTCGCAGGAGCGATCGCAGGTTCAAAGGGAGTAGCCACGGAGCGCAATTGTCTGCGTGGCTGCCGGGCGTCCCTTGCAGAGGGCCGCTTGCCAAAACCTTCAATGGAATGGCAGCTTCAGCACAACGCTTGCCAGCCATTCCCACAGGCTTTTGCCAAGGCCCATGTGGGACGGCTGCTTTTGCTGACATCTGCTGAGGCTCATGTGGGACGGCACCCAGTGCAACCCATGTGTACGTGTGTGTGTGTGTGTTTGCGCATGCATGCAGGTGCATGAATGCAGGAACATGCCCTGCATTGAAGGGACCCAAACCACATCCACAGATACAGTGGAGGCTGCAGGCCCCGCTATATCCCCAGAGGTCAGTCCACAGGCACCTCATGTACCGGGGAGCATATGGGCGCAATCAGCTGTGGAACCACACACGCCTGCGTCGAGCCTTGATACTAAGAATGCGCATCAGCTGAAAGCTTCCTGATTGGGGCAAGCACATGATCCTTTCCAAGCTCTGCACGTCCATCCCATTGGCTTCCACAGCCACAATTAGTTACGCCGTGACAGGTCCTTATATCAGCGTGATTAAACTGCTCGCAAACGCATTGCCATACAAAAGGCTGCCTTTTTCCCATGCTCCTCGTGCCCTCCTCCATGATTCCTTCACCCTCTTGTGCATATCTCTAAAACATACTCCTTCCTAGCTTCCTCCTCTCTTTCCTCTTCCACATTCTCTGCCTCTATCCCTTTTTTTCCTCCTTACCTCTTCCACATGCTTCTCTTCCACATGCTCCCTCACATTGCCATACATTAGGCAGCCCCTCTTTACCACATGCTCCTTTGATTCCATTCCGCATACTCATCCTACATGCTCTTGCCTTTTTCATGCTCCTCTACCACATGCTCCCCCTGCCCACCTGTCCTCTGATGTGCTTTACAGACAGAGTGCGCAGGTGCTCCAGCCGTTGCAACTGGAACTTTTGCTCAACAGGCATCGAATCTGCAATTCAACAACGCAGCGGCAAGCCCCACTTAAATTAGATGCTGTGGGTCCTGGAAGCACGGATGAGAAGCAAAGATCACGCTATGGCAGAAATCAGAAAGCGGCATGTGCAAAACAAGTATGCAATGGCCATCATTTTCCTCCATACAGCCAACTGCATGGCAGCATGGGCATGGGCAGCTGCTTATTCAAAAAGCATGGTCGTACAAAAGTGTGAGCATGGCAACATGCATGTGCCTGTGGCGCTCATGCCCAGACTTCTTAAGAATTGCCTGCGGATGGGTGAGGAGCAGGGAGCTGGGGAGGGGTCACGAAATGCAGGTGCAGGCTACAATCAGGGCATCTAGGGCAGACACTTCTTCCCTAAAACCTCCAAGGCTTTGACAAATGGGACCATTTGCCAAGCCAATTCCACACCTCTCAGGACTTTCATGGGTCTCCGAATCTTCCTTGCAGTAAAGGACTGCCCTCCCGCCAGAGCATCATGCACAACCTCAAGCACCTCTTCTGGTAGGCAAATGGTCTGCGCACAGTTTCGTTGGGATAGAGCAGTCAATTTGGCAAGTGTGAGGTTGCCAAAGACAGTTCATGTACGCAGTGTATCCCCCACTTCATGAGCTAATTTGCCGCAGCAGCGTCATGGGAGTCCAATCATTTTGAGGCAAGCAAGGGTGCTATAGAAGGTGATCTACTCATTAAATTTTGCAAAGGAGGTGCTGCTCTGTGGTAAGTGCTATAAACTTGTACCATATCAGTGAAACAAACAAAGCAGCGCAGCAAGCAAGGTTGCAAACAGGTTCATCGCATTCAGAAGTACACAATCATGGCTTACAGCAGGAATGGCTATCAGCAGGGACGCCTATCTCCTGGGCCTGCTTCTGCAACCTGTGCAACTGTAATGGCTCATGGTGCATGCGAGCTGCTCAAGCTGCTCCTAGATCTCCCTTGAATTTTCTCACATCAATTGACATCAGACTTAGCGGCAGGGTGACAGCGCGAAAACGATGCCTGAGCATGAGCTTTTGCCACCCCATACCCCTTGCCATCACTCTGCCATGCAAACTTGCTCACTTTGCCAGCTGCCCCGCCGTCGATGGGGTTGCCGTCATTATCGTACACAGTGCCCGAGGCATCTGGCTGAGGTGCAGCACACCTGGCCAGCGCATCCGCCACAGCCAGACGGAAGGCCTGCAGCACAGGCAAGGACTTGCAGCTGACAAAGTGACATCAGCATGTAGCTCCAAAGTGACATCAGCATGTGGCTCCAGACCAGAGAAAGTAAGATGGCCAGCGCAAGCTTCCAAATCTCATTCACAGCGCAGGAGTGTGCCTGCCCTTCACATTGCCAGCACTCGTCTGCAGACCAAGCACCATGCGCTCAGGAAGGACAAAGGATCTGCCATGCAGACCAAGCACCATGGTGCTCAGTTGGGACAAAGGATTTGCCATGGAGACCCAATACTTGAGGAGCGTAAAGTGCAGCTGAGCTCAAGCCCAAAGCAAGGTACCAAACGGCTGGAGTGCAACCCAACTGCGTTGCGTGCACCAAAACATTCAATAGATCAGGACCCTCACGCAAGCCTCACTTCGTCTGCATGCTCTTTCATGTTAGCCAGCATCTGCCTGACTTGCAGGGGGAACTGCTCCTCCAGCTTCTCCACTTGTGCCTTGGACAAAATGAGCACGCGCACCAGACAGCCGGTCCAATAGTTCTGGAGGCAGGGGTTCTCTGCAGTGTGCCAGGTGTGCACTGGTTACAGCAGCAGATGGAGGGTTGCAAAGGTATCCAGAAGTGTTTTGATGTTTCGCCTGTGCTGTACGCTTGCTATTAAACCAAGCACACGGGTGTTGACCTCGTCCCAGGAGGAGCAGACTCAAGCGAAGCCGTTTCGTAAGCACGTGAACTCAGCCGTGCACTTTGTGTTGTGGGGTCAAGAGGACACGAAGGCGCGCGCGCACGAGCATGCGTGCCTAAATGGGGCGAACCGGTGACCTATGTCCTGACAAGGCTGCATTTGCCAGCCAGGACTTGCCTGTCAGGAAGGGCACCTCTGCCACACAGTCCGAGGTCACAAGCTGGGTCACCGTGCCGTCATCCCCTCCGGGGAACACGCCTGAGCCTGGGAGCAACAGAGTTTAAAGGGGGCAGGCACGCTTGGAGCAAGGCGGCAGCATGTTTGTTGCTGTTGCTGAATTCATAAGTCTCTCATGAGGCAGGCAGGACCTGTATGACCATGGCACAAGCACAACTCCTTGTGAACAGCGCAGGGAATGAAAAGGCAGAGTCTGGAGCGACCCACAACCCAATCTACCAGGGCAGGCAGCGACATTGTCCCTAACTTAATCCAGATTTAACAGGCATGAACTATTAATGGGGAGGAACAGCATTGGTTTGTGGCACTTAGTTGCACAAGAAATTACCAAGCCTTGGGAACAGCACAAAAACGGAAAGGGCAGCAACTGGGTCAGCAAGGGCAGGTAGCAGCGCGCTGCCCGAGTGGTGACCGCCCGCTTTGCGCTGATTGTGCACGCCGCTGCAGTCTGTTCCATGCGCTCTGTGCCAAGGGAAGATCCATGAGCATGCGCCTCAAATCAGCAGCAAAATATTCGGGTGAACACAACTACCTCAGATATGGCAGAGTAGGAGCAGCAGCACCAATGAATTGCCCCATAGAGGCGTGTTCCTTTCAAGCCCAAAGCGTGATGCATAAAGACGTCTGCAAAGTCAAGACTTCCATCCAAGTTTGAGGTTCTGTATGTTTGTGTTGCCCCTGGGGCAAATGATGCTCCGCTGAGGGCCTATGGGTAAGGCAACAAAAGGTGACACACAACACCAACCACCAAAACAGCGGTGGCAGCAGCAGCAGCAGCAAGGGGATGAACAACAAGGTAACCCTTACCCATAGAACCATATCCATTTGACGAGGTCCTCCCTATTGAACCGGGTCCACCCTTTAGTGATGCGGGTCCCCCCTTCAGTGATGTCTGTGTTGCAGAGCGCTGGCTGCCAAACACTGGATTGGGGAAAGAACAGTCTCGAACAAGTTAGCATTTGCTGTCGGCATACCTCGTACTGCATGTTTGCTTGGTCAACGCAGTTTGCTCACCAATTGCATACATGCCTGTGCATACAAGCGATCATGATGCAGCTTCCGCAAAAAAAGTGTGCAAGCTGAGCGAGGGAGCATCCCCATGCAAATTTGCTCAATTGATGCCCACAGACAGAAGGATGCGAAACAGCAAAGGATCCAGGACTGGGACTAACAGATCCTGAGGGACCAGCTTCTTGGCTTGCACCTCAGGCACTGCTCCCAATCCCTACCTGATTGTGCCTTGGTGGCTGTTGCATCTGCTGCACTGGAATCAAACATCACACTGCTCCGCCTTCTGCCCTGCGTGCCAGCGCCTGCAAAATGGACAGCAGGGGCGCAGGCACAAGCACTGGACACTCGTGCTGACGATGTCAGGAGAAGCACAACCCACAGCATGCTGTGCGTTGGGCATACTTGACTCCCCCCCCCAACCAAGATGAATTGGCCCACCCACTCTCCCTGCCACTGACTGAAGTGTGGCCTGCACATGTACTTACGATGGCCATGTTCATAACCTATGACTCCCTCGTACAGACTCTCGTGGCATTTGCACAAGCGGCACACTGTGCCCATCGCTCTTTAGATGCCAGGTCTTTGGGCATGAGAGGAGAGAACAGTCATCATACCGGGTGCAGCCTGGCATGCCATACTGATGTGCGGCGCTGCAATAAATATGTCATACCAATTCATCTAAGCGAGTTTCAGCGCATTCAAATGCGTGCGCTCGGACTCAAAACTTCCCAGCCTTATGTGCCACGCTTACGTATGCCCCAAATGTCCTATAATACGCGCATACCTGGCACAGCCCAAGCATCCCACACACAGCTTTGAGCGCAATATCATACAAAGACACGTGCATGGACACACCCTCGCACACCCGCAAACTTTATTGATTGACTGTGACATGCAGTTTGCACCAAAAAAGGCCATCTTTGCGCACATGGTCTACGTACTCAACAGCCCAAGCAGGCTCTGTACCTGCAGGAGGCGGTGGATGGATGCCGTTCTGCTCGATGACCGGTGCTCTCTCCTGTACCGCTTGCGAATTTGCTCGGCTGATGGCACTGGCTGCCATGTTGCCGCCGCCATCACCCAGCACCACGCTGGCGCGTCGGCTCTGCACCAGAGCGCGCAAAAAGAGATGTGCAGCAATGGTCATTTTTGTGCCAGGGGCTTCGGTAGTCCAGAGGCCACACCTTTGAGTGGTAGAGCTGTCCCGACCCCCTCAAATTGCATGACTCACCCGTTCCTGACATTGATTTGCGAGACAGAAACAGTGCAAGTCAAAGAAAGGCAGGCGCCTGCTCATCTGGACCCTAGAATTACAAGGTGGTGTGCAAGCTACACATGCTGCCCAAGTTGATCAGCTGATGGGGTCATGATGGGGCCACACGCCCGTCAAAGTCCCGCCCCCAAGGACACACGAGCTACCCTTTGTCCAGCAAAGCTTTGCCAAAACTTTGCCATGACACTCACCCACCATTGGCAGGCAATCGCATTCACGTGCAGGCAACTGCGCTTACTTGCAGGCAATTGTGATTGCTTACAGACAGCTGATCTCCCAGCCGTCCACGAATCACCAAGAAACTTGAACCCCTCCATGATCCGTCTGGAACCCTAAGCTCTACCCCCCCCCCGATCCACCCTGAATCCTTAACCCAAACCCTTCCATGATATACCTGGAACTCTATAACCAAAAAAACCTATGATCCACCTAGAACCCTAAACACCCCCATGATCTGCCTAAAACCCGGGACCCTAACCCCCCTATGATCCGCCTGGAACCCTGAACCCTTCCATGATCCGCCTGGAATCTTAACCCTTCCCCCCCCCTGATCCACCTAGAATACAAAACCCTTACCCCCTCCATGATCCACCTAAAACCCTTGACCCACAACCCTTCCATGATCCGCCTAGAACCCTGAACCCTAAGCCTACCTGGACGCTGGGCTGCCAATCAATCAAGAAAGGGACATGTCCTGGCATGCAGCAGGTATGCTTCGACCCCTCATGTGCCATACATGTGACACAGCCACACTTCAGCATTCGCACATGTTCCAACCAGGTCTAGCATGCAGCTGCTAGGCCAGAAAGAAGCGCAGCTGGCACTCCAAGTCCAATTGCTGGGCACTGATTTTGGCCCTGCTTTATGCGCGAAGGGGCACTTTGTGCACACACAATCGCGTGCACATGTCATGGCCACTCAGAGGTGCACGCATGCACCTGATTCTCCAATGCAGCTCAGTCTATGATGCATCACGAATCTAGAGGGAGTGTGTGCTTTTGGCTGGATTGCGGAGCAATGTACTGGGCAGTTGCACAACTGCTCTCCCAAGCAGCCACAAAGGCGTTTTGCACAGTTGCGACCTACTGCACAGCCTTACAATCACTAGGCAAGGCGCGGCATGCTGTGGCTCTACCTGCGTCACACCCTGTCGATGAATAGCCTCATTTACACCCACCTTGACCCTCTGCTGCATGTCCATGGCCACGTCCACAGGCTGGTCGTCCTTCTGGCGGGCGGAGTTGCTGTGGGCAAGCGCTGCAGCAGAGCCTGTGCGCGCGCCCTGGACCTCACCATCCACGATGATCATGAGCTCGTTTACAACCTCGCCCTCCGTCAGGATGGTCATCTGCAAGATGGGGGGCAGTGCAGTGCAGTGCATGGCAGCAATCTCGACTGTCTATCTGTGTAGCTCCTCTATTTAAGGGTAGCACACCTAAGGGTGGCACTGCTCACAGCAACTGCCGGCATAGCAGGCAGCAAGCCCAGGAAATATTTGAGCTGGCATGGCAACACCCAGTGGTGCAAGCTCATGCATGCTAATGCTAGACCAGCGCAAGGCGTTGGATGTGCATGGCATGCAGGTGCAAAAACATGCACGTGCTTCTTGGGCGTGTCTCAGAGCTGTGCGGGCCTGAGGCTCTGTGAACAGCAAGCTTGGAGGTTTTGCTGACCGTGCAAGCAGCCTGGTGCTTGCTCAGCCCGGTGCTTGCACAGCCTGGTGCTTGCGCAGCCTGGTGCTTGCTTAGCCTGGTGCTTGCTCAGCCTGGTGCTTGCTCAGCCTGGTGCTTGCTCAGCCCGGTGCTTGCTCAGCCCGGTGCTTGCTTCAGCCCCGTGCTTGCTCAGCCCCGTGCTTGCTCAGCCCCGTGCTTGCTCAGCCTGAGTCTCAGGGCAACCAATCACACACATTTGAGCACTGCTGGGCATACAGAAGGCCATGTCTTAAAAATCCGGCAGACCACAAACATGACTCAGGCTGGCGCCACAAGGCTGTCCATCACGCATCAGTTAAGCAAGCGTACAAAGCAACGCAAGGCAATGCACATTGTAGTGTGGGACAATGCGCATAGTATTGTGTTGCAATGCATAGAGTAATGTGAGACATGTGCAAAGCAATGAAAGGCTATGTATGTAGCAATTTAAGGCTATGTACAAAGCAATTTAAGGCTATGCACATTGTGATGCAAGAAACATACAAAACAATGCATGGTCATATGCAAAGCTATGCATGTACAGAGTGGCGCTGCATGTGATGTCCCTGCCCCTTCCACATGCGTCACTTGCGGCATGCAGAGCTCCAGGCACGCATCATGTTAATTTGTTCTGGCATTGCCGATGAGAGCCTTTGCATAATGCAATAAAACATACACCATCAAGCCAAATAGAAGACAACTCACGTGCGGCATGAAGAGCTCCATGCGCGCCAAGCTCAAGACCTCGTCCAGGAATCGAGCTTTGCAACCACTGAAGAGGTAGCAGCTGCGCAGGACGTCTAGGTACATGTGCCTGCAAAGTGGGTTGAAGCAAGTGTTAGCAAAACAGGCAGCAGCCACGTTTGTAGCGATGGCCACACAATATCTGCCCAGTGCAGGTGACAATTAGACTTGGAACAGTGGAAGTAGGCAGACATAGCTCAGCGCAGGACACCATGCAACATATCTGTCACAGGCAAAGCTCAGCGCAGCACACCATGCAACATATCTGTCACAGGCAAAGCTCAGCGCAGCACACCCTGCACACCCTGCACAGCAAAATCGCTACATGTGGATTCATTTGGAATGCGCAGCACACCCTGAGACATATGCCAGAATGCGCAGCACACCTTGCGGTACATGCCAGAACGCGCAACACATTCTGTGATGTATGCCAGAATGCGCGGTGAGCAGGAACACAATTTGCGATGTATGCCAGAATGCGCAGTGAGCAGGTGCAAATGGTGGTCGGAGTCCAGAGTAAACATCGGGGATGCAACTGCCGCAAGCACAGGCCTTGATTGCGCATAAGGGCTAAGCAGCAGCAGGACTGCTGGAGGATGGACGCTCTGTTGGCGTTAGCATTCCTGGGAGGATGGGCAGAGCTCAGTGTGCTCAAGGCAGGCGTACACCAGCCACAGCATACGCTAAACAGCTCATGCATATTTGCCAAAGGGAGCTCAGGTCATGCCTGCCTGCGCGCAGGGGCCTGCACGCAAGAGCAGCCATGTGACACCGCGCACACCTGAGCACTTTCTTCCGGATCGTAGGCGGGAAGGCCTTTAGCACATTGTCATCTGCGGTGCGCTCAGTGTGGTACCGCAGCTCCAGGTGTGCCTTCATTGTCTCGTGCAGGTCCTGCACACGTGCGCCGTACACATATCATGGAATGACAGAGCAAGGGGGAGAGCAACAAGCAGGGTATGGAAGTGCCGCAGAGGCAGGGAAATGGGGAGTGGAGCTCGCCCCTTTTTGGAATGCCTCGCATAATCCACCATCTGGGGTAACATTTGGGCTCACACCTATGAGGTTAAGCATGCAGAGAAAGGACTCGCAGCAGAGGCGCCACTGCATGCCTGCCTGCTGCTGCTTCCCAAGGTCTGTTTCTGCGCGACTTTTTGGGGCGCCTGCAGCAGAGCCAGTTACTCCAATGCAGTCGGACGCGCATCAAGGGCACAAGCATTCAAGGGAACTGTGGTGGCTGAGCTGCACTCAGCCGGAGGGACAGACCTGAAAGGCATTGCCTCTCAAGCGTTGCATGCAGGCCTGAAAGGCATTGCCTCTCAAGTGGTGCATGCTCAAGTGTTGAATGCAGCTTGAAGCTGCTGCTCACAAACTCCAATTGTACTCGTCAGTCACATTCAGAAAGGTGTGGGATTGGGGCTGCATAGACGGAACATCTGTGAGCAAGAGTACAGGAGGGGCCCATTGACCTATTGACCTATTGACCTATTGACCTATTGACATAGGCGGAACATCTGTGAGCAAGAGTACAGGAGGGGCCCACGGACCTGGTGGTCACCGTACCTTCAATGGACACTGCCTCTGAACGATTTGCAATTTGCTGAAACAGCTTTTGCCACACCTAGTTTTTGCGTGTGCCAAGGACACCAAGCCTTAAGGGTGGGACGCGGACATGTGGCAGCGTATGCAACCTGCAGCTGTGGCTCATTGCATCCAACCACGTGACATATTGGCACCTGCCCAGCATCTTCCGACCTCCACCCATCCAGCAACACGGCATATTGGCACCCGTCCAGCATCTTGTAACCTCCACGCATTCAATCACGCGGCATATTGGCACCCGTCTAGCATCTTGTAACCTCCACACATCCAATCACGCGGCATATTGGCACCCGCCTAGCATCTTGTAACCTCCACACATCCAATCACGCGGCATATTGGCACCCGCCTAGCATCTTGTAACCTCCACACATCCTATCACGCGGCATATTGGCAGCTGTCCAGCTCTTCCGACTCCCACCCATCCAACCACACGGCATATTGGCAGCTGTCCGGCATCTTGCGACCTCCACCTTGCTGAGCAGCCAGGGAGCGCAAGCAGCAACCTCACCTTAGGGATCTCTTTGGCCTCAACAAACTCTCCCAAGGACTCCACTCGGGTGCGGAACTCGTTGGAGCGCTCATCAGCACTGACCATCACCGTGGTGATGCTCCCTGTACGGCAACACACAATCGCAGTGGTAACGCACCGTCACAATGGTAACGCACCGTCATGGTGGTAACGCACCGTCACAATGGTAACGCACCATCATGGTGGTAACGCACCGTCACAATGGTAACGCACCATCATGGTGGTAGTGGTGTTTGTGCAGGTAATGGCAACGCCACAGAGGCAAAGGGCACCCAGGAAGTGGGCCAGTACCATAGCCATGAAGTGGGCAAGTCCCAGCTGCCACACAGATTTGGCAGTCAGTGGAGGGAGGGGCAGGCAGAGGGGGTGAGCATTGTAGCACCCTTGCGAAGTGGTGGGCACTGTGACACCCTTGTGCAGGGGTGAGCACTATGAAACCCTTGTGCAGGGGTGGGCACTGTGACACCCTTGCGCAGTGGTGAGCACTGTGACACCCTTGTGCAGTGGTGGGCACTGTGACACCCTTGTGCAGGGGTGGGCACTGTGACACCCTTGTGCAGTGGTGAGCACTATCAAACCCTTGTGCAGGGGTGGGCACCATGACACCCTTGTGCAGGGGTGAGCACTATGAAACCCTTGCACAGGGGTGGGCAAGGCAAAGAGGCCTCTGCATCAGGCACCAGACAATGTTGCGCATGGGGTGCTCACCAGAACGCAGGATAGTGAGGGAATTCTGGACTTTTAAATCAGCGGTTGGGCCAGAAGGAAAGGCCTTGCGCATGCTTGGTCGCACGCATTGCGTGTGCGTTGTGGTGCATGCCCCAGTGCATGTGTAACCCAGCCCAAGGCAGCCCACCCAAGCCAACCCAGTCCAGCACTGTGGCAGGGGTGTGAAACAGAAACCCTGGCAGCAGCAGCAGCAGCAGCAAGCAAGCAAAGCGTAAGGGACAGCCATGGACGAGTCTGCGGCAACAGCCATGCCGTCCATGTGTATGGGTATCCTTCCACTTTCTGGGGCCCCTGCCTCGAGGCAGCAGCTCCTTCCATCGAATCCCTGTCCATCCATTGTCCATCCACCAGGCACGTGCTCCATCCATAAATTCCTGTCTGCACATGCTTGATGCGGGGCCTCCCTCCAACAAAAAAGAGCTTGGCACCAAGCAGTGCGCCTCATACACTATATAAGGGATTATATCATATATTATGAGTCATAATCAAGTGATCATGCAAAATGGGTTTGAATGAGCATCTCTGTGCATGAGTAGACGTCTTCAGGTAAAATATAGAGCATCCAGGATTGAACCATTTAATGGTTTGCACATAACCAAGTCTTATGGCCAGTGCTTTGGCAGACGCGTACACTGTACAAGCACAGAAGGTTGTCGGACAGGGTCTGGCAGGCAGCCACATCTTTTGTATGGCCATTCTTTCGCATGGCCATTCATTCCCTACTTTACATGAGTTTGCATGATCCCAAAAACACAGCTCGCAGGCTCAAGGGTAAAGCAACGCACGCAATTTGATCAACTGTTCTTCCAGACGGTCACTAGAATGCGAAGTGCATGGGGCACTGCGCAGATCCAGAAAGGGACAGGTGGACAAGCATCCTATCTGGTTGCCTCCTGATGATGGCACAACAGCCACAGAAGTGAATCTTGTGAAAAGGCGCAAAGCGCCTGGCCAGTATTCTGACACATGGGCAAGATGAACAACAAACAATGCTTGGCCTGACTCACCCAAAATGTATGCCTGAAGGATGATGTTGCAGAATAGGTAGCCGATGATGAAGCATGTCTCCAGAGGATTGTGCGCAAAGAATTCATTGTCTCCAAAGCCCGTGAATATGATCATACTAAAGTAGAAGGAAAAGAAATAGCTGCAAGCGGCAAGCACAGGAGGAGAGCAAGCCATAATCCCTGAGATTAGGAACCGAAGCAACATGTCATTGATCTTCCTACTGTATTGCGAAAAACAACACATCACTTATGTTTACATGCAGACTCGCTCAAGACGAAGATTTGCAGGTCAGGCACCAGGCAGAGGTCTTTGCAGCAGTATAACCATGGGGTGAAACATTTGGGGGAGGAAGCAAATAATCTTCACACAAGCTGGAAATTACAGCTTGGCATTTTGATACGTATCATCGGAACATTTGACCACAACGCCTTTTTTGGCGGGATTGTGTCTTTAGAGAACATATGAAGTGTCTTGTTGACAGCTTCAATGACAAGGACTGCTGCCAAGAGTGACCTGCCGCTCTTTGTCATTCTTCTGCCTCTCCCTGCCGCTCTTTGTCATTCTTCCGCCTCTCCCTGCCGCCTTCGCTGGTGAACAGCCCTCCACGTGCCCCACTCACCTAGCCCAGCTTGGATTCCGCTCAAATCTGTCCTCAGCAGCCCCAACCCACGAATTCTCTGACCTCCCTTCAGCACGAGCCAAGTAGAAGAATATGCAAGCCATCCAATGGGCCTGCAAGGATATGCACAGCAGCATGCCTATATGACACACTTTCATCATGAGTATGGCCCCTCCCTCTCTCTCCCCCTCCCTCTTCCTCTCTCTCTCTCTCTCTCTCTCTCTCTCTCTCTCTCTCTGTGTGTGTATATCTCTCTGTAACACCATGACACATCTGTGTGTCAAACACTCATCACCCACAAGTATTGGCTGCTGCCATAATAATAAGGTTTTTCCTTGCAAACCCATGTTCAAGCACTTCATACAGCAGGCACACAGACTCAAGCAAGCTCTGATCTTTTAAAGCACCCACCACAAAAAACATGTAGGTGAAGTTCCGCATGAGTGTGATGCTGATCTGGCTAACTACCATCTTGTGATCCAGCATTTGGAACAAATCAAAGATGCGATAGAGACGACCCTGTGGGCAAGAGACACAAGCAGGAACTTTTGGGTTTGGCTGAGTTGGGCTATCCTCTATGATACTGCTGAGAGTCATACATTAATTGAGTGGGATGCAGGAAAAATCAGCAGCAACACAAGAGCCCACACTGACTTCTGTTCCAATTGTTTGTGACCATTGCAGGTGAAGGGCCTCGCACATGCCGTGCTGCGGTTGACTCCTAACTCACAATCTTGAGCCATCGAATGAGGGCTAGAAAGATCGCCCTGCTGTCATCTGTGTTGGTGATGCCCAGCCCCGAAGTGACGATTGTTTCAATTGGCAGCGTGGTGATGAGATCTACCCAGAAAAGGCCCCTGCGTGCACATGTAATCTCGACATGCGGTCCCGACATGAGGTCAGGCCCAATGGGGAAATATGCCCCTGTGTGCATGCACGCCTCCTGCAGCGGTCAACACGATGCTGTGCTTGCATACATTACACATGTGTGCATACTTGCGTACAGGCTGTACATGGGTGCGTGCAAGTGCCTGTGGGCGAACAAAGTCTAGGACAGCACACAGGAATGCAGTCCCAATGTGGACTTGGGCATTCTACTGATGCACTGTGGGACGGTTTTTATGCGTTTGGCGCGGGGCAGTCAGTTGAATGTTTGGACAAGCGTACGCAGGATATTTGCATGATGTATGAGATAACAGGCAAGGCCAAATGGCATGTACAATGGGCAGAGCAGCCACCAAAACTGCAGTCTCAGCACACCACAAAGCCTTTGCAATGTGTGCTGAAGCTTGGCTCATACAGGCGACAAGGCAGCCGCGCCTTTACTATAACGCAGTGTGAATCCTGTGCATGAGCCAAGAGGCAGCAGGATATGCAGGCGGCAGAGAAGTAGACAAGTTCAGCTCACTTCATGTAGTGCAGCGCAATATGCTTGTGGCATCGGATCATGCCCTCCTCAGGATCGTTGTAGGACAGGAAGAACTTGGAGCAAAGGTCTAAACCAAAGACCACGATGGCAATGATGTCCATGACAGCCCAGAAATCATCATTGGGCCTGGTGGACGCGGCACAAAGTGAGGAAGACAGCGCTTGTAGGCAAGAACTAGGTTTTCCAGCATTGCAGCAGCCATTCATTTCCTTTTGACAAGTTGGGCAAGAAGTAGGTGCGGGCGTCGTACTTTGTAAAGGCAAGCGCCTTATGGTTTGTCAAGTCCTGCACACGGCGGCACTCCTGACCACAAGCACAAAAGCCACTCTCCAAAGATGTTTAATTCCGAGTTTGGGCAAAAGGTCAATGAAGGGAGGAATGTTCGTACTTATTGTTAGGAATTAGTCCTTATTTGATCGCATGACGTTTGCAGCAACTGCTGCTGCTGCTGCTTCTGCTGCTGCCGGTCCATGCCTCGAAGCATAACAAAAGGCTGATGCTGTCTGGGCGACTTTGAAGCATTAAAAACTCCAAGGCACAAATAGCTGAGGATCAAACAAGTCTCATTCTTGCAGACAACAGACTATGCAAAAAGTACGTCAGCACTGCGCCAAAGCCCTGCACTGGTCTTCCTGAGTAAAGTGTGTCTTCCACTTACGTAAATCCAACTTTTTCGACGAAGGCCAGCTGGATGGGGTCTATCGTGGCCATGATGATAGCATAGATCATTGTGAAGTACCACCTGCATGCAGCGCAAGTGTGCAAGCCATTATTCCAACACCCAGGGGAACCCTTGTCACTGCAGCAAAGCAAATTGACTGCTTGCCACGAGGAGTAGCGACCCAAGTGCCCAACTGCTTGCCACGAGGAGGAGCATGCCAGAGCTAGGCTCTTGATGTCATTCATGCCCATGAGATACTACCCGTGGCATTCATGCATCTATAGCATTTATACATCTATGTCAAGCACCTATGGCATTCATGCCCATGAGATACTATCTATGGCATTCATGCACCTAAAGCATGCATCTATGTCATGCATCCATGGCATGCATGCCCATGAGATACCATTTATGGCATGCGGACTCTGAGAGGGTACAATTCACAAACTCCTGCACAATTGCGAAGATGCAACCCACCATTTCAAGTAGACAGGGTGGTGTGGGGAGATGACTGGGACTCCCCCCTTGGCAAAAGCCTCCTCATCTTGAGCCACGCCTTGGGAAGCCAGCAACTGCATGCACGCAGTCAGGGTTGTGTGCATGTGCATGTGCGCGCATGTATGAGCACGCGCTTGTCTAGCATTTCTGTGCCTGGACCCGGACCCTTGTTCAAAAGACCGCATTTGCTGATCATGCGCACACAATACTTGTAGCCTGGGTGATATGATTGCAGATTCAGGCAAAACATGTGTGTATGTATGTATGTATGTATGTGTGTATGTATGTATGTATGTATGTATGTATGTATGTATGTATGTATGTATGTATGTATGTATGCATGCATGCATGTATGTGTGTGTATGTGTGTGTATGTATGTATG
>LFIK01001281.1_pt1 | contig 19833 bp, 20 predicted proteins | sample 643401 | NCBI WGS metagenome assembly LFIK01 (sample SAMN03777447, study PRJNA286221) | soda lake metagenome | biome: soda lake; feature: Kulunda steppe; material: water; isolation source: sample T5-Br brine of Lake Tanatar-5 | place: Russia: Kulunda steppe | collected 2010-07
CCAAACTCGTCCGGCGCACGGCGAAGTCGACCGATATTGCGCCTCTTGGTTTCTCCATCGACAAACGTCGTCTCGACAAAAATGCTTACATCCATGGTGGGTCCCGCCTTGTTCCGAAACCTTACCCTACCACGTCGACCACCAAGTTTTGCCCACTCCCCGAACGGGTTGACCGAGTGGAGCCCCTTGAAGGACCGTTTTGAGCCCCTTGGCACCTATGGGCAATCGCCTGCAGACCCTGAAGCGTATGATGTACGGAAGTGTCAGGTCGGTACTGCTCAGATCCCAAATGCGCACTATCCGCCACACAGAGTGAGGCAGAGCCCAATTAAGGGCTACGCGACACATTTCAAGCGCGCGTCAAGCTTTGGTTCCAAAACACCAATATAAGCCGCACGGCTAGCCTTTTAAGGCTTCCTGATATGCCAGTTTCATTGCCCTGACATCGCCGTTAGCCATAAAATCAATATCCGGAGTAAAGCCTTCAGCGATCATCCGGCGCGACAACATATGTTCTCCAGCGCTGTTAAGCGTTTCGCAGGCTATAAGTGCCCCCTGTTTGAGATGGTAAACAGATTTCAGGGCGCCTTCTGTGTCATGGGTTTCAATCAATCGGTCTGGAGCGTCTGACAATCCGGCTATCTGGAGTTTCAACGTCCCGATATCGGACCAAAACCAGGGCAATGCGGTGTATTGGGTCGCTGCTCCCGTCAGCGTAAGCGCGAGCGTGCGCGCCTGATCCGTGGCATTTTGCACTGATTCAAGCCTAACCTGCCTCTTCAGATGGATCTGCGGGAACGACACACAATCGCCAATGGCGAAGATATCAGGATCATCTGTCGCCAAATGGCCATCAACCACAACCCCATTGTTCGTCGAAAGCCCTGCATTTTGCGCCAGTTCCTCCATAGGCACGGCACCGACACCGACCAAAACGTGGTCAGCGGCGAGAAATGTGTAGCCCAGTTGCACGCCACAAACAGCACCATCCTGTGCAGCAATCGTTTCGACCGATTGATTGAAATGCAGCCGGACGCCTGTCTTGATCAAATGATCCGCAACAGCTTGGGCCACATTCTCGCTTGTAGCGCGCCCAAGCAGCCGAGGTGCCACCTCGACCACATCGACCTGAACCCCGCGCGACGATAACATCGCAGCGGCCTCAAGCCCGATGAAGCCACCGCCAATTACGACAACATTCTTCATCGCAGCAAGCGTATCCCGCATTGCCCGCGCATCTTTGGCCGTACGCAGGGCAAAGACCTGCGGCAGGTCGGCGCCGGGCACATTGATCTTGCGTGCACTGGTGCCAGTCGCAATGACCAGTTTGTCATAGGCGATGACGTCACCATCCGAGCAGATGACAGATTTTCCGGCACGATCAATCTTCTCTACATCCACGCCCAATGACAGTTCGATATTGTTCTGCGCGAAAAACGCTTCACCTCGTAAAGGCTGAAGCGCGGCGTCTTGCTGCGCCATGAAAGACTTGGACAGTGGCGGCTTGTGATAAGGGAAATCCGGATCGCCGGACAGCAGACGGATATCAGACTCATATCCGGCCTCCCGCAGGCTGGCGGCCAATTGCACACCGGCATGACCGGCCCCGATGATGACAACCCCCGACATCGCCTAGCGCCCGATCACTTGGAACACGACACCGTCCAGCTCGGGCGTCACCGTCACCTGACAGGTCAAGCGGCTGTTGTCCTGCATGCCTTCTGCGGTGAATTCCAACGTATCAGCTTCGTCTGATTGCATATCGGGCAATGGAGTCGGGGAATCTAACACAAGGCAATGGCAGGTGGCGCACATGCAAGAGCCACCACATTCGGCGTCGATGCCGACAACCCCATTCGCGGTCGCGGCTTGCATAACGCTTTCGCCATCCGTCGCTGTGATTTCATGGCGATTACCGGAAGGTTCAATAAAGACAAGTTTCGTCATGGTTCTTTCCTCAGATAAACTGGCGACCGCCATCTACAATCAGGGTTTGACCGGTCACAAATTCGGAAAGATCAGATGCCAGGTAGATCGCCGATCCAACCATATCTTTGGCGTCTGCCGATCGTTTCAGCGCCCCGCGCGTGACGCCGTAGTTTTCAGCATCTTCGATCAGATCAAGGCTGGCCTCTGTCAGCGTAAAGCCGGGGGCGATAACATTGGCACGGATGTTGTCGTCACCCAGTTCTCGCGCCAGTGACCGCGTCATAGCAATGACCGCGCCCTTTGAGGCGACGTAATGCATCCACTGCGGAGAGCCCGAGAACACCGTTGCCGAGGCCACATTCACGATTGCGCCCGCCCCTGCCGCTTTCAGCAGGGGCGTCACCGCACGGGTCATCTGCCAAACGCCTTTGACGTTGACTGCCATCACTTTGTCCCAGACGTCTTCTTCAATCTCGGTGAAGTCCTTACGCTCAAGCCCTGCGTATATCGCGGCATTGTTGACCAACACGTCCAGACCACCCCAAGTGACTTTGGCAAACGCCGCAAGTTCGGCACAGCTTTGCGCCTTTGTCACATCGACCTTTGCACCATGCGCTTGCCCACCCGCATCCTTGATCGCGCGGGCCGTTTCCTGCGCCCCGTCTTCGTTCAGATCAGCGACGATGACGCGCGCGTCTGCTGCGGCGAAGCCCTCTGCAAAAGCACGGCCAAGGCCCCCCGCGGCACCGGTCACAAGGACACGTTTCTCTCTCAGGCCAAGTTCCGACATCCTAGTTACCTTTCAAGTAATGTTCTGATTGCGCCTGCGCGCGTCCTGCGGCCAGCATCGCGCGGGCCATGATGCGGCCCGCATTCGTGAGCATCGTCGGCATCACAAAATCTTCGAGCATCGCCAGCGTTTCATCCGTTTCATAGCCAAACCAGCCACTGATCGTGGTGACCCCGTGGGGCGAAAACCGCCATGCTTTATCGGCGTCTTTGACTAGGGCGTCTTCCATCGACGTGGCATCTTTCAGGGTGTCGTGGCGGTCAATGATCGCCAGCACCGCGTCGATATCGACGCCTATTGGTTGGTGGCGCCGCAGGATATCGCCAGCAATAGCGACCCCGTGAACCTCGTGATCGCGCACCAAGTCCGGGCGTGTGGCATTTGGGCCAACCGCATCGCTGAGCAAGGCGGGATCAATTTTTTTCCAACCGACGTCATGCAGCAAAACCGCGGGTAGAACGGTTGCTTCATCCACGCCGTCATGTTCCTCCAGAAGGGCCCGTGCCAAGCGGTAGGAAATCAGCGTGTGTACATCGTTCGAGCGCACATCGAGAAACGGCTTCGCCTCGTGCCACAGCGGAATATCTCGTGGAAGAAGGGTATCCTCGGTCACCCCGGCACCTCATAGCTGAGGTACATGGTCTTATATTCCAGATAGCTCTCGACACCGTATCGGCCTTTTTCGCGCCCGACGCCGCTTTCCTTCATGCCGCCAAAGGGCACGTGGTGGGACGAGCGGTGGATATCATTCAACCAGACCGACCCGGCCTCCATGCCCTCACAAAGGGTCAGGCCCTTGGCAAGGTCACCGGCAAAAACAAAGCCCGCCAAACCGTAGCGGTTGTCATTGGCCATCTTAAGCGCTTCAAACGCATCATCCACCACACAGATCCCGAGGACCGGACCGAATGTTTCCTCGGTCAGGATCAGCATGTCATGGGTCGCGTCAGCGATGATCGTGGGCGGGAAATAGAAACCGCCATCATAACCCTCACCGGTTTTCCGCTCACCGCCCAGCACAATGCGCGCGCCTTTTTCGCGGGCATCGGCCACTTGCACTTCGCTGTTGGAATAGATCTTTTCATTGACCAATGGCCCCAGATCGCCGTCACCGCCTGACGGGGCAAGCGTCAGCTTGCCTGCCTTTTCGGTCAGACGTGCAAGGAAGTCTTCATAGACAGGGCGCTCAACATAGACGCGGTTCACGCGGTAGCAGAATTGCCCAGAGTTCGCGAAACCGTGGCGGGCAATCGCGGTCGTCGCCTTTTCTAGGTCTGCATCCGCGCAGACAATCGCCGCACTTTGCCCACCCAATTCAAGGGTGACGCGTTTCATCGTACACGTCGCTGCCGCCGCAATCGCCTTGCCCGCAGCCGTACCGCCAGTAAAGGCGATCTTGCGGGGGATAGGGTGTTCGATCATTGCCGACCCGATACCCCTGCCCCGGCCTGTGACCACGTTGAAAACACCCGCCGGCAGCCCTGCCTTGTGGAAAAGCTCGGCCAGCATCAGGGTTGACAAGGGCGTGTCTTCGGCGGGTTTGGCCACCATGGTGCAGCCCGCAATTATGGCCGCACCCAGTTTAAATATGAGCAACGTCACCGGATAATTGAACGGCGTGATCGCAACAACCACACCAAGAGGATCGCGGGTTACGATGGTCTTTTCACCAGCTCCCGACGCAAGTGACATGGTGGCCGTGAGGCGCAGCCCTTCTTCGGCATAGACGTCCAGCAGATCCGCCGAGCGCGCAATTTCAGCCACACAAGCGTGTATCGGGCGACCCAATTCCTTGTTGAGGACGGCCCCCACTGTTTCAGCATTGTCGCGCATCGCTTGTGCACAGGCTTTCTGGATGCGGACACGTTCGACCATGGGAACCTGTTTCCAAGTCTCAAAGGCCCGCGCTGCAGCACGAATGGCAATATCGGCATCCGTTGCATCGCCTGCCGGAACAGTATCAAACACGTCGCCTGTTGCGGGCGCTGTGACGTCTTGGCGCGCACCAGATGTCGCAGGGCGCCAAGCCCCGTCAATGAACATATCCATGTCGTTTCCTTAAATCACATGCAACATCAGCGCGTTGCGCGATGCAGCCAAGGTTTGCATCGCATATTTGCACCCAGACTCGGTTTCGAGTTTCCCTTTCTGGTCCTCCAGACGGTCCGCATAGGCGCGCGGCGTCAATTTGAACCAGTCGCAAGCGACAGCAATGCCAGTCACGTCAAACCGCCACAGCTTGTCCGCATCCCGGACGATCCGGTCGTTCAGGTGCCGCGGAGCGAGCCGTGTGTCATGCCCGTCGATAATTTCGCAGACCTGCGCGATAATATCCGCGTCCCATCCGGTTGCTTGCAGCACTTCGGTACCCATCCGCACGCCTTCCGCTTCGTGCAGGTACCGCACATCTGACTGAAGCATGTTCGGGCCGGAAAACCCTTTTTCAATGATGTCTTCCATATCGATGGCATACCAACCGATGTCATGCAGTAGGATCGCCAACAGGCAGACATCGCGATCGGCATCGCTGTAGTCTTCCAACAGACGCGCGGCCCACGCAAATGACAGTGGGATGTGAATGTCATTCTTGCGGGCACGCATGTAGGGTTCGGCCTTGCGCCACACCGGATCGTAACGGGCAAAGTCTTTAGTCATATCAAGCATGATTGCCTCCGAATGGAACGAGACACGCAAAACCTGCGCGCCTCGCATATCGTTTTAGCTGAGGATCGTTACCTTGCCGGTGTTGCCATCTACGCGGATCATGTCTCCGGACTTGATCTTAGAGCTCGCAGAACCCGTGCCGGTCACTGCTGGCAGACCGTATTCGCGGCATACAATCGCGGCGTGGCTCATCATGCCGCCGATATCCGTGACGGTGGCTTGGATCTTCCCAAATACGGGTGCCCAGCTTGGCGCCGTTACCGGTGCTACAAGGATCTCACCCTGTTGGATTTCACTCAGCTGATCGGGGCTACGGATAACGCGTGCGATACCTTCTACAGCGCCGGGGCTGGCGGCCATGCCGACCAGATCGTCACTGTCATCATCGCCCCCGATCCAGTTCTTGATCGAGTCCGACGTGATCCCCCACAACATGATGGTGAACGGCTCTGTAATCACCTCTGGCGGGTTATTCAGCGCAGGTTGAGGGGCTTGTGTGGCGAGGGCGTCGATAATCGCTTTGCGGCGCTCGATTTCTGTGGGCCAATAGGTTGGGCCGGCCCAATCACCACCCGTCGCCCAGGCGTTGCCGTAGTCAAAGAGCACGTCGCGCACTTCGTTGCGGTTGAGATAGAACATCCCGTCTTCGGTCGGCCAAAAGCCTTCCTCGTGCAGCAGCTTGGACAGCGCGCGCATCTTTTTCCAGAACACGCCCATGGACCAATGCTCGATGTAGAAGTTGTGATCCTCGACATAAGGATAAACCGTACGCGCCAGGCCCAGCTTGCCTTGAAAGGCCTCTGCCGCTTCTGGTGACATCATTTCCTGATACTCGGACGCGATCCGATCCCGCTCCGCATGGAGCGCTTCCATCGGGCGTTCAATGGTCTCACCGGCCTGAACACGGACAATGTAGTCACGCAGATAGCCCATTGGGATATCCAGATACTCGTTCCAGTATTTGTCGGTCGAATAGAACCCGTTGCCGGTGGTGTAGTTGAACCATGGATCCTTTGCAGCCTCCCAGGCGGCGATCCACTTGGCACCGTTGCCCATCGCGCCGACTGCCGCAAGGGCGTCTTCAACAGAGCCGTTCTTCAAGGCATCCGCAACGCCAAGTTCAACCGCAAGCCGGGCAAGTTTCTTCAACTCGTCGTCGGGACGGAACAGATCGCTATCATGGCCCTGCACCATCTTGGCAATCGCCTGATCGGGAATCGAGGGAAACTGTCCTTTCATGAAACCAAAGAAATCGAGATAGGCCGCGTAGCCGAGGTTAAGGAATTCGAAGTGATACTGCCATGTACGGTAGATCAACTGGATCATCCGGTCGTAATTCTCGGTCAGGGCCGTGGTGCTATCCAGACCGACACCGTCCTTGATCCATTCCACCGGAACCACATTGGGAAGCTTCTCGAAATTGATTGATTCCATCTCGTCGATGTTAGCTTTGACCTTCTTGTGCCAGTTTTCCAGCAGGGTTGGCCAATTCTGGAAGTAATGACCGGCGCGCTCCATGAACTGCGGGATGCGGGCCTCGATGTCTTCAGGCGCTACCCCAATCGGCGACATGTAAACGTAGCCATTGTGGATGCGGTAATCGACACCGTTTGCAGGCGGCACCAGATAATGACGTGTGTTGTATTGACCAAGGCATTTGACAGCAAACTCAACTGTCATCGTATCAAACGGCTTGAACGGGTTTGGCCAATGCTGGCTGTCGCAGAACCAGAATTTCTGATCTTCCTTTTCGCGCAATGCTGGCTGGAACTTCAGATAATAAGGATAAAGGTCCTCCCACCCTTCCGCGCCTGCGGGCGCTTTAAGGTCATAGGCACTTGGAAACATTGGTGTTGTCGCATCCATCAGATGTTCTCCTCCCAGAGATTTTCGAGGTTATTTCTTTGATCCAACAGGATTATTCAGGGCCCCCACCATGCCCATCATGCCTGTTGAAAAACTGGTCTTGGCCGGCTCTGTCGGTTTTTGGGACCAAACTGTTTCAGGGCGGCTTTGTAGCGCGACGAGGTTTTCACCCTCGGGCAAATCCGCATCAAACGCCCATTCCACGTCTTGCGGGCATTTATTTCTTCGTTCCAACGCTTTGGCAAGTTGCGCCACGGCAATCACCTGCGCATCGGTCAGGCATTGCGCTCGGCGTCGGTCCGCCTCCACTTCGCGCTCAACCGTTGTCTTGGCGACCACATCGGGCACCAGTTCAACGTGCTTGTCAGAAATCTTGCGGTCGATGACCTCCATCAGGATTTTCTCAACAGTAAAGTTGTCCGGCGTGACGATCCCCGACACCACCAGCTCCCCCAACCCGTAAGACGCATCAATCACAATGCGTGTGCGATCCCCTGTCAGCGGATCGAGCGTCATCGCGACACCGGCAGTCTGCGCGTTAACCATTTTCTGCACAGCAACGCTCATCAACACGTCAATCTGGCCAAGATTGTGATCGTGGCGATATTTCATCGCACGCGCGGTAAACAGCGAGGCCCAGCAGTCACGGATATGTTCGATGACCGTATCTGCGCCAACCACCCAGAGATAGGTGTCCTGCTGTCCCGCGAAAGACGCATCCGGCAGGTCTTCGGCCGTTGCAGACGAACGCACAGCAACGGGCAACTCCTCTCCCATCGCAGCATAATTGTCGCGAATGGCCGCATCGACGGCAGCGGGCATCTTATGCGACCGGAACCGAATCTGGATCGCCTGCGCAGACCGCTCCAATGACAGGACATCGTCAAATTTTGTGCTGGCAAGCTGAGCTTCGATCTCGGCCCGCAGCCCGGTTTCGTCCAACATGGCGGCGTACGCGTCTGTCGTCACAGCAAACCCTGTGGGCACAGCGACGCCTGCCTGTGTCATCTCACCAAGACTGGCACATTTCCCGCCAACCCGCGCGTGATCTTTCGTGCCGATTTGGTCGAAAGGAAGCGTAAATGCGGTCATTTTGTTTTCTCCAGCCCAAGGTCCACCAACACCTGATTGGGGACGCGGAACGAAATATTGTGAAGATACTCGATCTGTTGATCCGGCTTCATCGTCATATTGGGAAAGCGGGCCGTCAATTCGCGCAGCATGATGCCGAATTCCATCTTGGCCAGCTGGAACCCAATACAAAAGTGGATACCATAACCAAAGCTTAGGTGATTGCGTGCGTTCTTACGTTGGATGTCAAAGGTTTCCGCGTTTTCAAACACATCAGAATCGCGGTTGCCCGATCCCATCACCAGCAGAATGTCAGCCCCTTCAGGGACGGAAACCCCACCGATTTCAGCACCCACCTTGGCGCGGCGGCGCCATGATACGATGGACGGCTCGAACCGCAGGATTTCCTCGGTCGCGGCTGGAATCAAGCTGGGGTCGGCACATATGGCATCCCAAGCATCGCGGTTCGTCATCAAGGTGATGATCGCATTCGACATTAACGTCGTCGTTGTCTCATGGCCAGCGAACAGAACCGAATACATCAGCCCTGCGATTTCTTCGTCCGTGATATCGGCACCGTTGGCCTGTGCCTGAACCATGTCGGTTGGGAAATCATCGCCTGGAACTTCTTTCCGTGCGGCGACCAGACCACGGCAATAAGACCAGTATTCGACCATTTTCTGTGCAAGCGGCAGCTGTTCTTCATCGCTCAAATCGCCCCAAGTCAAAACGGCGCGGCTGGCGGCCCAATCTTTGACCTTGGGGACGTCTTGATCGGGGATACCCATCAGGGCAAACAGCACCAGGGCTGGCACATCGTAGGCTACATCGCGAAAAAAATCGCATTCGCCTGCTTCGGCAATCTTGGTCAGGTGGCGGTCGATGATCGCTTCGATCTGCGGCTGGATCGCCTTGAAGCGGCGCGGACCAAAAGCGGATTGTGCCAGCTTGCGAATGCGCGTGTGATCCGGCGGGACGCGGGCCGAAAGCCCGGAATAGACGGTGAACCCCCCGTCTTTCATGATCTGCTTTCCAGCATCACACATGGGGCGCATAGGGGCTTGTGCATTTTCAGACGAGAATGTGTTCCAATCGTCGAAAACACCCTTGATATCTGTGTGGCGCGTCACGATCCAATACCCCGTCTCGGGGTCTTGAAAAACGGGCCGATCCTCGCGCAACTCCTTCCACTTCGCATGGGGGGCGCTGAGGTCGAAGATGTTGAAATCTCCATCCTGGCGCTGTGCCTGAACGCTCATAACATGTCCTCCCTGACAGTTAATACCGTGCTGAGAATCACACTAGTTCACGAGCTTTGGTTTTTCTTTGGGTTTCGTAAGGCTCTGTTAAGAAAGGGATTTTAAAAGCTCTGATTTTAGCCTCTTCAGTGTTTCGGTCTCGGGCTCCAACTCCATCGCCTGCATCGCGCTTAAAAACTGACGATATTGCCGGACGATCGCCTCCGCCCGGTTCTGGGCGTGGAAAATCCGCATCGCTTCTGCGTGGGCAATTTCGCAGACCGGATCCATTTGCAGTGCCCTCTGACAACTTGCTAGCGCGTCCCGAAATTGCCCCCGCTTGCGCAGGATGGTCGCCTTGTCGCGCAGCACTTTCAGGGCCATGTCCTTGAACCATGTCCGTTTCGGCACGACCCAGTTTTCCATATCATTTTCGAAATACGCGGCGGGCAAGTCTTCGAACAGTTCGCCCGAATATAATCTGTCAGCGGCATCCAACAGCGTCACTGCATCCTCGAACTTACCCGCTTTCGCAAGCACCTTGGCGCGGTTGCATACCTGTTCGAAGGTCGCAATATCAATCCATGTCCCTTCGGGTGGCACCAATGTGTAATAGCTTCCGTTGCGCCTGACGTAGTCGGCCCCACCTAGCGTTTTCCTCAGCATCGTGATGGCGTGATGCAGGCGTTTGCGTTTTTTGTTCTCATCCGGCTCGTCAAACCACAAGAGTTCCGCCAGCAGGTCAGTCGGCGCTCCCTTTTCCCCGCGCTGCAGTAGGTAGGCAAATAGTGTCTTGGTTTTCGTGGGCGCACTTCCGGGGATATCCCATTTGATCTGGCTCCCGTCAGACAAATATATCCGCAGCCGCCCAAAGCACCTGATTTTCCAGATATCGTCCTTACCGACACGCGGTCGCAAACGGCGTGGTACCGTAATCCATTGCGGATTGGCGCCGGATGCTTCGCCGTCGTCCTGAGAGAGTGTGTCCTCATAATCGGGCACGAGACGGCCCAATACGAACCCAATTTGTTGCGAGATCGTCGCCCCTGTCTGATAGGCCGGTGGCAACCAGAATGGATTATCGTAGAGGCCCGACGGCGCCAGAAAATGACTGTGCCCACGCAAGGCAGCCAGCAACTGATCTTCGATCATCAGACTGCGCGCGTAGACGGATACAATGGAAACCTGCGCATCCTCGGCGATCCGGTCGCAAAGCCCGCCCCACCGTTCAAAATTGGCCGTTGCCGACACCGTTCCTGTGCCCCAGCGCATATCGACAATAATGACAGATACCGGGCGCGTCGTCCCCACGGCAGCTTGGATGCGCTCGCTGACTTCGGCCAGCTTGATCGGCACGTCATCCAGCCCCGCTTGCGAGAAATCCATGCGGGCCTGGTTGGGCAGATCAGACAAGAAACCCGGATCATCTGTCACAAGCAACACACCGGACGCGACGGGAACCTGCCCCAGGGCATCGGATACAAATTCGTCAGCTGCGTCATCACACATAAGCGCGATGTTAGAGGGGCGCGCCAATTCCGCGCGGCGTCCAAGACCGTTCATGTTGCTGTTCCGGGATCCTTTCCGCGAAGGTCGATCATCGACTTATCCGCACTTATCATTCAACAGCTTTGCAAATGTGCGCGTGGCAACCGATGGGACTTCTTCGGCGCGGCTCATGATGCCGACCGCGCCTTGTGTAGATCCCATGTCGATCTCTAGGCGAACCAGCCGTCCCTTTGCAATATCATCTGCAACGACGCCTTTGCTGATGATCCAAACCGTATTCGGGTCTGCGATCGTGACCGCCCGCCCGAAATCAGGCGACGCGGTTTCGATCCGGTTACGAAACAAAGGCACGCCCTGGGCAATCAGCAACCGCGCCACTAGTGGTCGGATCGCAGAATCTTTGGGCGGGTAAAGCACACGAAATCTGTCCAGATTGGCCGCACTGCGCAAGGTCACCGCAGGGCTGCTGGGACTGGCCACGATCACCACCTCTTCGGAATAAAGCTGCTGAAAACTCAATCCCACCATCGTATCCGGTTTGCCAAGACGCCCGACGACCAAATCAAGGCCGCCGCTGCGCAGACGGCTGGTCAGATCATGGTGCGGCCCTTCGTGCACTTCGACCAGCGTATCAGGGCTTTTGGAGGCAAAATCACGGACGGCACCGGGCAACAGCGACGACGCCACGCTGGGCAAAGCCCCAAGCCGCAACCGCCCTGCGGCACTATTTGTCGCCTGAATGCTACGCAATCCGTGCCGCAGGGCGGCGGTGCTTTGCTCGGCAAATTGCAGGAACACCTCGCCCTGGGGGGTCAACGAGACACCGGAACGACTGCGCTCCATCACCACGACCCCCAGGATATCTTCCAATTCCTTCAAGGTTTTTGAAATCGCAGGTTGGGTCAGGTTCAACTGCTCCGCAGCGATCTTGAAACTGCGGGCACGCGCGATGGCGCTGAAGGCATCCAAATGCCGGAATTTGATGCGACGATCCATATTCATGCTATTTTTGACAACTAAGTTTCCTCATATCTCATTATGAATGCTTTTTGAAACATGTGACAAGGGGTCAACACAGTCGGGAGAATGACATGAAGACGCAGGTCGCAATCATTGGTGGTGGTCCCTCTGGGCTTTTACTGGCGCAACTCTTGCACACGCGCGGGATCGAAAGCGTCGTGTTGGAACGCAAGACCAAGGATTATGTCTTGAGCCGCATCCGCGCGGGCGTTCTTGAACAAGGTCTGGTCAAGCTGCTGGAAGAGGCCGGTTGCGCCGACCGCCTGCACGCCGAAGGCATCCAGCATGATGGCACGCTGATCTCCTACGGGGACGAGATGTTCCGCGTCGATTTCACCGAACATACCGGCACTCCTGTTGTCGTTTACGGCCAAACAGAAGTAACCCGCGATCTTTATGCCGCCCGCGAAGCCGCAGGCGGCAAGATTGAATTCAACGTCGAAGATGTCGTCATCCACGGGGCCGATTCGGATTCCCCACATATCGAGTACACAATTGATGGTCGGTTGCATCGGCTGGACTGTGATTTCATTGCAGGCTGCGATGGCTTTCATGGAGTCAGCCGCCAAACTATCCCGCTGGACGTGCGCAAAGAGTATGAGAAGGTCTATCCCTTCGGCTGGCTGGGCATCCTGTCCGAAACACCACCTGTCAATCACGAACTCATTTACGCCAATTCCCCGCGTGGCTTTGCGCTCTGCTCCATGCGCAACGACAATCTCAGCCGCTATTACATCCAGTGTTCGCTCAGCGATAAACCCGAGGACTGGACCGATGAGGCCTTCTGGCAAGAGCTCAAGCGCCGTATCCCCGCGGATCAGGCGGAAAGCCTTGTGACCGGCCCGAGCATTGAGAAATCCATCGCTCCCCTGCGGTCGTTTGTGACGGAACCGATGCGTTGGGGCCGATTGTTCCTGTGCGGCGACGCAGCCCATATTGTGCCGCCCACCGGCGCAAAGGGTCTGAACACCGCCGCATCAGACGTGCACTACCTTTATAATGGCCTGCGTGACTTCTATGAAAACAACAGCACCGACGGCATTGACAGCTACTCCGAAAAGGCGCTTGCCCGCGTCTGGAAAGCCGAGCGGTTCAGCTGGTGGTTCTCGTCCCTGATGCACACCTATCCTGACCAGTCAGAGTTTGATTTGAAGATGCAGGTGGCCGAGATTGAATTTCTGCGGTCCAACAAGGCCGCGCAGAAATCCATGGCGGAAAATTATGTGGGCTTGCCTTACTGATGCGGGCCGTAAACGCAAATGGCGTGACCCTGCATGTCCAAGAGGATGGCGACCCAAACGGGGCACCGGTGGTGTTTGCCAATTCGCTGGGCACGGATTTGCGTCTTTGGGATGCGATTGTCCCACTGTTGTCTGACGGATTGCGCCTGATCCGCTACGACACGCGCGGGCATGGTCTGTCGGGTTGCCCTGACGGGCCATATACAATCGACGATCTGGCAACCGATGCTGCGGCCTTGATTGAGGCGTTGGATCTGGGACCGGTCACCTTGGTCGGCCTGTCGATCGGCGGGATGATCGGCCAATCCCTCGCCGCGCGCCGCCCCGATCTGGTCCGTGCGCTCGTGCTGTCAAACACCGCCGCGAAACTGGGCGATCCTGCAACATGGGCAGACCGGATAGCGGCCATCAACGCAGACGGTCTGGCTGCGATGGAAGGGGCTGTTCTGGATCGCTGGTTCGGCCCGACCTTTCGCGCAACACCTGCGGCTGCGCTGTGGGGCGCAATGCTGTCTCGCACACCGGCGGCAGGCTACGTGGCCTGCTGCGCAGCAATTGCGGCGGCCGATCTGACAGACAGCACCGCTACGCTGCGCCTGCCCACACTGGCCATCGCAGGCACTGATGACGGGGCCAGCCCGCCCAAACTGGTGGCCGCAACCGCGGGCCTGATCCCCGGCGCACAAGTCCAAGTCATCGACGGTTCTGGCCACCTGCCCTGCGTTGAAAACCCGACGGCCTATGCTGCTGTCCTAAACCCATTTCTGAAGGAGCACGCCTATGTCTGAGCGTTTCGAAAAAGGGATGGCTACACGCCGCGCCGTATTGGGTGACACGCATGTGGACCGCGCCGAGGCTAGTAAAAGCGCCTTTGACTCGCCCTTTCAAAGTATGATCACCGAAGGGGCTTGGGGCACGTTGTGGTCGGATGAAACGATCAGTCGTCGTGAACGCTCCATGCTGACCTTGGCACTGCTGGCCGCGACGGGGAATTTCGAGGAAATCCCCATGCATATCCGCGCCACCGCAAACACTGGTGCCACGCCCGAGGATGTTTTGCAGGCCTTCATGCACGTCGCTGTCTACGCTGGCGTTCCCAAAGCAAACCACGCCATCAAACTTGCCAAACAAACTTATGCCGAAATGGAGGAAGCCACATGAAAACGCCCGCAGAATACTATCAGCGCGACCGCGACCGGCACCCCCCGGCATACGCGCCCGGCTACAAGACGTCCGTCGCACGCAGCCCGCGCTATGCGCTGATCAGTCTGCAACAATCGACCAGCGAAATCACGGGTCCAGTGTTCGGGTATAATGATCTGGGCGCGCTCGATCATGACCTGATCAAGAATTACGCCCACACCGGCGATCCGGTGGGCGAGCGCATTATCGTGCATGGACGGGTGTTGGACGAAAACGCCCGGCCGGTCCCGAATACACTGGTTGAAGTGTGGCAAGCCAATGCGGGCGGGCGATATCGCCACAAGAAAGACACCTACCTTGCCCCGATTGATCCGAATTTCGGCGGGTGTGGGAGGACGATGACCGATGAAAACGGCTACTACTTTTTCCGCACGGTCAAACCGGGGGCCTATCCCTGGCGCAACATGGTCAACAACTGGCGACCCGCGCACATCCACCTGAGTGTCTTTGGCGCATCTTTCTGTCAACGCCTGATCACGCAACTTTACTTCGAGGGCGACCCCTTGATCCCGCTCTGCCCCATTGTGCAGACGATCCCGGATGCAGACGCGATTGACGCCTTGACCGCCAAGCTCGACCTGAACGCAACGATTCCGCTCGATACGATCGCCTATAAGTTCGACATCGTGCTGCGCGGCCGCCGTTCAACACTCTTTGAAAACCGGTTGGAGGGAAACTGATGCAACGTCTCGACTATTTGAAAGAAACCCCTTCTCAAACAGCCGGTCCCTATGTCCACATCGGGCTCGCCCCCGGTGCTGCGGGGTTTGATATCTACGAACAGGAACTGGGCTGGGATATTGCGGGGCCGAACGCCGCCGGTGAGCGTATCCGCGTAGAAGGCCGCGTGATCGACGGCACGGGCAACCCTGTCAAAGACGTGCTACTGGAAGCTTGGCAAGCCAACGCCCACGGCAAATACGCTCACCCTGAAGGCGGCGGCGAGGTTGAAGAAGGCTTTCGCGGCTGGGGTCGCGTGATAACCGATTTTGACACCGGCGAATGGGGCTTTGACACAATCAAGCCGGGGGCTGTGCCTGCGCGTGTGCCATTGGCCTCCATGCGACCGGCCGCAGAGGAAAAGCAGAAAGATGCCTTTGCGCGCGGTCATCAGGGCCTGCGGGCTATGGCGCCGCATATCAACCTATGGATCGTCGCGCGCGGCATCAACATCGGGCTGAATACTAGGCTCTATTTCAGTGACGAGGTCGAAGCCAATGCCGCCGATCCGGTCATCAATCTGATCGAATGGGAAAGCCGCCGCAAAACGCTCATCGCAAAACGCTCCGAACGTGACGGCCAAATCGTATACCGCTTCGACATTCACATTCAGGGCGAGGACGAAACGGTCTTCTTCGATATTTGAGGCGCCAATGACGAACCCATGCATCATCTGTGTGGCGATTACTGGATCGCTGCCCACCAAAGACAACAATCCTGCTGTGCCGATCACCATCGAAGAGCAGATTGAAAGCACCCATGAGGCGTTCGAGGCGGGCGCCACCATCGCCCACTGCCACGTACGCGACGACGAAGGTAAACCCACATCGGACCCGGAACGCTTTGCACGGCTTAAGGAGGGGTTGGAAAAGCACTGCCCCGGCATGATAGTGCAACTATCGACGGGTGGGCGTTCTGGCGCGGGGCGTGATCGGGGCGGCATGCTGCCGTTATCGCCGGACATGGCCTCGCTATCCGTGGGGTCGAACAACTTTCCCACACGCGTCTATGAAAACAGCCCCGATCTGGTAGACTGGCTTGCCTTTGAAATGTTGGCCCACGACGTGAAGCCCGAAATCGAGGCTTTCGATCTGGGCCACATCGTTCAAGCCACCCGCATGGCAACCGACGGTCGCCTCAAGGGGCCACTCTATGTCCAATTCGTGATGGGCGTCAAAAACGCCATGCCAGCGGACGAGCCGATCTTTGATTTCTACATCGAAACGCTCAAACGCCTTGCCCCCGATGCGCAGTGGTGCGCGGCAGGTATTGGCCCCGCGCAATTAACGATCAACGAATGGTCGATCGCCAAGGGGGGCCACACGCGAACCGGCCTTGAAGACAACGTGCGCCTTGACCGTGACACACTGGCCCCGTCCAACGCGGCCTTGGTCCGCCGCGCGGTTGATCTGTGCGAAAAATATGAACGCCCGGTAGCGACATGGCGCCAGGCGCGCGACATTCTCGGCCTGAGAAAGGTAGCCGCATGAAAAAAATCTTTCCAAACGCCGCCGCTGCCCTTGATGGGCTGCTGTCAGACGGCTTGCTGATCGCCGCAGGGGGCTTTGGCCTCTGCGGCATTCCGGAATTGCTCATCGACGCGATTGTAGACAGCGGCATCAAAGACCTGACCATCGCGTCCAACAACTGTGGCGTGGACGGCTTCGGTCTGGGCAAATTGCTCGAAACCCATCAGATCAAGAAGATGATGTCATCCTATGTCGGTGAGAACGACGAATTCATGCGCCAGTATCTCTCGGGCGAGTTGGAAATCGAATTCAACCCGCAAGGCACGCTGGCGGAACGGATGCGTGCCGGCGGTGCAGGCATTGCAGGCTTTTATACCAAAACTGGCGTCGGAACGGTTATCGCCGACGGCAAGGAACATAAGGATTTCAACGGCGAAACCTATATCCTTGAAAAGGGCATCTTCGCCGATCTGGCCATTGTGAAAGCTTGGAAGGCCGACGAAACCGGCAATCTTGTGTTCCGCAAAACCGCCCGCAACTTCAACCCGCCTGCCGCAATGTGCGGCAAGGTCTGTGTGGTCGAGGTTGAGGAAATCGTGCCTACAGGCGCGCTTGATCCCGACAAAATCCACTTGCCGGGTATCTATGTCCACCGCCTGATCCAAGGCGAACACGAAAAGCGCATCGAACAGTGCACAGTACGGGAGCGCACGTAATGGCTTGGGACCGCAATCAGATGGCCGAACGGGCCGCGCAGGAACTAGACGACGGCATGTACGTGAACCTCGGCATCGGTATCCCGACGCTGGTTGCCAACTATGTGGGTGACAAGGACATCACGCTGCAATCGGAAAACGGGATGCTAGGCATGGGTCCCTTTCCGTTCGAGGGCGACGAGGACGCGGACCTGATCAACGCGGGCAAACAGACGATCACGGAACTCCCACGTACCGCCTATTTCGACAGCGCCCAAAGCTTCGGAATGATCCGGGGCGGCAAAATCGCGGTCGCGATCCTCGGCGCGATGGAAGTGGCCGAAAACGGCGACCTAGCGAACTGGATGATCCCCGGCAAACTGGTCAAAGGCATGGGCGGCGCGATGGATCTGGTCGCCGGCGTCGGCCGCGTGATCATTGTCATGGACCACACCAACAAGCACGGTGAAAGCAAGCTACTCAAATCCTGCACCCTGCCGCTGACCGGCACAGGTGTGGTCGACCGGATCATCACCAATCTCGGCGTTCTGGATGTCGTCAAAGGTGGCTTGAAAATCGTTGAATGCGCCGAAGGCGTAACGGAAGACGAACTGCGCGCCGCCACTGAGGCGACAATCGTTTAACAGCAGTCACTGGCGGGCCGGATCAGTCCGGTTCGCCAATTCGCTCGATCGCGGCAATCAAGATTTCTGCATGATTGAGCGCCGTGCCCGTCGCCTCTGCCATCGCGGGCAGTGTCAGCCACTCCAACGCCCAAGCGGCGCCAGAGCGTTCTTGTTCATGGATCATCGCCTGGCCCAAAATTCCCTGCTGTCCGGCGACATAACGTGCCAGTGCAACCATCATCTCTGCACCAACGGGGTTTTGTTTATGCGCCATCGCCGACGATCCGCCGCCACCTGACAACGCGATGTCATCGATGCCCTGTTGCGCCATAAGTGCCACGTCCTGCCCGATTTTGCCCAGTGACCCTGCGACAAGAGTAAGCCAATGCCCGAATGTCACAATCCTGCTGCGATCCGAATGCCAAACAGGACCAAGCGATAGGCCAAGCATCTCAGCCACTTGGCGCGCACAATCAGCGACATGAGACTTGGGAATTTCACGCGAACCGATGGGTCCACCAATTTGAACGACAGAAAGCTGCGTTCTGACATCGGCAGCCTTCAGAAGATGCTCTGCCAGAGGACGGCGCCAGGCATCGACGCGCAAGGCAACGTTAGCGGGCAATGCGGCCTGCATGCGGGTTCGGGCCATAATGGCGTTATCACCCGACGTTTCCAGAACGGCATCCAGCCCCGCGACGATCCTCGTCAGCCGGGCTGTCATCTCATCCATGACCGAAAGGCAGGTTAACACCATTGCCGTATCCATCACATCCTGGCTGGTCGCACCGCTGTGCACAGCGCTGGCCGCACGTGAATCCAAAATGGATTTCAACGCGGCAACCAAGGCCGGGACGGGCAGCCCGTCCCGATCACTTCCCTGACCAAGATCTTGACGGGTGAATGCCTTGATCGCGACCAATGCCTTGTTCGCGTCCAGCTCCGATACAAAACCGCATGCGCCCAATGCCTGCGTCCAAGCCGCCTCAAAGGCAAGCATACGGTCTGTAAAGGCTGTCGCGCCAAATTCCTCTGCAATTTTCGGATCGCATAACAGCGCACCAAACATACCTGATGTTGCAAAGGTATTGGTCATGGCTGTATCTCTTTTCAATTTAAGTTGGCCCACAAACACCACCGGGCTCGGCAAGATGGTGGCGGGAAAAAGCCTTGCCAGCGCCTTATACCAAGATTCAAGTTAAATGCCAGATTTCGCGGGCAAGAGGACCGGCCTGATCTGCAAATCGAATGGGGTCCTTATGCAGGCGTGGAAGTGAAACCGCCCACCCCTACCACTTGCAGCGCAAAATTTTTGCATGGAAGAAAGAAATCTGCTCCAGCCGGTTCGAAGTGACCAACACAGTCACGTCACGTCAGATTTTTAATAAGCTAACAAGGCTCTCGAGGTCCTTGACCAGCGCGCTGCTTGCGCCAATCGAGGTAGCTGGTCGACCGGCGCAATGACGCAAAACGTTTACGCAGATGTCGCGTTGCCTTTAAATCGGCTCTGCCTCACTTTGTGTGGCGCAACTATCCTGAAACTGGAAAATTCAGGAGGGATAGTTGTGAGTTCGAAGATGCACTGGTCGCCTGGGGGCGAAGTTGCGGTTCAAAGTGTCGAGCGAAGTGATTCCGGCGGGTGGATTGTTGTCGCGTTGCCCTTAAATCTGAGACACGACGCGTTCGGTGGGGAGTGGGCAAAAGCTGGTGGTCAATCAAGCTGCCCGCTTTGAGACGCCTAGCCTTCCGTCAAGCACAGCGGCCCGAGTGACGGCAACCCGATGCGCGCCCC
>LFIK01001282.1_pt1 | contig 19830 bp, 21 predicted proteins | sample 643401 | NCBI WGS metagenome assembly LFIK01 (sample SAMN03777447, study PRJNA286221) | soda lake metagenome | biome: soda lake; feature: Kulunda steppe; material: water; isolation source: sample T5-Br brine of Lake Tanatar-5 | place: Russia: Kulunda steppe | collected 2010-07
GGGGGGGTGGGCACGCCTCGCGGGCGCGGGCCGCGGGCGCGGGTCGCGGGGGCGCACCCCGCTCAGGCCACCTTCTCCAGCGCCACGTCAGGCACCGCGCCCAGCGCGTGACAGACATCGCGCGTCAGATGCGCCCGGTTGAGAGTGTAGAAATGCAGATCCTCCACCCCCTCGCGCAGCAGTTTGTCGCACAACTCGGTACACAGCGCCGTGGCGAGCAGGTTCTCGCGCCCGTCGCGAGTGGCCTTCTCGAACGCCTCGTCCAGCCATTGCGGCACCCGCGCCCCGGTCGCCAGCGCGAATTTGCGGATGCCCGCCCAGTTCTCGATCGGCACGATCCCCGGGATGACGGGCCGGTCGATGCCTTCGCGCGCGCAGGCATCGCGGAAACGCAGGAAGGTTTCGGCCTCGAAAAAGAATTGCGTGATCGCACTGTCGGCCCCGGCGGCGAATTTGCGCTTCAGCCAGGCCACATCGGCGCGGTCATCCGCCGCCTCGGGGTGCGGTTCGGGATATGCGCCCACGCGCAGCGTGAAATCGCCGGTCGCGGCCAGCGCCTCGATCAACTCGACCGAATTCGCGAAGCCATCGGGATGCGCCTCGAACCGCCCCTGCCCTTTCGGCGGATCGCCCCGCAGCGCCACGACCTCGCGGACACCGGCGCGCGCGTAGTTCTGCGCGATCTCCAGCGTTTCGGCCCGCGTGGCATCCACACAGGTCAGATGCGCGGCCACGTTCAGCCCGAACTGCGTGCCGATGGTGGTCACCGCCTCATGCGTCAGCTGCCGCGTCGTGCCACCCGCGCCATAGGTCACCGACACGAACTCGGGTGCCAGCGGGGCGAGGAGGCGCACGGTCTCCCACAGCCGGAAACTCGCCTCGAGCGATTTGGGCGGGAAGAATTCGAAAGACACGCGCGGGGCGGGCATGGGCAGCACTCCTCTGGGGGTGCCATCTTGTGCCATGCGCGCGAATGTGAAACCAATTCATTATCCTCAACACGATCATGAGCCGGACATGCATATAGAGTTCCGCCACCTGCGCACGATCAAGGCGATTCACGAGGCCGGCGGGCTGGCCCGCGCCGCCGATCTGCTGAACATGACGCAATCCGCGCTGTCGCATCAGGTCAAGGGGATCGAGGAGCAGGCGGGGGTGGAGCTGTTTGTGCGCCGCTCCAAGCCCCTGAAACTCTCAGCGGCGGGGCTGAAGATGCTGCGCGCGGCCGAGGATATCCTGCCCCGCGTCGCAGCCCTGGAAGAGGAATTCACCGGGCTGCGCAAGGGGTCATCGGGGCGGCTGCATATCGCCATCGAGTGCCACGCCTGTTTCGACTGGCTGTTTCCGGTGCTCGAACGCTTCCGCCATGCCTGGCCCGATGTCGATGTCGATATCCGCCCGGGCCTCGCCTTTGACGCGCTGCCCGCGCTGCGGCGCGAAGAGGTCGATCTGGTCGTCTCTTCCGACCCGGAGGAGATCGCGGGCCTCCAGTTCCTGCCGCTTTTCGACTACGAGCCCGTCTTTGTCGCCGCCGCCACCAGCCCGCTGGCCGAGAAACCCTTCATCGAGGCTGCCGATTTCCGCGACCAGACGCTCATCACCTACCCGGTCGAGCGCGCGCGGCTGGATGTGTTCACCCAGCTTCTGACGCCCGCCAAGGTCGAGCCGCGCGCCGTGCGGCAGGTCGAACTGACGGCGGTGATCCTGCTCTTGGTCGCCTCTGGGCGCGGGGTGTCGGTGCTGCCCGACTGGGTGCTGCGCGAGGTGCGCTACAACGCCGATTACATCACCCGCCCGCTGACCGAGGCCGGTCTGACCCGGCGGCTCTACGGCGCCGTGCGCGCCGAGGATGCGGCCAAGCCCTTCATGGCGCATGTGCTGCGGCTGGCCCGGACGGAGCCGGTGAAGTTGCAACGAGGCTAGGCCCCTTCCCTTCGCGCGGCCTTGCGCGTATAGCCGCGCCCGAACCCGGACAGGAGCGCCCCATGCAAGGCAGTGCCAATCTCACCGTCATGATCAACGCCGCGCGCAAGGCGGGCCGCGCGCTGGTCAAGGACTTCCGCGAGGTCGAGAACCTGCAGGTGTCCTCCAAGGCGGCGGGGGATTTCGTCAGCCGCGCCGATATCGCCTCGGAGAAGATCATCCGCGAGATGCTGACCGAGGCGCGCCCGAATTACGGCTGGTGCGGCGAGGAATCCGAGCCCGTCGCGGGCAAGGACCCGACGCGGCGCTGGATCGTCGACCCGCTGGACGGGACCACGAACTTCCTGCACGGGCTGCCGCATTGGGCGGTTTCCATCGCGCTGGAGTTCAAGGGCGAGATCGTCGCCGCGGTCGTGTTCGACCCGGCCAAGGACGAGTTGTTCGTGGCCGAAAAGGGCAAGGGCGCGTTCATGAACGACCGCCGCCTGCGGGTGTCGAATCGCGACCGGATGATCGAATGCATCTTCGCCACCGGCGTGCCCTTTGCGTCGAAAAAGACCTTGCCCGCCACCTTGCAGGAACTCGCGCATCTGATGCCGGCCTGCGCGGGGGTGCGGCGCTGGGGGGCGGCGGCGCTCGACCTCGCCTATGTCGCAGCGGGGCGATTTGACGGCTATTGGGAGCGCGAGTTGAACGCCTGGGATATCGCCGCCGGGGTGCTGCTGGTGCGCGAGGCGGGCGGCTTTGTCGCGCCGATCCGCGAGGGCGACAACGTGCTCGAGTGCGGCGAGGTCGTGGTCGCCAACAGCGCGATCTTCGAGCCGCTGGTGAAGGTGCTGCGCAAGGGCTGAGGCGTCGATTCGACACTGCGATTCCGTTGTTGACTAAACTTCTCGGATTTAATACCTGACAAGCTTTGTAGGAATTGAGCAGATGATCTGCGAAAGGGAAGCGCGAGGTTGCGCGGTACCGGGGCCCTGTTCCTGCAAGGACCTGAAACCCGACGACAAAAGGACCATCTCATACACATTCTTCGCAGTTCGATCTTCGCGCTGGGGGCGGTGGTCGACATGTTCGCGCCGCTGCCGGAGGCGCTGGTCGCCGATGTGCCGACCGCCTATCGCGACCGCGAGAATCGCTGGGTCTCCACTTCGGGGCGCTGTCGGTCTTCGCCCGCGTCACGTTGCCCACCATCCACCCCGGCGTGGTGGTCGGCATGGTGCTGGTCTTCGTCATCGCGATGAAGGAGTTGCCCATCGCCTTCCTGCTGTCGCCCAGGGGCTTCCGGCCGCTTTCGATCACCATGTTCTCGCGCACCTCCGAGGGCATGCCGATGGAGGCCGCGCCCTATGCCGCAGCGATCCTCGTCTTCTCTGCCCTTTTCGTGGGCGTCGTTTTGCGCCATGACAAGAAGGCCGACTGAAACGCTCGATATGCCATGAACGAGACGCCCAAGATCCTCAGCTTCAAGATGCCCGCCGAGGCAACCCCGCTGGGCTTTCGCCCCAAGCGGGCCGAGACGCTGCTGGACGTCCAGCGCCTGCGCCGGGTGTTCCGCGCGGGCGACGCCCCGGCGGTGGAGCGGGTGACCTTCGATCTGTGCGAGGGCGAGTTGATGGCGCTGCTTGGCCCCTCGGGCTGCGGCAAGACCACGACCCTGCGCATGATCGGCGGGTTCGAGACGCCCGATGAAGGGCAGATCCTTCTGCGCGGGCGCGACATCACCCGCCTGCCCCCCGAGGCGCGCGGAATCGGCTTCGTGTTTCAGGATTACGCGCTGTTTCCGCATCTGAGCGTACTGGAGAATGTGACCTTCGGCCTACGCAAGCTGGCACGCGCGGCGCGCGTGGCGCGCGCGCGCGAGATGCTGGCGCTGGTCGGGCTGACCGGGCTCGAGGCGCGCAAGCCGCATGAGCTGTCGGGCGGTCAGCAGCAGCGCGTGGCGCTGGCGCGCACGCTGGCCGTGGCCCCGCCGCTGGTGCTGATGGACGAGCCCTTCTCGAACCTCGACGCCGCGATGCGTGTCGAGACCCGCCAAGAGGTGCGCAAACTGCTGAAGGCGGCAGGCTCGGCGGGGATACTCGTGACGCATGACCAGGAAGAGGCGATGGCCGTTGCCGACCGTATTGCAGTGATGGACCGGGGGCGCGTGGTGCAGATCGGCTCGCCGGACGAGCTGTATCGCAACCCGGTCTCGGCCTTTGTGGCATCTTTCATGGGCCGTTCGAACATCCTGCGGGGCAATGCCAATGGGATGGTGGTGCAGACCGAATTCGGCAATCTGCCCCTGACGCGCGCCGCCAATGGCACGGTCGCCCTGTCGGTGCGCCCTGAACAGATCATGCTCGAGCCCGATCCGGACGGACCGGCCTCGGTCGTCGGGCGCGAGTTTCGCGGCCATGACCAGCTTTACTGGGTGCAGGAGGGCGAGCGCTGCATGCTGGTGATCTCGGGCGCGGGCGCGACCTTCGAGGTGGGCAGCCGCGTTCGTCTGCGCATCTGCGACTGTGTCGTGCCGCTGGGCTGAGCGGCCCGAACCGGCTCAGCCCCTGCGAAACAGGCTGTACTGAAACGCCTGCGTGCTGCCCCAGGGTGTCTGGTGCAAGTGCCTGCGCTCGGCGATCAGGTCGACCCCGGCGCCCAGCGTTTCGGCCAGTGTCTGCGGCGCATAGCGCATGACCGGCAGGCCGCTGCATTTCTCTGGCCCGTCCAGTGCGAAGGTGGCGATGACAGCGTGGCCGCCCGTCTTCAGGCTGTCGCGCAGCCGCGCGATGTAGGCGGCGCGATCCTCGGGCGCGGTCAGAAAGTGAAACACGGCGCGGTCATGCCAGAAGTCGAAGCGCCGCGCGGGCTGCCAGCGCGTCACATCCGCCACGGTCCAACTCACGCTGGCGCCCGCTGCACCCAGTCGGGCGCGGGTCGCATCCAGCGCCGCGCCGGACATGTCGAGCAGGGTGATATCGCCAAGCCCGCGCGCGAGCAGCGAATCGACGAGCCGCGATGTGCCGGCCCCGATATCGGCTACCGACGCATCCGCGTGCAGGCCGACATGGTCCAGCAACTCCAACGAGGCTGCCGGGCTCGGCTGATGCCAGCTCAGCTCGTCCTCATGCTTTTGGCTGTAAACTGTTTCCCAATGCGCCTGACGGCTCATCCCCGATTCCTCCAGTATCGGACGCGCGGCCGAATCCGTAGCAGGCCCGCGCTGTTTCGGCCAGTTTCCGCGCGCGCTCAGCGCCGCCAGGGGCTAGGCTGGAAGCGGCGCTTTCGGGTGACCTTGGGGATCGGCGAGCGGACGAAGTCATAGCGCGCCTCGGGGTTGGGCGGCTGGCCGTCATGCACGGCCCAGTAGGCGCGCCCGCCCAGCCGCTGCCAAAGCGGCCAGCACAACAGCAGCCCGGCCACGAAGCCACCGGCATGCGCCCAGTAGGCCACGCCGCCCGCATCCGCCGGGACGCTCAGCCCGCCCAGCACCTGAAGCACGAACCAGCCGCCCAGCACCAGCCAGGCCGGGATCGGGATGATGCGGAAAATGATGACCAGGAACAGGAACATGTCCACCCGCGCGCGCGGATACAGAAGCAGATAGCCCCCCAGCACCCCGGCAATCGCCCCCGAGGCGCCCACCATGGGGATCACCGAATGCGGCTCGGTCGCGTATTGCAGCCCGGCCGCCGCGAGCCCGCACAGCAGATAGAAGCCCAGGAATTTCCAGTGGCCCCACACATCCTCGAGGTTGTTGCCGAAGATCCACAGGAACAGCATGTTCGCCCCCAGATGGATCATGTCGCCATGCAGGAACTGATGGGTCAGCAGGGTGATGTGCCCCTCGCCATGGGTCAGCCGTGCGGGCAGCATCCCCCATTCCTGATAGAACAGCATCAGCGCACGATCATCCGCAAAAAGCGGCGAATAGAGCGCGAAGATGACCACATTCGCCGCCAGCAGCGCATAAGTGACGTAGGGCGTGCGGGTCGAGGGGTTGTGGTCGCGGATCGGGATCAGCATGGGACGCGCGCCTTGCGGAAGCGACGCGGCGCCCGGACCGGGGTCTCGGGCGCCGCGCGGGGTTCAGGTGCCGCAGACCGGGTCAGTCGGCGGTCAGCAGCGGCGGCTTGTTGCCCGAGATGCGCTTGGCGTCGGGGCCATCGATCTCGAACTCCAGCTTGTCGTCGCGCAGATACACATGCACCACGCCACCCTTGGCGAGCTTGCCGAAGAGCAGTTCCTCGGCCAGTGGCTTCTTGATGTTCTCCTGAATGACGCGGGCCAGCGGGCGGGCACCCATCTTGTCGTCATAGCCCTTCTCGCCCAGCCACTCGGCCGCCTCGTCGCTGAGGTCTATGGTCACGTTGCGATCCATCAACTGCGCCTCGAGTTGCAGCACGAATTTCTCCACCACGCGCATGATCACCGATTTCGGCAGCGGCGCGAAGCTGATGACGGCATCCAGCCGGTTGCGGAATTCAGGCGTGAAGGTCCGCTCGATCGCAGCGGTATCCTCGCCCTCGCGCCGGTCGCGGCCGAAGCCGATGGCGGCCTTGGCCTGTTCGGTGGCGCCCGCGTTCGAGGTCATGATCAGGATCACATTGCGGAAGTTCACTGTCCGGCCGTTATGGTCGGTCAACTGCCCGTGATCCATGACCTGCAGCAGGATGTTGTAGACATCCGGGTGCGCCTTCTCGATCTCGTCAAGCAGCAGCACGCAATGCGGGTGCTGATCCACCCCGTCGGTCAGAAGCCCGCCCTGATCGAAGCCCACATAGCCGGGGGGCGCGCCGATCAGGCGGCTGACGGCGTGTTTTTCCATGTATTCCGACATGTCAAAGCGCAGAAGTTCCACGCCCAGCGTATCGGCGAGTTGCTTGGCCACCTCGGTCTTGCCGACGCCGGTCGGCCCGGCGAACAGGTAGTTGCCCACCGGCTTTTCGGGCTCGCGCAGACCGGCGCGGGCGAGTTTGATGGCCGAGGAGAGCGCCACGATGGCGTCATCCTGCCCGAACACCACCCGCTTGAGCGAAGCCTCGAGGTCGCGCAGCATCTCCGAATCGTCCTTGGAGACGCTTTTCGGCGGGATACGGGCGATCTTGGCCACCACGGCCTCGATCTCTTTCGGGCCGATGGTCTTGCGGCGCTTGGACTCGGCCAGCAGGTGCTGCGCGGCGCCGGCCTCGTCGATCACGTCGATGGCCTTGTCGGGCAGCTTGCGGTCATTGATGTAGCGCGCCGAGAGATCGACCGCCGCCTTCACCGCGTCATTGGTGTAGCGGATTTCGTGGTGCTGTTCGAAATAGGGCTTCAGCCCCATCAGGATCTTGACCGTATCCTCGACCGTCGGTTCCACCACGTCGATTTTCTGGAAGCGCCGCGACAGGGCGCGATCCTTCTCGAAATGCTGGCGGAACTCCTTGTAAGTGGTCGAACCCATGCAGCGCAGCTTGCCGCCCTGCAGCGCGGGTTTCAGCAGGTTCGAGGCGTCCATCGCGCCGCCCGAGGTGGCGCCCGCGCCGATCACCGTGTGGATTTCGTCGATGAACAGCACTGCATCGCGGTGGTCCTCAAGCTCCTGCACGACGGATTTCAGCCGCTCCTCGAAATCGCCGCGATAGCGCGTGCCCGCCAGAAGAGCGCCCATGTCGAGCGAGAAAATGGTGGAGTTGGCAAGGATCTCGGGCGTCTCGCCCTCGACGATCTTCTTGGCCAGCCCTTCGGCGATGGCGGTCTTGCCGACACCCGGGTCGCCCACCAGCAGCGGGTTGTTCTTGCGCCGCCGGCACAGAACCTGGATGCAGCGCTCGACTTCGGACGCGCGACCGATCAGGGGGTCGACATCCCCCTTGCGTGCCTTGGCATTCAGATCCACGCAGTACTTGCCCAGGGCGGTTTCCTTGGCCTTCTCCTCGGCCTTGCCGGTGCTCTCGGCCTCTTCCTCATCCGCGCCGCTGACAGGGCGCGATTCGGAGTATTTCGAGTTCTTGGCGACACCATGGGCGATGAAGTTCACCGCGTCGTAGCGCGTCATGTCCTGCTCTTGCAGAAAATACGCCGCGTTCGATTCGCGCTCGGCGAAGATCGCGACCAGCACATTGGCGCCCGTCACCTCGTTCCGGCCGGAGCTTTGCACGTGGATTGCGGCGCGCTGGATGACGCGCTGGAAGGCGGCCGTCGGCACTGCCTCGGACCCTTCGATATCCGTGACCAGCGAGGCGAGTTCCTCCTCGATGAACTGGTGGAGCGTCTTGCGCAGGATGTCGAGATCGACATTGCAGGCCAGCATGACGCGGCTGGCATCGGGTTCGTCCAGCAGGGCGAGCAGCAGATGCTCGAGGGTCGCAAACTCGTGCCGGCGGGAATTGGCCAGCGCCAGCGCCCCGTGGATGGATTGCTCCAGTGTCGAAGAAAAACTTGGCACGTCGGACGCTCCTGTTCTGGTGGCCTGCCGGGGGGCCCCCTGCCGACCAGTGTCCTCTTACAATCTTAAACTTCGGTTTTCTTCACCGGCCTTCAAGATCTTTTTCGTCAACTCTGCCGGAGGACCGCAGTTCTGGCAAGCATTGTCACGGATTGCTTACCGTATGACCGCTCAGAACGTGTCCTTAAGGCCGCGCAGATGAGCAAACATGGCAAGATCGGTTTCTCCCGACTTCCCATGCCCCGCCTTGAGGTAACCCTGACCCGCCCGAAGGAAAGGGTTGGTCGCCTTCTCGAGCGCGAGTGTCGCCACGGCCATCGGCGCACCCTCGTCGCGGTCGCGGGCCATCTGCGCGATGCGGGCCTCCAGATCAGGGTTGTCGGGATCGACACTGCGCGCAAAGGCGGCGTTGGCCTTGCTGTAGTCGTGGCCGGAACAGATTCGCGTGTCGTCGGGCAGGTCCATCAGCCGGGTCAGGCTGTCCCACATCTGCGCGGGCGTGCCCTCGAACAGCCGACCGCAGCCCAGCGCCATCAGGCTGTCGGCGGTAAAGGCGAGGCGGCTGTCGGGAAAGTGAAAGGCGATATGGCCGATCGTGTGGCCCGGCACATCGATGACCGTACCGGTCTCGGCGCCCAGCGGCACCGGATCGCCCGGCGCCAGCGCATGGTCGAGCGGCGGCAGGCGGTGGGCATCGGCGGCCGCGCCCCAGACCTGCGCGCCCGTATCCTCACGCAGACGCGGCACACCGCCGATATGGTCGTCATGGTGGTGGGTGATCAGGATATCGCTCAGACGCCAGCCGGTCGCGGCCAGCATGTCGAGAATCGGGGCCTGATCGGGCACATCGACCACCGCTGTCCGGCCGCTTTGCGGTTCATGCAGCAGATAGGCGTAATTGTCGCGCAGGCAGGGGATCACCCGCATCTCGAGAGGCATGGCGTTTTCCTTGATTTGGGTTGCATTTCCTGCACTCTGGGGCAGGAAACCGCATGACGCAACCGGGGGTGCCCGGGTGGCGCGGTCAAGGCGCATGAAACCGGAGCAGGCGGGCCGACATGTATCACGATGTCCGCGAATTGCGGGATTTCTACTACACGACCACGCTGGGCCGGGCGGCGCAGAAGGCGATGCGCGACCGGCTGCGGGCCTGCTGGCCCTCGGTCACGGGGCTGTCAGTGGCGGGATTCGGCTTTGCCGTGCCCCTGTTGCGGCCCTGCCTGCGTGAAGCCGCGCGCGTCATCGCGCTGATGCCTGGCCAGCAGGGGGTGATGCACTGGCCCGCCGAAGCGGCCAATCATTCGGTGCTGGTCGAGGAGACAGGCTGGCCGCTGGCCAGTGACAGTATCGACCGGCTGGTCATGCTGCACGGGGTCGAAACTTCGGAGCGCCCCGCCGCGCTGATGGAAGAAGCCGCGCGGGTGATGAAGGTCGGCGCCAAGGCGATGCTGATCCTGCCCAACCGCTCGGGGCTGTGGGCGCGGCGCGAGGGTACGCCCTTCGCACTGGGCCGACCCTATTCGCTGCGCCAGGTCGAGACGTTGTGCACCGATCACGGCTTTCGGGTGGAGGAGCATTCCGCCGCGCTGTTCTTTCCGCCGCGCGACAGCGGGCGTTGGCTGCGCTGGGCGAAGATGCTCGAAACATTGGGGCAGAAGCTGTCGCGAGACGCGGCGGGCGGCGTGCTGCTGGTCGAGGCGACGCGGGTGGCCGACACGCCGCGCGCCTCGGGGCTGGCGGCACGCAAGCCGCTGCGGATTCTCAACCCCTCGCCCTCGCCGGCGGCACAGCCGTCCTGGCGGGCCGGGAATCACGCCGGACCACGGCGCTTTCCGGGGCTCTGACAGCATGCAACCGGCTCGCGGATGCCGCAGCGCGGCGGCAAGTCCGGGGCCGTGTCGATCCGTGCCGCATGCGGCATCCGGCTTTTTCCGCACGCCACGTCCTTGGCGGTTGCAGCAGGTGATACCCTCTGCTAAACCCGCGCCGATTTCTCTTGCCGCGCCAACCGTCTTGTCACGGCCCCGGCTGGCGCGAGACCCAAGTGCAACTTCGAAGGAAGGGTGGACGTGTCCGAACCAGCCTCGATCTCTTCGGGCATCGCCAAGCGCTATGCCACGGCCATGTTTGAACTGGCCAAGGAATCCGACTCTCTGGTCACGCTCGAAGCCGATATCGACACGCTCGATACCGCGCTTGCCGACAGTGCCGATCTGCGCGCGCTCCTCGCCTCGCCGGTCTATACCCGCGACGAGGTGACGCGCGCGATCGCCGCGCTGGCTGACCGGATGGGCCTGTCGCAGACAGTCACAGGCGCGCTGGGGCTGATGGCCTCGAAGCGCCGCCTGTTCACGCTGCCGCAGGTGTTGGTCGCGCTGCGCGCGCTGATCGCCCACGAGAAGGGCGAGGTGACCGCGGAAGTAACGTCGGCGCAGGCGCTGAGCGACGCGCAGGCCGAGCAGGTGGCGACAACGCTCGCCGAGCGCGTTGGCCGCAAGATCAATCTCAAGAAAACCGTCGATGAGTCGCTCATCGGCGGTCTTGTCATCAAGGTGGGCTCGCAGATGATCGACAGCTCGATCCGCGCGCAGCTCGCAGCCCTCAAGAAAAGCATGAAAGAGGTCGGATAAATGGGTATCCAAGCTGCTGAGATTTCTGCGATCCTGAAAGAGCAGATCAAGAATTTCGGTCAGGACGTGGAAGTGACCGAAGTGGGCCGCGTGCTCTCGGTCGGTGACGGGATTGCCCGGGTCCACGGCCTCGACAATGTGCAGGCCGGCGAGATGGTCGAGTTCCCCGGCGGCATCCGGGGCATGGCGCTGAACCTCGAGGCCGACAATGTCGGTATCGTGATCTTCGGCGACGACCGGGGCATCAAGGAAGGCGACACGGTCAAGCGCACCAACGCCATCGTGGACGTGCCGGTGGGCGACGAGCTGCTGGGCCGCGTTGTCGATGGTCTGGGCAACCCGATTGACGGCAAAGGCGCGCTGAACGCCTCGAGCCGCGCGGTGGCCGATGTGAAGGCGCCGGGCATCATCCCGCGCAAATCGGTGCATGAGCCGATGGCCACGGGTCTGAAATCGGTGGACGCCATGATCCCGATCGGCCGGGGCCAGCGCGAGCTGATCATCGGCGACCGCCAGACCGGCAAGACGGCCGTGGCGCTCGACACGATCCTGAACCAGAAGAGCTATAACGAGGCTGCGGGTAACGACGAGAGCAAGAAGCTCTACTGTGTCTATGTCGCCATCGGCCAGAAGCGCTCGACCGTGGCGCAGCTGGTGAAGAAGCTCGAGGAGTCGGGCGCCATCGAATACTCGATCGTCGTCGCCGCGACCGCTTCGGACCCGGCGCCGATGCAGTTCCTCGCGCCCTATGCCGCGACCGCCATGGCCGAGCATTTCCGCGACAATGGCCGCCACGCGCTGATCATCTATGACGATCTGTCGAAACAGGCCGTCGCCTACCGCCAGATGTCGCTCTTGCTGCGCCGCCCGCCGGGGCGCGAGGCCTACCCGGGCGACGTGTTCTACCTGCACTCGCGCCTGCTGGAGCGGTCCTCGAAGCTCAACGAGGATTTCGGCGCCGGTTCGCTGACCGCGCTGCCGATCATCGAGACGCAGGGCGGCGACGTGTCGGCCTTCATCCCGACCAATGTGATCTCGATCACCGACGGGCAGATCTTTCTTGAAACGGAACTCTTCTATCAGGGTATCCGCCCGGCGGTGAACACCGGCCTTTCGGTGTCGCGCGTGGGCTCTTCGGCGCAGACGGATGCGATGAAATCGGTCGCCGGGCCCGTCAAGCTGGAACTGGCACAATACCGCGAGATGGCGGCTTTCGCGCAGTTCGGCTCGGACCTCGACGCCTCGACCCAGAAGCTCTTGAACCGGGGCGCGCGGCTGACGGAGTTGATGAAGCAGCAGCAATACTCGCCGCTGACCAACGCCGAGATTGTCTGCGTCATCTTCGCAGGCACGCAGGGCTATCTCGACAAGATCGCGGTCAAGGATGTGGGGCGCTTCGAGAAGGGGCTGCTCGAGCATCTGCGCGGCAAGCACAAGGCGCTGCTGGATGACATCACCAACAACGACCGCAAGGTGAAGGGCGATCTGGACGAGAAGATCCGCGCTGCGCTCGACGAATTCGCGAAGGACTTCGCCTGAGGGCGGTGAGAGGGAGTTCCCATGCCGAACCTCAAGGACCTCAAGAACCGGATCAACTCGGTCAAATCGACCCGGAAGATCACCAAGGCGATGCAGATGGTCGCCGCCGCCAAGCTGCGTCGCGCGCAGGATGCCGCAGAGGCCGCCCGCCCCTATGCCGAGAAGATGGCCGAGGTGGTGAACGGCCTCGCCGCGACGGTGAAGGGTTCGCCCACCGCGCCCAAGATGCTGACCGGCACTGGCAGCGAAGAGACGCATCTGCTGGTGGTGATGACCGCCGAGCGCGGGCTTTGCGGCGGGTTCAACTCGTCCATCGTCAAGGTCGCGCGCTACCGGGCCGAGAAGCTGATGAAGGACGGCAAGACCGTCAAGATCCTGACTGTCGGCAAGAAAGGTCGCGAGCAATTGCGCCGCGACCTGGGCGCGCATCTCGTGGGCCATGTGGACCTCGGCGACGTCAAGCGCGTGAGCTACGAGAACGCCGCCGACATCGCCAAGCAGATCTTCGAGATGTTCGAGGCCGAGGAATTCGACGTCGCGACGATCTTCTATAACCGCTTCGAGTCGGTGATCAGCCAGATCCCCACCCCGCGCCAGATCATCCCCGCCGAAGTACCCGAGGAGGCCCCCGCCGAGACGCTCTATGACTACGAGCCGTCGGAAGAGGCGATCCTCGCCGATCTGCTGCCGCGCGCAGTGACGACGCAGATCTTCACGGCGCTTCTGGAGAACGCGGCGTCCGAGCAGGGCGCGCGGATGTCGGCGATGGACAATGCGACGCGCAATGCGGGCGACATGATCGACCGGCTGACCATCGAATACAACCGCTCGCGTCAGGCCGCGATCACCAAGGAACTGATCGAGATCATTTCGGGCGCCGAGGCGCTCTAGAGAACCCGGAGAGAGATCAACATGGCAACCAAAGGCAAGATCACGCAGGTCATCGGCGCTGTCGTGGACGTGCAGTTCGACGGCGATCTGCCCCCGATCCTGAACGCGCTGGAGACCGACAACAACGGCAAGCGGCTGGTGCTCGAAGTCGCGCAGCACCTGGGCGAAAACACCGTCCGCACCATCGCGATGGACGCGACCGAAGGGCTGGTCCGCGGCCAGGATGTGACCGACACGGGCGAGCCGATCATGGTGCCGGTGGGCGACGCGACACTGGGGCGGATCCTCAACGTCGTGGGTGAGCCCGTGGACGAGGGCGCCCCGGTCGAGGCCAAGGAACGCCGCGCGATCCACCAGCCTGCCCCCGGCTTTGCCGAACAGTCGACCGAGAGCGAAATCCTCGTCACCGGCATCAAGGTCATCGACCTGCTGGCGCCCTATTCCAAGGGCGGCAAGATCGGCCTGTTCGGCGGTGCCGGCGTGGGCAAGACGGTTCTCATCATGGAGCTGATCAACAACATCGCCAAGGTGCACTCGGGCTATTCGGTGTTCGCCGGTGTGGGCGAGCGCACGCGCGAGGGCAACGACCTCTATCACGAGATGATCGACTCGGGGGTGATCAACCTCGACAAGCTCGACGAGTCCAAGGTGGCGCTGGTCTATGGCCAGATGAACGAGCCCCCAGGCGCCCGCGCCCGCGTCGCGCTGACCGGCCTGACGCTGGCCGAGCAGTTCCGCGACCAGTCGGGCACCGACGTTCTGTTCTTCGTCGACAACATCTTCCGCTTCACGCAGGCGGGCTCCGAGGTGTCGGCGCTGCTGGGCCGCATCCCGTCGGCCGTGGGCTACCAGCCGACGCTCGCAACCGACATGGGCGCGCTGCAGGAGCGCATCACCTCGACCAAGGCCGGGTCCATCACCTCGGTGCAGGCCATCTACGTGCCCGCCGACGACCTGACCGACCCTGCCCCCGCGACCTCGTTTGCGCACCTTGACGCCACCACCGTTCTGTCGCGCGCGATCTCGGAGTTGGGCATCTACCCGGCCGTGGACCCGCTCGACTCCAACAGCCGGATCCTCGACCCGCAGATCGTGGGCGAGGAACACTATCAGGTCGCGCGTGACGTGCAGGGCGTGCTGCAGCGCTACAAGTCGCTGCAGGACATCATCGCGATCCTCGGCATGGACGAGCTGTCGGAAGAGGACAAGCTGACCGTTGCCCGCGCCCGCAAGATCCAGCGCTTCCTGAGCCAACCCTTCGACGTGGCCAAGGTCTTCACCGGCTCGGACGGCATCCAGGTGCCGCTGGAAAAAACCATCGCGTCCTTCAAGGCCGTGGTGGCGGGCGAATATGACCACCTGCCCGAAGCCGCCTTCTACATGGTGGGCGATATCGACGATGTGGTGGCCAAGGCCGAGAAACTGGCCGCCGCGGCCTGAGGGAGAACAGGATGGCCGAGACCATGCAATTCGACCTCGTCAGCCCCGAGCGCAAGCTTGCCTCGGGGACAGTGAAGGCCGTGCAGATCCCCGGCGCGACCGGTGATCTGACCGCCATGCCCGATCATGCGCCGACGATCACCACGCTGCGGCCGGGCATCCTGGTCACCGAAGGCCCCGAAGGCGAGAAACGCTATGTCGTGACGGGCGGTTTCGCCGACATCACCCCCGAGGCGACCTCGGTTCTGGCCGAACGCGCCTATGGCGCCGATGCCGAGGGCCGCGCCGCGCTCGAGGCGATCCTGACCGAGACGCGCGCCAAGGCCGAGGGACTGTCGGGCCCCGACAAGGACGCGCTCGATCTGGTGGCCGACAACCTCGCCCGGACCATCGCGACAATCAGCTGAGCAGCCGCGCACCCAGCTTGAAAGGCCCCGCCACGCGCGGGGCCTTTCTCAGTCTGCCCGCCGCATGTGACGGCAATAGACCCGGATCATCCAGCCCAGCATCACCCCGTTGAGGATGTGCCACAGGAAATGCGTCCCCAGCGGGAACACATCGCAGACCGCCGCATCGGCCATGCGAAACCCCAGCGAGGCGCAGAGGAGGCCCGCCCCGATCAGCAGCCCACGCCCGGTCGGGCTGCCCTTCAGCCAAAGCCCGTAGGCTGCGATCAGCACCGCCACGCTGAAATAGACCGCATTCGCGCCCAGCCCCGGGACCACCTGCCCCAGCGCCCAGCCGAACGCCGCCGCATAGGGCAGGAACAGCGCCACCGCCCCCCAGGCCACCAGCGCGGGCAGGCGCAGGAAATCGCGCGTTGCGGCATAGAGATAGAGCAGGATGAAGACGAGGATCGGCAGCACATCCGCCAGCCCCGCCCAGCGCGTGGCAAAGGTGTGCCACAGGAACGATCCCAGCCCGATCGCCACCAGCACCACCGCCAGCGCGCGGGCCAGCGGCAGCCCCGCTGTCTGCCGCCAGACCAACACGGCGGCGATCAGGAATGCGGCGTTGCTGAGTGCATTGACCGGCTCGGCCCAGAAGCCGAAATCGCCCCGCTCGCAATAGGCGATGACCTGCTCGCTCAGCATGTGCCCGCATCGCGCAGGTTGGCGAAGAACCCCCGCAACAGCGCCTCCGAGGCCGCGGCGTCAATGCCGTCATAGATCTCGGGGACATGGTGGCATTGCGGATGCGCAAAAACCCGCGGCCCATATGCCACCCCGCCCGATTTCGGGTCGCTCGCACCATAATAGAGCCGCCGGAGCCGCGCCTGGGCGATGGCCCCGGCGCACATCGGGCAGGGCTCGAGCGTCACATGCAGATCGCAGCCCGCCAGCCGTCCCTGCCCCAGCCGCGCGCTCGCGGCGCGAATGGCCAGCATCTCGGCATGGGCGGTGGGGTCGCCAAGCTCGCGCATCCGATTGCCCTCTGCCGCTAGCACCGCCCCGTCCGGCCCCACGATCACGGCCCCCACCGGCACCTCGCCCCGCGCTGCTGCGGCGCGGGCCTCGGCAAGGGCATGTTGCATGAAAGACCGAAAACCGCTCATGCCCGTACCCTTACTGCGCAGATCACCGCGCGCACAAGCGGGACGTGATGGACGCCCGCGCGCAACAGATCCTCCCCGCAGGCAACCACAACACCCGCTATACCGCGTCGCCGGGCTTTCCGACGGCCCGGCCCGCATCCTGGTTGCCACAACCGCGCGAAAGCTCTTTCGCTCTGTTGCGCTTTGCAGCACATATCGCCCATCGGCGCCTTTGCCGATGCCACGAGCAGCGCCGCGCCCACGCCGCCGCCCGCCCGTGCGAACGGCTCTGCGCGCGCTTCGGATCAGACAGGCTGCCAGCCGAGGGCGCACGCCCCGCACTCCACATCTTCAACTTTGCCTAATTATGCCGTGGAAGTCGCGCGACCAACGCGACGGGGGCAGCGCCTCCATACCCAATCACACCCCGGCGCGACGCCAGCGTTGCAGCACATCCCCGCCAACAGGCTGCACCCCGACCAGATCGAAGTGCGGCGCATCCGCCAGCCTGTCCAGCCCCAGCGGCCCGACGCCTGCCCGCCCTTCTGCCCCGATCAACCGGCCCGCCGCGAACACCACCAACTCGTCCACCAACCCGGCCCGCAACAGCGCTGCAGCCAGCGCCCCGCCGCCTTCGCACAGCACCCGCGTCAGCCCGCGCGCGCCAAGCGCTTGCAACATCAATGCAGGGTCCAGCCCGCCCACGCCTTCGGCCACCGCGACCAGTTCCGCCCCGGCGGCCCGCCACGACGCCTGCGCGGCCACAGGCGCGCCAGGGCCGTGCAGCAGCCAGACCGGCACCGCACGCGCGCTTGCTGCCAGCCGCCCCTGCACAGGCAGATCGAGCCCCCGACTCGCCACGATCCGCACAGGCTGGCGCGCCACGCCAAGCCCGCGCACTTGCAAATCCGGATCATCCGCCCGCGCGGTCCCGCCCCCCACCAGCACCGCATCATGGCAGGCGCGCAACCCGTGCACGACACGCCGTGCGAGGCCACCCGTGATCCAGCGACTCTCGCCCGCGGCGGTGGCGATCCGCCCGTCGAGCGTCAATGCAAGTTTCAGCGTCACGAGGGGCCGCCCCGTGGTCACGCGGCTCAGGAACCCCGCCTGGGCCTTCCGGGCGGCCTCGGCCTCGACGCCCTCGACAACCTCCACCCCGGCGGCGCGCAGAATTGCATGACCCTGCCCGGCCACGCGCGGGTCGGGGTCAGTCAGCGCCGTGACGACGCGCGCGACACCAGCCTCGGTCAGCGCCGTGGCGCAGGGGGGTGTCTTGCCGTGGTGGGCGCAGGGTTCCAGACTGACATAGGCGGTGGCCCCGCCTGCGTCACAGCGCGCCAGCGCCACCGCCTCGGCATGGGGCCGCCCGCCGGGTTGGGTCCAGCCACGCGCCAGAACGCGACCGTCGCGAACCAGCACGCAGCCCACTGCCGGATTTGGCCAGACCTGCCCCAGCCCGCGCATACCAAGGCCGATGGCCAGCCGCATGAAGCGGCGATCCGCCGCGCTGGCCACGGGATCAGTCGGCCGGTTTCGCCTCGGGGCGCAGCTCCGAGACGAATTTGTCGAAATCATCGGCTTCCTGGAAGTTCTTGTAGACGCTGGCGAACCGGACATACGCGACCGTGTCGATCCGGGCGAGCGTCTCCATGACAATGGCACCGATGTCCTTCGCCGGGATATCCGTGTCGCCAGTCGATTCCAGCCGCCGCACGATGCCCGAGATCATCTGGTCGATGCGCTCATGCTCGATGGGGCGCTTCTGCATGGCGATGCGGATCGAGCGTTCCAGCTTCTCGCGGTCGAACGCCTCGCGCCGACCATTGGACTTGATCACCACCAGATCGCGCAACTGCACCCGCTCATAGGTGGTGAAGCGCCCGCCGCAGGCCGGGCAGAAGCGCCGCCGCCGGATCGCGCCGTGATCCTCGGCAGGGCGCGAATCCTTCACCTGCGTGTCGGTATTGCCGCAAAACGGACAGCGCATGGCCTCTCCCTCGGGTTACCTAGAGCGGTTTTCCCCAAGACTATAGGCAACCTGCGACCCGTTGGGTAGCGCGAAAAGCGGCCCACCAGATCGTGGGGGCCGCCTGTTGCCACAGGGACTCATGCAGCTCAGTTCACCACGACGACGCGCGTCTGCTCCATCCCCTCGGCGCGCACCATATCGAAGAACTTGCGCGCGTTGTCGGGATGCAGCCGCACGCAGCCGGCCGAGGCCGGTCGCCCGAGGCGGGTGACCTCGTTCGTGCCATGGATCGCATAGTGGCCGGAATAGAAGACCGAATAGGGCATCGGCGCGTTGTTGTAGCGGCTCGAACGATGATGCCGCGATAGGAATTGCGGCCGCCACGCGCCGGTGGGCGTGATCTTGCCCTGCCGCGCGGTCGAGACCGGCCATTCATACAGCAACTGCCCGTGGTGATAGACATGCATCACCTGACCGGTGATGCTGACGCGCGCGACCAGCCGGTCGGCATTGGCGGCCTGAGCACTCAGGACCAGAAGACAGGCGGCCATCAGATGGGCCGCATATGTGCGCAGCATGAATTCCCCCGTAAAATCCCGTCTCGATGAACTGCCTCCCAAGGGCCGGAGCAACTCGGCATCAGCGACGGATTCGAGTCAAGCGGATTCTTGCCGATCAGGCGCGGAGAGCGCATCGCGGCCACGGTCTTGCCTCTGCGCCCCGTGCCGGATTAAGAGGCGCACATGACCGCTGATTCTGCCCCCGAAACACCTGGGCTTGCCCTTGTCACAGGCGCAACGCGCGGCCTTGGTGCAGCGCTGGCCGAAGGCCTTGGCGCGCGCGGCTGGCATGTCGTGGCGCTGGGGCGTACGCTGGGCGCGCTCGAGGAACTGGACGACCGCATCCGCGCCGCGGGCGGGCGGGCGACGCTGGCCGCGCTCGACATCACCGACGACAACGCGCTGCGCCATCTGTGCCGCGACATCCATGACCGGTGGGGGCGGCTCGATCTCTGGGCGCACACGGCCATCCACGCCCCGCCCATGGCCCCGGCTGATCACATCGCACTCAAGGACTGGCAGAACTGCGTGGCCACCAATATCCGCGCGACCGGAGTGCTGATCCCGATGGTGGCCCCGCTGCTGGCGGCGGCCCCGAAGCGCGGCACGGCCCTCCTTGTCGAGGACCCGGCAGCGGACGGCAAGTTCAGGGGCGCCTATGGCGCGTCGAAAGCCGCGCAGATGGCGCTTGCCCGCGCCTGGCAGGCCGAGAGCGCGAAAACCGGCCCGCGCGTGCTGGTCGAGGCCGCAGCCCCGATGCCCACCGCACTGCGCGCGCGCTTTTTCCCGGGCGAGGATCGCACCCGCCTGACGCCTTGCGAAACCGAGGCCGCGCGACTGCTCGCCCTCATCTGAGCCCGCAGCCCAGCCCCCGCCCGCCCGGTCCCGGCGGGTGTGCGGGTGGGCGGGTGGGCACGCCCGCCGGGACC
>LFIK01001285.1_pt1 | contig 19793 bp, 37 predicted proteins | sample 643401 | NCBI WGS metagenome assembly LFIK01 (sample SAMN03777447, study PRJNA286221) | soda lake metagenome | biome: soda lake; feature: Kulunda steppe; material: water; isolation source: sample T5-Br brine of Lake Tanatar-5 | place: Russia: Kulunda steppe | collected 2010-07
CGTAGTGTTTAGTGCTCTCTTCTTCTCACCAACCTTTCCCAGCTATCACTACGTAGAGAATACACTTAAATGAGCTGTCTCGTTCAAATGACATGAAGATGCTGTGTCAAAGGAGAGCCGCTAGACACATATGTTGAGCAAGCAAGTTTTGGATGCTGATCAATTATAATTGCACAACATTGTTTCTTCTATTTGTATTTCCAGCAATTAAAATATTTTTAGATGAACACATAGAACCGGAAGGGCCAACTTCTACGTCCTTTACTTTAATTAAATTTAAGAAGGGACTGCGTGCGTGTCGAAGGGATTGAAACCCCTTGGCAGCCCAGGCTCTGAGCGGAGGCAAGGTGCGCGTGCGTGCTCGTGTGCCTGGTGTGTGTGGGCACAACAGTCAATCGAAGGCGTCAGGAGTTGTGATCAGAGAAGCCATGTCGTGCGCGTGTGTGTTTACGTGCCTGCTTCCTCTCTATTACAACCTGCCCTGCCGGCCTGGCACTTGTGGTTTACTTTTGCCCACCGTCAGGGGTCCCTCACTGAACCAGTTGCAGCTCGCCTGCACTGGGGAGCCCTGAAATTTTGCAAGCTAAAAACATTTCTTGCTAGTTGTTGCCTTTGCCATGCCTTGTTATGAAGCCCTAAGCTGCTGCTGACAGCATCACCACTGTGGCCTCCGTACAGATGGCAACGAGGAATCCCAGCCTAAACATCCGTCCTGACCTGGCCAAGGCAGCTGGTTTGAAAAAGGCTGCCTTGGATGGTAGCAACAGTGGAGACTACCTTGTTGGCCCCAGGCCTGCACACTGGTACACCGGGAAGCACCCAACGCAGTGCCCAGGCTACTGCCCCAAGGACGATGTGCTGCGCGCACTACCCTTGCCCTGCACCCACAACTTCACCCGCCAGAGTGTGCTGGACTACTTTGACAACACTTGGGCGCAAACGGAGGTAAGGTGCAGCCATGCTGTGCACGCTTTGCGCGCGTGCCTGCATTCCTTTTCTGGGAGCTCATGTGTACAGGTTTGCTTGTAATTAATACCATCGCTTGCAAATAATGACTTGATTCAAATATTCAAAGTATTGATTTCAAAATTTCAGCCTGTTCATGCTGATTACTGTGCTGACTGGCGTGCTTAGCACCTTTCCGTTTGAGCATGAGTCTTCATTGTTTGCAGTCCTGCAGCCCTGCCTGTGATCTGCCCTGTACCCTCGTCAAACAAGTATTTAAAAGAAACACTTCATTGGTTTGCGCTCCTGCTTCCATCTGAAAGTGCCTGCAATGCATTACTCTTGGTGATTGGGCGTGCAGTTCAGCGGTAAGTGTTTCCATCCACTCTCCTCGCCTTTTCACCAGGTGCTCTTTGCGGCTCTGCAAGGTCGTGAGGCATTCCTCCGCCCGCCCTACCATCAGCTGCGCCACCCCTTAGTCTTCTACTACAACCATCCTGCGGTGCTGTACATCAACAAGCTCCGGGTGGCAGGCATCTTGGAGGATGGCATTGACCAGTTCTATGAGCAGGTGATTGTTTGGTTGTGTATGTGTGTGAATGTATTGACAAAACAACACTCTTTCTGGGATGCCCCCTGCCGCATGTTGTCAAGGTCTTTGGCATGCTGGCCTTCAGCGTTCAAGGAGCAATGGGCTGTCTCCCTCAGAGGATTCCGCGTGGGTTGGCAACCTGGAGAGTGCTAAATATTGATTATGTGTGGATAAGCACCCTGGAGGGTGCTGAATGAGGAGTGTGTGGGTTGGCGACCTAGGGGGTGCTGAATGAGGATTGTGTGGGGGCTGGCAACATAGAGGGTGCTGAACGGGGATTGCGCGTGGGTTGGCAACCTGGAGGGTGCTGAATGAAGGCTGTGCGCGGGTTGGCAACCTAGAGGGTGCTGAATGGGGATTGTACGTGGGTTGGCAACCTGGAGGGTGCTGAATGAGGATTGTGCACAGGTTGGCAACCTGGAGGGTGCTGAATGAGGATTGTGCACAGGTTGGCAATCTGGAGGATGCTGCATGGGCTGTCTTCACAGCAGAGTGGATTGTGTGCGAGCTGGGAGCCTGAAGTGTGCGACCTGCAATGTACCGCTTTGGGCGCCCTCTTTCGTCACTGTACTCCTCGTTTGGTTGTGCTGCGCAGCTGTTTGAGACAGGCGTGGATGAGATGAGCTGGGATGACCTGAGCCAGGCCAAGGAGGACTGGCCTTCCATTGAGGCCATCACGGACTACAGGCGCAAGGCCTACGCCATCATCAAAGAGGTGCGCCAGGCGCAGGCCATCTATGACGGCAGACTGTCCCAGAGAGCCTGCAGGCGCAAGTCCGTCAAGTGCAGCGCGCCCCTAGCAGAGCGTGTTTCCAGGACGCGTGCCCAAGACTGAGAGCTTTTTGGGGCACCTGAGTGACTAGACTGTGCGGCGCCTTGAGCAGCCCTGGCACAAGCGTGTTGTCCAATGACTGCGCTAGGCGTGCACAGCATGGTGCGGCCCTCAGAAGCATCCACAGGCAGCTTTCGCTGGCTTGGTAGCCGCGATGAGCCGTGCCTGCAAGTCCTGCTGACAGGCTGTTCCGCCTGCTGACATGGTCTGCCTAGTCACCGAGAGGGACCCCTGCCTGAGGCACCTCGTGCTCAGCAGTCCGCGCGCTGCCCTGCAGGTCATCGAGAGGCACCCTTGTCTGGACAAGCCGGACATTGGCTGGGACGACCCTGGCTGGGCAGTGTTCATGGGCTTTGAGCATGAGCGCATCCAGTGAGTGGGCACGCCCTGCTGATAATGGCCCTGCAAAGGGGTGGGGGGCGGGGGAGCACAGTCCTGCAACCGGTTGGGGACTGCAGGCACGCAGGTGCAATGTGAGGAGTCCTCACTGAGGACGGTTGCTCTCTAGGAGACGCGAGGTGGTGCTCTAACGTGCACTGACGCAATGCGCCATAATACCTCTGAAGGCTGGGCCAGCGCCTGTGGAAGGGTGCTGGTGCAGCTGCGCAGCGGATGGCTGCTCAGACCTGGTTTGGGATTTCCAGCTTTGGAGCAGCCTGGTCATAGCCACGCACGCAAGACATGTCCTTGTGAACAGGCTGGCCGTGGCTGGAGGCCACAAGGGACTCAAGGCCACAAGGCTGGTAGTGACTGAAGGCCACAGGGAACTCATGGCCTTGCTGGGGAGGTCAGCCACCCGGAGTGCACCCAGAGCCTCTGCAGTCGCCATACCCTGCTGCGCACGCTCCCCTCCCCCTGCGCTCAGGCCCCGGCCTGGTGAAACAGACGGGTGAGCGATGGGCACTTGCCCTCTGTGTGCGCGACATGCTCCTGCAGTCTGGAGACCACCTCCGTGCTCATTCGTGAGCTGCCTCTGGACCTGCTGGCCAAGCCACAGTACTGGCCCGACTACCACCCGTCCGCCTGGTTGCCGTCCCCTGGGGTGCCCAAGGAGGGCCAGGACTACCCGGTGAACTCGTTCATCTCAGGTGCGCGGCACGCCTGTGCCAGTCCTGCTGTGGGGGGCACTTCATCTGAGGTGCACGGCGCTTTCTTGCCTGCACCGTGCTGGGCGGGGCGGACCAGCTCATCTGGGGTGCGCATCACTCCTTCATGACGCCCGCTGTGCGTGCAGCTCCCTTGCTGCCCTAATGCAGCGCGCACTCTGCATGCATCACCCCTTCGCAGCAGCAGAAGCACCATGCGCGGACCCTGCTTGCATCCAACTTGCCTCTCCCACCCACCCACCCCTTCCGGTGTGACGCAGTGCCTGGCGAGGAGGTGGTGCTGGGCAAGTCCTTTGACTACCCCTCTTTTGGGTGGGACTCTGAGTATGGCACCCGCCCTGTGAGCGTCCAGCCCTTCAAGGCCACCAAATTCAAGGTCACCAACGGGGAGTTCCTGCGCTTTGTCAAGGCCGGCGGCTACACCAACCCTAAGTGAGTGACGCGCTGCATACGGGTGCCTGAGCATGTGCAGCCTGGGCTGTGCTTGGAGATGGCAGACCAAACGCGCGTGCATGTGTGATGCATGGCGTGCAGGCCAGCGTGTTGCTGCTCGCAGCTGCTAAGTACAAGCTTCCTCGGCCGTTCGCTGGCTGTCATAGTTTGCTCACCACATGTACACACATGCTTGGTGCAACTAAGTCTGACGTTTTTGCCTGGCCTGGCCCGTCCCAGGTACTGGAGCACTGAAGGGTGGGCGTGGAAGACATTCCGCAACATCAAGTGGCCCACCTTCTGGATCCCCAACGGCCCCCAGGGCTTGCACAAGTGAGTGCCATGCTGAGCCAGCAGAGCACACATCCTAGGGCCATCCAGCCGCCCAGGCAACCACAAGCGTGCCAGGTGGCAGGCAGGGCTGCGTAAGTAACCACAAGGGAGTTGTGACCTGCTGCTAGAGGCTGCTGACAATCTCTCTGGCAGAGGGTCTCTGTCATATGACGCCCTGGGCTGTTTCGCGCGTCCGCGTGCGCCCTGCCTGCAGGTACAACCTGCGCGTGCTGTTTGAGGCCATTGACATGTGCTGGGACTGGCCGGTGGACGCCAACTACCACGAGGCCAAGGCGTATTGCGCATGGCGCGCTGAGCAGGATGGGAGCCCCATCATGTGCGTGTTGTGTGGTCTATTGTTGAGGTCTAGCCTCAAGCCTCGCCAGTAAACAAGATACCGTCCCACCCTCGTGTGTGTGCCTTCCTCTTTTGTCCTGGCTTGCCCTTTGCCTGACTTGCACTAGCTTGCACTGTGCCCGTACATATGCGCGTCCCCCGCCCACCTGCCAGCGCTTCATCTCTATGCACACGGCGTGGTGTGAGGAAGCTGCGCGTGCTTGCCTCTGCAGGTACCGGGTCATCACAGAGGCTGAGCAGATGCTGCTCAGGGACGACCCTGAGCGTGTCGACTACCACCGCCTTCTGAGCTCCGGCCCGGCCACAGCCCATGCCAACGGCAACGGCCTCGCTAATGGCACGGGCCACGCCAATGGCCATGCTGATGGGGACAGGCACATGAATGGCCACGCCAACGGCCACGCCAATGGCCATGCCAATGGCCACGCCAACGGGAATGGCCTCACCAACGGCCATGCCAACGGGAATGGCATCCATAGCGAGGAGCAGGTGAGGCCATCAGAGGGTCAAATCCCTCCCTGTTGGCAGGGTTGGTGTGTGCGTTTTTTTGTTTCCTGGAGGAGCAGCCTTGCTGGCACATACGCAAGCGCTGCGCCTGTGTGCCTTGCTGTTCGTGCAGACCTCTGATCTTCCCAATGGGGCGGGCACTGCTGCGCTGCGCACACCCCGACTTGCCAACTCCGCCCTTCCCTGCAGCTGGTGCCCTAGTGTACCAAATTTGTGTGATGATCTGCATGCACACGCGCCCCTTGGTCCAGGAGCACATGTGCGCTGCCTGACTAATGAGAGGCCTGTTGCCGCGCACGCCTCATCCTTGCATGCCACGCCGCACTGCTCAGCCGCCGTGGCGCACAGCAGAGGGGCAAAGCGCCGGCTGCTCGCTTAATGCCCTGAGGTGCCACACCTGTTTGTACCTACCTTGAAAGGTATTGGTAGCTCACAGCGGTACAGCCGCAGGCAGGCTGTGCTATGGTGCTGATCACCCCATCCTCGTGTGCCCACTCCTGCTTATTCCAGTGCTGTGAGCGTTAGCAGCTGGAGGGTAGGCAACGTGACACACGTACCCAAGTGCGCGCGCACATCTGTGGGCATGGGCATATGCGCGTGCAGGGAGCGGGGCGCAAGGCGCGCCGGCTGGACCTGGCTGCTGACGCAGCGCGCAATGTGGATGTCGCGATGCAAGCTAGCGGCCACAACGCCGCGTCCCGGCACGGCTTCAATTTCCAGCTCGCATACGGCTCGCAGAACCCCGTCACCGAGCTGCCGCCTACGCGAAAAGGTGGGTGTGCTATTGAGGGCAGGGGGGTGTGCGGGTGCAGGCACGACCCAGATGGGGGCATGCGACCTTAAGCAGAGCTCAAGGGCCCCCATTCCGTTGGCACTCCCTCTTGTGTCCCAGTCATGCCGTCCCCGTGCCGTTTTGTCTGGCCGCAAGCACACCTTCAACCGCTTGCCCAGACAGCCCGAACCCCCCTGGACCCTGGGCCACAACCCCCTTGGCTTGCGGCCGCAGCTGGATGCTCAGGCAGCGCCGCGTGTGCGGCGTCCCTCTGCCGTGCCTGAAACCGCAGGGTTCCATGACGTCATGGGCAACGCATGGGAGTGGGGCGAAGACCACTACTCAGCCTTCCCTGGCTTCAAGGTGCACCCTGTGTACGAGGACTTTTCGGCGCCCTGCTTTGCCGGCAAGCACCAGCTGGTGAGTCCGGACCACGACCAGATGCCATGCAAGCACGAGTGCTTGTAGACCGTTTGCGTTCAAGGCGCACACAGCCCCCCCCTCCTCTGCCTGCAAGCACCCACTCGTGTGTCTGGGCCAAAGGACCACGCCGCGCGTACATGTGCGTGTACCACACCATGGCGGATGTGGTGCCTGTGGTGGAGGACTCCCCAGCCCCAAGTTCCTGCGCGCTCGCTGGCTTATGTATTCGTCGCACGGTCACATCCCTGCATGCGGCACGCACACACGCACACGCTATGCACACCTGCCCACGCCTCGCGGCCCTGCACATGCCATGCCCTACCACCGGATAGTCGATAAACGCCTGCACCTTCGTCACGTGCCCCCTTCTGCGTGCTCCTCCAACGCACGCTCCCACACGCACTCCTCGATCATGACCCCCACCACGTTCAATCCATGCCATTCCCAAGCACGCTCACCATCTTGCGCTTCCGCTGCATACGCCTGTCCCTTGCACACATATGCCTGTCCCCTGTGTGCAGATTATTGGGGGCTCCTTCATCTCCACCGGCCAGCTGGCCTCCAAGCACGCGCGCTACCAGTTCAGGCCGCACTTTTTCCAGCACGCCAGCTTCAGGGTGGTGTGCTCGGAAGTGGACCTCAGCGAGTACGACATGTCCAGGTGGGTGTGCCGGTACACGTGTGCGCATGCATACATGCACGTTCACGCACATGCACATACACACACTCACCCACATACACAAACACATGCGCTTACACACATGCGCATTCACACGCGCACACAGAACACAGCACATGCACACACATAAAGGGGATGCTAGGGGTGCTGGGTGCCAGGTGTGCGATGGCGTCAGAGCTGCTGAGTGCGAGAGCTTAAAAGTCTGGCGATATGCACCGCGCGCTTGACAAGTGCCAAATTCAATGCCACAGACATAGCATGTGTGTGCAGCTTGTGCTGCGCCTGAAGCTAGAGATGCACAGCAGCAGATGTAGGTACATGCTGCCTGCGCCATGGCAGAGGGAGGAACAAAATGTGCGGGCGTGGGTTGTGCCTGGGCCGCATGCATCAAGACATGACCTGGGGCAGGCAAATACGTGCCATATTTGCACCATGGATTCTGGATTGCATGACCATGTGTATATATTTATGAACTCGTCTTGATCAAGAATCATGATGTCTTACAAGTAAATCGCACCCACCAGGGCTGGCGCTTTGCAGGCACTACTTGCACCCCGTGCCTGCCGCCTTCCTGCCGCCACGGCCTCAACCATCCTCCTCCGTCCACGATTATGAGCATGCGCTGGCTGTTGCGTGCACACACGTGCCAGCCCCTGCATGCAAGGGGCCCCCAAGCAGCCCTTCTGCGCCCGCACACAGAACCCTAGTACGCGCACACACACCTGCACACACTTACGCGCGCGAGCACACACAGGTACGGCCCAGATGCCCCGGTGCTGCCATTCTTTGAGACCAGCTGCATGGATTGTGCGCCGCCCCACATGGGCGAGGGCCCCTGCTGCAGCATTAAGCGCCGACGCCACGGGGTGACGCCTACGCTAAAGGAGGAGGCCGCCAGCACCGCTGCCAAGAACAAGTGCACACAGGTGGGGTGCGCAGCTACAATGCAAGCACCCCCCCTATCCGCTGGGCCTACGAGCCTGCATGCGTGCGTGTGTGTGTGTGTACGCGAATGGCGTGTATGTATGTGTGTGTGCAGGGCAGAGCGAACTCAGCTGCCTGCACTGCGCCAGCAGCAGCGCTGCTAGGGCAGCCTGATGTTGTACAAGCTTGCCATCAAGTTGACTAAGGCGAGCCACGCATGCCAACTTCCCAAAGCCTCGCAGCATGCCCGCAGGCCAGCTATCCAGAAGCGGAGCAGCTGCATCGCACAGTGCGCGCTGCCGCGCAAGGGTGCAGGCTTCCCTCCCCCCCAGTGCTGGAACTGGGCCTGCACAGCGGATGTGTTTGACGCTGCTGCCCGCCCTTCCCCCACCCACCTATCCCCTGGCCGGTCTGCCTGTGGCCGCAGGTGCTGTACGAGAGCGACGTGCTGCTGGCGCAGGTGCTGGGGGCGCACTACGGGCCACCCGCGCGCATCGCTGCGCCTCTGATGGGCGAGGCCGGCGTGCTGCAGGTGCAGACCCGTGCAGGCTGCGCGCGTGTGCACCTGCCTACGTATCGCCTGACCTGTGTCAGAGGCCCTCACGCATAGCGTGCGCGCACAGGCCTGCCTGGAGGGTGCCTCTGCAAAGTACACGCGCCGGGGCGCCCACATGGGGTCGCGTGCTGTCCTGCCCGCCTTATGTCTGGCCCACGCCTGCATTGGCCTGCACTTGCTCGAAGGTCGTGCTCCGACTCCTTCCAATGACCAGCCACAGGGCCAAGCCTAAGGCATGTGCTCGTAAAAAAAAGGCATGTGCTCGCAGGGCATCAATGCGTCGCCTGGGCAGAACCACACGCGCACATACGCACCCAGGGACACGCACATTTGCGCACACACACGCCCACGCATATGCACAGGCGTACACTTGTGACGCCCGCTGTCTACCTGCTTGCCCTCAGGCCTCGCTGCAGTTCTACGCGCGTTGCGCCCAAGACGCAGCCGACTGGTGCAAGCGCACCGGGCAGCCGCTGGGCCGCGCGCTGGACCTGGGCTGCTCCGTGGGCCGCGCAGCCTTCGAGCTCACCCGCAGTTTTGATTTCGTGGTCGGGCTGGACCTGAGCATGAGGTGTGTGACCGTGCGCGCACGCGCGCTCATCCTGTGTTGTATCTCTAGGGTCTGCGTGCATGTGTGTGAGAGGGGGGTGGGGTGTTGGATGCTTGAACTCCGCATCACTCACAGGGACGGGTACGGCGCATACATTCCCTTTTGATGGGCCATGCATGCACACGCGGGGAGGCACTCACACCCATGCATCCCCTTCTGATGGGCCATGCATGCACACGCGGGGAGGCACTCACACTCATGCATTCCCTTTTGATGGGCCATGCATGCACACGTGGGGTGGCACTCACACACGTGCATCCCTTTTTGATAGACCATGCATGCACACGTGGGGAGGCACTCACACGCATCAGGGCTGTTGCGCGCATGGTGTGGTGCCTTGCCGCAGCACCTGTGCAGGCTTGCTTGCGAGTCGCGCCTGCCCCGATTCACCATGCCAGTGCACTGTTGAGTGTTGCATGTGGGCCATGAGGTCCGCCTGCACACTGGCTGCATTGCAGAGCCCTGCTGCTGCAGCTCGTCAGGGCTGTGTAGGTTGGCAAGTCATTGATGCAGCCCTTTGTGACCCATGTCCAACCTTATGAGGCCAACCCCAGCCGTAACTCACTAACGCAATCCCCGCGCGCACAGGGTCATTGAGGTGGCCAACAAGATCAAGGAGAACGGCAAGTTTGACTTTGACCACAAGGCAAGTGTGCTGCGTGCATGTGTGGTGTCCGCTCGTTTTTGCACCTGTACTTGATTGCCCCCAAAGAATGCCATCTAAACTGTCGTACAAGCCGCGGTATAGTACGCCAGTTTTGCTCGGTGAGGCATGGCGCAGCTCTTGCTCCTCGGCAGCATGGACTCTGTCTGTAGCAGTGCCACACATTTTCCTGTTGTTAGCATGCTGCCTTTCTCCTTATGGAATGTGCCTTTGCCCCTCACACACAAACATCCAAACACACATGCCTGTTTCGTGTCGGGTCACTCCTGCGTGTGTGCACAGATTGAGGGCGACATCTGCGAGCGCGTGTCAGCGACTGTGGACGAGGGCGTGCAGCGCAGCAAAGTGAGCTTTGTGGTGGGCGATGCCTGCGCCCTTCCCCAGGTGAGCACGCTGCATCGTGCAAGGAGGCATGTGTCCATTCAGGTGCACATGTCAGACTGTGCATGTGTGTATGCGCCTTGCTGTAGGTGAGCAAGTGAATGGGTGCACATCGTGTGGGCTAGTCTGTGCAGAGTTTGAGCCCATCCTCTTAAGCGTGCACCCCTTTTTCTCACCCTGTCAGGGAAATGCAGGAAATACAGGAAATGCAGGAATATTGGAAATACAGTGCGCCAAGCCAGCGCACAGTCCCCCCTGCACAAAAGTCGGCATTACTGCACTAGCCTCTGCGCCTAGCCCAGTGCATTGTCCAGTCTAAGGAGCCCCATGTAAGATGATAGATCATTATCGATGCAATGATATGGATACTCCTGTATAAAAAAAGCTCGATATCGACAAGAGACAAAATTCTTTTCTTGCCCCCCTGCCCATGTTCTTCGTAGGAATACGCAGGAGACTTTGACTGCGTGCTTGCAGCAGGCATGGTAGACGCAGTGCCTGACCCGCAGCGGGTCTTGCAGCAGGTGCGGGTGGTCCCAGCACTGATGCCTGGCTGTGCGTGCTTCCTATGCTCGTGGCATGGTGCAGGCGCGTTTGGCCCTGGCGAGGCCGCCTGGCTGCATGTTTGAGCGCCCTGTGGTGTGTACAGCAGGCATCAGTGTGTCACTGCTGCTGTTTTGCTTGCCGCTGTACTTGCTGTTTTGTACCATTGCCCTGTGCTTGCCTCGGGGCAGCCCACCCCCATGCCTCCGAATTAAGGTCAGCTTAAATTGTCGGAGAAAAACAGTGCTGAACACGCAAATCTTTCTTTTCCTTGTGAAAGTTTTTTTAATAAATTTCCTTGGTGGCTTCAGTGCTAATGAAACAGGTAGGACACCACGAGCGGTCCTTGTATGCATTGCAGACCACCCCCTTCACATGTATGGTATACGCCGCCCTCTGTTTCTGCCGGCTCTGGTAGGTTTGGCACAAGCCTGTGGATGTGTGCGCTCCTCAAAACTATTGATTTTGACAGACTGACTTGCGTGTCGAGCGTGTGCACTCTCAACACACGAAAACCTGGCTCATGTGACAGGCGTGCACATCAAAAAATGGGTAGGGAAATCATTTCAGGCTGCCTGTCCACAGAGTCACTGCATAGAGCGCTGCCTGCATGCGCACAGGGGCACGCCGCTCTGAGGCCAGGGGGCATCATGCTGTTGCTGAGCCCCTTCAATTGGTCAGAGGAGTACACTGACAAGGCCAACTGGCTGGGTGGCACATACAAGGAGGGGGCCCCTGTCAGGTGCGAAGTGTTCACAGTGTGCCGCAATGCATGTGTGCACCAACACGGATGAGGTTGCATGCGCCCTACAGGTGCCCTGAGGAAGGGGTAGCTCCATGGGCGCGCCTGAATGCACGAGCTTGAGCTGAGTGCAGCTGCAGCTGGGCGCCTTGAATTGTGGTGTATGAGGCCCTGCCCTCGGAGCATGTGTTTGCGTAAGCAGTGGATGCGCCAGGCAAGGACTGGGTGCCTGGTTAGATACGTGCGCACATTTGTGCTTTGGTGCCTGGCAACTAACCGGGCCGCATGGGTTGCCTGTGGTTTGCCCTTGGCCAGCGCCTGACCTCAGTGCATGCGCTACTCCTGGGACGTATGCCCCACTTCTGGCATTGCTGCTGTGCTCTGCACCCCAACTTTTTCTTGACACGTATTGCCTGTGATCATTGAAATCTAATAAAATGAATTAGCAAGTACGCTGGCGGCTCATCCATCTGTCTTTGGGGACCCTGGCTTCTGTGTCTTGCTCTGTGCGCACTCAGGCCTGCTCCTCCCTCTGCTGCTCCGTCTGTTTGCACCCAGGTCTGCTGAGCACCTCACCAACCTCCTGACATCCAGTGGGTTTGAAGTGCTGGCCCAAGACCCTTGCACCCCACTCCTTGTCCCAGACAACTCCCGCAAGTTCCAGCTGCTGCTCTCGCATAAGATGGTGCTCAGGCGCCGCGCATGAGAGCTGGGTGGGCTTCCGGCAGCGCAAATGCTGATGCTGATGACGAAAGGGGGGGCTTCGCACGGTACTGTTATGTGTGGTCAAGGCTTGTGGGCATGTGATGTGCCATAATTCAATCTGATATGCAGATATGATTTTTGTATCCTTCCACTCAGGGCACATGATAAGAACCTGTGTGTGTAAACTTTTCCTCGGACTGTGGTCAGAATGCGCTTAGTGCTTGGCTGCAGGTCATGGGGCCTTTTTCTCCTGCTTCCTTATGCTCCTTTATGCCCACCTCCTTGCCAAGACAATGGAATTCATTCTCTTCTAGGTCTAGTGCTTGCTACAGCTCTTGATACTCCAATAGGTCTGGGGGATTGTGTGACCGGACATGGATTGGCTGAGCGATTGCCCTGTAGGTCTAGACTCGCACACACCCGTGCCTTGCATGCAACCAGCATACAAGACAGGTTGATAGCTGCAGATTATTTTAGATTAGAAATGGTTGGAAAATAATGGTGCTAAGGGTGCTACGGGTGTTTTGGTGTGCTGTGCTGTGCTGTGTTGATGCTTGGAACCTCCTTGAGAAGGGGAGTTACGTACTGGTTGAACACGATAATTCATTTCCCATTGCGCCTGCGATTTGGCTGCTTATGTCCCCAATATTTGCACTCAGATATTTGTGCAAGCTTACAGCAGAGGTGCCAAATGTAAGAAGTCCTTGAAATATTTCAATCTCATTGTTCACATGCCTAGTCGCTGGTGCTTGCAACTTGCCTTTAAAAGGCGCAGGTTCCAGAACACCTTTGAGTGCTCGCAAGCTGTCAAAAACATAAGTTCTTAGCCTCTATTTCATACAAAAAGTGCTTGCCAGCCTCAAACTTGAAGTATTAGAAATGAATTCGCAGATGACCGCGCTAAAACCTCTCAGGCTAAACACCATGATGTATGCCTTAATAATCAGCGGGCACTGGCACAAAGCATTGATTCCTTTACTGCCCCACTTCAAAAGTGCTCACAACAAAAGAATGACAAGGAGGCAATTTGCCCCCAAGAGGAGCTGCTCTGTTCCTCTCTAAGACTGAAGGACAAAACCTGTCCCATCAGATTAGTGCAACGGCAGACTTATGCTGCATTGTGATTAGAAGGATGGTTATTATAAGTGTTGAGCATTATAAGTTTGATGGCTGTGCAAGTAGCTATTTGGTTGCAGTCTCTCTAAAGATAGATTGCGCTGACGTTTCTACCTGGAGGATTTTATAGACATAACCTGTAAGCGGATGCTGGATTGGCTTCAAGTTGGTCGCAAACAAGAAAGAACTTTTTTATTGATTCTGAAATGAAGATGCTGCACCAATAATCAGGTACATACTAATTCCCTCTGGCTCGCTGCACACCCAATAAACAGAGAAGAGTTTATTAAGGAGCGTAGATAGCGTTCGGCGCTTTAGCACCTTGCTCGAGCTCGCTGGGCTCACTTGCCTGTGTAACTTAAGGCGCCTTAGAAAGAACAGAGAAGACAACACACACAGTATGTGTGTACACCAAATTGTTGTTCAGTCAATAGCAGTGATCTGGCATGACAAACACCAGGGAGCCTCTCCCTTTTTTCCTTGTCAACATAACCTTCAAAGATCGCACACAGTTTGGTTAGAGATGTAAAATGCGGCACTTACAAGGAGGATGCACCATGCACGTATTTGAATGTGGGGATGATTTCTGTTTCAGCTCATGGTCATGCCGTTCGTGAAGCTGCTACCAGCCCAAGGTTTAGAGGACGTGCAGAAGCCACGGTCTAATCGTATCTCAAGCAAATTAACACTTGAAGGCAAGAAGGAGCAGTTATGTACACACCGTTTTCGTAGTATAGATGTGCATAAATAATTTAAAAATACAAATGTTACGAGGCCCTTCTTCCTTGAGGCCATTGAGGTCGAAGCATGCTTGTCGACTAGCTCCTCAATCCCGTAGGCTGACCAGGGTGCGTGCAAGGTGAGGCATAATGAGTTGATGTAATTTGCAAGCATGCAATCCAACTTGTCTGGAGCTAGAGATCGCATACTTGTAGTTGTAGAGCTTGCGCATGCATTCTTGAGTGCTTGAGCGTTCATCATGTATAAGTTACATGCAATGTGAGGAAGCATTCGTCCAGCAGGCATGAGCGCAGATTTAAAGGCAGTTGAAGGTAGTGGTGTGTATCCAGTGCAAGCACCACAATGTCTACAGCAGTTGTTATTTGAGCTGGCCACTTGTGTTTATCGATCCCTCACTTCTTGTCCACTGCAGTCCTCTCGAGAACCTCCGGCACATAACAGTAGATGGTCTAGGCTTAGAGCTGCTGCTGCAGCGCGCTGAGGTGAGGACCTTGACAGGGACAACTGCGTTGACCCTGACCACGAAGCAGCAATGGGTGCCTAGTTGAGTCATCATAAAGACCTTGAAGAAGGGCAAACGGCAGATGCAGCTTGATGCTCAAGGCAGCAAGGTGTACGCCTAGCACCCTAAAAAGGATGACTGAGTACCGGGCTTCTGAGCCATCTTACTATGAGGGGGTCCAACCAGGAGCAGGCCACCGGCTTGCTTAGTTTTTTTGTTTATTACCTGACAGGGCACAAAAACAAGCGGTGTGTTTCCTGCATGTGCACCTCTGACAATCACCTACTTGATGAACACTGTCAAAATCTTAAGCTTCATGCCTACATGCTCTTTTGTCTTCGACAAAGCATGCCAAGCCAAAAGGTGCTTCAACTTCTTCAACTGTAAAGCAGAGCGATGCACCTACATCTTACTCTCCTGGCTCTCGCAGGATCAGGGCACTGCGGAGCAGCGACCGCCTCTGCTCTTCGTGCACGGCTCATACCATGGAGCGTGGTGCTGGGCAGAAAAGTTCATGCCATGTAAGTGTGGCTGCAGGCCAGTAAATGAGGTAGGCGTTGGACAGCCCAGAGGGTTCTCTTGGGGTCTTAACCCTTTCACCATCATATGATGTTAAGTCATGTCAAGTCTCTGACACCAGTGCGCAAGCGTGTGTGTGTGTGTGCGCGCGTGCAAGGTGTAGGTTGTGTGTTCTCCCCTCCTGCTTGTTCCCTTTGCTTGTTCCCTCCCCTCCTTCCCCTTCTCTCCCCTGTTTCCCCCCTCGCACCCCCTCCCCTCCCCTCCGCTTCTTGCTCTCTTTGTTCTTCCTCTGCTTCCTTTAACCCGCACATCTGGGGGGCCTGAGGCACTGCCACCATCCATGTTGCTCAGTGTTAGACTGACAGTGCTGAGCTCACAAGGTGGGCCCTCTTGCCAGGCACTGCCACCAGTGTGCGCCAGTGATGGGCCTGCGATGCGCCCCTGTGGAAAGAGGTTTGTGCCACACCCCCTGGGTGATCCTGGTGCCTGCAGACTTCTCTGCCCGGGGCTTCAACACCTACGCAGTGTCCTTGCGCGCTCAGGTGGGTGAACTCCATCATGGCGGGGTGTATGCTGCGTGCATGCCTATCATGCGTTCACACACCGCTTGGACTCCCTGAGGAGGCCTCATGAAAGCATGTGCAGCCCCCCACTCCCATGCTCGCATGCCATCGTCACCCCACAGCAGGCTGTGTGCAGTGATAGCTAGACCTGGTGCCTGTATAGCGCGGTTCCCGACGGAGGGTGAGGCGTGCTGTCCTATGAGATGTCTTATGCACCCATGTCTACACGCACCGCATGCAGGGGAACAGCGACTGCATAAGCGGCGAGAAAGACACGCCCATCATTGTGGCGGGTACCCTCGAATCGCATGCAAAGGACCTGGGTGACTTGATATCAGAATTCCCCAAGGTATGATGTGCACCTTGCCCTGCTAGCAATTCAGAGCGCTGCCAGGTGCTGAGGGTGACGTTGGCTGTGCTCACTGCTGAAACAGAGCCTGGTCTGTTTTCAAAAAATTAGGAGGAAACGGAGGAGGAGACATAGATCATGCTCAAGCTTATGCGCCGCAGGCAACATAAGCCTTCTTTCTCCGCCTTGGACGCAGGCGCCCGTGGTGGTTGGCCACAGTTTTGGGGGCCTGATCCTGCAAAAATACTTAAACCTCATGAAGGGCAAGGAAGAGGAAAGTGATGGGCTCCCACGGCTGGCAGGCACCGGCTTTGTCTGCTGCGTCCCACCCAGGTGAGCCCCCCTCAATGCCGTGCCTCTCCCCCTTCTGCAAGGAGTCCAACCAACCATACAGGGTGTGAGATACACATGCGGGCCATCCAGGAGAAATTAGCTCACCAGGCACATCGTTTATCCAACTTAGCGCCGCTACCTGTGCTGCTAGGGAAGCACACCCTGCTGTTTTCTGCTCATGTTGGATGCAGAGGAGGCCAGCATGACGCTCTCTAAATGCTCAGTGGGGGAAATTTAAGCCCAACTTTCATACTCACGAGCATTGTCAAAGCTGGGCATGGTGCCGTTTGTCTGATCTCAATGCCCTATTGCAAGGCTCACATGGGCCTAGACAAAGCCTGCTGATTCAAGCCAAACTGTGTGGCCTGTCATTGCAATGTAGCAGCATGCGCCAGAGCCTGCACGCATGAAATTCACTGGGCCATTTCACAGAATGTGTGCTCCTACTGACAACCCATGGCGGTCTGTAAAAAAAGCATGGCGGGCTGTTTGTGCCATGCAGTGGCAACAAGGACATGATCTTCCGGTTCATCAAGAAAGACTTGTGGGCGTCCATCAAGATCACATACGGCTTTGTCTTCAAGTCTTTTATGAACAGCCTGGATGCCACGCGGGAGCTCTTCTTCTCAAATGACCTCCCAAAAGAAGAGCTTGAAAGGTGGGCCAGCAAGCAGGCGCAGGAAACATTACGTGCGTGCGCTTGTCAGCCGGGGGCAGGATGACGCCTGCTGCAACCCGGCGCTTAAACTACAGCAATTACGATGATGTCAATCCAGCGCTTGACCTTTTGCTCGTCCAGAGAGTGAGACACCTCAATGCGTCTGCCCTGCAGGTATCAAAAGCAGCTAGCCAACTGCTCCCCAGTCCGCCTCATTGACTTGTCAGACGTCAACAAACAGGTGAGCGTGCACAGACACTTGTAGGACTTGCCTGCTGCAGTAAGTTTAGAGCTTTTATTTCGCTGTCACACGTTGCTCCGCTTCACACTTCTGGGTCTAGGTCAGCGTTGTGTCCTTTACAAGTAAGGCAGCTGCTGGGGTTGCCAAAAGCAAGCTGCAGTGCTTGGTGCCAGGAACAATTTGCTCCTTTCCCCTACATCTTTCCAGCATCTAGCAAGGGCAATGTCGGCGGTCCAAAGCAGGGTGGCAGAGTCCAAAGCAGGGCAGCAACATCTGCAATCCAAAGCAGGGTGCCTCCACCAGTGCCCCTGATGCGCTGTGGCCGTGGCCCCCCTCAAGAGTCCACAGCCCAAACTCATTTGCTGCTCCTCTGATTGAGACCGTAGCAGCCCTGCCCTTGCTACATGTGAAGGTGCCTCTGCCATCGCCACCAGCCCACGCCCCTCCAGCCTTTGTCCTTGGTGGCGAGGATGATAAGGTACGTGTGTGGTGTGGGCGCACTACCAGCCAGCAATGTGTGCGCCGTACCTTTTTAGCCTACCAAAACCTGAAGGCTGAGAAATGCTTGCACACGTACTGACTAGCCTCCATGCTTCACCAGAAACAGGTCTGCCAGTTACTTAGGCTGCAGGATGCTTGGTGACCTTGTAACCCTAAAAAGCATAATATCGGATGTAATGGCGCTCAGCAAGTGGCGTAACATGCAGCAGAGGGGCTGCCACTGAGAGGCTGTGCCTGAAAAGGCTACACGTGGGGGCTGCAGGCGTTGTGGCACACCCATAATGTTGATGCTGCATGATAAAAAGCGCCCCCCTTTGAGCTGGCGTACAGGCGCAGTGGGATGCTGGGTTACCAAAAGCCCACCTTTTCACACACCAGTCAAACCTTGCAGCAGGTGACAGGCTGCAGGCTGAGCCACGCGAGTGCCTGAAACGTGCCCCTATGCACGCTGGCTGCTGCACACGCATCGTGCAGGTTGTGGATGTGGAGGCTATCCATGAGCTGGCAGCGGCGTACAAGGTCAAGCCCATCATCTTGTCCGACATGGCACACGACTGCATGCTGGACACACGATGGGTGCAGGCGGCGTCTGCACTTGAGAGGTGGCTGTTTGACACGGTGGTCCCCGCCAGTAGCAAGTGAGAGAGAAGGGAGGAAAAGCTGGCGCGGTTGGCACGTGGTGGTGACCTGTGCAGGACGGATCCCGTTGTCAGTGTGGAGCCTTGCTGGTTATGAACCAACGATGTGAATTGGTCATGTTGTGGGTTGCTGGAGAGGCGTGACTGGCACGATGTGAATTGGTCATGTTGTGGGTTGGTGGAGAGACGTGACTGGCACGATGTGCGTTGGTCATGTTGTGGGTTGGTGGAGAGACGTGACTGGCACGATGTGCGTTGGTCATGTTGTGGGTTGGTGAAGAGACGTGACTGGCACGATGTGCGTTGGTCATGTTGTGGGTTGGTGAAAAGACATGACTGGCACGATGTGCGCTGTGTGGGCCAGGGACGGCCGGTGCAAGAACCGCTTGTCTTATGGTTCTGACAGACAATTTTGACGTAATCCGCTGTTGGTAAGTCTTTGGCTGCAACCCTACTGAAATTTTGCAGAAGGATGTAAAAAAGCAAGAGCTAATGGTAAGTGAGGTGCAGCAGTCCTCTTTTAGTGCCTTACCGCAAAAAAAGTCCCTGTGCTCCATCACAGGTCAGGAAGTTTACATGTTACGTTTAACCACAGCCAAGACACCAATTGGTGGCCTCTAACAAACAACGTGAAATTCTCTGCAAGCGCTTCAAGGCCAAAAAAGGCATCCTTCACAGTGTGAAGTTCACACCATCCTTCTTAGTGTGATGAGAGGTTATATCTATACCTTATGTTAAATAGCTCGGCCTTGATGCACAAAGAACTCATAGAACTTTGCTGGTGGAGGGGTCGCACTATGACATAGGTAAGGTAAGGTTTCAAGGCTGTATCCGCCGAACTATGACATAGTATATGGTACCTCGGTCCTGGGTGCCAGTTAGTGACCGTCAGGTGACCCCTTTTCAAAAATTGAAGTAGGGAATGTTTTCACTGCTTATGTAGTTTTTCCTTTTTCAGCTGCTCTCGAATTTCATGCTCACTCTGTGCATCATGTGCACAAACTGACAACAACAGACACGCTCTTAAGACAAGTTGCCCTCAGGGTTTTGGTCTGGAGCAGGGGGCTGCTTGTCACCCTTCAGATCCTCACTGCTAGTTCTTCTTTTTCCCCTGGTGGTTTCCCCAAGTTGAAAAAAGTTTGGTCTCGTTCTCAGTCTTGAAGACTCATCATCAAGCTGATGACCGTCATCAGCGTGAGTGACTCACTTGTGGCTTGTTCTTAGTTTTGATCAGTTCAGTTAGAGCCTGGGCTCCATGAAATCCTTTTACCTGCCCAGGCTAGACTTTTGCTCACAAAAATGCTTTGCAGCCTCTACGCACAGTGTATATAATATGGGGTACTGGCTGCCAGTGGCTCTATTGTGAACCCCACATCACTGGCTCAGACTCTTGGCACCGACAAAGCCCATCTCTCCACACCCCACTACTCCCAATGCTTTCCGAGTGACAGTTGGCAACAAAGGACGTGATGGTGTGATGGCTGTGACCTCCTTCCTGAACAGCGTCAAGAGCAGGGTGCCACGAAACA
>LFIK01001286.1_pt1 | contig 19789 bp, 19 predicted proteins | sample 643401 | NCBI WGS metagenome assembly LFIK01 (sample SAMN03777447, study PRJNA286221) | soda lake metagenome | biome: soda lake; feature: Kulunda steppe; material: water; isolation source: sample T5-Br brine of Lake Tanatar-5 | place: Russia: Kulunda steppe | collected 2010-07
ATGGGCGGCGAGGCGGCGCATGGCGTGCTGATCCTGTCGCCCCGCGCCGTCGCGCGGCTGGAGAATTACACGCCCCCCTGGCCGCTGCCCAAGATCTTCCGCATGACCAAGGGCGGCAAGCTCAACGAGGGCATCTTCGAGGGCGCCACGATCAACACCCCTTCGATGCTGGCCGTGGAAGACTATCTGCTCGCGCTCGACTGGGCGCGCAGTATCGGCGGGCGCCGGGCGCTGATCGAACGCGCCGAGGCCAATGCCGGTACGGTGGCGGAATTCGTCGCGAAACGCGACTGGATCGCCCATCTCGCCGCCGATCCGGCCACCCGCTCGACCACCTCGGTGTGCCTGAAATTCACCGATCCCGGTATCAGGGATGCGGCAGGTTTCGCCAAGGCCGTCGTGAAGCGGCTCGAGGCGGAAGGGGTGGCCTTCGATATCGACGCCTATCGCGATGCGCCGCCCGGGTTGCGTATCTGGTGCGGCTCGACCGTGGAGCGCGCCGATGTCGAGGCGCTGATGCCCTGGATCGAATGGGCCTATCACGCCGAAATCGCCGCGCAATCGCAGACGGCCTGAGCGCGCCCCTGACCGAAATCCGTTCTAGCAACAACGATACGGCCCGCACGACCTCGCGAAGCGGGGGGTGCGGTGCCGGCATGAGGGAAACTACATCATGGCACCCAAGGTTCTCGTATCCGACAAGCTTTCCGAAACCGCCGTCCAGATATTCCGCGATCGCGGCATCGATGTGACCTTCGACCCGTCCATCGGCAAGGACAAGGACAGGCTGCTTGAGGTGATCGGCGACTATGACGGTCTGGCGATCCGCTCGGCGACGAAGGTATCGGAGAAGGTCCTCGCGGCCGCCCCCCGGCTGAAAGTCATCGGCCGTGCCGGTATCGGCGTGGACAATGTCGAGATCCCGGCCGCCTCCAAGCGCGGCGTCATCGTGATGAACACGCCGTTCGGCAACTCCATAACGACCGCCGAGCACGCCATCTCCCTGATGATGGCGCTGGCGCGGCAGATCCCCGAGGCCAACGCCTCCACACAGGCCGGCAAGTGGGAGAAATCGCGTTTCATGGGCGTCGAACTGACGGGCAAGACGCTGGGCCTGATCGGGGCGGGCAATATCGGCTCCATCGTCGCGGACCGTGCGCGCGGACTGCGCATGAAGGTCATCGCCTATGACCCCTTCCTGTCCGATGAGCGCGCGACCAAACTCGGTGTCACGAAGGTCGAGCTCGACGAGCTTCTGGCCCGCGCCGATTTCGTCACGCTTCATGTTCCGCTGACCGACAAGACCCGCAACATCCTCTCGCGCGAGAATATTGTCAGGATGAAGCCGGGATCGCGCATCATCAACTGCGCGCGCGGCGGGCTTGTCGACGAGGCGGCCGCGGCCGACGCGATCAGGTCGGGGCATCTGGGCGGGGCGGCCTTCGATGTCTTTGTCGAGGAGCCGGCGACCGAGAACCCGCTCTTCGGGCTGCCCAACGTGGTCTGCACGCCGCATCTTGGTGCCGCCACGACCGAGGCGCAGGAGAACGTGGCGTTGCAGGTGGCCGAGCAGATGTCGGATTACCTGCTGACCGGGGCGGTGCAGAACGCGCTCAACATGCCGTCGGTCACCGCCGAGGAGGCGGCGGTCATGGGGCCGTGGCTCAAGCTGGCCGAGCATCTGGGCGCCTTCGCCGGGCAGATGACGGATGAGCCGATCAAGGCGATCAACATCCTCTATGACGGCAGTGTCACGGCGATGAACCTCGACGCCTTGAACTGCGGCGTGATCGCCGGGGTGATGAAGGCCGCGAACCCGGATGTGAACATGGTCTCGGCGCCCGTCGTCGCGCGCGAGCGCGGCATAAACGTCTCGACGACCCGCCAGGAGAAGTCGGGCGTGTTCGACGGCTATATCAAGGTGACAGTCGTCACCGACAAGCGTGACCGGTCCGTCGCCGGCACGGTGTTTTCCGACGGCAAGCCGCGTTTCATCCAGATCAAGGGCATCAACATCGATGCCGAGGTCGGGGCCAACATGCTCTACACCACGCATGACGATGTCCCCGGGGTCATCGGTACGCTGGGTCAGACGCTGGGCGAGAGCGAGGCGAATATCGGCAACTTTGCCCTTGGCCGCTCGGCCGCAGGCAGTGACGCGATCGCGCTCTTGTATCTCGACGCGCCGATCGCGGAATCGGCGCTGACCAAGCTGCGCGGAACCGGACTCTTCCGGCAGGTTCGCGCGGTGTCCTTCGACGTGGGCTGAATGCGGCGCCCGATTCGGGTGCGTGCTGAAAAGCAAGGCGCCCCCGCCTCGGCGGGGGCGCCAGCATGACCGGGGCTCAACCGGGGCTCAGCGCGGTTCGAACTTGCCCATCGGGATCTTCAGATAGGAATGGCCATCTTCCTCCGGCGCGGGGAGCCGGCCGCCGCGGATGTTGACCTGAAGCGCGTGCAGCATCCGCGCGGGCAGCTTGAGCGTGGCATCGCGCGCGTCGCGGATGCGGATGAACTCCTCCTTGGAGATGCCGTCACGCACGTGCTTGTTGCGCTCGCGGTGCTCGGCCACGGTGGCGGCCGGGGCCGGCTCGGCGTCCTCGTCGGGGTAGTCATGCCCCACAAAGAGACGCGTCTCGCCGGGCAGATCAAGGATTTCGCGGATCGAGTTCCAGAGCATCTCGGATGAACCGCCGGGAAAGTCGGCGCGGCTGGTGCCCGATTCGGGACTCATGAAGGTATCGTGCACGAAGGCCGCGTCGCCGGCGACATAGGTGATGGAGCCAAGCGTGTGCCCGGGCGAGAACAGCACCTTCACGCGGATATTGCCGACGTCGAATTCGTCGCCTTCGTGAAACAGCCGGTCCCACTGGCTGCCGTCGGTGGGGAAGTCGGCGGGCAGGTTGTAGATACCCTGCCAGAGTTTCTGGATGTCGCGCACCTTCTCGCCGATGGCGCGGGGCACACCGCCAAGCTTTTCGGCAAGGTAGGGCGCGGCCGAGAAGTGATCGGCATGCGGGTGGGTATCCAGCACCCATTCCACATCGATGCCCTGCTTGCGGATATAGGCGAGGATCTCGTCCGCGCTCTCGGTGGTGACGGCGCCGGCTTCGGGATAGAAGTTCCAGACCGGGTCGACGATGGCGCCCTTCATCGTCTCGGGGTCGTGAAACACATATTGCAGGCTGCCGGTCGGGCGGTCGAAGAAGGTTTCGACGATGGGTGCAGCTGTCATGGTGGATCCTCGTCATGTCGGGTTCAATGTTACCCGCTACATATTCACTTTCGAATATGTGTCAAGGATCGTATTCCTCATGCGCGGCGCTGTTGGGATGTCGGTGTCGGAATCTCGGCTGCGGACGAACACACGGTCTCATGGCCGCGGTCATCCACTCCTGCGCGTGTCAGACGCGCCTGCATTGCGCGCCGCGCTCAGCGCGGCGCGAAGCACATCGCGGTCCGCGACATGGTTGGCCAGCAGCAGTATCAACCGCGCATTGAGCGCATCGCTCTGCGCCTTGGTCAACCCCTCATGCGCGGCCAGAAGCTCGGCGTAGAAATCATCCGGCCCGGTGATGTTGGGGGCGGTCTCGAGATGGCTCATGCGCTCCTCCGTCATTTGCCGAGCGCGCGCTCGATCGCGGCGGCCACGCCCTGCGGTTCATGCGTCACCCAGCGCGCGGCGATGTGCTGATCCGGGCGCATCAGATAGACCGCCGCTGGCGCGTCGCCAAGATATCGCGCCCGAAGGGCCGGGTTGTCCGCAGCGCTGAGCGTGAGTGTCGGGACGCTCATCCCATCATGGATGACGGTTTCGGGAAGATCGATATCGATCCCGATCAGATGAAACCGGCCCTTGAGCGCATCCAGCAGCCAACTGTTACCCAGCGGCGCGTCCGCGGCAGGGGCGCCGGGCCGCGTGCGCTCGGGCAGCTCGGGCGCGTCGGGGCCGTTGAGCGGGCCGCCGTCATAGGCGCAAGGCACCGAAAGCCGCCCCGAATTGACCAGCGGGCGGGCAAAGGGATACGCCTCCGCCAGGTCCAGCACCGCGTCGCGGAAGATACGGCTGATCTCGGATTTCGGGGTGATGAACTCCGTCGAGCGTGTTGAGTTGAGGATGTTCTCGTCGGCGCCGTGTATGCGCTCGGTGTCGTAGCTGTCGATCAGACTCTCCGGTGCCGTGCCGTCGATCACGGCGGCGAGCTTCCAGCACAGATTGTCGGTATCCTGCAGCCCGCTATTGGCGCCGCGTGCGCCGAAGGGCGAAACCTGATGCGCCGCGTCGCCGGCAAAGATCACGCGGCCGTGACGGAACTTCTCCATGCGCCGGCACTGGAAGGTGTAGATGGACACCCAGTCGAGCTCGAATTCGACATCCGCGCCCAGCATCTCGCGGATGCGCGGGATCACGCGTTCGGGCTGTTTCTCGCGCTCGCGGTCGATGTCCCAGCCCAGCTGTAGATCAATGCGCCAGATGTTGTCGGGCTGCTTATGCAGCAGCGCCGACTGGCCGCGATTGAAGGGCGGATCGAACCAGAACCAGCGCTCGGTCGGGAAATCGGCCTGCATCTTCACGTCGGCGATAAGGAAGTTGTCCTCGAATACCCGGCCGATGAAGTCGAGGCCCATCATCCGGCGCGTGGGCGATGTCGCCCCGTCGCAGGCGATCAGCCAGTCGGCGTGCAGTTCGTAGGGCCCTTCCGGGGTCTCGATCTCCAGCCGCACATGGTCGGGGTGCGCGCCTACGGCCTCGACGCGGTTGCGCCCGCGCAGCTCCAGCGGCTTGCCGGCCGCCGCGAGTTCCTCTGCGCGCTCGACCATGAACTGTTCGAGGTAGTATTGCTGCAGGTTGATGAAGGCGGGGCGCTTGTGCCCGTCCTCGGGCAGCAGGTTGAACTCGAAGACCTGGCGCTCGTCGAAGAACACCTTGCCGAGATTCCAGGTCACGCCGGTCTCGACGGCGACGTCGCCGCAGCCGAGCCGGTCGAGGATCTCGAGCGTGCGCTTGGCGAAACAGATGGCGCGCGAGCCGAAGCTGACCTTGTCGTTGTCGTCGAGCACCACGACAGGCACGTCGCGCTGGGCAAGGTCGATCGCGGCGGCAAGGCCCACGGGCCCCGCCCCGACCACGATCACCGGATGACGGGCCGGAGTGACGGCGTCCTGATCCGCGCTGCGCCGATATGGATACAGCGCGCGCTCGAAGATCTTGTCCATCGCCACCTCCCGTCTTCGGTTCAGCCCTGCAGGGCCTTCCATAGCTCCATGTCACGCTCGGCCGTCCAGATGCGCGGGGTGTCGATGCCCTGCGCTTCATCAAAGGCGCGCGCGACATTGAAGGGAAGGCAGTGTTCGTAGATCGCGTAGTCCTTGAACTTGGGATCACATTCCGCGCGCACGGCATCCCAGGCCTCGCGCAGCGTACCGCCGCGTGCGGCGACCCTGGCGGCCGGGCGATACGTGCTGTCGACGAAATCGCGGGTGCTTTCGATGGCGGCATGGACCATCTCGTCGCCGACCAGCGCATCGCCGCGCCCCGGCGCGATGGCGGCGGGCTCGAAGCCCGCGATGGCGTCGAGCGTGTCGCCCCAGTCGCCGAAATGCCCGTCGCCGCAATAGCAGGCCGAGTGATACTCGACGATGTCGCCGGTGAACATCACCTCCGAATCCGGCACCCAGACCACGGCATCGCCCGCCGTGTGCGCCCGGCCCAGATGCATCAGGTCCACCCTGCGCTTGCCCAGATAGACGGTCATGCGTTCAGAGAAGGTCGTCGTGGGCCAGGTCAGGCCGGGGATCGATTCGTGGCCCTGAAACAGCCGCGGAAAGCGCTGGAACTCGCTGTCCCAGTCCTCCTGCCCGCGCTCGGCGACCATCGCGCGCGCGCCGTCCGACATGATGATCTGCCCCGCGCCATAGGCCGAGGCGCCGAGCACCCGCACCGCATGGTAGTGCGACATGAACAGATGGCTGATCGGCTTGTCGGTGACCTTGCGGATCTCCTCGATGACCTTGTTGGCCAGCCGCGGCGTGGCCTGCGCTTCCACGACCATGACGCTTTCGTCACCGATGATGACGCCCGAATTCGGATCGCCCTCGGCGGTGAAGGCCCACAGCCCGTCGCCGATTTCGGTGAAGCTGGTCTTCTTCTCGGCGGTGTCGCCCTGCGACGCGAATGCCTTGCTCATCTGTTTCTCCTCATTTCGTCCAGTCGGGCTGCGGTATAGCGGGCAGAAGCTTGCCCCGGCACGCGCCGAAGCCGATGCGGTAGCCGTCGCCCTGCGCATGGCCGCGCAGCGTCACGGTGTCGCCATCCTCTAGGAAGCTGCGCTCCTCGCCGCTGTCGAGGGTGAGCGGCTCCTTCCCGCCCCAGCTGATCTCCAACATCGAGCCGCGGTTGCCGCGCTCGGGTCCCGAGATCGTGCCGGAGCCCAGGAGGTCGCCGACATTCATTGGTGCGCCCGCCACGGCGTGATGCGCGAGCTGCTGCGCCGAGGAATAGTACATCTCGCGGTAATTGGTGCGCGCGATGATCGTCTCGGGCTTGCCCTGCGGCGCCAGGCCGACCTCGAGCGCGATGTCGTAGAGCATCGGCCCCGGTTCCTTCAGATAGGGCAGCAGTTCGACCTCGCGTTCGGGAGTATCCACACGGAAGGGCTCAAGCGCGTCGCGCATCACGATCCAGGGCGAGATGCTGGTGGCCGTCGCCTTGGCCTGGAAGGGGCCGAGCGGCTGATACTCCCAAGCCTGCATGTCGCGCGCGGACCAGTCATTGACCAGCACATAGCCGAAGATCATCTCGTCGGCCTGCGCCACGGAGATCATGCCGTCGGAGGGCTGGCCGACAACGGCGCCCATCTCCAGCTCCAGATCGAACCGCTTCGAGGTACCGAAATGCGGCGCCTCGGCCTGCGGCGGCTTGAGTTGGCCCCAGGGGCGATGGATGTCGGTGCCGGACACATAGACCGAGGAGGCGCGCCCGTTATACCCGATGGGGATGTGCAGCCAGTTCGGCGGCAGCGCGTTCTCGGCCCCCCGGAACATGGTGCCGACATTCGTCGCATGGTTGCGCCCGGCATAGAAATCGGTGAACTCCGACACCGCGAAGGGCAGATGCATCTGTGCGGCATCCTGCGCGACCAAGGCGCGGCTGCGCAAACCTGCGTCATCGCGCAGCGCCGGATTCCCGTCGGGTGCCAGAAGCTGCGTCAGGCGCTGGCGCAATCCGGACCACGCTGTCGGGCCGAGTTCCATGAAATCGTTCCAATACGGCACATCGAGCACGGGATCCTGCGCCGGCGCGATCAGGCCCTCTTCCTCCAGCAGCGTCACATCCAGGATCTGATCACCGATCGCCACACCGCAGCGCGGTTCCTCATCACCTGTCGAGAATACCCCGCAGGGCAGATTGTTGAGCGGAAAATCGGTGTCGGCGGAATTGGCGCTTTCCACCCAGCTTTGCATCAGTGGCATGTCGGTTCCCGTTTCCAGAAAGGCACGTCACCCGCCCTGCAATCGCTTTGCAGGGCGGGTGTCAAGCGATGGCGGGCGGTTACTTGCGCCCGGGCGTTCCGTCGAACTTCTTTTCGATCGAGTCCCAGCAGTCGATGTAGTTGTCCTGCAGCGGCGCCTCGTTTGCGGCGAAGGGCGTCAGGTGCTGGGGAAAGCGGGTCTCGAACATGAACTGCATCGTGTTGTCGAGCTTCTCGGGCTTGAGGTCGCTATTTGAGGCGCCCTCGAAAGCGTCGCGGTCGGGCCCGTGCGGCAGCATCATGTTGTGCAGGCTCATGCCGCCGGGCACGAACCCCTCGGGCTTGGCGTCGTAGATGCCGTAGATATTGCCCATGAGCTCGGACATGATGTTCTTGTGATACCAGGGCGGGCGGAACGTGTCCTCGGCGACCATCCAGCGCTCGCGAAAGAGCACGAAGTCGATATTGGCCGTGCCCTCGACGCCGGAGGGTGCGGTGAGCACGGTGAAGATCGACGGGTCCGGGTGATCGAACAGGATCGCGCCGACCGGCGAGAAGGTCGCGAGGTCATACTTGTAGGCGGCGTAGTTGCCGTGCCAGGCGACCACGTCGAGCGGGCTGTGCGGGATCTCGGTCTCGTGGAACTGCCCGCACCACTTGATGACCAGTTTCGAAGGCGTCTCGCGGTCCTCGAAGGCGGCGACGGGGGACTTGAAGTCGCGCGGGTTGGCGAGGCAGTTGGCCCCGATCGGGCCGCGGCCCGGCAGGTCGAATTTCTGGCCGTAATTCTCGCACACGAAGCCGCGCGCCGGCCCCTCCAGAAGCTCGACCCGGAATACCAGCCCGCGCGGAATGAGCGCGATCTCGCGCGGCTCGAGATCGATGATGCCGAGCTCGGTGTAGAACCGCAGCCGCCCCGATTGCGGCACCACGAGAAACTCGCTGTCGGCGGAGTAGAAATACTCGTCCACCATCGATTCGGTGACGAGATAGACATGGCTGGCCATGCCGACCTGGGTGTTGACGTCGCCCGCCGTGGTCATGGTGCGCATGCCGGTCAGGAAGTTGGTCGGGTTGTCCCCCACCGGCACCGGATCCCAACGATACTGGCCGAGGCTGATCACATCTGGGTCCACGTCCGGGGCCGATCGGAAATAGGGCAGATCGATCTTCGTAAAGCGCCCCGTGTGCTTGACCGAGGGGCGGATGCGGTAGCACCAGGTGCGCTCGTTCTGGCCGCGCGGGGCGGTGAAGGGCGTGCCCGAAAGCTGCTCGGCATAGAGCCCGTATTCGCATTTCTGCGGCGAGTTCATTCCCTGCGGCAGCGCGCCGGGCAGCGCCTCGGTCTCGAAGTCGTTGCCGAAGCCGGGCATGTAGCCTTCATGCGTGCCCTGGGTGCGGCTGTCCTGAACCATTTCGCGGGCGGTGTGCTGGGTGTTCATGGCGTCCTCCTTCGCACGCAACGGGCTGCGTTGTCGCGCGCACGATATCGTTGCAGATGCAACGATGTCAAGCCGCAGCGATCCCGCGATGTCCCGGTGCCCCCTCTTGACGCGGTTGTGGCACCTGCAATGATTGCGCCATGAACCGATGCGACACCGAATTCGATCTTGCGGAGTTCCTGCCCTACCAGCTCGCCGTGGCCGCCGCGCGCGTCAGCCGGGATTTCGCCGAGTATTACCGCGCGGAGTTCGACCTCTCGATACCCGAATGGCGCGTCCTGGCCCATCTGTCGCAGGCTGGAACCGTCAGCGTGCGCGAGATCCACGCGCGGGTCGACATGGACAAGTCCAAGGTCAGTCGAGCCGCCGCGCGGCTGGAGGCCGCCGGTCATATCAGCAAGCGCGGCCACGCCACGGACGGCCGTCTGGTGGAGCTTACCCTGACCGAACAGGGGCATGATGTGGTGGCACGCATCCTGCCCCTGGCGCTGCGCTATCAGGCCCGCCTCGAGGAACATCTGGGCGCGCAGGACGCGGCGGCGCTGCGCCGGGCGCTGCGCAAGATCGTGGAGGATGCATGACGACGATCCTGTATGATTACTGGCGCTCCTCGGCGGCGTATCGCCTGCGCATCGCGCTCGGGCTGCTCGATCTGCCCTTCGACTCCGAGACCGTGAATCTGCTGCAGGGAGCGCATCGCGCGCCCGAGAACCTGGCGCGCAATCCGCAGGGGCTGGTTCCCACGCTGGAGATCGACGGGCACACCCTGACGCAATCGCTGGCCATTCTCGAGTATCTCGACGAAACCCGCGGCGCTGGTTTCCTGCCGGCCGAGGCGGCAGAGCGTGCGCGCGTGCGCGCTATCGCCTACGCCATCGCGATGGAGATCCACCCGGTCTGCAACCTGTCGGTGGCACGCCACGCAGTCGCGCAGTCGGGTGGCGGGCTGACGATGCAGGGCTGGATGCAGCATTTCATCGGACCCGGCCTCGCCGCGGTGGAGCGGATGCTGGAGGACTCGCAGACCGGCACCTATTGTCACCGCGATACCATCACGATGGCCGATATCTGCCTTGTGCCGCAGATCTACAACGCGCATCGCTGGGAGGTGGATGTCACGTCGTTCCCGCGGCTGATGGCGATTCATGACCGGCTGGCCGCGCTTCCGGCCGTTGCGGCCGCCCATCCCGACAACTTCAAACCCGAGGATACCCAATGAACGACATCGTCATCCTGGCGGGCACGCGCACCGCCATCGGCACCTTCGGCGGCAGCCTCGCGGCGGTCGCTCCGATCGATCTGGGGGCCACGGTCACGGCTGCGGCCCTGCAGCGCGCGGGGATCGAGGGCGACCGGATCGGGCATGTCGTCTTCGGGCATGTCATCAACACCGAGCCGCGCGACATGTATCTGAGCCGTGTCGCGGCGATGCAGGCCGGCATTCCCGAGACCACCCCGGCAATGAACGTGAACCGGCTCTGCGGGTCCGGGGCGCAGGCCGTGGTGTCGGCAATGCAGGCGCTGGCACTGAAGGATGCCGATTTCGCGATCGCGGGCGGTGCCGAAAGCATGAGCCGGTCACCCTATGTGCTGCCGCAGGCCCGCTGGGGCCAGAAGATGGGCGATGTCGGGGTGCAGGACATGATGCTGGGGGCGCTCAACTGCCCGTTCGGCACCGGCCATATGGGCGTGACCGCTGAAAACGTGGCCGCAGCGCATGGCATCAGCCGCGCCGATCAGGATGCCTTCGCCCTGCAAAGCCAGACCCGCGCCGCCGCCGCCATCGCGCAGGGCCATTTCGCCGGGCAGATTACCCCCGTTGAGGTGAAGACCCGCAAGGGCGTGCAGGTCTTCGACACCGACGAGCATCCGAAGACCACCACGGCGGAAGGGCTGGCCGGGCTGCGCCCCGCCTTTCAGAAGGACGGCACGGTGACGGCCGGCAATGCCAGCGGTATCAATGACGGGGCCGCGGCGCTGGTCCTGGCGCGGGCCGAGGCGGCGCAGTTCGCGGGTCTGACCCCGCGCGCGCGGATCATGGGCTATGCGCATGCCGGGGTGGACCCCAAGGTGATGGGCATCGGCCCGGTGCCCGCGGTGAAGGCGCTGTGCGAACGTACCGGGATGACGCCGCAATCCTTCGACATCGTCGAATCGAACGAGGCCTTCGCGGCGCAGGCGCTGGCGGTCAACAAGGCGCTGGATCTCGATCCGGAGCGCGTGAACCCCAATGGCGGCGCGGTCGCGCTGGGCCATCCGGTGGGTGCGACCGGCACAATCCTGACCGTAAAGGCGCTGCATGAGCTGGAGCGCAACGGCGGGCGCACGGCGCTGGTCACCATGTGCATCGGCGGCGGGCAGGGTATCGCGCTGGCGCTGGAACGGATCTAGACTGCGTTTCGTTCAACCGGTTTCGTCAAGCGACACGGACGGGCCTGCGCCCGCCATTCGCCGCTTCAGCGCAGCAACCGCAGCAGCAGCGACAGCACCACGCTGACCAACAGCGCGGTGCCGAGCGGCAGATACAGCGTGCCGTTGCCGATGGGGATGGTGATGTCGCCGGGCAGCCGGCCGATGGGCAGACGCTTCAGCCACGGCCAGCCCAGCCCGGCGAGCAGCAGGATCACGCCCAGAATGATCAGCAGTTTCTGCATGTCATTGTCCCGGTGGTCCTTGCGTCCTGCGCCGCCGCCCGCCCGGCGGGGTGGCGGGCGCTCAGGCGGCGGCGGCCTGCGCGCGCAGGAAGGCGCAGCGCTCATCGGTCGACATCTCGGGCGCATGGCGATATCCGCCCGCGTCGAAGGCGCGGATGTCGCCGGGGTCTGTCAGCCGGTTCTCGCAGACAAACCTTGCCATCGCGCCACGCGCCTGTTTGGCGTAGAAGCTGACGACGCGCGGCGCGCAGTCACGTTCTTCCATGAAGACGGGGGTGACGACGCGCGGCTTCAGAGCCGCCCGGTCCACCGCGCCGAAGTATTCCTGCGATGCGCAGTTGAGCACCGTATCGCTGCCGTTCTCGGCCGCCGTTTCGTTGAGCGCCCGCGCCAGCCTGTCGCCCCACCAGGCATAGAGGTCGCGCCCGCGCGGATTCGCAAGGCGCGATCCCATTTCGAGGCGGTAGGGCTGAATCCCGTCGAACGGTCGCAGGATCCCGTAAAGCCCCGACAGGATGCGCAGATGCTCCTGTGCCCAGCGCCGCGCATCGTCGTCGAGGGACTGCGCATCGAGGCCGGTATAGGTGTCCCCTGCAAAGGCCAGCGCCACCGGGCGCAACGCCTCGGGCTGTGGCGCCTCCTCGAAGGTGGCGAAGCGTTCGGCATTCAGGCGTGCCAGCTTCTGGCTGATGCCCATGAGCCTTTGCAGCCCCTCAGGGTCCAGCTCGCGCGCCAGCGCGGCCAGGCTGGCGGCATCCTCCCGAAAGGCCGGATCGGTCAGCGTCACGCCGGGCCGGTCGCGCCAATCAAGCTTCTTTGCCGGGGAAAGAACGACAAGCATTCGCGCCTCCATGTCTGCCGTGGGCAAACTAGCCGATACACCTGCACTGTCCAGAACCCGGTTGCCTCGGCCCGTCGGCCAAAGTACCAAAGGCGCGCAACCGCGGAGGCAACAGGGGCCGGGCGATGACATCCATCCTGCAGATCGTTCTGCTGATCCTTGACGTGATATGGTTTCTGATCATCGCGCATGTGATCCTCAGCTGGCTGATCAATTTTCAGGTGCTCAATCTGCGCCAGCCCATCGTCGCCAATATCTGGGATGGTCTGAACCGCCTGCTCGAACCCGCCTACAGCCGGATCCGGCGATTCATGCCCGACCTTGGCGGTATCGACCTTACGCCGCTGGTTGCGCTGGTGGGGATCTACGCGCTGCGCATCGTGATCATCAACAACGCCCATATGCTGATGTGACGACGCCGCCGGACACATCCGACGTTGCCGCCCCGATGACGCGGGCCGAGGCCCTGCTCGGTCCGGTCTTCGGGTTTTCCGGCTTCCGGCCGGGCCAGCGCGAGATCGTGGAGGCCGTGCTGCTGGGGCGCGACGTTCTCGCCATAATGCCGACGGGCGGCGGCAAGTCGCTGTGCTATCAGTTGCCGGCGCTGTGTCGCAGCGGGCTTACCCTGGTGGTGTCGCCGCTGATCGCGCTGATGCGCGATCAGGTGCGTGCGCTGCGCGAGGCCGGGGTCTGTGCGGGCGCGTTGCATTCGGGCAATACCGACGAGGAAACCGAGCAGGTTCACGCGGCCATCGATGCCGGCGAGTTGCGGCTGCTCTACATGGCGCCCGAAAGGTTGGCGGCCAGCGGAACGCTGGCATTGCTGCGCCGCGCCGAGTGCCGCCTGATCGCCGTGGACGAGGCGCATTGCGTCAGCCAGTGGGGCCATGATTTCCGTCCCGACTATCTGCGCATCGGTGCGCTGCGGCGGCGGCTGGGCGTGCCGCTGGCGGCGTTCACGGCCACCGCCGACGCCGAAACCCGTGACGAGATTCGCGCCCGCTTGTTCGAGGACGCCGCCCCCGAAACCTTCCTGCGCGGCTTCGACCGGCCCAATATCCGCCTCGCCTTTCGCGCCAAGGACCGGCCGCGCAGACAGGTGATCGACTTTGCCGACGGGCATCGCGGACAACCGGGCATCGTCTACTGCGCCACCCGCGCACGGACCGAGACGCTGGCCGAGGCGCTGACCGAGGCCGGGCACGCCGCGCGCGCTTATCACGGCGGCATGGAAAGCTGGGAACGCCGCAAGGTCGAGGAGATGTTTCAGCGCGACGACAGCCTGATCGTGGTCGCCACCATCGCTTTCGGAATGGGGGTCGACAAACCCGATATCCGATGGGTCCTGCATGCCGATCTGCCCAAATCCATCGAGGGGTATTATCAGGAGATCGGGCGGGCGGGTCGCGATGGGGTTGCGGCCGACACGCTCACGCTGTTCGGGCCCGATGACATCCGCCTGCGTCGCGCCCAGATCGACGAAAGCCCCGCCCCGCAGGAGCGTCGGCAGGCCGATCATGCGCGGCTCAATGCGCTGCTGGGGCTGGCCGAGGCGCCGGGCTGCCGCCGGCAGGTGCTGCTCGGCTATTTCGGGGAAACTGCCGAGCCCTGCGGCAACTGCGACACCTGTTCGGTGCCTGCGCGGCTGTTCAACGCCACCGAACCGGTGCGCAAGGCGCTGTCCGCCGCGCTGCGCACCGGCGAGAATTTCGGCGCCGGGCACCTGATCGACATCCTGACCGGCAACGCCACGGCGAAGGTGCGTGAACGCGGCCATGATGCGTTGCCGACCTTCGCGGTGGGGCGCGATCTGGCGCGGGCGGGCTGGCAGGCCGTGTTCCGGCAGATGATGGGGCGTGATCTGCTGCGCCCGGACCCGACGCGTCACGGCGCGCTGCGCATGACCGAGGCGGCGCGCCCCGTGTTGCGCGGCGAGGCCGAGGTGATGCTGCGCGAGGACACCGTGGAAAGCGCGCGCCGCAATACCCGTACGGAACCCGCCGCGCTGGTCGGTGAAGAGGATGCGCCGCTGCTCGCCGCGCTGAAGGCGCGCCGCCGGGCGCTGGCCGAGGCTGCCCGCGTGCCCGCCTATGTGATCTTCAATGATCGCACGCTGATCGAGATGGCGCAGAAGCCGCCCGCCACGCTGGACGACATGGCGCGGATCACGGGGGTCGGCGCGCGCAAGCTGGAGCGATACGGCGCCGAATTCCTGGAGGTCGTGACCGGCGAGGCCACGCCGGCGCCACACCCGGCCCGGCGCAAGCTCGCGGGGCGGGCAGCAGGCTCGGTGTTCGATCGGCTGCAGGCGGCGCAGACGGCGTTGACCCGCGGCGAGGATGGAACGCTCAAGCCCCTGAGCGTGTCCACCGCAACGCTGCGGCGCATCGCCGAGCTGCGCCCGACCAGCGATGCGGCACTCGGGCGCGTACCGGGGATGGATGCCGCGCGGCTGGAACGGTTCGGGGCGGCCTTTCTGGATGTGCTGCGCGATGACGCCTGATCCGACGCCGTGCCGCAACGTCACCCGCCCCGCGGGATTGACGCTGTGCCGGTGCTGCGCCACGGCGGGCGGGTCGAGGTAGAACCAAGCCGCCGCGAGAAGGGTGCATCCCGCCGCCCCGACGCGACCGGCGCGCGAGGGAGAAGGCGATGTATCCGTTCCTGCGGCTTGCCAAGGAAGGCTGGAAATTCCGCAATGCGCCCGCGCTGGGCCTCGGCGATGTGCATGTATCGCATCACGTCTGCTGGCCGTGGGATCTGGACCCGTGGCGCGAACTCAACAACGGGCGCACGCTGACGCTCTATGATCTGGGGCGCCTGCCTTACAGTCAGCGCGTCGGGCTGGTCCGGGTCTTGCGCGCCAATCGCTGGGGCGCGGCGGTCGCGGGCGCCTCGTTGCGCTACCGGCGCCGGGTGCGGGCATTTCACCGTGTCGAGATGCACACCCGGACCCTGGGCTGGGACGAGCGCTTCTTCTACATGGAGCAGTCGATGTGGCGGCGCGGCGAATGCGTCAGCCACATGCTGCTGCGGTCGGCCATCACCAGTGCGCAGGGCATCGTCGCGCCGGCGCGCGTCGCCGCGCAGATCGGGCATGTGACGGAAAGCCCGCCATTGCCGGACTGGGTGACGGCATGGATCGCCGCCGACAGCGAGCGCCCCTGGCCACCCACTACCGGCTGAGAAGGCGCTGCTTGCATGATCCGCCGCTGCCCTGTCTTATGTCTCCAGGGCAGGAGGCGGCATGGCGCGGGATACGAAGACCAGGCGTATATGGGGATGGTTCTTCTTCGACTGGGCCAATCAGCCCTACAACACGCTGCTGCTGACCTTCATTTTCGCGCCGTACTTCACCTCGGCTGTGGCGCCGGACCCGACCAGCGGTCAGGCCATCTGGGGCTGGATGCTGGCCGTGACCGGCATCGTCATTGCCCTTCTGGCGCCGATTCTGGGGGCGGTCGCGGACAGCGCCGGCCCCAAGCGCCCCTGGATCGTGCTGTGGTCGCTGTTCTATGTCGCCGGCAGCTTTGCGCTGTGGTGGGCGGTGCCACAGGCCGATCCGCTGATCTGGGTGCTGCTGGCCTTCGCCATCGGCATGATCGGCCTCGAATTCGGCATCATCTTCACCAATGCGATCCTGCCCAGCCTCGGCCGGCACGACCAGATCGGGCGCATTTCGGGCTCGGGCTGGGGGTTTGGCTATCTCGGCGGGATGCTTGCGCTGATCCTCATGCTGCTTTTCCTCGCCGAGGGTGAGGACGGCCGCACCCTGATCGGGCTGGAACCGCTGTTCGGACTCGATCCGGAGACGCGCGAGGGGACCCGCGCCGTTGGCCCCTTCACGGCGCTGTGGTATCTGGTCTTCGTGATCCCCTTCTTCCTGTGGGTGCCGGAAACGGGAAAGCGCACCGGGGTGCGGGCGGCCTCCGCTGTGCGCGACGGGCTGGGCGAGCTTGTCACCACGCTGCGTTCGCTGCCGCGTCGGCGCAGCCTTTTCGCCTTCCTCGGCGGCGCGATGTCCTATCGCGAGGGGCTGAACGGGGTCTTCGCCTTCGGTGGCATCTATGCCAGCGGTGTGCTGGGCTGGTCGATCACGCAGATCGGCATCTTCGGCATCACGGCGGCGCTGGTCGGGGCGATCTTTGCGTGGCTCGGCGGACGCGCCGACAGCGCGTTCGGCCCCAAGCCCGTGATCATCACCGGGATACTCGCGCTGATCTTCGTGTGTCTTCTGGTGGTGACGACGTCGCGCGAGATGGTGCTGGGCATGCCCGTCGCGCCCGGATCCTCCCTGCCCGATATCATGTTCTTCGCTTGCGGCGGCATCATCGGTGCGGCCGGGGCCAGCCTGCAGGCCGCCTCGCGCACGATGATGGTGCGCCAGGGCGATGAGGCACGCATGACCGAGGGGTTCGGGCTGTATGCCCTGTCGGGCAAGGCCACCGCCTTCGTCGCGCCCGGCCTCGTGGCGCTGGCCACCGAGATCACCGCCAATCAGCGTTTCGGTGTGGCGCCGCTGATCCTGCTTTTCGCGGTCGGGCTGGTGCTGATGTACTGGGTCGATCCGAAGGGGCATCCGCGCGGGCGGATCTGACCGGGTCGGGATGATCGCGCGGGGGCGCGGGCCGGCTTGATTCCGGCCGCAGGCAGGGCTAGAGGGGCGGCTTGCCGCGAATGCGGCCAAGTCTCCGCAACCTTGTAAAAACGGATATTCTCATGACCCGCACCCATCTTCCCGGCATTCTTGCCATGGCCGCCATCGTGGTGGCCTCGAACATCCTTGTGCAGTTTCAGTTCGGCAACTGGCTGACATGGGGGGCGTTCACCTACCCGCTCGCCTTTCTGGTCAACGATGTCATGAACCGGGTCTACGGTCCCGACGCCGCGCGCCGCGTGGTCTGGGCGGGCTTTGCCGTGGGGGTGGCTTCATCCTTTATCGCGGCGGGGTTCGACGCGACGACGCTGCGTATCGCGGTCGGGTCGGGGCTGGCCTTTCTGACGGCGCAGATGCTCGACGTCGTCATCTTTCACGCCCTGCGCGAGGGCAAGTGGTGGCGTGCGCCGCTCGCCTCCACCCTGGTCGGCTCGACAGTGGACACGGCGCTGTTCTTCTCGATCGCGTTCTCGGCGTCACTTTCGTTCATCAACCCGGCCGATGATGTGAGCTGGGCGGCGATGCAACTGCCCCTCCTTGGCGCCGGGCCCGAGGTGCCACTCTGGGTCAGCCTTGCGGTGGCCGATTGGGGCGTCAAGCTCGCGCTCGCCCTCGCGGCGCTGGTGCCGTTCCGGCTCATCGTGAAAGGTTTGACTCAACAAGCTGCATAAAAGGCTTTGACAAACACAAAATCTGTGCCACGCTCCCTTTGAGCGCAACAGCAGAAAGGAGGTGGTCCAGTGTCGAGAGTGATATTGGAGAGAGGTGCCGGAACAGTCAGGGGAGGCGTGGCCTGACGGCAGTCCGGATGGCTGCATCCCTTGATTGGGCCTTGCTCTAACTGGCCCATCTCCGTGAACTCGGAAAGGGCCGCCACTGGCGGCCCTTTTTCGTTGTCGCAACGCTTGCGGCCGATCATCATGGTCACCATGCTGCGTATCAGTGATGACATCGTTCTGCAGGACTGGGAACTGGTCGAAACCTTTACCACCGCCTCGGGCCCTGGCGGGCAGAACGTCAACAAGGTCGCCACCGCGGTCGAGCTGCGCTTCGAGGCCGCGCGCAGCCCGAATCTGCCTGACCCGGTCAAGACGCGACTGAAGCGCCTGGCCGGGCGCCGCTGGACGCGCGATGGCGCTGTCGTCATCCGCTCCGAGGAAAGCCGCAGCCAGGCCCGCAATCGCGATCTCGCGCGGGCCCGTCTCGTCGCGCTGCTTCGGGAGGCGTTGATCAAGCCGAAACCGCGCATCGCCACCCGGCCCAGCCGTGCCAGCCAGCGCCGCCGGGTGGAAGCCAAGAAACGCCGAGGAAGCGTCAAGGCGCTGCGTGCGCCGCCGGGCGAAAGCGATTGATTCTGCAGTGTTGCGACGGGACCGGTCGAAACCCGTGGTTGACCCTCGGATGGGAGCCGATATCTTGCACGCGACCGGGCGCAGTCGAAGACCTGCCAGGGGATGGAACGGGGGAGCACGATGCAAGCTTATTCGCGGCGGGGTTTTCTCGCCTTCGGGCTGTGTCTGGCACTTCCCGCCTGTTCGCTGCCGCGCGGCGCAGCGCGGCGCAGCGAGGTCCTGGCCGGCGCCGAGGGCGATGTGCCCGAATTCACCATCGAAAAGGTCGATCGCGAATTTCTCGTGCAGATGCGCGACTGGCCGGCGCCCGCCGAACGGGGGCATCATGGCTGGATCGGGCGCAGTAACGGGCCGATGGCGCCACAGATCGCGGTCGGCGACAGGCTCGATCTGCGGATCTGGGATTCCGAGACGACGTCGCTGATCACGTCGCCCGAACAGAAGGTCGCCGAGATGCCGGGGCTTCTGGTCACACCCTCCGGGACGATCTTCGTGCCCTATGTCGGTGAAATCGAGGTGGCGAACCGCACCGCGGATGTCGCGCGCCGCGAGATCGAAAGCCGCATGACCTCGATCGTGCCGTCGGCGCAGGTGCAGCTGTCCCTCGCCTCCGGGCGCCGTAATTCGGTGGATGTGGTGTCGGGGGTGGCCGCACCGGGGCGGTATCCGCTGGAGGATCTCAATACGTCGGTGCTCAATCTGATATCCGAAGCGGGGGGCGTGCCGCCCGGGTTGCGCAACCCGCGCGTGCGGCTGACGCGCGGCGGGCGGACCTACATGACGCCGCTGTCGCGCCTGCGCTCCGATCCGCGCCAGGACACCATGCTGCGCGGTGGCGATCTGCTCGAGCTCGAAGAGGACGAGCGCCACTTCATCGCCCTTGGGGCTGCCGGGCGTGAAGAGGTGATCGATTTCGATTCCGAGGAGGTTTCGGCGCTCAAGGCCATTTCGATGATGGGAGGGGTCACCGATGCGCGCGCCGATCCCGAGGGCGTCCTGATCCTGCGCCGCTATCCGGAATCGGAGTTGGGCGCAGGTGGTCCGCGCAGCGAACGGGTCGTCTTCACCATCGACCTGACCAATGCCGACGGGCTGTTCAGCGCCGGCGAATTCCAGATCCGCAATGGCGATGTGGTCCTGGCCACCGAGTCGCCGGCAAGCGGATTCCAGACGATCCTGGGGCTCCTGGGCGGTACCATCGGCGTGACGCGGCAGACCAGAAATCTGTAACGGCGCCGCCAGGTGCACCGGCCCCGTCACTCCCCGTCACGCGCCCTCCATCACTCGACGGTGACGGATTTCGCGAGGTTTCGGGGCTGGTCGACATCGGTGCCGCGGGCGAGCGCGGTGTGATAGGCCAGCAGCTGCGCC
>LFIK01001287.1_pt1 | contig 19788 bp, 15 predicted proteins | sample 643401 | NCBI WGS metagenome assembly LFIK01 (sample SAMN03777447, study PRJNA286221) | soda lake metagenome | biome: soda lake; feature: Kulunda steppe; material: water; isolation source: sample T5-Br brine of Lake Tanatar-5 | place: Russia: Kulunda steppe | collected 2010-07
CGGCCTCTTTTTTATGCAAACGTCTCCCGCATCTTGACGGATCGATCATGCCCAAACGTACGGATATCTCCTCCATCCTGATCGTCGGCGCAGGCCCCATCATCATCGGCCAGGCCTGCGAATTCGACTATTCGGGCACCCAGGCCTGCAAGGCGCTACGCGAGGAGGGATACCGAATCATCCTGGTGAATTCGAACCCGGCCACGATCATGACCGATCCGGAAATGGCGGATGCGACCTATGTCGAGCCGATCACCCCGGAAATCGTCGCCCGGATCATCGAGAAGGAGCGCCCCGACGCGATCCTGCCCACCATGGGCGGCCAGACGGCGCTCAACTGCGCACTCTCGCTGCAGGCCATGGGTGTTCTGGAGAAATACGGCGTCCAGATGATCGGCGCCACGGCGGAAGCCATCGACAAGGCGGAAGACCGCCAGCTCTTCCGCGAGGCGATGACGAAGATCGGGCTCGAATCCCCGGCCTCGCGTCTCGCCAACGCCTCCGACCTGAAGCGCAAGCACAAGGCGCAATATCAGGAAGAGATCGCCCGGATCGAGGCCATGACGATCGACGCGGCGGAGAAGGCGAAGCTCAAGGCGGAATTCGAGGCGAAATGGGCTGCCGGCGAGAGCGAGCGGCGCAAGCGCTGCCAGGAATATGCGCTCGGCGAGGCGCTGATGGCGTTGGCCGAGATCGGCCTTCCCGCCATCATCCGCCCCTCCTTCACGCTCGGCGGCACCGGCGGCGGCATCGCCTATAACCGCGAGGAGTTCCTCGACATCGTCGAGCGCGGGCTCGATGCCTCCCCCACCGGCGAGGTGCTGATCGAGGAGAGCGTGCTCGGCTGGAAGGAGTACGAGATGGAGGTCGTCCGCGACAAGGCGGATAACTGCATCATCATCTGCTCTATCGAGAATATCGATCCGATGGGCGTCCATACCGGCGATTCCATCACCGTCGCACCGGCACTGACGCTGACCGACAAGGAATACCAGATCATGCGCGACGCCTCGATCGCGGTTCTGCGCGAGATCGGGGTCGAGACCGGCGGTTCGAACGTGCAGTTCGCGATCAACCCCGAGACGGGCCGCATGGTCGTGATCGAGATGAATCCGCGCGTCTCGCGCTCCTCGGCGCTCGCCTCCAAGGCGACAGGCTTCCCCATCGCCAAGGTCGCGGCCAAGCTCGCCGTCGGCTACACGCTGGACGAGATCGCCAACGACATTACCGGCGGCGCCACCCCGGCCTCGTTCGAGCCGACGATCGATTACGTCGTCACCAAGATCCCCCGCTTCGCCTTCGAGAAATTCCCCGGCTCCGAGCCCACGCTCACCACCTCGATGAAATCGGTCGGCGAGGCCATGGCGATCGGGCGCAATTTCCCCGAGAGCCTGCAGAAGGCCCTGCGCTCGCTGGAGACGGGCCTGACGGGTCTCGACGAGATCGAGATCGAAGGGCTCGGAAAGGGCGACGACCGTAACGCCATCAAGGCGGCGCTCGGGCGCCCCACGCCGGACCGGCTGCTCAAGGTCGCACAGGCGATGCGTCTGGGCTCGAGCAATGCGGAAATCCATGCCTCCTGCAAGATCGACCATTGGTTCCTCGAACAGATCCGCGCCATCGTGGAGATGGAAGCAAATGTCCGCACTTTCGGCCTGCCGAAGAGCGCAAGCCTGTTCCGGCGCCTCAAGGCGATGGGCTTCTCCGATGATCGCCTCGGCGTCCTGGCCGGATTGACGGAGGCGCAGGTCAAGGCGGCGCGCCAGGCGCTCGCCGTACGCCCCGTCTTCAAGCGGATCGATACCTGCGCGGCCGAATTCGCCTCACCGACGGCTTACATGTATTCGACCTACGAAGCGCCCTTCGCCGGAGCGCCGGCGGACGAGGCACAGCCCAGCGACCGCAAGAAGGTGGTCATTCTCGGCGGTGGCCCGAACCGGATCGGCCAGGGTATCGAGTTTGACTATTGCTGCTGCCATGCCTGTTTCGCGCTGGGGGATGCCGGTTACGAGACCATCATGGTCAATTGCAATCCGGAGACCGTCTCGACCGATTACGACACTTCGGACCGGCTCTATTTCGAACCGCTGACGGCGGAAGATGTGCTGGAGATCATCGAGACGGAGCGCGCGAACGGCACATTGCACGGCGTCATCGTCCAGTTCGGCGGGCAGACGCCGCTGAAGCTCGCGCGCGCCCTCGAAGACGCGCAGGTGCCGATCCTCGGCACCTCGCCCGACGCCATCGATCTCGCGGAGGATCGCGACCGCTTCAAGCGCCTGCTCGACAAGCATGGCCTGAAGCAGCCGAAGAACGGGATCGCCTATTCCGTGGAGCAGGCGCGCCTCATCGCCGCCGATCTCGGCCTGCCCTTCGTGGTGCGCCCCTCCTACGTGCTCGGTGGCCGGGCCATGGCGATCATCCACGACGAGACGCAATTCGAGGATTACCTGCTCGGCACCCTGCCCAGCCTGATCCCCTCCGACGTCAAGGCGCGCTATCCCAACGACAAGACCGGGCAGATCAATACGGTTCTCGGCAAGAACCCGCTGCTCTTCGATCGCTACCTGTCCGATGCGATCGAGATCGACGTCGATTGCATCGCGGACGGCAAGGATACCTTCATTGCCGGGATCATGGAGCATATCGAGGAAGCGGGCATCCATTCCGGTGACTCGGCCTGCTCGCTGCCGCCGCGCTCGCTGACGCCCGAGACGATCGCCGAGCTCGAGCGCCAGACCCGGGCCATGGCCCTCGCTCTCGATGTCGGCGGCCTGATGAACGTGCAATACGCCCTCAAGGAGGGCGAGATCTACGTGCTCGAAGTCAATCCCCGCGCATCGCGCACCGTCCCCTTCGTGGCCAAGGTCATCGGCGAGCCCATCGCCAAGATCGCGGCGCGGGTGATGGCTGGCGAAAGCCTGGCGGATTTCGCTCTCGCGCCGCGCCAGCTCGATCATATCGCGGTGAAGGAAGCCGTCTTCCCCTTCGCCCGCTTCCCCGGCGTCGATGTGCTGCTCGGCCCGGAAATGCGATCGACCGGCGAGGTGATCGGCCTCGACGCATCCTTCGGGGTCGCCTTCCTGAAGAGCCAGCTCGGTGCCGGCACCATGCTGCCGCGTGCCGGGACGATCTTCGTCTCGGTGAAGGATACCGACAAGGAACGCATCCTTCCCGCGATCACGTCGCTTGCCGCGCGCGGCTTCTCCATTCTGGCCACGGACGGGACGCAACGCTTCCTGGAAAGCCGCGGCGTTCCCGCGCAGCGCATCAACAAGGTTCTGGAGGGGCGCCCGCATATCGTCGATGCGATCAAGAACGGCGACGTGCATCTGGTGTTCAACACCAGCTCGGGCGCGGGGGCCCTGTCCGATTCCCGGTCGCTTCGGCGCGCCGCCCTCTTGCATAAGGTGCCATACTACACCACTCTGGCAGGCGCGCTCGCGGCTGCGGAGGGAATCGACTCCTATCTCGGTGGCGAGTTGCAGGTGCGATCGCTGCAGGAATACTTCGCCTGAACGGCGCGGTACCCGCAGGCGATGCATGGGAGGGGTGAACGGGCGTTCGCTCCAAAGCAATTCACGGAATGAGCGGGGTGGCCGCAAGGTCGCTCCGCTATTCAATTCGGCGTAGTGAGATCAGAAAAATGGACAAGGTTCCGATTACGGCCCCCGGTTTCCAGAAGCTCGAGGAAGAGCTGAAGCATCGCCAGCAGGTCGAGCGCCAGCGCATCGTCGAAGCGATCGCCGAGGCGCGGTCGCATGGCGATCTTTCGGAAAACGCCGAATACCATGCGGCCAAGGAAGCGCAGTCGCACAATGAAGGGCGGATCATGGAGCTGGAAAGCCTGATCGCCCGCGCCGAGGTCATCGATGTCGCCAAACTCTCCGGAGAGAGGATCGTCTTCGGGGCCACCGTCAAGCTGATCGACGAGGATACCGAGGAAGAAAAGAGCTACCAGATCGTCGGCGAGCCGGAAGCGGACGTCCATTCCGGACGCGTCTCCATCTCCTCCCCGATCGGGCGCGCCCTGATCGGCAAGAGCGTCGGAGACACGGTGGAAGTATCGACACCGGGCGGCGGCAAGTCTTATGAAGTGGTCAGCGTCGATTTCCGTTGAATGCGCTTCGGGCGCGACCGGTCCGGTGCTCACGTTTACGCGACCCGGCCCGGTCGAGACTTGATCCGTCGCGATACAGACCAATTTCACGGGGGCATGAGGAAGGAGGAATCGTCATGATACGTTACCTGAAACATGCCGTCGTGGCGTTTGCCCTGGCGGTAGCCGGATTCGCCCTGACGCCGATGGCCATCACCCCCGCCCAGGCGCAGAGCACGGCGGTCAGCGCAATCGAAGTCGATGTCTCGCAGCTGCGCGCTCGCGGGGCCGGCGGGTTTGCGGACGTCGTGCACAATGCCCTGCGCAACGAGCTCAATCAGCGATACACGATTTCCAGCGGAGGTCCGCGTCTCGTCGTCGAGGTCGAGCAGCTCTTCCTGAACGGCGATCTGCGCCCGTCGGGTGATTCGATGGGGTTCTCTATGACCCGTCCTGAAGACAACCTGACCGGGACCGCACGCCTCGTCGATCGCAGCGGTCGCGTCATCGACAGCTACAGCTTTACCGCGAGCTCGCCTTCCGATTCCGCCGGAGACCGTTTCCGGGAAGGGATTGAGCGTGATCGTACGGTCAATCTCGCGCGCGTCTATGCAGGCTGGGTCGCAAGGCGGTTCTGATCGGCACAGGCCGGGAGCTGGCTTCAGGCCAAACGCCTGACCGTGAAAAAGCCGATACCTGGAGCCCGCTTCAGGTATCGGTATCGATCGGCACCAGGGGCTCGTCCTTCACGAGGTCGAGACTGAGGGCCGTGCGTACGTTGCGGACATTGGGCAGCGACGTGAGATCGCCGACGAAAGCCTGAAAAGCCGACATGTTCGTCGCGACGCATTTGAGAATGAAATCGATTTCCCCCGACAGGGTCCAGCATTCCCGTACCGTGGGCCAATCGGCGATCTGCTCCTGAAAGGCGGCGAGATCGGCCTGTTTCTGGCTGGAGAGCTGGACCATGGCGAAACACATCACCTCGAAGCCGAGCAGCTTGGGATCGAGCAAGGTGCGATAGCCCTTGATGATGCCCGCTTCTTCCAGAGCGCGCACCCGTCTCAGACATGGCGGCGCCGACAGGCCGACACGCCTAGCCAGTTCGACATTGGTGATGCTGCCGTCGTTCTGCAGTTCGGCAAGGATCTTGAGATCGATCGCATCGAGGCGGTCGCGCATGGAAACTCCGTCGTCTATAAACGCCGCGGTGCGGGCGCCTTTAGATAATCGCGTAATCGCAGGCGCACAAGCGGCGCAATGAAATTGCGCGTGGGAGAAACGAGCGTGTACGTTCCGACGATCTGGGCCTTGACGACCGGCGAAGCAGGAATGCGCGCGCAGGCGCTCGGCCTGGCGGAGGCACTCGGGCTTGATTTCAGCGAAAAGCGCATCGGCCTGCGGGCTCCCTGGCGCTGGCTGCCGGGGCATCTCTGCCCTCTTCCCCTGCGCGGACTCGACGCATCCGGTGACCCGTTGGCGCCGCCCTGGCCGGATCTGCTGATCAGCTGCGGCAGACGTTCGACGGCGGCTTCCATCGCGATTCGCAAAGCGTCGGGCGGGCGAACCTTCACGGTGCATCTGCAACACCCGCGCACCCCGCCGCGCTTTTTCGATCTCGTCATTGCCCACCCCCATGACGAAATCTCCGGCGAGAACGTTCTCGTGACGCCGACCACCATCCACCGGGTGACCGCGGACAGGCTCAGCGAGGCCCGCACGCGGTTTGCGCCCGACTTTGCCGCCCTCCCCGCTCCCGTGACCGGCGTCCTTCTGGGGGGACGCACGCGCCATGGCGGCTTCTCGGATGCGGATATCGGCGGCTTGCTCGATTGTCTCGTCGCAGAGCGCGGCAATGGCGGCAGCCTGTTCGTCACCCCCTCGCGCCGTACCGAAGCGCGCGTGCTCCAGGCCCTGCGGCAACACTTTGACGGCGATGGGCAGGTGCGCATCTGGGACGGCGCCGGAGAAAATCCGTATTTCGGAATCCTCGCCCATAGCCATCGGCTGATCGTGACGGGTGATTCGACCTCCATGGCGTCCGAAGCGCTCGCGACGGAACAACCGGTCGGGCTGTTTCGCTTCTCCGGCATGGGCCCCAGGCATCACGTCTTCGCGCAGAACCTTGCCGAGTCGGGCCATGTCAGCCTGCTGCCCGGCCCCTGGGCCGGCGAGACCGCTCCCGCACCCCCTGCCGCCCTCGAAGCCGCCCGGACGGTGCGCGCCCGTCTGGAGCGCCGTCACGGGAAGATCGTCGCCGGTGCGGCGGGTTCCGAGAATGGTGGATGAAACCTCGCAATGGGGAAAATGCGGTTTTCCCCGCAGGTTTTTGCGACTAACACATCACCCAGCACGCAACGACACAGGAGGCGGCTATGGCGCATCAACACGCGAAGGTGATGATCATCGGCTCGGGCCCGGCCGGCTACTCAGCCGCCATCTATGCCGCACGCGCCATGCTCGAACCCGTCCTGATCTCGGGCATCCAGCCGGGCGGGCAGCTCACCATCACCACCGATGTCGAGAACTATCCCGGCTTCGCCGACGTCATCCAGGGGCCCTGGCTGATGGAACAGATGCGCGCCCAGGCCGAGCATGTCGGCACGCGCTTCGTCTCTGACCATATCGCCAGCGTCGATCTCTCGAAACGCCCCTTCCAGCTCGTTGGAGATGGCGGGGACACCTATTCGTGCGACAGCCTGATCATCGCGACAGGGGCGCAGGCCAAGTGGCTGGGGCTGGAATCCGAGCAGAAATTCTCCGGCATGGGCGTCTCCGCCTGCGCCACCTGCGACGGTTTCTTCTTCCGCAACAAGCACGTCGCCGTCGTCGGCGGCGGCAATACGGCTGTGGAGGAAGCGCTCTATCTGGCCAATCTCGCCGAGAAGGTCACCCTGATCCATCGCCGCGACAGCCTGCGTGCCGAGCGCATTCTGCAGGATCGCCTGTTGCGCAATCCGAAGATCGAAACCCGCTGGAACGCCACCGTCGAGGAGATCTGCGGCGGCGGGATGCCGCCGGGCGTCACGCATCTGCGGCTGAAGGACACGGTCGACGGCTCCGTCTCGGAACTGCCGGTGGATGGCGTCTTCATCGCCATCGGGCACAAGCCCGCGACCGAATTGTTCGAGGGCCAGCTGCCGATGAAGGCCGGCAATTATCTGATCACGCATACCGGCAAGACCGCGACCGACGTGCCCGGCGTCTTCGCCGCAGGTGACGTCACCGACGACATCTACCGTCAGGCCGTGACGGCTGCCGGCATGGGCTGCATGGCGGCGCTGGAGGCGGAAAAATTCCTCGCCGAGCATTCCGACGACCCGCAGGAACGGCTGGAAGAATTGCAGCACAAACAGCCGGCCGGCGCCTGGAACTGATCCGGGTAAAAAACGGCGTGGTCAGCGCCCGCTGACCAGCTCGAAGCCCTGCCCTGCCGCACGCCCGTTGCCACGAAACGAGGTCGGTCGTGCCTGCGGCTGGGAGAAGCCGTCACGGGGGCTGCGGGCGGATTCGAACATCCGGTTGATACCGCCGACCACCTCGAAAGAGCGTCGCGACAGCGCCGTGTTGCGGGCCCGCGCAGGGCTGTCCTGACTTGCCGCAGGAGCCTGTGCGACGAGCGGCTGCTCCTCCGGATCAAGCCCCGGGATCGGCGCCGGCTCGACATCCTGATGCGCGAAGCTCATGATCTCCCGCCAGGTCATGGCCGGCAGCGAGCCGCCGGTCATCCGCCGTGTCGGCTGATAATTGTCGTTGCCGAACCAGACCGTGGTCACGAAATTCCCCGTGTAACCGCCATACCATGCATCGCGATAGGCGTTCGTCGTTCCGGTCTTGCCGGCGGAGACGACGCCATCCAGCGCGGCCCGGCGGCCCGTACCCGAGGTCGGGACGGTCGCGAGCATCTGGTTCATGTCGGCCACCACGCTGGTCGCGAGAACGCGCTCGGGCTCGTAATCGCGGCTGCGGGAATAGAGCGGTCGCCCGAAGGCGTTCCAGACTTCGAGCGCGACATAAGGATCGACCCGGTTTCCGCCATTGGCGAAGACCGCGTAGCCCGCCGTCATGTCCATCACGGTCATCTCGGATGCCCCGATGGGCAGGGAAGTGGTGTCCTGCATGGGCGTGCGCACGCCCATGCGCTGCGTCATCTCGATGATCCGCGCCCGCCCCTCACGCGCATTGCCGTTGCCGAGTTCCAGCGAAAAGCGCACGGGGATGGTGTTGATCGACCGCGCCAGCGCGGTCGTCATGGTCATCGCGCCGGCGAAGGAGCGATTGTAGTTGTTGGGGCACCAGTTGCCGATACAGATCGGCGCATCGCGCACGATGCTGTCCGGGCGATACGGCAGATGCGACAGCGCCGTCGCATAGACGAAGGGCTTGTAGGCCGAACCGGGCTGGCGCAGGGCCGAGGTGGCCCGGTTGAACTGGCTCTGCCCGTAATCGCGCCCACCCACGATGGTGCGAACGGCCCCGTCGGGATCCATCACCACCGCCGCTGCATCACGCACGCCAAAGGACTCACCATGCTGGCGCAGGATGCTCTCGACCGCCTGGTCCGCATGGGCCTGCAAGTCCCGGTCGAGCGGCGTTTTGACCACGAGCACCCGCTCATTGCCGAAATGCCCCTCGCGCGCCATGGCGCGCACCTGCTCGAAAGCCCAGTCGAGATAATAATCGGCGGTGGTATCACGCCCCCGGTCGATCGCGGTTGCCGGGTTGAGCCGGGCGACCTGCACCTGGCCCTCGCTCATGAAACCCGCATTGACCAGATTGGTCAGCACCTCGTTCGCCCGCGCGCGGGCCGCCGGGAGGTTGATATGCGGAGAGAAGCGCGATGGCGCCTTGAACAGCCCGGCGAGCATCGCCGATTCCGCCAGGGTGAGATCCTTCACCGACTTGCCGAAATAGAACTCCGACGCCGCTGCGACACCGAAATTGCCGCCCCCCATATAGGCGCGGTCGAGATAGAGCTTGAGGATCTCTTCCTTGTCGAGCTGTACCTCCAGCCACAGGGCCAGGAACGCTTCGCGGATCTTGCGATCCATCGAGCGCTCGTTGCTCAAAAACAGGTTCTTGGCCAGCTGCTGCGTGATGGTCGAGCCGCCCTGCACCACGGTATCGGCCCGCGAATTGACCACCAGCGCCCGCGCCGTGCCGATCGGGTCGATCCCCCAATGCGAGAAGAAGCGCCGATCCTCGGTCGCCAGTGCAGCCTTGATCAGGGTGTCGGGGAAATCCTCCAGATTGACGGAATCGTCATGCCGGATACCGCGCCGCCCGACCTCCTCGCCATGGCGGTCGAGGAAGGTCACCGCGAAATCCTGCGTGCGCCGCCAGTCCACATGAGTCTCGTAGAAGGCCGGGATCGCCAGCGTCACCAGCACGATACCGACCGCGACGCTCAGGGTCGCGGCTTCGCTGGTCAGATCGAGGACGACACGCCGCAAGCCGCGGAACCGGAAGGCATTCATGACCTTCCGGTAGCGCTGCCAGATGCGCTTGACGTCCCCCTGCCCCTCGAATGCGGACGCGCTGAGCCAAGCGTCGAAATCCGCCGCCCGGCGCTTGATGCGTGTCCAGAGTGTCGTTTCGGGGGCGAGACGCAACGCTGAAACCCTCTCTCGCTCCGCTATCGCGCGGAGCCCCTCAATACGGAACAGATTAACCCATTATTAACCGGTGCGCAGCCCGTCATCACGGAAAATCGCCGGGATTCTCGCAGTTCCCGGTCCGCCGCGACGCCTCGCCATGCGCCGAAGATGGTTAATGTTTATAAATTGATAAATGAGAATGATGTCCGATATTGCATTCGCGACGCCGAGCGCGCATGCATGCGTTCAACGCAATCGGGCGGCGCCTCGGCGCGCGCAGGGCGATGACGGCTATGAGCGAAGACGCACCCTTCTGGAAGAGGAAGAGCCTCGCCGAAATGACGGTCGAGGAATGGGAGAGCCTGTGCGACGGTTGCGGGCGCTGCTGCCTCGTCAAGCTGGAAGACGAAGACACCGAGCGGGTTGTCTATACCGACCTCGCCTGCCACATGTTCGACGGCGAAAGCTGCCGCTGCCGCGATTACCCCAACCGCCAGCGCGAAGTCCCCGATTGTCTGCAATTGACGCCGGAAAGCGTACCCCAGCTCGGCTGGCTGCCGCCATCCTGCGCCTATCGCCGCCTCGCAGAAGGACGCGACCTGCCTGCCTGGCACCCGTTGATCACGGGCGATCCCGACAGCGTACATCGCGCCGGTGCGAGCGTCCGCGGACGCATCGAGCCCCTCGCCGACGGTTTCTCGCTGGTGGAGATGGCCGAGAACGACATGGATTCCCTGATGGACCGCATTACCGACTGGCCGGAAGCGGATGTGCCGGATGAAGGCACGCCCCGGGATCAGGACTGATCGGTTTCAATCACGTTCTCGATCCAGAGCTTGCGGACCAGCACCATCACCGTCACCGCGAGCGGTACGGCCAGCAGGATCCCGAGGAAGCCGAACAATACGCCGAAGATGATGATCGCGAAAAGCGCCATCGCCGGGGGCAACGCCACGGCGCGCTTCTGGATCAGGGGCACCAGCACGTTCCCCTCGGTCTGTTGTACGATAGTGGCGACGATCAGCGCATAGATCATCATCTCGATGGAGATGTTGAAGCCGAAGACGAGCGCCGGAATCGCCCCGAATATCGGCCCGATGAACGGGATGAAATTGGTAATCCCGGCAATCAGCCCAAGCGCCGCCGGGGTCGGCAATCCGATCGCCCAGTAGCCGATCCCGGAGAGCAGACCGACGAAGAGCATGCTCACCATCTGGCCGACGAACCACATCTTGAGCGTGGCGCCGGTTTCCAGCATGGCATCGTTGATCTGATGACGCTGATCGCGCGGGAACACACTCGCGATGACCTTGCGATAGAGACGCGGATCATAAGCCAGATAGATGGCCGCGACGATCACGATCAGCAGATCGATCACGCCGCCGAGGATCGTATAGCCGAAGCCTGCCGCCTGCCCGAAAATATTGGCGCCGATCCCGTCCTCGAGTTGCCGCTCGATTTCGCGCAGCGGGTCGTCGATGCCGAACTGTTCGGCGAGACCTTCGATCTGCCCGGGAAGGCGTGAGATCACATCCGCGAGCTGGGTTTTCAACTGCGCGCCGAAAAAATAGCCGAAGCCGGCGAGGCCAAGCGTGACCAGCACGAGCGTCAGATAAAACGAGACCGCACCCGGCACATGGACATACTCTTCGAGAGCGTTCACGGCGGCGCGCAGGATGACGGCAATCAGGATCGCCGCGAAGATCAAGAGCAGCGTCCCGGCCAGCATCCAGAAGAAATACGCGAGACCGATCAGGCCGAAGAGCATCAGAACGCGCCGGAAGAAGCGCCGTTCTTCCCCGTTGGCGTCGCCGCGCTGCGGCGCTTGCTGGTCCATGCAGCTACTCCGTGCCCTCTTCCCGCAATCGAGACGGCTCCCGATCATGCTCGGGAGACGCTCCCCGCGAAGGCAACGGCTGGCAGGCTTGGCGGTTCCCGTATTCTACACGGCCAGCGAATGCCGCCCCGGGCTCGGCTGCCAATACGGATCGAGCCGCGCGGCGACGTTACGCACGAAGAACCGTGCCTGCGACGTCACGCTGACGTGATAACCGTCAATCCGGCACAGCCCGTCTTCAACGAGCGGCTCCAGCGCGCCGAGCCCGTCCTCGAAGATCGCCGGATCCGCCCCGTGGGCGCGCGCCATCGCTTCGAGATCGACCGCAAGCCCCGCCATCAGCTGCATGATCACGTCCCGCCTCAGGCGGTCATCGGCACTGACCGGAACGCCACGCACCACCGGCAGATGCCCCGCATCGATCGCCTGCGCCCATTTGCCGAGATGCGGCTCGTTCTGGACATAGCCCTGCGGCAGCGCGCCGATCGAGGAGGCGCCGATGCCGATCAGCGTATCGGCTTCGTCGGTGGTATAGCCCTGGAAATTCCGCCGCAGCGTACCGGCGCGCGCCGCGCGTGCCATGGCGTCGTCGGGATGGGCGTAATGGTCGAAGCCGATCGGCTCCCAGCCGGCCTCAGTGAAGGCGTCTTCAGCCGCGCGCGCCTGTTCCAGCCGCTCGCCGGCGCCGGGCAGGAGATCGGCGTCAATGGCGTTCTGGTGCTTCTTGAACCAGGGCACGTGCGCGTAACCGAAGACCGCGGCCCGGTCGATGCCGAGATCGAGCATGGTGCGGATGGAATCGCGCACATGGGCGGTGCTCTGCTTCGGCAGCCCGTAGATGAAATCCGCATTCACGCGGGTGATGCCCACACCGCGCAGCAGATTCATCGTGCGCACCACGTCTTCCAGAGGCTGCACCCGGTTGACGAGCTTCTGCACCTGCGGATCCATATCCTGGATACCGAGGCTGACACGGTTCACGCCGGCCTTCGCCAGCGCCTGCGCCATCTCCGGCTCGAGCGTGCGCGGGTCGATCTCGACGGCGATCTCGGCATCGGGCGCGAAGGGGAAGAGTTCCCGGATGCGGTTGATCACGGCGGCGAAATCCCCGGGCGCCAGAATCGTCGGTGTGCCGCCACCGAAATGCAGATGCGCAACTGGCCCGGCCTGGGGCGCGGCCTGCGCCAGCATCTCCGCCTCGCGGATCAGGCGGCGGGCGTAACGCGCGATGCGGGCATCGTCGTTGAGCACGCTGGTATGGCAGCCGCAATACCAGCACAGGGCCCGGCAATAGGGCACATGCACGTAGAAGGAGAGCGGCGCGGCGGGGTCGAGCGCGCCGAGCCAGTCGCGGTAGACGCCTTCGTCGATGCCGGATCCGAACTGGGCGGCAGTGGGGTAGCTCGTATAGCGCGGGACCGTTTCCAGCGCATAAGCCATCGGGATGGTGGTGCGGGGGAGCGTGTTCATGCCCGCGAGAATCATCCAGCCTTGCCGGCCTCGCCTTGATCCTGCTCAAACAGCATGCCGAATTCCGCGTTATTCGCAGCATCACCGTCGATATCCGCCAACTCCGGCAAGCGGAAGGCGATCTCGGCGCAGCCCCAGTGGCGTCCGCCGATGAAGACCGGGGCGGAAACGACGCGCAGGATCGAGCCGCGTGCGCGCAGATTATGGGCCATATACGGGCGCAGGTTGCGCGCATGCCGACGCCCCTGCGGATCCTGACGGATCATGCCCGCATGAAGCCGCTCGCCATCCTGTCCGGCCTCGACATGCTCATGGGGATCACGCCGTTCCGCCAGGATCGCGACGAAACCGCTGCGGTCGATGACACCGATATAGCCGACATCCGCCGCACGGTCGGCCATTCCCGCGACGAAGGGAGCGATCTGGGTCGCGAGGAAATCCGCCGCCGGATGGTAGTAGCGCGGCGGATCGGTCTCGGGGATCGGCTCGTATTCCTGGGCTTGCATCATCTCCTGGCTGAGCGAGCCTTCCGCCACACCCCGTTCCAGCACCGTGCGTATCTCGCGGGCGAGGCCGATGGCACGCGCGACGAGGGTCTCGTCATGGCGTTGCAGGGCGCGGATCATCTGGCGCAACGGCGCGCTCGCCTGCGCATTGACACTGTGTCCGAGATCGAAGCTGACATGTATCCCCTGCCCGCTGACGCCCGCGATGGAACCCATGATCGCCGGCGCGCCCTGGAGCATGAGCCGGATCGGCTGGCCCGGATGGAAGGGCGCCGCATCCGGCACGCTGATCAGGGCACCCGTCAGCGAGAGGTCGACCGTGCGCGCCGGATAGCTGCGGGTCGCCGTGGCGAGGGCGCAGGGCGCATGGAACGCGAGACGCCGCGCGGCGCGCCTGTCGCCGACCGGAGTATCACGCATGATGATGAGGAACTGCTCGACCAGCGTCTCGACGAGTTCGGCCATCCGGGTCGCATCCGCACCCATGCGTCGCGAGGCGCTGGAAGCCTGGGAGGTGAAGACGCCCAGACGGCCCAGACGATGACGCACGAGCGGTGCCGCGTCAGGCGGCGCGACGGAATCATTGGCGAATTCCCCGATCGTCGCATCAACGGCGCGCCGCGTGACGCGCAACTCCGCAGCCAGCGAGGCGGCCTGAGCCCCGGCTTCCTCCAACCCCTCGATCAGTCGCTCGATCTCGCTCCAGCCGGCCCGCAAGGCGCGCTCGAGCTCGTCGATCTCCCGGGAGAACTGTACGAAGCCGCGCGTGGCGGAGGCTGCGCGCACAGCGCAGAGCCCGGCCTCGAGAGCCGTCTCCGCAATCGCGCCGACACTGTGCTGGAGGGGTTCGAACAGCGCGAGCCAGTCCTGTCCGCTCCAGCCCGGCTGCCCGGCATCCGCGTCACCTCCGCCATCGGTGATGAGGTCGAGGGCGCGGGATGCCGCGCGAATCTGTGTCTGGTTCAGCTCATGCGCCTCGCGCCGCGCGCGCGCCGCGATTTCTGCGAGCGCGGCACCCTCTGCCGCGATGCTGTCGGACAGATTACCGATGGCAGCAGCGACTTCCGGTGCGCTGGACCAATCCGCCGACGAATCCACGCTGTTTTCCGTCATAACGTCATGCCCCTGCCACGAGACCGTACTGCCCTGGCCGATAGCGCCGTAAGCTGCGATCGTATCTCTCAGAAGAAGGTCTTCGCCTGCTCGCTCGCGACCAGAGCCATCTATGCCCGCAGCAGCATGGTCGCGGCTCTTGCCGCCCCAGTCGAGCGTCAGGAATCCGCGCCGAAATCGCGCCAATCGTTGCCTGACCGAGATATCCACGGCTCAACTCACACTCGAATACACGTCGGAACCATAGCCGAAGAGTGTTTTCTTTTAATGAATCTGAAAACCGACCCGAAACCAGTGCAGGCAAGGTTCGGCAACATGCGATCTGCCCGATCCGCGATGCCGCATTGACGGCGCGGCGCAAGACGTGAAACGTGTCGCGGGTTCAGACAGGAGTGAAGCGGGATGGACGCGATCGTTTCGCAACAACGCAAATTCGGCATCGGCCAGGCGCCGAAACGCGTGGAGGATCAACGCTTTCTCACCGGAGCCGGGCGCTATACCAGCGACATGATCCCCGATGGCGCCCTCGTCGCCCATGTCCTGCGTGCGAGCCACGCCCATGCGCGCTTCACGCTGTCGGATCTCGACGAGGCCCGCGCCATGCCTGGCGTGGCCGCGATCCTGACCTTTGACGACGTCGCCGATCTCGGCGATCTGCCCTGCCCCGGCGCCGTGAAAAACAGCGACGGCACGAAAATGCCGGTACCGCCTCACCCGGTCCTCGCCCGCGACGTCGCCCGCCATGTCGGCGACGCGCTCGCCTTCATCGTGGCGGAGAGCGCCGATCAGGCGCGCGACGCGGCGGAAGTGATCATGGTGGATTACGAAGCGCGCGACCCCGTCGTCGGCATCGAAGGCGCCCGCGCGGAGGGCGCGGCCCTGGTCTGGCCGGAACTGGGCACCAACCTCGCCTTCGATTCGCATCACGGCGATGCGGCCAGGACCGAGAAGGCCTTCGCCAAGGCCCATCGCACAATCGCGCTCGAACTCGTCAATAACCGCCTGATCGCCAATTTCATGGAGCCGCGCGCCTGTTTCGCGGAGTATCACGCGGACACCGAGAGCTGGACGATGACCGTCGGCAGCCAGGGCGTCCACGATATCCGCGACATCATCGCCGATCATATCCTGAAGGTGGACCGCGCGAAGCTGCGCGTGATCACGCCGGATGTGGGCGGGGGCTTCGGCACCAAGATCTTCGTCTATCGCGAATATCCGCTCTGCGCGGTCGCTTCCCGCGTCACCGGACGGCCGGTGGCCTGGATCGGGGAGCGCGGCGAGCATTTCCTCGGCGATACACAAGGCCGTGACAACATCACCCGCGCGGAAGTCGCGCTCGACCGGCGGGGGCGCTTTCTTGGGCTGAAGATCGACATCGCCGCCGATCTCGGCGCCTATCTCTCGCAATTCGCGCCCTTCATCCCCTGGGGCGGCGCGCGCATGTCGCCGGGCTGCTACGACATTCCCGCCGTGCATGCGCGGGTGCGCGCATATTATACCAATTCCCCGCCCATCGACGCCTATCGCGGCGCCGGGCGCCCGGAGGCGGCCTATGTCATCGAGCGGCTGGTGGAGCATGTCGCCCGCGAGATCGGCAAGAGCCCCGATGCGGTGCGTGCGCTCAATTTCATCAAGCCGGAAGCCATGCCCCACAAGACGCAGGTGGGGCGCATCTACGATTCCGGTGAATTCGAAGCCGCCATGCGCCGCGCCATGGAGGTGGCCGATTGGGGCGGCTTCAAGGAGCGTGCCCGCGCCTCAAAGAAGGCCGGTAAGGCGCGCGGCATCGGCATGGCCTCCTATATCGAGGCCTGCGCCGGAGGAAGCCCGGAGCGTGCCGATATCAGCATGCAGGCGGATGGCAGTGTCGCGGTGAAGATCGGCACGCAGTCCAACGGCCAGGGTCACATGACGGCCTATGCCCAGCTCGTCTCGCAGCATCTCGACCTGCCGCTCAATAAGATCACCGTCATCCAGGGCGATACCGCGCTGATCGAGACCGGCGGCGGCACGGGCGGATCACGCTCGGTTCCCGTCGGCGGCGCGGCGGTGGACGGCGCCTCGCGCGAGCTCGCGCAGAAGCTCCTCGAGCAGGGCGCGCGGATGCTGGAGGCGGCGGATGCCGATGTCGAGATCAGCGACGGCGCGGTGCGCATCGCCGGCACCGACCGCGCGATCGGCTTCGCCGAGATCGCCGCGCAGGCCGCTGATGCGGGCGCGCCGCTCGCAACGTTCTTCAAATGGAAGCCGCCGGAGGCGACCTATCCCAACGGCACGCATATCTGCGAGGTCGAGATCGACCCGGATACCGGGGAGACCGAAATCACGCGCTACACCATCGTCGATGATTTCGGCGTGACCATGAACCCCCTCCTCCTCGCCGGACAGGTGCATGGCGGGCTGGCCCAGGGGATCGGTCAGGCGCTGCACGAGCGCGTCGTCTTCGACGAGAGCGGCCAGCTCGTCACCGCCTCGCTGATGGATTACCGGCTGCCCCGCGCGGATGACCTGCCAAACTTCCATTTCGAGACGCGCAACGTCCCCTGCACTACCAACGCGCTCGGCATGAAGGGCGCGGGCGAAGCCGGCACGATCGGCGGGACGCCGGCGGTGATGAACGCCGTGGTCGATGCCCTGCATCGCGCCTACGGCATCACCCATCTCGACCTGCCCGCGACGCCCGACAGGGTCTTCGCGGCGATCAAGGCGGCGCGGGGGTGAGGATAAGGGGATGGCGCGGTCAAAGCGGAAGCTCCGCCTGCGTCAGTTCATCGAGCCGGATCACACCGAGCAGCATCCAGGTCTGCGGGCGCGAAGCGACGTTGCCGACCGCGAAGGCCATGCCCTTGCGCGGGTATTCGTCACCCAAATCTGAATCTGCTTCCATTGCCTTCTGGCAGCTCTTTTTTGGGCAAAACCAGGATTTCGTCGATGGATCTGCCCCCAGCGTCATTTCGGATCGCATCGTTGTCTATGACGATGTGCGTATCCTGTACCATGCGCACCTGGCGGTGGCATTCCTCGAGGAAATCGAGCGCCCCTCGCAAGGCTGTGCTTATAGTATGTAGCGCTTTCGGGTCACTGCTCCGGCATCGCCAGAATCTCGTCCCAGATCGCGAAAGCGCGATCCGAGGCGACGATCTGGAGGCGCTGGAGGGCGCGCTGGGCCATCTTTTCGTGATCGACCTCGCCGCTCGCCATACGGCGCATGGCGTCCGCGAGCGCTTCGGCGTCGTCGGTCGGGACGACGAGCCCGGTCTCCTCGTGGGTGACATATTCCAGCGGCCCGGGGGAGCTGTCGCTGACGATCGCGGGGATTTCGACGGACAAGGCCTCGAGCAGCGCATTCGGCGTGCCCTCGAAACGCGACGGCAGGACGAAGACCCGCGCCGCGCGGAAATGGGCCAGCGGGTCATCCACGAAACCGTGGAAGATCACCCGCTCGTGCACGTCATGCGCATGCGCCATCTGTTCCAGCTCCTCGCGCAGGGGCCCGTCCCCGAGGATGTGGAGCTCCCATGCGGGATGCTCTTGCGCGATGCGCGCGAAGGCTGAAATCGCCACATCGATCGCCTTCTGCTCGACGAGGCGGGCACAGCAGACGAAAGCGGGTTTCTTCTCGGCGGACGCATCCTCCTCCGGGATCTCGACGAAATTCGGCACGAAACGCAGCTTCGCCGGCGGGACGAATGCGGCGAGGGAATCCACCGCCCCATGGGAGTTCGCCGTCACCACATCCGCACGGGGATAAACAATCTGCCGCAATGTATCCCAGGGCTCGGCGAGCGGCTGCCTTGCCGGATCGTTGCGCTCGGAGACGATCACCCGCATGTCGAGCCCACGGGCGGCGATCAGCGTGGATATGCAGGTCTGGCTGAGGAAGGCCACCACGCAGCACGGATTTTCCTTGTGCAGGACATTGCGGATCTGCGCGACGCGACGAGCCATCGCGCTCGTCAGGACCTGATCAATCGCGTGGTCGATCTCGGCGATATACTCGGCATCACCGAGATCGGTCGTCTGGTTGATTTCCGCAAGCCGCGTGAGCCGCTGCGCCCTTGTCTCCCTGACTTTGGGCACTGCTGACGCAGTCTTCGGCGCTTGGGCGGCAAGCTTGGCCTCTTGCGCTCGCCGGCGCAGATTTTGCCGCGCGCGCTCGATCGCCCGCTCGAGAAGCTTTGCCCTGATCACGCGATCGACCAGCCCAAGGCTGCGCCGCGTGTTGCGCAGGAAGACACGCGCGGCATCCGTCAGAGAAACGATCTCCATGCATTCGCGATGCACCATTTGCCGCGCCGCGCCGGACCATCTGCGAATGCGGGTGCGCCGCTCCTTGCGCCGCCCGGCGTCGCGCGAGCCGACCGTCACGATCATGGTCGCGGAGAAGGCCACGAGAGCGATCCCCGATCGGCCCATAAGCCAGAAAGATCGACGAATCAGATAGGATCGCGGCGGTATCGAAGGATCCTGCCGAGGTCGCTCCGCCATTTCCAGAAGGGCGGCTTCACCTGCGATGACCGCCCTGTCCTCCGGGGATTCCGACGATATCGTGTCCGCACCAAGGCTTACCCTTTCGCGATCAGCAACGGCTTCACTCACGGAATCGGCAACGGCCTCACCCCCGGGATCGGCGACGATATCGCTTTCCGCTGGCTCGGGAATCGTGGCGCCGCATCCGGATTCGACGGGTATGGCAGGCGGTTCGATTCCATCCACTGTCCCGCGCAGGCGAACCACACCGTCCGGAACCACATGCGCGTCCGCCGGCTTGTCGAGCGTCGTCAGCACGCCAACGCGATAACCGCGCGCGGCCCAGTTCCTGGCGACCATCAGCGCAATCTTCTGCGCGCCACCGGGGCCCAGATGTGGCAGGACGCACAGGAGATCGAGACGCTTGTCCGGGAACGGAGCGCACCGTTCTTTCGCTTCGGTATTATGCAAAATGGTCATCGGTGCGGTCCCAAAGATTTCCACCATGCTTCATACGTTATCAATCGAATATTGTATATGATACATTATTATTCCAGCCTGGAGGGTCGCGACGAAACGGTCGATATCCGTACCCTCATAGCCGATGGTGAAGATCGTCGTCATCGCATCCCCTCCCGTGGCAAAAGCGAATCGCGCGTGATGATGGCGCATCACCGCTTAACACAATCCTCACCC
>LFIK01001288.1_pt1 | contig 19784 bp, 21 predicted proteins | sample 643401 | NCBI WGS metagenome assembly LFIK01 (sample SAMN03777447, study PRJNA286221) | soda lake metagenome | biome: soda lake; feature: Kulunda steppe; material: water; isolation source: sample T5-Br brine of Lake Tanatar-5 | place: Russia: Kulunda steppe | collected 2010-07
CGTGATCCAATTCCAGCCGAGATCAATGCGCCGGCAGCGGCTCGCGCACCGCCTCCGCGCCGGGCAGCGTCACGGTGAAGACCGCGCCTTCGCCCGGTTCGCTGTCGATGCTCAGCCGCCCGCGATGGCGCGCCACGATATGCTTGACGATGGCGAGGCCGAGCCCGGTGCCGCCCTTCTTGCGGCTCGTGGCGATATCGGCGCGATAGAAGCGCTCGGTGAGGCGCGGCAGGTCATCGCGCGCAATGCCGGGGCCGTAATCGCGCACGCTGAGCGTCCAGGCCCGCCCCGCAGCTTCCGGCGGTGTCAGGGCGATATCGACGCGCCCGCCGGAACCCCCGTATTTCACCGCGTTCTCGACGAGGTTCTCGACGAGCCGCAGGAGTTCGTCGCGATCGCCGCAGATCATGGCGGGACCGTCGGGCAGGGCCTCGTGGAAGGTCACGCCTTCCTCCCTGGCCAACGGTGCGAGCGTGTCGAGGATCTGGCGGATCACCGGCATCAGGTCGATCGCCTCGGTGGGCGCCAGATGGGCGCGCAGCTCGATGCGCGAGAGCGAGAGCAATTCGTCGATCAGCCGCGTCATGCGCAGGGCCTGTTCGCGCATGATCGCGAGGAAGCGCGCGCGGCCCGCCGCATCGTCGCGGGCGGGACCCTCCAGCGTCTCGATGAAGCCGAGGACGGAGGCGAGCGGGGTGCGCAATTCATGGCTGACATTGGCGATGAAATCGACGCGCATGCGCTCGATCCGATGCGCATTGGTGAGATCGCGGAAATACAGCATCACCGCTTCCTCGTCCTGCTCGGGCCCCGACGCGATGTCGAGCGGGCCGAGCAGCAACTCGAAGGTGCGCTCGGTGGGCAGGCGCTGGGTATAGTTCACGCGGGTCGGCGCGCGGGTGCGCAGAACCTGCTCGATCCCGCCCAGCACTTCCGGCGCGCGCAGGGCATAAGCGATCGGCGCGCGCCGGCGCATGGCGGGGAAGAGATTCTGCGCCGCCGCATTGGCCTCGCGCACCCGCGCGGCGCGATCGACGAGGATCACCGGATCGGGAATATTGGCCAGCAGCGCCTCGGCGACCGCGATGCGCTGATCGGCGGATACCTGGAGCCGTTGCCGGGTCGTGCGCGCGCGGGTCACGGCGATGGCGAGGGCCAGCGCAGTCGCGCCGGCTGCGACCATGAGCAGGATCCAGCTGAAACCGTAGAAGAATGTCGCGCTCGCCAGCAGCGCCGCGCTCGCCACCGCCGCGCCGATCGCCGCCCCGCGCCAGGCGGCACGCTCCAGCGCGCGCGAATCGAGGCCGCCGGCTTCCGCGCCGGCTGCGGGCCTGTCGACAGGGCTCATCCGCCCGACCGGGCCGGGCGGCAGGACGGGGGGCGGCGTATACTGGTTCATCGGCTCACCCGGTTCCTGTTCGTGCATGCCGGCTCCCCGCCCCGTCACTGTCCGGATTCGCCTGACATATCAGCCCACAGGCAAGGCCGGAGAGGCGCATGTGATTCGGGAAGCGATTATGCGACCACGAAACCACGCCCATGCGACAGTATTGCGACAATCGCCCGCAATTTGCGGGAAATCGTCACGATTGTCATCATACCGTCATCCCGATTTCGCCGCGCGGGCCCTGCTCAGTGCCCCTCATAGGAGATCAGCGTGCGTACCTCGACATCCATGGCGCGCAGGCGCTCGGCGCCCCCGAGTTCCGGAAGGTCGATAATGAAGCAGGCCGCGACGATCTCCGCGCCGAGCCCGCGCAGGAGCTTCACCGCCGCTTCCGCCGTACCACCGGTGGCGACGAGATCATCGACGAGGACCACCTTCTCGCCGGCAACGAGGGCATCGGCATGCATCTCGATCTCGTCGGTACCGTATTCGAGGGCATAGGCCACGCTCACCGTGCGATGGGGCAGCTTGCCCTTCTTGCGGATCGGCACGAAGCCGGCGGAGAGCTGGTGCGCCACGGCGCCGCCGAGAATGAAGCCGCGCGCCTCGATCCCGGCGATCTTGTCGACCTTGCCGCCGACATAGGGATGCACGAGCGCATCCACCGCCCGGCGAAAGGCGCCGGCATCACCGAGCAGGGTGGTGATGTCGCGAAACATGATCCCGGGCTTGGGATAATCGGGAATGGTGCGGACAGCGTTCTTGAGGGCGGCTTCGAAGCTCGGATCCATTTCGCTTCCTCTCTGGCGGGTGGATGGTTGCGGGGCGGCACAGCGCCGGTTCAGGCTTGCAGTCAGCCTTGCGATCAGCCTTGCGATCAGCCTTGCAGCACGCGCCCGGCGACGGCGTCGAGCTTCTTCATCAGATCCGGATCGCGCGCTTCCGGCGCGGTGATGATCGCCACCTCGAGAGCATTGTGCGAGCCGTTCGGGCAGGGCTCGCGTTCGGTCGGGAAATCGCGCGCCATGCGGGCCACGAGCCGTGCCGCGTTCTCGGCATTGGCGCGCAGAACCTTGACCACGGCGGCGACGTCGACCGCGTCGTGACCGTCATGCCAGCAATCGTAATCGGTGACCATGGCGACGGTGGCATAGGTGATCTCGGCCTCCCGGGCGAGCTTGGCCTCGGGCATGTTGGTCATGCCGATCACGTCATAGCCGAGATTCTTGTAGGTCACGGATTCCGCATATGACGAGAATTGCGGCCCTTCCATGCAGACATAGGTGCCGTTCCGCACATAGCCGATGCCCTCCGCCTCGGCGGCGGCAGCAAGCCGCGCCTGCAAAGCGGAACCGACGGGATGGGCCATCGAGACATGCGCCACGCAGCCCTTGCCGAAAAAGGAGGATTCGCGCTTGTGGGTGCGATCGACGAACTGGTCGACGAGGACGAACAGACCCGGATGCAGCGCCTCGCGGAACGAGCCGCAGGCCGAGAGCGAGACGATGTCAGTCACGCCGGCGCGCTTCATCGCGTCGATATTGGCGCGGTAGTTGATATCCTAGGGCGAGACCTTGTGGCCGCGCCCGTGGCGGGGCAGGAAGACGATCTGGGTCTGGCCGATGCGCCCGAAGCGCAGGGCGTCCGAGGGCTCGCCCCAGGGCGAGGCGATGTGCTCCTCGCGGACATCCTCCATCCCCGGCAGATCGTACACACCCGATCCGCCGATCACCCCCAGTACCGCCTTCGCCATCACCGCTCTCCCTCGCTGAGTCGAAACCCATCATTTGCCTGCAAATGTCCCGTTTCGCAAGGCATTTGCCTGGAAACGCTCAGTCTCGCAAGACCGGGTCCAGTATTGTGTATAAACGCTTCTGATGCACTTTCCAATTGCACTGGACGCCAGCCCGGGCTTGCGCGAGAATCACGCGAGAAAAATGCGCATCCCGGGAGGATGTCACAGGAGGACGCCATGGCCGCACAGATCCATCTCTTCCGCTGCCTGGAAGACAATATCGGCGCGCTGATCCGCGATCCCGCCAGCGGCGCCTGCGCCACGATCGACGCGTCCGACGAGGCCGCCATCGCGGCTGCGCTGGAGGAAACCGGCTGGGAGCTCACCGATTGCCTCATCACCCATAGCCATTGGGACCATGTGCAGGGACTCGAAGCGCTCAAGGCGCGCACCGGCTGCCGGATCGTTGCGCCGGCTTCCGCCGGTGAAGTCGCGGAGACGGCCGATACCATCGTGCGCGAGGGCGACAGTGTCTGCGTCGGTGAAATGGCGGCGGTCATCTGGGAGACGCCGGGCCATTGCGCCGATCACATCGTCTATCATTTCGCCACCGATCACCTCCTGATTGCCGGCGACGTGCTCTTCGTGATGGGGTGCGGGCGCGTCTTCGGCGGTGATTTTGATTCGTTGCACCGGGCGCTGGAGCGGGTGCGGGCCCTGCCCGACGAGACGGTGGCGATCGTGGGTCATGATTATACCCTCGCCAATGCCCGTTTCGCGCTCAAGGTCGAGCCGCACAACGCCGCGCTGGTCGAGCGCGCGCGCGAGGCGCAGGAGCGGGCGGAGGCCAGGGATCTGTTCGGCATGACCACGATCGGCGAGGAGAAGGCGACCAATCCGTTCCTGCGCGTGCACGAGCCCGCCGTCGCGGAAGCGGTCGGGCTTGCCGGCGGTGCGCCCGACGCGGTATTCCGGGCTTTGCGTGAATGGAAGAACAGGGGTTGAAGGATATGGCGCATGCCATTGGCGGGCTCACCGCGCAAGACGTGATCAAGCGGCTCGATCTGAAGCCGCATCCCGAAGGCGGCTATTTCCGGGAGACCTTTCGCGATCCCCTCACGGATGCGAACGGGCGCGCGGTCTCGACCGCAATCTATTATCTGCTCGGCCTCGGCGAAGTCTCCGAATGGCATCGCGTCGATGCCACCGAGATCTGGCATTATCATGCCGGCGCGCCGATGGTGATCACGCTCTCGCCCAATGGTCACGACGCGCAGGCGCGCCATCTCGGGCCCGATCTGATGAACGGGCAGGAGCCCCAGATCATCGTGCCGACCAATCACTGGCAGACGACGACGTCGCTGGGCGCCTGGACGCTGGTGGGATGCACCGTCGCCCCGGGCTTCGATTTCGCCGGTTTCGAGATGGCCCCGCCCGGCTGGCGCCCGATGCCGCGAGAGGGCGGGTGAGGGCTCACCCTCCCGGCCCGGCGGGTATCGAGGAGCGCGCGCTCAATGCCTGGCCGGCCTTGCAGAGCCTCGTCATGGACGGTTGGCTGCTGCGCTTCGCCGACGGCTATACCAAACGCGCGAATTCGGCCTGCGCCCTGCCCGCAGGCGCGGCGCCTCTCGGAGCGGCGGGGGTGGCGATCGAGGATCTCTATCGCCGCCACGGCCAGACCCCGATCTTTCGCCTCACGCCTTTCGCGACGCCCGGGGACGAAGCCTGGCTCGACGCGCGCGGCTATGAGCGTATCGAGCCGACCAGCGTGATGCTCTGCGGCGATCCCGCCGCTCACGCGCATGCGGATCCCGCCCTGGTTTTCGCAGCCACACCCGATGAAGCCTGGCTCGCCGGTTTCATCGCCGGCAACCGCCACGGCACGGGCATTCGCCCCACCCTCACCGCCATGCTCGCAGCGATTCGCGGCGAAGTGTTCTACGCCACGCTGGTGCAGGACGGCGCGCCCTGCGGCTATGGGCTCGCGGTGATCGAGCGCGGCTGTGTCGGGCTGTTCGATATCCTCATTGAAGAGCGCCTGCGCGGGCGCGGTTTGGGGCGCAGGCTCGTCGCCGGCATGCTGGACGAGGCGCTGCGCCGTGGCGCGGGCGCGGCCTATCTGCAGGTTCTGGAGACGAATGCCGCTGCCATCGCGCTCTATCGCCGGCTGGGTTTTGCCGATTCCTATGGCTACGCCTATCGCATCCCGGCGTCGTGAACGGGGGATCGCCACGGACCGGCAGTGCTTGCCGTTCCGACGGATCGATGCGCTACACCGCGATATTGTCGATCAGCCGCGTCGCACCGAGTTTCGCCGCCGCGAGCAGGCGGCGCGGGCGGGCCGGGTCGGGATCCCCGAGCGATTCGGCATCGCGCAGGGCGAGGTAATCGACGGCGAAACCCGCTTTCGCGAGCGCTTCCACTTCGCGGGCGAGGATGGTTACGGGATCGTCGCCGTTGCCGATCGCCTTCGCGCAGCGCTGCATCGCGGCGTGGAGCTGCGGCGCGCGCGCACGCTCATCGGCTGCGAGATAGCGGTTGCGCGATGACAGGGCGAGGCCGTCGGTCTCGCGCACCGTCTCGCCGCCGAGAATCGCGACGGGAATGAAGAGATCCGCGACCATGCGCATGATCACCTTCAATTGCTGATAATCCTTCTCGCCGAACAGCGCGATATCGGGGCCGCATTGCAGGAGGAGCTTGGCGACGACGGTGGCGACCCCGCGAAAATGACCGGGCCGGACGGCATCCTCCAGACCTGCGGCGGCGGGGCCTTCCAGCGAAATCATGGAGGACGAGCCCGGCGGATACATCTCCTGGGCCTGTGGCGCGAAAACGAGGTCCGCGAGCGGCGCCAGCGCCGCGCAATCGGCTTCGAAAGTGCGCGGATAGCGCGCGAGATCCTCGCCGGGGCCGAACTGGGTGGGGTTCACGAAGATCGAGACGACGACGCGATCGGCCTTTGCCCGTCCCTGCCGCACCAGCGAGAGATGGCCCTCGTGCAGCGCCCCCATGGTCGGGACCAGCGCGATGCGTTCCCCCGCCCCCCGCCATTGCGCGACATTGGCACGCAGGGCGGCGACGTCTTCCGCGATCGGCGGCGACGGGCGCGCAGAACCGGGTGTGGCGGTGGGATCGGGCATCGCTTCCTTCCTCGGGCGCAGCGGCAGCCGGGCAAATGCGCCGCCGCATGGGCATGCCCGTGCCATATCAGAGCCGTCCCCGCCCGCAAATCCCCGATGGCGAAGCCGGCATTCACCGCGTGCGCAACTTCGGCGCGAACAGCCCATGATCAAGCTGGCCCGCAGCCGGGCTTCATGCTAAATGATCCGCAACGGCCCCGTAGCTCAGCAGGATAGAGCATCAGATTCCTAATCTGAGGGTCGCGCGTTCGAATCGCGCCGGGGTCGCCATTTTGCCGCATCCGCTTCGAACGACGCTCCGTTCGCCAACCCGCACCCGCTATCGCGCATCCAGGTGCTGCCTGATCAGGCTGCATCGATTCAGATAATCGGTGACGGCACGGATGCGTGTGGTGTGGCGCAGATCGGGATGGATCAGCATCCAGAGCTCGACATCAAGGGCGGTGATCATGGGTCCGATGCGGGTCAGTGCGGGATCCGCTTCGGCGAGATAGGCTGGTAAAACGGCGATCCCGGCGCCGGCGCGGGCGGCGGCGTGTTGTCCGAGAACGCTGTCGGACCAGGACCGGCACAGCTTGTTGTAACCCTGGGCCGCCATCCAGCCATGCAGCGCGGGATATGCAAGCGAACGGCTCGGCCCGATCCAGGGCGATTCATGCAGGTCTCCGCGTGCCCTGGCATCCGCCGCCATCGCCGAAGGCGCGTAGACCGCCTGTCTGATCAGGCCGAGCTTGCGCCCCACCAGATGCGGGTCGGGCGCCGAAGTCGGGCGGATCGCGATATCGGCCTCGCGAAAGGCGAGATCGGAGATGTCGTTCGAGACGTTGATCTCGAGTGTGATGTCCGGCTCGGTCTCACGCAAGCCGGCCAGTGCCGGCGCGAGCAGGCCGAAGAGCAGGCTGTCCGTCGTCGTGATGCGGACATGGCCGGAGGGGCGCAGGTCGGCCCCGGCGAGCCGGCGCTCGGTGTCGCGGGTGAGTTCGGTGATGCGGCGCGCCGTGGCGATGATCTCCTCGCCGGCGGCGGTCGGACGGTAGCCGGTGCGCAGACGTTCGAACAAACGCACGCCGATTTTCTTCTCGACCGCGTTGATGCGGCGAAACAAGGTGGGATGGCTCGTCGACAATGGCTTCGCCGCCCCGGTCAGGGAGCCCGCCTCGGCAATGGCGAGCACGATCCTGTAATCACCCCAGTCGAGGATGTCGTTCATATTTGAAAGACCAGCTTGCTCGGACGTCGGTTTCATAGAGCTTATGTGAACGATAGAAGCGATGGCAACAGCTTTTTCTTTCCGCCTATCGACGGGTCCGAAGCAATGCATGCGCATATCGTCCACGCCCATCCCGAACCCGCATCCTATAACGGCGCGCTCACCCGGACCGCCTGCGACGCCCTGAGCGATCAGGGCGCCTCTGTCAGCGTGAGCGATCTCTATGCATCGGGTTTCGATCCGGTGGAGCGCGGCGCGCATTATGCCGACAGGCTGGACCCGGACAGCTTCGCTCCCCTGGCCGAGCAGCGTCACGCCTCTCGTGGGGGCACGCTCGCACCGGAGATCAGCCGCGAGATCGCGGCATTGGAGCGGGCGGATCTGCTGATCCTGCAATTCCCGCTCTGGTGGCACGGGCCACCGGCCATCCTGAAGGGCTGGATGGATCGCGTCTTCGTCAATGGCGGCCTCTATACGAGCCGGATGCGTTATGATCGCGGCTATTTCCGGGGGCGGCGCGCGATCATCTCGATGACGACCGGCGCCCCGGGCGAAGCCTTCGGCCCCGGTGGGCGCGGCGGCGATATCGATACCATGCTCTGGCCGATCCATTACTCATTACATTATCTGGGCTTTAGCGTGCTGCCGCCCTTCCTCTCGCACGGCATACAGGGCCACGGTTTCCGCTATGCGGAAGACGACGCCCTGCATGGAATGCTCACCCGGAACCTCCAGAGCTGGCGCGAGCGTCTGCAGACGCTCGACGCTCATGCGTCCCTCGACTTCCCGGGATGGGACGACTGGGGTGCGCTGGGCGAGGCGATCCGGTGAAGATCCGTGTCGCCGTCACTCGGCGGCGATCAAGGGGGCAGCGACCGATTCCGCGCGGATCGCCGCATCGAGAATCGCGAGCCCTTCTTCTAGCACCGGGATAGGCGTCGTCAGTGGTGCGAGGACCTTGACGACTTCGTCTTCAGGGCCCGAAGTCTCGATGATCAGGCCGTTGCGCCAGGCCGTCTTGCAGATTCTGGCCGCGAGCGCGCCAGATCCCACATCCAGTCCGCGCATCATGCCGCGCCCCTTGATTCGTGAAGGCCCGAGCGCATCGGCGCTGGCGGTCAGGCGGGCGGTCACGATGTCCCCGGCATGGCGGATTGCGGCTTCGAACCGGGAATCGCTCCAGAATTTCTCGATAGCGACCCGCGCGGTGACGAAGGCATGGGTATTGCCGCGGAAAGTTCCGTTGTGCTCGGCCGGTTTCAGCACGTCGTGCTCCCGGTTGATGAGCACGAGGCTCATGGGCAGGCCGAAGCCAGAGATCGACTTCGCCATGGTCACCATGTCAGGTATGATCCCATCCTCTTCGAACGAGAAAAAGCTCCCGGTGCGACCGCACCCGGCCTGGACATCGTCGATGATCAGGAGTGCGCCGTGATTTCGCGCCAGTTCCGCGACCTTGCGCAGCCATTCCGGCCGTGCGGCATTGAGCCCGCCTTCACCCTGCACCGTTTCCAGCAGGATTGCGGCCGGAGCATCGAGCCCGGACGACGCGTCTTCGAGCATCCGTTCGAGCAATGCGGCGCTGTCCAGACCTTCGAGATAGCCGTCATAGGGCAGGCGCGTGACCCCGGACAATGCGATGTGTGCCCCGCCGCGATGATAGCCGTTCCCGGTGGCGGCGAGGGCTCCAAGGGTGACGCCGTGAAAGCCATTGGTAAAGGCGATGACGTTGCTTCGACCAGTCGCCTTGCGCGCGATCTTGAGCGCCGCCTCGACAGCATTGGCGCCGGTCGGGCCGGGGAACATCACCTTGTAGTCGAGCCCGCGCGGGCCGAGGATATACTGCTCGAATACATCAAGAAACGCACCCTTTGCTCTGGTGTGCATGTCGAGCCCGTGGGCGATGCCGTCCGAGGCGATGTGGTCGATCAGAGCGGCCTTCATGTCGGGATCGTTATGACCGTAGTTCAGGGACGCACAACCCGCGAGAAAGTCGATGCGGCGGGTCCCGTCCACATCGAAAATCTCGGCGCCGCGGGCCGATGCGAAGACCGCACTGAAAGCGCGGCAATAGCTGCGTACCTCCGATTCGCGCCGCTCGAATACCGTTTCCGTGTCAGCTTGTTCGGACATCATGGTGTTTCCTCCTGGATAGCGCCTGACGATGTGGCGTCGACTGCCGAGTAAGCCCTGCAGTCGATCGCACCGCACGAAGCGCCGCAATGCGGGTTGACTCGAAAGGAGTCCGACCGGTTTCGATCAGGCCTCGGCCAGGGTCTTCGGTGCCGGATAGGCGCCATCGGCATCGTGGTCTTCACGCCCCGTCACCGGCGGATTGAAGACGCATATCGCCCGGAACAGCGTCTTCGGGCGCAGGGTATGGCGATCATGCTTGTCGAGGAGATACATGTCGCCGGGACGGATCATGTGAACTTCTCCGGTATCCCGGTTCGTGACTTCGCATTCTCCCTCGACACACAAGACCGCCTCGTAATGGTTCTTGTACCAGAGATCGGTTACCGTTCCCGGGTAGACTGTCGTCTCATGCAGCGAAAAACCGACATTGTCGTCTTCGAGGATGAGCCGTTTGCTCCGCCAGGTGCCGAGAGCACCCTTGACGTCGCGCTCCGTGTCCGTGATTTCATTCAGTGAGCGGATGATCATTTCAGTTGTCCTTGGTTCTCGATTGCGAAAAATAGGGATCAGGCAGCGGCCTTGATGTTGACGAGGAAGGTTGAATAGCCACCGACGGTCTCGAAATCTTTGATGTCTAGTTCTTCGGGGTCGACGTTGAACCCCAGCATGTCTTCCAGCTCCATGAGCGTTTCGAGCATGCTCATCGAATCGAGCCGGAATTCCTGAAACAGGTTCATCTCGTCGTTGAGGGGTGGAACCTGTTCTTCGAGGACTGTGGCGAGCGCCTTGCGCAAGTCCTGGCGTGCTTCGTTGGTCGTATAGAGTGATTCAGACAAGGGAGACTTCCTTCTTTTCGATTTTCGCCCGTTCGGGCATGGCTTCGTCTTCGAGCAGTCGCATGAGGGCTTTACGGTCGAACTTGTTGTTCGCCGTTCGCGGCATCTGGGCGAGATAACGAATTTTCTCGGGGACCTTGTGCGGCTCAAGTCGGCCAGCGAGGAACCGGCGCAGTTTCGCTCCGGCATCGGTATGATCGCGAAGATCCGCACTGCCCGGAGATACGAAGAGGGTGCCCGGTCGCCCGGCAGTCGGCGGGACCATGACCGCATGCTGAACATCTTCCGCTTCAGCGCAGGCCGCCTCGATCTCGGTACAGCTGACCCGAAAACCGCGCACTTTGAAGATGTCGTCACGCCGCCCTTCGCAATAGAGGTAACCTTCGGCATCCATTCGGCCGTAATCGCCGGTATGCAGGCGGCGCAAGGTTGCGTGGCGGGTACGATAGGTGGCGTCCGTGAGTGCCTGCGCATTCCAGTAGCCGGCCATCAGATGCGGCCCGGAGACGACGAACTCGCCGGTCTTGCCCGGAGGCAGGGCCTGCCCTGCCTCGTCCACGACCTCGACACGCGTGCCGCGCAGCGGCACCCCGCAGGTACCGGGCCGCGCCAGATCGGCATCAACCGGCGCAATGCTCACCCGCTTGCACTCGGTCAGCCCGTACATGAGCTGGAAACCGAGGCCCGGAAACGCATCACGCAGGACCCGGATTGATTTCGGAGAAGGCGCTGCACCGGTATTCGTGATGAGCCGTAATGCCGGCAATTCTCCGGGCTTTCGCCTGCCCAGTACGGCGAGCGTTTCGATCATCACCGGTACGGCGGCAAGCACGTCGGCACTGCTTTGCTTGAGCGCCTTGAACAATCCCAGACCGCCGATGCCGGGATCTTCGAGACAAAGCGTACAGCCGGATGCCAAGGCCAGAAACACTTGGTACAGACCGTAGTCGAACGATAGCGGTATAGCGCAGAAGATCCGATCGCCCGCGCGGTAGTCGAGGGCCTCGGCAATCGCGCCGACTGCAAACACCGTCTGGCGATGCGGACATGTGACGCCTTTCGGACGGCCCGTCGATCCCGACGTATAGATCATGCAGGCGAGATCTTCGCCGATCAGGGTCGAAGCAGGCAGCAACCCGTTGGCGATAGCCGCATTCTCGGATCTGAGATCGGCGAGACCGGGCACAGCGACGCGTCCTGAGACGGTCTCGGCAGTCCAGGTCTCGGATTGTGCCGACAGGATCATGATCGCGCCCGCATCTTGTGCGATATATGACCGCTGCTCGGCTGGTGTGGACGGATGGATCGGGATGAAACAACCGCCGGCGATGTTGACGGCAAGAACCAGCACCACCGTCATCGCCGAATTCGACGCTTCGACGACGACCCGGTCGCCATGCTTCACGCCCTGCGAGGCCAACCACGCGGCTGCAGTGCGCGATGTTTCTGCGAGCCGAGCAGTCGTGAGCCTTATGTCGCCGCATTCGATTGCTACTTGTTCGGGAGAGGCTGCGGCGGCTGCTTCGAGAAATTCGTGCAGGTATTTCACGTCATCGACTCCTTGCGCGCACTGCTTCGGTTCGGCATGGGCACGACGAACAACCCTTGCGCGGATGCGATCTTCTCCGGTGGGTCGACTTTCTCGACCGCCGAGCTTCCCGGATCGCATGCCCTTACGGTTCGCAAGGCTTCGACCTCGACGAAACGGCGCAGTCGGCTCTGTCGGTTTATTCTGGCGCGCACGGTGATGAAGTCGCCCGGTCGTGCCGGTTTGAGGAATTCGACCCCCTCCCAACGCTGCAAGAGGCTCTCGTCCCCATCATGGATCGCGGCAAGGCCCGTAACCGCATCACCGAACAGCTTCATGATGTGCGCGCCATCGACAAGCGCGCCACCGTAATGAGCATCGGAGGCCGACAGTCGTACCGAGATCGAGAAGCTCTTATCGACCGGCGGAAGCGGCAGATCGTCAGGGAGGCGATAGCGACCGACGATATCGTTCGTGTCGTCACCTGCGCGCACCAGGTGCAGTTCATCACCATCGACGAGTACTTCGTTCGGGTAGCCGTGACTGAGAAATCCGGTGGGTGAGGCACTGGGCCCGTAGGCGCCCGAGCACAGTACCGCCAGCACGTCGCCCTCCGCGACATCACCGAGATCCGCCTTGCGAGCAAGTGTGTCGCTGGGCGTACACAATGGCCCGGTGAGCGTTGTTCTGGTGGCGCCCTCGCCGCGGTCCCGCGAGAGGTTCAGGATAGGAAAGGAACGTTTGGCGAAGCCGCCGACACCGACCGCCGCCATGTGCAGGTTCGTGCCGCCGTCGGCAATCGCGAAAACTTCACCGCGGGATTCCTTGGTGTAGTGCACGCGTGTGAGCATCGCGCCGGAGCCCGCGGTCAAATAACGGCCGAGTTCTATGATGACGCGGGTATTCGGGCAGGTCTCGCGGAAGCGGGAGACGGTCTCATTGATGCCGAGCGCGAGTGTTTCGAGGTCCAACGCGCTTTCATTGTCGAAATAGGGAATGCCGAAGCCGCCCCCTACATCAACCGCTTCGACCGGTATGTCGAGCAATGCGCCGAGGCGCCGCGCCATATCGAGAATGTTGACCGTATTCTCGATGATCGGTCCGGCTTCCAGAAAACGCGTGCCCATATACACGTGGAAGCCCATTACCCGCACGCGCGGTAGCCCGGCCATGACGTCTCGCAGATCGGGGACCTGCTCGATATCGATGCCGAACTGTCTCGGCTTTCCGCTCATCGTCAGCCCGGAGCCGCTCGTCGTGAAATCGGGATTGATCCGAAGCATGACGTCGACGGGCCGCTGAAGACCCTGCTCGCGCGCCAGCTCGTCAATGATTTCCAGCTCCCGTGCAGATTCGGCCACGATCGCGAATATGCCGAAGCGCAAACAGTCTCCGATTTCGTCACGGGTCTTGGCCGGCCCGACGAAGATGATGTTGCTGGCCGGAACGCCGACACGTATCGCGGTATGCAGTTCGGCGCGGGAAGAAACCTCGGCTCCGGCGCCGCAGGATTTCAAACAGTCTACGACGGCTGCGTTCGGATTCGCCTTCAGCGAATACAAGATGTCGATGGTCGGAGACAGCCGACGCCGCAGCTCTGCAAAGTTTGCGCGTATGTAATCTGCGTTGTATATGAATGCGGGTGTCCCGAACTGTACTCCGACGCGCTCCGCAAGCTCGCGATTCGGCAGCCAGGCTCCCGTGGCATCGTGTATGTCGAAGCTGGCGCGCGGCGCGGGCATTTCTCCGGTGACCGGCATGTGTGCGTTGTTCATGCGAAGACCTCCGAAGACGTGCGCGCCGGTGCCGGCATGGCGCGCGCCGCCATATCCGGTGCATCCGGTCGGTCCAGGCATATCCGCATCAGAATTTCGTCGTGATGGTCATGACCTTCGCCGGCAAGCAGACTTCCCGGATAGAGAAGCTCCTCCTCGATCCGTCCGCCGAAACGCTTGGCCAGGGTCTTCATCAGGACGCGAATGGCTTTGTTGTCCTGGTCGACGGAGGCTTCGATCCGATCCGCACCGCGCGCGATCTCTCGTTCCACGGCGTGGGCAATCATGTCGACGCCCAGTCCGGCCACTCCATGGCGAGGCCGGGTGGCCGTCTGCCAAAGGAAATACGTGCCGGGGTTTCGCGGCGAGCGGAAGCCTGTCAGGAATCCGATGACCTCGCCATTCGCAATGGCGACGATGGATTGTTCAGCGAAGTGCGTGCACCACAAGGCGTAAGCGTACTGGCTATTCGCATCGAGTCTTTGGGTTGTGTTGACCAGGCCGAGGATGTCCTTCGCATGGGACAGGTCCGGGCTCCGGAATGTGACGATCGTCATGGTTGGTGCCTTTCGATGGAGAGTGTGTGCCGATGGAGGCCGGCATCGGAGGGCCGCTCAGGCCGCAGCGGGCAGGGGGGTCGATGCCGTGCGGTATGAACTCGTGAAAACGAATGCCACCGCGATCAGGCAGAGGATGCCGGAGACGTACCAAAGCGGGTCGTAGCTACCGAATACGAGCCAGATCATGCTTCCCGAGAAGGCCATCATGCCGGCGCCCAACTGGTGGAACGCGTTTATCCAGCCGAAGATTGCAGGCCCTTGCTCGCCATAGATCCGATTGCAGATCGCTATGACGGGCGGCACGGTGGCGACATCCATGATGCCGAAGATGATCGCGAAGGTGACGATGCGTGCATCGAAGACCCCGATCAGGATCGAAGGCAGCCAGAGCAGCATCAATCCTCTCACCAGGAAAACGACTGCGAGGATCGTGCGGACGTCCATCCGGTCCGTGAGCCAGCCTGACAGGGTCGTACCGAACACGTTGAACACCCCTATCAGAAGAAGCACGGAAGAGGCGGCCGTCACGGTCAGACCACAGATCATCGCGGCCATCGTGAAATGGCTCCACAGAATGCCGTTCGTGGTGGCACCGCAGATGACGAACAGCAGCGCCAGAATCCAGAAGATCCTCGACTTCATTGCGCCGACAAGGCCGTGGAAAAGCTCCTCATAGAGCCCCCCCAAAGGTCGCGGTGCAGCCGCTGTCGGGGCCACATCATCTGTGCGGACTTGCTCGGCAGCCGGCGCGTCTTTCAGGAAAACGAGATTGATGATGATGGCGCCGGTTGCGATCATCGCCGAACCGATTAGGGGGGCGCGCCAGCTGAAAAACTGCATCACCTCCGACCAGAACGGCAGAAGAGCAAACTGTCCGAACACGCTCGATGCGACAAGGAATCCGGCAATCACACCCTGGCGGCTGGGAAACCATGTCTTCACGATCAGGCTTCCATACGCCATCGTCAGGCACCCGGTGCCGATCCCGATCACGAACCCCCAGACGAGATTGAACAGCAGCGGCATGGGGAACAGGATCATCGTCGATCCGACGATCAGGAGCATGAGTGCAATATTTGCGACTTTCGTGATCCCGTATCGGCGCATGAAGTAGATCGCGAACGGGGCCGTCAATCCGTAGAACAGCATGTTGATTGCGATCCCAGGGCCTATCGCGTCGACGCCCCAGCCGATATCCTCGACGAATTCGGTCGTCAGAAGACCTGCGAGCGTCGTGAACGAGCCTGCCGCGACAATGCTGGTCATTCCGGCGAAGAGAATGCCTTTCTGCCGCGACGACAGGCGTTCGGATGCAAGTTGAGTCGATGTTGACACGGTGTCCCCCATGAGAATCGGGTGCCGGTCGCCTGTCGGGAAAAATACGGAGTGGGTGGCGACGACGCTGGTCCATGTGCTAAATCGCTCTTCGAACCTGTACAACCTAAGATGTCTAACGCTTGAATTAGTCTGACTATGCCCAGCAAGAAACGACCGACATCACCGATCCCTCCGCTCAACTGGCTGCGCGCTTTCGAGGCTGCGGCCAGACATGCGAGTTTCAAAATGGCTGCGCAGGAGCTGAACGTGACGCCGGCGGCGATCAGTCAGCAGATCAAGCTCCTGGAGGATTATTTCGACATCAAGCTGTTCGAACGCAGGGCGCGTTCTCTGGCACTCACCCGGATCGGTTCGTTGAGCGCGCCGCTTCTTTCAAAGGCATTGATCGATATCAGCCGCGCCTGCCAAGTGATCGGCCACGATACAAGGCGTGACTGGCTCGTGGTCACCGCGCCGCTGTCGTTCTGTATGAAGTGGTTGGTACCGCGTCTGGAGCGTTTCCAGGAACGCCATCCCGATATCGAGGTCCGTATCGATGCGGCGGACGAACTCCTAGATCTTCGCCATGGCCAGGCTGATATCGGAATACGCTATGGCAAGGGAAACTATCCGGGCTTGCATGTGACGCCGCTCATCGGTGGCGCATACCACGCTGTGGTGAGCCCGAGATTGTTACAAAAGCGCGGCGGACTGGACGATATCTCAAAGTTGCAGAACTTCGCGCTGGTTCATACCGATTGGAGAGGTAGTCGAGACGCGGTACCGAATTGGAGCATGTGGTTGCAGGCGGCCGGGATTCGCCATCCGCATGCGGAGAATGGTCACCTCTTCTCGAACGAGATGATGGCGATCGAAGCCGCGATATCCGAGCTCGGCATAGCTCTCGTCAGCCGGGCCAATGTCGAGGAGGACCTGGCCGCAGGGCGCCTCGTCTCCGTCCTCGACAATCATCGCATGAAACAGGCCGATTTCCGCTATTTCCTCGTTCGCAGCCCGGTCAGCAACGACCCCGTGAATGTCGACATCCTTCATGCCTGGATTTGTGCGGAAGCCGGCGTGGTGGAAGGATAGGCCGCTGCGGCAGTGCCGGAGCGGCGGACATGGCCATCCTTGCGGATGGTGGGCTATTTATCCCTGCGGACCTTGTGTCGAAATTTCAATATAATAATGGTTCGCTTCTTTGTTCGGATCGGTTCGCCATGGCAGTCTCGCGTTCCCACGGATCGAAAGGCGAGGCTGTTGATTCTGCTGTCGGCAATCTAAAGTCGGTTTTTCGAAGCCATCATCGTGCATTGTGATCCCGCCTGCGGCTGTTGTGGCGCATGGGTCGCGCGTATGCGTGAAGCGGGCTTTGCCGTGGAAGCGCGTGCGAGCGCGCAGATCAACCGCATCAGGGCACGGCTCGGGGCCCGCAGGACTCGCCTCCTGCCATGCGGCTGAAACCGCGGGCTACGTGATCGAAGGCGATGTCCCCGCCGAGGCGGTCAGGCGTCTTCTGCGCGAGCGCGCCGATGCCACGGGGATCAGCATGTGGAATTCCGGATCCTCGTCCTGCTGCTGCTCTGCCTCGGCATTGCCGCGCTGATCAGGTATCTGCGCAGCTGAGCACAATCGCCCGATCAAGCGGCCAGGCGATCGGCCAGGCGATGGCCAAGCGATCGACCAAGCGATCGACCACATTCCTGCGCGGCTCGTTGAAATAGCCCTTTGCGAATGTCCCTCGCAGCATTACATTCACGAAGCGGCGCTGCGAGGTACGTCAGGAGAATTTTTCCCCGGGGCCTTAATGATCCTGAAGGGAGCTGTCCCTGACCCGGTCCGTGGACCGGGACACACGGCGCCCACCTACACTGTAGGTTTCCCGGGATCGCATCTCCAACGGCCATTGTGGCACCGCACTTTCCTTTCCCGCCCGCGCGCTTGCGCTGGAACCATCCGCCGAAGAGGTCGATCCTGAGCCAGAGTGCCGCCGAGAAGGAAGCCTTGCGCCGCGCGGGGCTCGCTGCGCGCGACAGTCTCGATCATGCCTATCGGGAGAGCGCGTCGCGCCGGATCGCGCAGCGCGTGCTCGCGCTTCCGGTATTCGATGCGGCCCATGCGCAAAGGCGCATCGTGGCCGGCTATGCGCCGATCCGCTCGGAAGTCGACACGTTTGCGCTGCTCGATGCGCTCGCGCAGCGCGGCTTTACGCTCGCGCTGCCGCTGGTGCGCGATCCGCGCCTCGTCTTCCTGCGCTGGCGCCCGGGCGAGCCCCTGATTCGCGGTGCTTTCGGCGTCAGCGCGCCGTCCGAGGAGAGCGGGGTGCTCGTGCCGGACATTCTCCTGATGCCGCTTTCGCGTTTCGACCGCGCCCGCAACCGAATCGGTTACGGCAAGGGCCATTATGATCGCGCCATTGCGGACTTGACGCAGGAGAAGCCCGTCATCACCATCGGCCTTGCTTTCGACATACAGGCAACCGAGAGCATCCCCGCCGAACCGCATGACCGGCGCCTCGACTTCGTCGTGACCGAAACGGAGACCTTGAGTGACTGATACCCGCGCGACCGGCACGATGCCGGGCATGCCTCCTTGCCCGTGGGCGGTGACGGCCCGAGGGGATTGAGATTATGCGTCTGTTGTTCCTCGGCGATGTCGTCGGGCGTCCCGGCCGCGATGTCGTGACAGGGCTCCTGCCGGGTCTGCGGGATCGCTGGGATCTCGATTGCGTCATCATCAACGGCGAGAATGCCGCCGGCGGGTTCGGCATCACCGAGGCGATCTGCGAGGATCTCTTCGCGGCGGGTGTCGATGCGATCACGCTGGGCAATCATGCTTTCGACCAGCGCGAAGTGCTGGTCTATATCGAGCGCGAGCATCGTCTGGTGCGTCCTGCCACCTTCCCGCCCGGAACGCCGGGTCGCGGGGCCACCATGGTGGAGACGGGGCGCGGGGCACGGGTGCTCGTGGTCAACGCGATGGGGCGGATCTACATGGATGCGATGGATTGCCCCTTCACCCGCGTGGAGGAGGCGCTAGCTGATTGTCCGCTGGGCTATGGCGCGGATGCCGTCGTCGTCGATTTTCACGCCGAGGCGACCAGCGAGAAGCAGGCGATGGGGCATTTCTGTGACGGGCGCGCGAGTCTCGTCGTCGGCACGCATACCCATGTTCCCACCGCCGATTACCGGGTGCTGCCGGGCGGCACGGCCTATATCTCGGATGTCGGCATGTGCGGCGATTACGATTCCGTGCTCGGCATGGGCAAGGACGAGCCTTTGCGGCGCTTCCTGCAGAAGACGCCGGGATCGCGTTTCGAGGCGGCGCAGGGCGAGGGCGCGCTTGCCGGGCTTGCGGTCGAGACCGATGACGCGACCGGCCTCGCCACGCGCTGCGCCGCATTGCGACTCGGCCCGCATCTGCCCCCGGCTTTGCCCGATTTCTGGGATTGAGCATGGCTTCGCCCGGCGAGGAGCGCCGCGACAGACTGGCCAGCCAGCGCGCCCGCCTCCTGCACGAGGCGATGGCGCACAAGCGCGTCTCCCTCGTACTGCGCGCCGTGATCGAGACGGCGCCCGGTGATACGATCAGTGTGCGCGAGATCATCGAGGCTTTCGGCGAACGCGCCTTCGGCTTCGTCATCATCCTCTTCAGCCTGCCCAATTGTATCCCCGCGCCGCCCGGCATGAACTCGGTATTCGGCCTGCCCGTGCTCCTCTTCGCCGTGCAGCTGGCACTGGGTTTCAAGAAGCCGTGGCTGCCCCGGCGCATTCTCGACAAGCGCTTTCGCGTCGCGACCTTCCGCAGGATCATCGATGTGGCCGAGCCGCGCCTGCAGCGGGTGGAGAAGATCCTGCGACCGCGCCACACCGCCCTGTTCGGCCCGCGCGGCGACCGCTTGATCGGCGTCTTTGCCGTCATCCTCGCCCTGTGCGTGATCGTGCCGCTGCCGGGAACCAACTGGGTGCCTTCGATCGCCCTGGTGATCCTCTCCATGGCGATCATGCAGGAAGACGGGCTGGTGCTCGGTTTCGGCATCCTCGCGGGGCTGGCGGGCATCGCCTATACGGTGATCCTGACCAGCACGCTGATCCATTTCGCCCTCGTGGCCATGAGCAGAGCGGTGGGTTATTGAGAGCAGAGCGGTGGGTTATTGA
>LFIK01001289.1_pt1 | contig 19775 bp, 15 predicted proteins | sample 643401 | NCBI WGS metagenome assembly LFIK01 (sample SAMN03777447, study PRJNA286221) | soda lake metagenome | biome: soda lake; feature: Kulunda steppe; material: water; isolation source: sample T5-Br brine of Lake Tanatar-5 | place: Russia: Kulunda steppe | collected 2010-07
CGGCTCCGACCCCCGGCTGCGATCGGCCGGCCCTACCGTCGCGGGGAGCTCGGCTGATCGGCTGATCCGTCGACGCCGCGATCGGCCGCATCGGGCCTCGCGGGGCGATCGGCTGGTCCGTCGACGTCGCGATCGGCCGGACCTAGCCTCGCGGGCGATCGGCTGGTCCGTCGACGCCGCGACCACACGCACCCACGAAACTCAGCCCACGAACCCACGAACTCACCTCGGGAACCCACCTCGCGAATTCCCCGCGACCCACCCCGGGAGCCAGCGCCCCCCAACGGATCCACCGTCACGGCGAGGAGTACCCCCATGAGCACCGCCACGACCATCGACGCCGCGTCGCTCGGGTTCGACCCGGGCGACCCCCATTTCGTCCGCGACCCGTATCCGGTCTACGACCGCCTGCGCGGCGCGGCCGGTCCGGTGCACTTCGCCGCGAACGACTGGTGGCTGGTCAGCCGTCACGCCGAGGTCGACGCGCTGCTGCGCCACCGTGGTCTCGGGCGGGTGTTCACCCCCCGCGAGCCCTACGAGCGGTTCGCCCCCTGGAACCTCGTCAACGAGCACGCGATGCTCGAGCTCGAGCCGCCGGACCACACCCGGTTGCGGCGATTGGTGTCCAAGGCGTTCACCCCACGGCGCATCGAGGCCCTGCGTCCCGCGATCCGGGACCTCACCGACCGGCTGCTCGACGGGCTGCTCGATGACGGTGGCGGCGACGTGGTCGCCGAGCTCGCCGAGCCGCTGCCGGTCGAGGTGATCGGGGAACTGCTCGGGATCGACCCGGCCGACCGGGCGCTGCTGCGTCCCTGGTCCAACGCCATCGTCGCGCTGTACGAACCGGTGACCGATCCGGCCGTCGAACAGGCTGCCATCGATGCGGCAGCCGACTTCAGCGCCTTCCTGCGGGAGTTGATCGTCCGCCGGCGGTCCGACCCGGGCGACGACCTGTTCAGCGCGCTGGTCGGCCTGCAGGACGACGGTGACCGGCTCAGCGAGGACGAACTGGTGGCGACGGCGGTGCTGTTGTTGAACGCCGGCCACGAGGCCTCGGTCAACGTGCTCAGCAATGCGGTCGCCCACCTGCTGGGTGAACGCTCCCACTGGCAGCAGCTGGTGGACGATCCCGGCCTGGTTCCGACCGCCGTCGAGGAGGCCATCCGCTACGACACGCCCCTGTCGGTGTTCACGCGATTCGCCGCCGAGGACGTCGAGGTCGGCGACCTGCGCATCGCGGCCGGGCAGACGGTCGGCCTGCTGCTCGGGGCGGCGAACCGCGATCCGGCGGCGTTCGCCGCGGCCGATGCCCTCGACGTCGCGCGTACACCCAACCCGCACGTGGGCTTCGGTGCGGGCATCCACTTCTGCCTCGGTGCCGCCCTGGCCCGGGTGGAGTTGCAGGAGGCACTCGGACGGCTGCTCGCGCGCGCACCGGCACTCGATCTGGCCGCCGAGCCGGTCCGGCGCAGCTCGTATCAGTTCCGCGGGTTCGCGACGGTCCCGGTCGGCCTCTGAGCAGGTTGTGTGGGGTGCCGTCCCGCGTCGCGACCGCTGCCTGCCGCAGGGTGGTCGGGGTGGGTCGGACCATCGACGCGACCGCTGCCTGCCGCAAGAAGACCCGGGTGGGGCGGACGCACGTCTCGGCGTCCCGGCACCCGGTCCATGGGCCGGTGACGTGAACGCGGCGGTGTCCGCGCGCACCGCCACCCACGGCGCACACGGCGCACACGGCTCACACGGTGGTGAGGATGCTCGGCCCCTCGGCGGTGATGGCGATGGTGTGCTCACTGTGGGCGGCGCGTGAACCGTCGACCGTGCGGATCGTCCAGCCGTCCGCGTCGATGGCCACGCCGTCGTCGCCACCGGCCATGAACATCGGCTCGATGGCGATGACCAGCCCGGGCTTGAGCTTCAACCCGCGACCGGCCTGACCCTCGTTGGGCACCGACGGCTCCTCGTGCATCTCCCGACCCACGCCGTGGCCGCCCCAGCCCTCGGGGATCCCGAAGCCGGCCTCCCGGCCGATCCGGCCGATCGCCGCGGCGATGTCACCGATGCGGGCACCGGGCTGCGCCGCCTCGATACCGGCGGCCAGCGCCGCGTCCGTGATCTCGATCAGTCGCTGATCGGCCGGGTCCGGTGTGCCGACGATGAAGCTGCGGGCCGCGTCGCCGACCCAGCCGTCCAGGATGGAACCGAGGTCGATGCTGACGAGATCCCCGTCGGCCAGCGGCGTCGCATCCGGGATGCCGTGGACCACGACGTCGTTGACCGACGCGCAGATGACGCCCGGGAACGGTGTGGGGGCGAAGTGCGGCTGGTAGCCCTTGAACGGCGAGGTGGCACCGTGTTCGGTGAGCACGGCCTCGGCGATGGCATCGAGCTCCAGCAGGGTCGTGCCGACCTCGGCCGCGGCCCGCATCTGCTCGTGGGCGACGGCCACGATCCGGCCGGCGGCTCGCAGGGACTCGATCTCGGCGGGGGACTTGCGGATGATCATCGTCAGCCCAGCAGCTCGGCGATACGGGCGATACCCGCCGCGAGGTCCTCGTCACCGAGTGCGTAGGACAGCCGGGCATAGCCCGGGGCCCCGAACGCCTCGCCGGGCACGACGGCGACCTTGGCCTGCTCGAGCAGGACGTCAGCGAGCTCCAGCGCGGTGGTGACCTCGCGGCCGCCGATGGTCCGGCCCAGCACGCCCTCGAACGACGGGAAGACGTAGAAGGCGCCCTCCGGTTCGGCGACCTCCACACCGTCGATCGCGCCGAGCAGATCCACCGCGGTGCGACGACGGCGATCGAAGGCCTCGAGCATCGTGGCGACGTCGTCCTGCGGGCCGGTGATCGCCGCCAGCGCCGCCGCCTGCGCCACGTTGCAGACGTTGGAGGTCATCTGGCTCTGCAGCTTGTTCATCGCCTTGGCGACCTCGATCGGCGCGACCGCCCAGCCGACACGCCACCCCGTCATGGCGTAGGTCTTGGCGACCCCGTGGGCGATGACGGTCTTCGCGGCGGCTTCCGGGGCGACCGCAGGCAGGGACGCGAACGAGGCGTCGCCGTAGACGAGGTGCTGGTAGATCTCGTCGGTCACGACCCACAGGTCGTGTTCCGCGGCCCAGCGGCCGATCGCCGCGATCTCGTCCGGTGCGTACACCGCGCCGGTCGGGTTCGACGGGGAGACGAAGACCAGCACCTTCGTGCGGGCGGTGCGGTAGGTCTCGAGCTGCGCCGGGTCGGTGCGGAACCCGGTGTCCTTGGTCGTCGGGACGGCGACCGGCACACCCTGCGCGAGCTTGACCTGCTCGGGATAGCTGACCCAGTACGGCGCGGGAATGAGGACCTCGTCACCGTCGTCGACCAGCGCCTGGAAGATGTCGTAGAGCGCGTGTTTGCCACCGTTGGCGACGATGACGTTGTCGGCCGTGTAGTCGACACCGGTGTAGGCCGTGGTCTGCTCCGCGATCGCGGTGCGCAGCGCCGGGGTGCCCCCGGCCGGGGTGTAGCGGTGGCTGGCCGGGTCGAGCGCGGCGGCACGTGCTGCCTCGACGATGTGGTCGGGGGTGGCGAAGTCGGGCTCGCCGGCGCCGAACCCGATGACGGGTTCCCCCGCGGCCTTCAACGCCTTGGCCTTGGCCGTCACGGCCATGGTCGGGGACTCTTCCATCTCGAGGATGCGGCGGGCGAGGGACACGGGAGGACTCGCTTGGTCGATCGTTGGCACGGGGACGGGACACGGCCGCGAGCATAGCCGTGGGGCCGTCGACGGTCGCCGCGTCGGCTGCGGTCGAGCCACCGTGCGGTGGCCACGGAGCAGCAGGTCGGCCGTGCGATGACGTCGGCCGTGCGGTGGCCACGGAACAGCAGGTCGGCCGTGCGTCGGGTGCGATGCGGGCGCGACGCGTCGGTGGCTTCCCCCGGGCGGCCGGGGACGGGTCGGCCCGGGGTGCACCGGGTGTGCCACGGTCGCGGTTGGCACCGGTGCCCGCAGCAGGGTTGACTCGGTACCCGTGGTCGCCGCTCGTGACCACCGATCCCACGCCGAGGTGCCCCGTGTCCGACCTGGTCCTGCCCACCGAGCTGCTTCCCCGTGACGGCCGTTTCGGCTGCGGCCCCAGCAAGGTGCGGCCCGAGGCGGTCGAGCGTCTGCGGTCCGTCGCGGGCGAACTGCTCGGCACCTCGCACCGCCAACCGCGGGTCAAGGACCAGGTCCGGCGCCTGCAGGAGGGCATCGGTGCCCTGTTCGGTCTGCCCGAGGGCTACGAGGTGCTCGTGACGGTCGGCGGTGCGACGGCGTTCTGGGACGCCGCGGCCTTCGGGCTGGTCGAACGACGCGCACGCCACTACGTCTTCGGCGAGTTCAGCGGCAAGTTCGCGAAGGCGACCGCTGCGGCACCCTGGCTCGATGACCCCGAGGTGGTCAGCGTCGACCCGGGCTCACTGCCGGTGGCCACCGCCGCGCCCGGCTGCGACGTGCAGGCGTTCACCCACAACGAGACCTCGACCGGGGTCATGCAGGCACCGGCCCGTATCGACGACGCGCTGGTGATGGTCGATGCCACCTCCGGTGCCGGTGGGCTCCCGGTGGATCTCGCCGACGTGGACGTCTACTACTTCAGCCTGCAGAAGGGGTTCGCCTCGGAGGGCGGGTTGACCGTGGCGATCGTGTCACCGGCCGCGCTCGCCCGTATCGAGGCGATCGCCGCCACGGACCGCTACGTCCCGGCCTTCTTCGACCTCGCCACCGTGGTCGACAACAGCCGCAAACACCAGACCTACAACACGCCGTCGGTCTCCACCGTCTTCCTCGGTGCCGAACAGGTCGACTGGATGCTCGCCACGTTCGGTGACCTCGACGGGGTCGTCGCCGCACAGCGGTCGAAGGCCGCCTCGCTGTACGACTGGGCGACGGCGGCGTCGTACGCGACCCCGTTCGTGACCGATGCGGACGCCCGGTCGCTGGTCGTGGGCACCATCGACCTCGACGACGACGTGAGCGCGGACGAGGTCAATGGCGTTCTGCGCGCCAACGGGGTGCTGGACACCGACGCGTACCGCAAGCTGGGTCGCAACCAGATCCGGGTCGGGATGTTCCCGGCGGTCGACGCGGCCGACGTGGAGGCCTACACCGCGTGTGTCGACTGGGTCGTGGAGCGCCTCGGCGGTTGATGCGGGTCCGCGGGTCCGGCGTCGGGCGGCTGGTCAGCGCAGGCCGCTGCCGACCTCGGTGGAGGCGTCGTCGCCGTAGACGCTGCCCAGCCGGGCGAGGAACTCGTCGGCGTCCAGTTCGTACTCCTGCGTGCCGACGTGTTCGAGCACGTAGGTGGCGACCATGGACCCGACCTGCGCGCTGCGCTCCAACGACAGCTGCCAGGACAGGCCCGCGAGAAAGCCGGCTCGGAACGCGTCGCCGACGCCGGTCGGATCGACACGTTCCTGCTCGGGTGCGGCGGGGACCTCGCACACCACACCGTCGGCGGTCTCGATGATGCAACCCTTCGCGCCGAGTGTGGTGATGCGCGTGCCGACCCGGCTCATGACCTCGTCGGACGACCAGCCCGTCTTGGTCTCGAGCAACGCCCGCTCGTAGTCGTTGGTGATGAGATAGGCGGCGTCGTCCACCAGCTTGCGGACCTGGGGTCCCTCCATGCGTGCGAGCTGCTGACCCGGGTCGGCCATGAACGGCAGACCGAGCTGCCGGCACTCGACGGTGTGGCGCACCATGGCGTCCGGGTCGTTGGGGGAGACGACCACGAGGTCGAGCGCGCCGATCCGGTCGGCGATCGGTTGCAGCTCGATGAACCGGGCCTCTTCCATCGCGCCGGTGTAGAACGATGCCATCTGGTTCTGGTCGAGGTCGGTGGTGCACAGGAACCGGGCGGTGTGCTTCAACTCCGACACACGCACCGTCGAGGTGTCCACGCCATGGCGGTTGAGCCACGAGCGGTAGTCGGCGTCGAAGTCCTCGCCGACTGCGCCGACGAGCAGAGGACGCAGGCCGAGCTGGCCGAGCCCGAACGAGATGTTGGCGGCCACGCCGCCGCGACGGACCTCGAGCTCATCGACCAGGAACGACAGGCTGACCCGGTCGAGCTGGTCGGCCACGAGCTGCTCGGAGAACCTTCCGGGGAAGGTCATCAGATAGTCGGTGGCGATCGATCCGGTGACGGCGATACGCACGGTGCGGCCTTGGGGGACGGGCGACGGTTGGGCCGGGAGCGTAACCGTCGGCAGTCGCGGCGACGGAACCGACGGCGGCCTCGTCAGCCGCCCCGGCCCTGCAGGAACCGGCGACGGAACCGGCGGCGGCCGTGTCAGCCGCCCCGGCCCTGCAGGAACCGTTCGATCTCGGCCGCGAGGTCGTCGGCGGAGGGAACCTGCTCCTCGGTGATCGCCGGCTCGCGCTCGATGCCCTGTTCCTCGGTGATCCGCTGGGCCTCGGCCTCGGCGTCGAAGATCCGCTCGAGCTGCGCGACGTGATCGCGGACGTCGTCCGAGCCCTGCGCGGCGACGTCGAGCCGTGCCCGGTGTTCGGCGATGTCCTCGTCGAACGAACTCAGCTCCACGGGGGTGCCGAGCTGCGACGACACCTGTTCGAGCAGGGTGCGCGCCGCCTCCGGATACTCACCCGCCACATAGTGGGGGATACGCACCCACAGCCCGAGCGTGGCGATGCCGGCGTCACGCAGGATCGCCTCGAGTGCGACCTGACAGGACGCGGGGACGACCACCTCCTCATGCGGGTGGCCGATCCGCTCCATCAGTTCCGGATCCGAGGAGGTGGCGATCAACTGCGCCGGGCGGGTGTGCGGGATCGGACCGGGCACGGCACCCAGACCGACATACCGCCGCACGCCGGTCTGCGCGCACAGCTGCAGCAGATCGGAGCCGATCGTCCGCCAGTTGAAGTCGGGCTCGGGACCGGTGAGCAGCAGCAGCGGGGGGCCGGACGGCGGGGTCAGCAACTCCAGGGCCAGCTCGGGCCAGTCGAGGTCGCCGAGCACCCCACGCTTGATCTCCAACGCGGGCCGCCGGTCGCGGTAGTCGTAGAGCGCGTCCGAGGGAAACGCGCCGAGGCGTTCGGGCTCGAAGGCGTCACGCAGCGCCGCAGCGGCCAGTGACCCGCCTTCGCCCGCGTCAGTCCAGCCGTCGAAGGCCACGATGAGGACGGGGTCCTCGCCGAGCTCGGGCAGCGTACGGTCGAGTGTGAAGAGGTTCATGAGACAACGGTACCCAGGCCCGTGCCGACGTCCTCGGAGGCCTGCGTCGGGTCGACGTAGGCCACCGATCCAGGCCGCCACGGCTGATGAGCTCGTGGCGGCCGGATCACGATCCCCGCGGGCACGACGCACCTGGGCTACGACGCGCCGGGGGTGCGACGCGCCTGGGGTACGACGCGCCGGGGGTACGACGCGCCGAGGGCACGACGTACCTGAGGCACGACGCGCCGGGGGTACGACGCACTTGGAGCACGACGCGCCTTCGGGATCACCCTGCGGCACGCTTCGAGTGGTGGCTGCTAGAGGTCGCTCGGGCGCACGGTGGAGCGGCCGTTGTCCTGCGCGCGCTTGACGGCCTTGTCGATGACGGCCGCCACCTCGGCGTTGAGGGCCTCGGGAAAGTCGCCGGACATGCGCACGCCGGAGGACTTGACCGCCTCCTTGACCTTGGATGCGACCACCACGTTGCCGGTACTGCCGGCGGTCGTCGCCGCGGTCGTCTTCTTCGTGGCCTTCTTGGCGGTCGCCTTCTTCGTGGCCTTCTTCGTGGCCTTCTTGGCGGTCGCCTTCTTGGTCGCCTTCTTCGCGGCCTTCTTGGCGGTCGCCTTCTTGGTGGCCTTCTTCGCGGTCGCCTTCCGCGGTGCGCTGGCCGTGGCCTTCTTGGTGGCCTTCTTCGTCGACTTCTTCGCTGCTGCCATGATGTACGAGCCTCCCATTGGGTGCCGTACCACCCTGTGGCGGTACCCGCGGCCCGACTGTAGAGAAGCCCGTGGGTCACGCATAGCACCTGATGACAGGACGCCGGTGCCATCCCCATCCCCTGAGACGCCGCCCGAGGTCACCGCGACGACGGCGAGGTGGCTGGTGAGCGAGCCCGGGCGGGAACTCGTCCGCCGCATCACCGCGGCGCTCGACGCCGGCCGTGACGTCCTCGCCATCAGCACCGACGGCACCGTGCGACGGGCCGCGTCGGACCCCGAGCGTCTGGCTGCTGCCGTCGCGGCGGGGGTCGCCCGTCGTCGGGCCCGCGAGCGCCACCTCGATGCCGACGAGTGGTTGTTCACGCGCGAGGCGTTGGAACAGGCCAGCGACCCCACCGTGTCGTCCTGGCGTGCTCGCCGCTACCTCGATGCGGTGGTGGTCGACCTGTGCAGCGGCGTCGGCGGGGACGCGGCGGCGCTGCTGGCCACCGCGCGCGAACTGGTGACCGTCGAGCGCGACGAGGGACGGGCCGTGTTGGCGCGTCACAACCTCGCGGTCGCGGCCCGTCGGTTGGATGTTGGGACCCCGGCCCGGACCACCGGGGATGGCCGGGTTCGCGTCGGGGTCGGTGACGCTCTGGCTGTCGCGGGCGCGCGCCCCCTCGACGACGCACCGACGGTGGCTGCCGGACAACGGGGGGTGTCCGGCGGGTCGGGGGCGTCCGGCGGCGGGCCGCGGAGTGACTTCCGGACCGACGACCGGCTCGTGCACGTCGATCCGGGCCGGCGGGTCGGCGATCGACGCACCCAGGATCCGATGCTGACGCAGCCCCCGGTGGATGCCCTGCTGGCGCGACATCGGGGCGCGGCGGGCATGGGCATCGTGCTCGCGCCCGGCGTCGATGCGGATCATCCGGCGCTGCGCGTCGCGGGCCGGGACCGCGACGTGGGGGCCAGTCCCGCCGGAGATGATGGGACCGCGGGCGTCGGCGCGATGCCCGATGGCGGCATCGAGGTCGAGTACGTCCAGCTCGGTGGGACACTCATCGAGGCGGTCGCGTGGACCGGGGTGCTGCGTGACGGCACCGCCCGGGCCAGTGCCACGTTGCTGCCCCGACCCGACGGCCCGGGTGCCGGCGACGGCGAGATCCACCGGCTGGTGCGCCGCGGCGCGCGCGGACCGCGGCGTCCCATCGGGCCGGTGGGCGACGTGCTGGTCGAGGTCGCACCCGCCGCCATCCGTGCGCGCCTGCATGACGACATCGGCGAGCAGCTCGGCCTCCACCGCCTCGCGGCCCATCGGGCGCTGTTGAGCGGTGACGAGCTGCCGCGTGATCCCTGGGTCCGGGCACGTCCGGTCCTCGCCGTCATCCGGGCCCGGCCCGGGGCGGTCCGCGCCTGGCTCCGGGAGCACGATGTCGGCCCGGTCGAGATCGTGACGCACGGGGTCCGTGTGGATCCGACGACCTTCTGGCGGGACATCGGTCGACCACCGCGGGGTCCGCACGGGATCCGGATCGAGCTCGTGCGACGCGACGACGACAGCGTCGCGATCATCACCGACGATGCGGCTGGCTGGCACGGCTGGTGACCGTCCGGTCGGCGAGGCGCGGCGCACGTCGCCACGGCGAGGGGCGGCGCACGTCGCCACGGCGAGGGGCGGCGCACGTCGCCACGGCGTCGGACGGCGCGGCGGCACGGCGTGGGGCGGGTCTGCGTGGGCCGACGGGGGAGTCGCTCGGACGCAAGTCGCGTCGGATCCGCGGAGCGCCGGGTACAGTCCAACCATGGACGAAACCACAAGCCCCGGATCCACCGCCCTCGCCGATGTGCCGACGCGGCGTAGCTGCACGCGTTGCGACGGCGACCAACATCTCGTCGGTCAGTCGTCGGGGTTGGGCAAGTACCGCTGCGACCGGTGTGAGCTCGTCGTCGGCTTCGACCTCGAGGCTGATCCCGCCGAGTTCATGATCGACCGCGGCGCGCCCGGGCTGTACTCGAAGGAACTCTTCGGCAGCCGTCTGCTGCCCGCCGAGATCCGACTGCCCTGAGGTCCACCCGGCCTGCCACGTCCGGCTGGTTCGAGCGTCCAGACGATCGGCCTGGATGTCTCGTCCGGCGTGGATGTTCGGCCGGCCTGGATGTTCCGCCTGGCCTGCTCGTACCGTCTGACCGGCGCGTGAGGCCCGACGTACCGCGGGCCTGTATGCCCGGCCGACCCGATCGTCCAGCGGTCATCGCGGGTGCACCCGTGCAGGAACGTCGCCGGATCCACGGTTAGCCTGCACGCCATGACGACGTCGACCTGCGCCTCCTGCGGCACCACGTTCACTCCCGATCCCGCCCTGCTGGCGCGCTATCCGGGTTGGACGCCGCGTGCATGCCCGTCCTGTTACGCCTCCTCACGGCGTGCGGGTGGCGCTGCGACGCCACGATCGTCCTCGTCAGGCCGCACGGGTTCGTCGTCCGGTGCCGGGCGACGGTCCGCCTCCGCGTCGCGCTCGGGCGGGAGATCGGCGGGCTCGGGACGTCGGCCGAGCGCCGAGGAGCACCTCACGCTCGCCGACGTGCTCGAGCGGTACCACGACGGGCCCGACAATGGCGTGTTCACCGACGGGTCGTCGATCCCGAACCCGGGGCCCGGCGGTTGGGGCGCGGTCCACGTCCGCGACGGCGAGGTCGTCGCCCAGGATCATGGCCACGATCCGGACACGACCAACAACCGCATGGAGCTGCGTGCCCTGCAGGCGGCGCTGGAGCTGGTCGAACCGGGCACCGCCGTGCGCATCTACACCGACTCGAACTTGGCGGTGAAGACCCTGACCGAGTGGGCTCCCGGGTGGCGCAAACGCGGGTGGAAGCGCAAGACCGGTCCGGTCGAGAACCTGGATCTGGTGCAGCCGCTGTTCGAGGCGATCGAGGCCCGGCCCGAGATCGAACTGGTCTGGATCAAGGCACACGCCGGCAACCGGTGGAACGAGTATGCGGATGCGCTCGCCACCGCCTGGGCGCGCGAGCATCTCTGACGAGCGTCCCCGGCGGCTGAGCCCATCGGCGAGTCCGGTGAAGCGAACGATCCGTCCGGTACGCTGCACGCATCGAGGCAGCATCAGCAGCTCACGGGGCCCGTGGCGACGCCTGCGTGATCCGCGCCGCGATCACCGCCGCCAGCCGCCGCCCAGTTCGTTCGCGGATCGGCCGCTCACGTCGCCCCCGACGTAGCCGATCACCGCTCTGGTCAGCCGCCGCGGCACCGAGCGTGGTTCATGGACACCTGCTCGACGCGCTTGGACCACCACGACGCACGAACAGCCGCGCACACCGTTCCTGCTGCCCCGCATCACCTTCCACTGCCATCCGACGGAGAGACCGCCGTGCAGACCGACGCACCCACGAGCCCGGACGCCGCGGCACTGCGCGCGCAGGTCGCCGCGACGGTGCGGGGCCTGCGGGCCCGCTCCGGCCGGAGCCTGGCCGAACTCGCCGCGAGTGCCGGCATCGCCAAGTCGACCCTCCACGCCATCGAGTCCGGTGATGCCAACCCCGGCATCGAGACGCTGTGGGCCCTGGCACGGGCGCTCGGCGTCCCCTTCGGACAACTCCTCGATCCGCCCGCTCCCGCGGTCCGGGTGGTGCGTGCGGGGGAGGGGCCGCAGGTGACCAGCGAGGACGCCACGATGCGGGCCCGGCTGCTCGCCTCGACCGGGCATGCCGCCCGGGTGGAGCTCTACCACCTCGAGTTCGACCTCGGACCCGTCCGTGATGCGGCACCGCACACCCAGGGGACCGTCGAGCACGTCCTGGTCACCGCCGGACGTCTGCGGGTCGGGCCGACCGAGGCCATGTTCGAACTACAGGCCGGTGATCTCGCCACGTTCAGCGGCGACGTCCAGCACCGCTACGAGCCGTGCGACGACGGCACGCGGGCGGTCCTGCTGATCGAGTACCCGTAGGGTCCGAGCCCCGCCGAGCGGTGCCGGACGCCACCACGTACACCGCGCCGTTGCGATGTCCTCAACCTCGACGTCGGCCACCGGCGACCCCGACCCCGTCCCGTTCGACCCGACGGCACCGATGACCGCTCCCACACCCCGGTCACCCGCCGCTCTCGGAGGCAACCGTGCCCGCAGTCAGCGTCAGCCACGTCCGCAAACGTTTCGGGTCGACCGAAGCGCTCTCCGGGGTCGATCTGGAGGTCGCCGAGGGCGAGGTGCTGGCGCTCCTCGGCCCCAACGGTGCAGGCAAGACCACGCTCGTGCGGGTGCTGGCGACGCTGCTGCAGCCCGATGGTGGTTCGGCGACCATCTTCGGCCACGACGTGGTGCGTGAGGGCGGCAGGGTCCGGCGCATGATCGGACTGACCGGGCAGTACGCGGCGGTCGACGAACTGCTGTCGGGACGCGAGAACCTGCGCATGTTCGGGGAGTTGTTCCACCTACGTGCGCGCGACGCCCGTCAGCGCGCCGACGAACTGCTCGAACGCTTCGACCTCGTCGACGCGGCCGACCGCCCCGCCAAGACCTACTCGGGTGGGATGCGCCGCCGACTCGACCTGGCGTCGAGCCTGCTGGTCCGGCCACGGCTGCTGTTCCTCGACGAGCCGACCACCGGACTCGACCCGCGCTCGCGGAACGCCATCTGGGAGGTGACCCGGGAGCTCGTCGCCGAGGGCACCACCCTGCTGCTCACCACGCAGTATCTCGAGGAGGCCGATCAACTCGCCGACCGGATCGCGGTCATCGACCACGGCCGCATCATCGCCGAGGGCACGGGTGATCAGCTCAAGGACGAGGTGGGCGGCCAGGTCGTGGACATCATGTTGAGCAACGCGGCCGACATCGATGCCGCGCTGGCCGCGGTGCCCGGATCCGAGCAGCTCGGTGACGCGCGCTCGCTGCGAGTCGCGGTCGAGGCCGGCCGGTCGCTGCAGGCGGTCGGCGAGGTGGCCGGTCAGCTCCACGACGCCGGGCTCGAGGTCCGCGACCTGGGGCTTCGCCGTCCCACCCTCGACGACGTGTTCCTCACGCTGACCGACACGGCACCACCGGACCGCGATGAGCCGGCGGGCGACGACCCCGGAGCCACCGCCAGCGACGATGGCCAGGACGACAGCGTGGAGGTATCGGCATGAGTGCGACCACCGCCGCATCGGGACCGGGGGCCGACGGCCCGACCACCGTGCGCGACGCCGAACACGATCCGAGCTTCGGTGAGCGTGCCTACTGGCAGATGCGTGACACGCTGACGGTCACCAAGCGCAACCTGCGGCACTTCCTGCGCCAGCCCCGCCTGCTGGTGTTCTCCACGATCCAGCCGGTCATGTTCGTGGTCCTGTTCTCGTTCGTCTTCGGCGGGGTCGCCGGCGTCGCCCTGCCAGCGGGGGTCGAGTACATCGACTTCCTCCTGCCGGGGATCTTCGTGCAGTCCGCGGCGTTCCGGTCCACCCAGACCGCGGTCGGCCTGGCCGAGGACCTCGAGCGTGGCGTCGTCGACCGGTTCCGCTCCATGCCGATGTCGCGGACCGCGGTGCTCGCCGGACGGACGATGGCCGACCTCGTGCGGTCACTCGCGGTCATCGTGCTGATGATCCTGGTCGGTTTCGCCATCGGCTTCCGGTTCACCGAGGGGTTCGTCGCGGCCATCGGTGCCGTGCTCGTGGTCGGTCTGTTCTCGCTCGTGATGAGCTGGCTGTTCTGCTACCTCGCGCTGCTCGTTCCCGGTGCCGAGGCGGCACAGACGGCCGGTTTCGTGGTCATCTTCCCGCTGGTGTTCGCGAGCTCCATCTTCGTGCCGCTCGAGACGATGCCGGGATGGCTGGCCGCCATCGCCGCCCAGAGTCCGCTGACCCACACCGCGGACACGGCCCGGGCGCTGTCGATCGGGGGACCGGTCGCGGAGCCGCTGCTGCTGACGCTCGCGTGGTGCATCACCCTGCTGGCCGTCGTCATCCCGCTCGCGGTGCGCCGTTACCGCGCGATGACCTGATCATGACCTCACCGGCAGACGACGAGGCATCCGGGGGAGAGGTGCGCCGCGACCGCGGTGTGCCTGGTGACGCGGTCACGGGTCGTGACGCCGCAACAGGTCGTGACACTTCGACGGGCCGTGACGCCGCAACGGGCCGTGACGCCGCGACGGGCCGTGACGCCGCGACGGGCCGTGACGCGGTGACGGGCCGTGACACCGCGACGCCGCGCGCGGCGATCGCGATCGTGGCCGCGGGGCTCGTCGCCGGATCGCTGCCGATGTTCCTCATCGCCGCGCTGGCACCGCGGATCGACGCGGATCTCGGGATCGGCACCCGGGGGACCGGGGTCGTGGTTGCCGCCTTCTTCCTCGCCGCCGCGATCGGTTCCATCCCGGGGGGCCGCACCGCCGACCGACTCGGTTCGCGCCGGGCGCTGCAACTCGGGTTGGTCATCACGGTCGTGGCGACGAGCCTCGCGGCGACGTTCGGTCAGGGCATCGTCTCGCTCGTGCTCACCCTCGGCCTGGCCGGTTTCGCGCTGTCGCTGCTCGATCCGGGAGGTGCCCGCACGCTGGCCGCCGCCGTCACGTCCGATCGCCATGGCATGGCGTTCGGTGTGAAGGAGGCCAGCATCCCGATGGCGTCGTTGTTGGCCGGTGCCTCGCTGCCCCTGATCCCGTCGCAGTTCGGATGGCGGCCGTCGTTCATCGGCGCGGCCGTGCTCGCCGCCGTCGTCGCCGCGACGGTGCCCCGCAATTTGGAACGACGTTCGCCGGCAGGGCGCGCCGCCCCAATTCAGCCGACCGACGACCGGTCGGGCGAGCGGCAGGCACTGGCCGACAGGTCCCGACAGGCGGACCCGCTCGACAACGGATCCGATGAGCTGCGGCCGCTCGAGGTCGACGCGTCGGGTAATGCGCGGGTCGACGAGTCCATCGACACGCCGGTCGACGCGTTGGCCGATGTGCCGCTCGCTACGTCCGGTGACCGTACGGTCGACCCAGTGGCCGATGCGCCGCTCGCTACATCCGGTGACCGTACGGTCGATCCAGTGGACGATGCGCCCGTGGACGCGTTGGTCGACGACCCACGCGCCCGACAGATGAGCCTGTTGGTGCTGTCGCTGGTCGCCGCCCTCGGCGGTGGCATCGCCGCCGGTTTCAGCACCTACCTCGTGACCTCCGCCGTTGATGGTGGCTACACGAGTGAGGTCGCCGGCATCATCTTCGCGGCGGCATCGCTGGCAGCCGTCATCGTCCGACTGGTCGTCGGTCGTGTGGCCGACGCCGGACAGCCCGGCAGAGAACTGCGCCTGCTGCGCGGCGCACTGGTGTTCGGAGCCGTCGGCATCGCCATCAGCGCAACGGCGACACCCGCGACGGTCGTCATCGGTGGTGTGCTCGGACTCGGTGCCGGCTGGGGCTGGACCGGGCTGGTGTTCCTGGCCGCCGTTCGTATCGATCCCGAGCGGCCAGCAGCCGCATCCGGTGTCGTCCTGGCCGGACTGGCGATTGGCGGCGTGATCGGTCCGGCGTTGTTCGGCGTCATCGCGGACGCTGCCGGTTTCTCCATGGTCTTCGCGTTCGCGTCCACGGTGATGGCAGCCGCGGGCGTCGTCGTGAGTTTCCCGATCCGTCAGATTCGGTCTGCCGCCCTGAGCGAAGCGTGAACCCTGCAGGCTTCCGGCAGCATCTCCGGTCCGGTCTGTGCTCCCTACCGACCCCTCCTCAAAATACACCGATAAGATACATTACGTAAACTAAGACTTTGTCGGGGGCGCAGGGCCGCATCCCGCGTGCTCAGCCCATACCGCCTGGGTTGGCCCCACTCTCGGCGTGTGGCCCCTCGAGGCCCGTAGCCCCACTCAACCCGTGTCCCCTCTCGATCCGGTCGGCCAGCTGGGGCGGTGATCGAGGCGTGCCCGACTCTGGACACGCGCGACTCTGTGCACGCCCGACAGCCCATCTGGACGCGGACATCCGGCGGTCCACGACTACCAGGACGCGGTCGCTCAGAACAACCGATCGCTGGAATCCCCGGAATGTCTGGCGGGTGGAGACTTTCCTGAGGATGGTTGTCTGCTCGATGAGCTGGCCGGTAACGAACCGCCACCCGGCGAACCACCGCTCGGCGGCCGACCACCCTGGCCCTCGCCACCCGTCGACCCGGAGCCACCCGGCGAACCACGGCTCGGCGGCCGACCACCCTGGCTCTCGCCACCCTGGCCCTCGCCGCCCGTCGACTCGGGGCCACCCGTCGACCCGGGGCCACCAGTCGGCCCGTCCGGATTCTCGGGCGGGGATTTGCCCCGATGTCGGTAGGTGACCGTGTTGCCCTGGACCTCGATGCTCCAGGGCCCGTGATCGAAACGACGATGGTGCGTGCGACACAGCAGCGCACTGTTCGAGGGGCTGAGGCGACCATCGGTGGCGTAGGGATGGTCACCGTGCGCGACATCGCACCAGCCGACCGGTGCGCTGCAGCCCTCCCAGGTGCAGCCTCCGTCACGGGCGACCAGGGCCCGCCACAGCCCGGTGGGAACGCTCCGAACGCGTGTGGTGACCGCGATCGGCGCATTCTTGCAGTCGACCGCGACGTGGGTCATGACCGAATCGCGCAACAGATGGCCGAGCGTCGCAATGGGGACCGAGCCGGTGTTGGCGAGTTGCGCCATGCCCGAGCCGCGGAGCAGATCCTCCTGCCGTACGACCACGATCACCTGCGGCCGTTCGCCATGCTGGGTCGACGCCTCGCCGGATCGGAGCGCGGCGAGCGCCATGGCCTCGAAGGCGTCGGCGGCGCGCTGCTCGTGGCTTCGTGGGTCGTTGCTGGTCGGCTTGTCGTAGAAGGCCCGCCACGACGTCATGATCGTCTCGCCCTGGGTGCCCGAGAAGGCACCGGAGACGAGCACGTCGCCGGCATCGTCCTGGCGAACGGACGCGCGACGGAACAGATGGCGTCGTCGCTCGGAGCGTTCGGCCACGGCTGGCCTGAGTTCGCCGACGCGCCGTCGGGCATGACGGCCGAGTGCGACCGGGTCCATCCGCCTGGCCGCGTCGAGGAGTTCCACCTCGAGGCTGTCGCGCTGATGGTCCTCGACCTGTGGCAGGGTTCGCGCGATCACGGCGGCGTGCCCCTGACCGACGTCTCCGGCCTGCCACGCCGCGCGGGTGCGGTCGTTGTCTCGAAGTTGCCGGCCGACCTCGGAGGCCTGCTTGGCCTCACCGGGTGGGAGGTGGAGTTCGTCACGCAGGAAACGGGTTCCCTCGCGGCCGCCCGCCGCCTTCTTGCCCGCGGGAGCACGAGCGATCGCGCGTGATTGCAGCGTCGCCACGAGGCTCGAACGCAGCATGGCCAGTTGGTCATAGGAGCGCTGCACCGTCGTCAGTGCCGCCTCGAGCTCCGGATCGCTCAACTCGTCGTGCTCGATCGCGACCGCGGCCCCGATGCTCGTGACCATCCCCTCGATGGCGTCACGAGCGGTGGTGCCGATCGTCGGCTCGGCTTGGCGTGACGCGTCCTTCCCCGGTCCTCCCGCCTCGTAGGCAGGTGTCGCCTCGCGAGCAACGGCGACGCTCCGCTCCGGGACTCCAGCACCGACACGGGCTGGCGTCGGGCTCGACACGCGGGTGCGTCGCGTGACCGGTCGACTGAACCTGCTCGACATCGCGCACCTCCTTCGCGTGGGTCCGACTGGTACGGCTGCTGCTGGATCCGGGATGACGAAGGACACTCAACCAGACAGCTGCGACACCGTCGGGAGTTGTCCACACCCCACGGCAGGGCCCGCTGCCGCCACGGAATCGCGCGTCCGTCGAACGGTCACGGCCCCGCCCCCGTTCGGCCCTGCCCGAACTCCGCTGGGCTCAGCTCGGCTCCGCTCGCCCCCCGCCCGAAGCCGTTCGGCCCGACCCCCGCTCGACCCGGCCCGTCCCCCGCACGACGCCCGCTCCTGACGCGGCTCAGCAGCCTGCGGCACACCCACCCCGTGACCGTCTCACCACCACGCGGGGCTCACCCCACCAGCGGGCGGCGCGCTCGCCGAAACAGGGCGCTCGTCACCTGCGCCGACAATCGAACACCCAGCACTAGGGTGCCGCCCGGGGCATGCGTTCGGTCAGCTGGTGCACACCGCACGGGTACGGGGTCTCGTCGCCTGCCGGGTCCGAAATTCCGCTGCGATGGAAAGCCGTTCGTGCGCACTCATGTCTTCGTCTCATCACGCTTCGAGGAGTTCAAGGAGTTGCGCGCCGGGCTGCGTGACGCCTTCCAGGCCGATGAGATGTTCGAAGCCCAGATGCTCGATGACGGCAGTGCCGCACCAACCACGCCAACGGATCGTTCGCTCGGGGCGGTCGACGAGGCGGACGTCTTCGTGCTGCTGCTGGGCCGGAGTTATCGGCAGGAGCAGGGTGACGACGTGAGCATCGTCCACCGGGAGTTCCGGGAAGCGATGGAACGCCGGGTCCCGGTCTACGCCTACGCCATCGAACAGGACGACACCTGGGATCCCCGGGCGGTGGACCTGGCGGACGACGTGCGCAGCCACTACACCGTCGGCGTGATCACCGAGGACCTGCCCGAGGTGATCGATCGGATCCTCGCCGACCTCGAAGGGTTCCTCGCTGACGCTGCCGACGACGATCAGGGGGCCTCGAGTGTCGCCGACATGCTGCGCCGAGATCTGGCGTTCCTCGGTGCGGATGCTCGTGAAGGCAGCACGGCCACCGGGACCCTGGCCGCATTTCGCCTGTCGGATCAGGACAGTAGAAGCGAGCCGGCCTACAACCAACTGATCGAGCAACGCCGCTTCGCGCTGCTCGCCATCAGAGACGGCGATCTGCGCGGCGCACGAGAACACCTCGATCGGGCGCGCGACATCTACTCCCGGGATTGGGCGACGAACTACCTCTCGGCGCGTCTGGTGGAGAGCACACGCCGGCGCGGCGACCTCGCGCTCGGCATCGAACTTGCGGGCACCGCGAAGCTCACGGCGGATGATCTGGCACACGCGCCTGCGGTCGGCCTCGACGACTCGACCGCCATCCAGCGCCGTCGGGTCGCGAGCATGGTGCTGGAAGGCCGCCTCTGTCGGCTTCGCGGTGACGTCAGCCGCCGGTCGCTCCTCGAGGAGGCACTGGAACAGATGCCCCACAGCCGGCCGGCGCAGATCGAACTGGTCCTGCAGCACGTCGGTGCAGGCGACCGGGACGCTGCCGACGTGGCGTGGACAAGACTCACCGCGATGTACCCCGATGCTGCGGCTCGACTGGCCAGGTCGTCGGAGTACCGATCGATCGATGATGGTTCGGTCGCGGCTGCCCAGCAGCTCGTCACGGAACGCAAGGAACGGTTCTGTGGGGAGCTTCGCCGCCATGACGTTCCCGCGAACCCATCCACGTTGGACGGGGCTCTGCGGCAGTACCGGTCGCTGGTCGATGACGCGCGTCAGGCGCTGGCAGGACGGACGGAGCAACTCGTCGATCTGCTGTGGGTCGAGCGGTTGTCGGAGCTGAGCAACGGCGTGGTGCACGACTCCCCGGAGATCCGTCCGCGCGACAGCTCCTGGCTGTGGCAGCAACCCGGCGAGGTCGATCCGCAACAGCTGACGACGTGGGTGGAGCAGCTGTCGACGACGCACACGCTCGCTGCGGAGCGCTGGCGCTCCGTTGCCGCGGCATCCGGCGCCGCCACCAGCACCCCACCAGCAACCGGACCACCAGCCGCCCCCGCCCCGTCCACCGCGGCCCCGGCCACCCCCGTACCAGCAAGCACGGCCGCCACCACCCCACCACCAACAGCAACCACCCCACCAGCGTTACCACCTGAAGGAGCGGTCCTGCAGCTCGAGGAGCAGGCGCGGGCCCGGTTGGACCAGGCGCTC
>LFIK01001290.1_pt1 | contig 19774 bp, 19 predicted proteins | sample 643401 | NCBI WGS metagenome assembly LFIK01 (sample SAMN03777447, study PRJNA286221) | soda lake metagenome | biome: soda lake; feature: Kulunda steppe; material: water; isolation source: sample T5-Br brine of Lake Tanatar-5 | place: Russia: Kulunda steppe | collected 2010-07
CTGAAGGGTGATGCTGAAGGGTGATGCTGAAGGGTGATGCTGAAGGGTGATGCTGAAGGGTGATGCTGAAGGGTGATGCTGAAGGGTGATGCTGAAGGGTGATGCTTAAGGGTGATGCTTAAGGGTGATGCTCAAGGGTGATGCTCAAGGGTGATGCTGAAGGGTGATGCTGAAGGGTGATGCTGAAGGGTGATGCTTAAGGGTGATGCTTGCGGGTGATGCTTAAGGGTGATGCTTAAGGGTGATGCATGCGGCTGCCCTGTACATGCCGTAGTTGCTGCGGTCGCCTTGAAATAGGCTGTTTAGACAGAAAATGCAATTGGTATCTGCATGGTGCCTCAATTAATTCAGGTCAGACGCTAAGGTTATGTTGAGATGTGCATGTGCTGCACTTAAGCGGTAGAGCACGCGAACTTATGCAACCCCCCAGAATCCTTTGAATAGGCACCATGCAAACCCTACTTATAAGCTCAGAGAATTTGAAGCAATGATTGTCTGGGAGGTACAACAATGTCTGCCGTGCTTTAACTTATTTTTGCCCGGTTGAGATGCAACAGTCACGGAATGACAATTGAGGAGAGAATATTACAGCAACAGGAGTAAGTCTTAGAGATAGGTCGAAGCAATCTAATTAACACGAGTGCTTGTCGCCCAAGTTCAAGTTGCCCATGCATTTCAATGTCCATGGACCGGTGCATGCTCCTGTTTCAAGTTGTATCGCAGTACTTCAGCTGTGCACGATAACACACCACGCCTTTTTCTATAATCACTTCCCATCCAGGAGTACCCCATGAACTACATCGCCACAATGTCTGTAGCCCCTCGACCTGCAGGCACGTCCTCCTTTGGTTTGTTCAAGTGCTTCAAACGTGAACTCACTTTCCACTGTTGAATTGAACATGTCTCAAGTCAACTAAATTCCCAGAAAGCCCCCTCTGCTAAACTCCCTGGGCCTCAGATAGCCCCCTCTGCTAAACTCCAACCATAATGTAATTGAACAATTGATACGTTTCACAAATTATTGGGGACCATGTTAACTTTTTTTTGAAGTTTTGAAAGTGTGCCAAGTCATTCCCAGGGTGTATGCAAAGGCTGTGACATGTGGTTGCAGTCATGATTCCTGACGCAGACTGGAGGCTGGCCCTTAGCTGATCGGCAGCTCGCACGCTTGCATCTTTTCGGCAAATGCACCTGTGAATTTGAGAGAGGAGCAAATGCAGTATGGAGGACCAATCGAGTGATGACTCCAAAATTCTGCTCGTAGGTGACTCGCCCATGCAGAGCCTCAACTCAGCAATGGCGCTCAGCTTTCTGCAGGTATGCTAGCAGCTACCATAAAGAAGCCGCTTGTCATTCAGTGGGCATTCCTTACCTGTCTAATCTACCTTGCCAACTGACTACAACTTTCCAAACAAGTCTCAAGGATTCAACTTGCACGCTAGCACAACGTTGCTTTCGTACAATTCTATGATCCTGCAAGGAAAGCTGCAGCAGCTGATATGTGGGAGTGCACAAAACCTTGCACTTCTTGTAGCTTTAAAAGCTGGTTTTGCGTTGTGGAGTACTTAAGTTTAGTGTGTGTAACACATAGATGTCTGAACCATGTAGCAAAGATTACACATTCTTTTGTACAGGCCTACGCAGATGTGGTGATGGTGTATGACAACCAAATTATGCTTGAGACTGCCATGAAGAGCAACAAGTAAGTGTATCAAGTGTTCCTTGCCCCAAGCCCTTTTGCTTGCAGCTTGCGTTTACAAGTTGGAACTTGCAAAGATATCAATTTAAGACTTAATACATATCATTATCATTTTGCTGTAGCCTCATAGCTTGTGACTGAAAGTTGCAAAAAGATTACTTTTTTAGCTCAAATCAGCTCCTAGGGGTCAAAATTTTCTTCTTCTGCGACCTGCTGGAACAAGGCAATTGAAGCAGCGTATGTCTGTCCAGCATCATTACAGATTAGCGGGAGGTCAGCGTATAACAGCTTTGTGCAAAGGTGCCCTGCTGCTCCATCAGTAATGTCCTTCTCTGAAACTTTTGTTGCCTTATGCTGTGCCCCACTCACTGGCTTCTACTCTCACGGGAGTCTGAGGCACTCATGCCCTGGCTAGCATGCACTGCCGGTGCACAGCATGCTAAAGGGTGTATCATGGTTTGTCTCAGGCACTTATGCCCTGGCTAACATGCACCGCCAGTGCACAGCATGCTACAGAGTGTATCATGGTTTTTCTCAGGCACTCATGCCCTGGCTAGCGTGCACTGCCGGTGCACAGCATGCTACAGAGTGTATCATGGTTTTTTAACGCGACACTGCAGGTCGGCCAACATGGCAGATGTGAACTATCAGATTGCGCTGTCTGCATTGGGGGCCTTGTGGCCCCTGAGCCCAAGTGAGCCTCACTCTGGTCAGGGGCGCATCAGGGACATGGTGGGTAGCAGCAGCAGCCCCTTCTCATGCATGTGTGCGTGCTGGCTTCAGAAAAGGGCACCATCAGGGTTACTCAAATCTTGCTTGTGTGTGTGTATGTGTGTGTATGTGCATGCTCTTGTAGGCCTCACGTGGGTCAGGGGCGCATCAGGGAGACATGGTGGATGGCAGTACCAGCCGCCCCTGTTTGAGCGTGTACATATGCTTGCATGCGTGCTCACGCAAGCCTCACTTGGGCCGGGGGTGCAGCGCCCCACAGGTCATGGCGCACAACGGCAGCACCCTGTTGGGCAGCCTACGGCCCTTTTACAATGGATTGTGCGCACCACCGTAATGCTTCTGTGTGCAAGGAGGGGCACAAGGGCCTTGTTCCTGTAGAATTAGCTGGTATTAACACAGCTATTTGGCTATTTGGCATTTCTATGAGGAATCTGCCAGATGGAGAAAGTTGCATTGTGCTGGACATGTAGGCATGTACACAAAGTCCATTTTTTTCTCCTGGTTTGAGCAAGCTTTCTAAAGCAAGCTTATCCTGCAGAGACGCATAGACGCAAGTGCACTTACACTCAATCATCCTGTACATGCACTGCACACACATTCTGATCAGGCAACCACAGTGGCAGCGGATTCATGCTTGAAGTTGGTGGAGGCGCGCACAGCAGCGGTGCCCGCAGCTGCCAGCACTAAAAGCCTTTGGAGAGATGCAAGCCTGTCAGTAGCGCGCCTGTTCCCACGCTTTGATGTCTTGGACAGAAACAATCCCATCGTGACCTCTAGTGAGTAGACTTAAGTGCCACAGCTAAATAGACGTAAGTGCCACAGCTAGGTAGACGCAAGTGCCACAACTTGGAAGACGCAAGTGCCACAATTAGGTAGACGTAAGTGCCACAACTAGGTTGACGTAAGTGCCACAATTTGGTGGACTCAGGTGCCACAGCATGTTAGCTGTTAAGTTGTGTATTGAACTCACTTATTAAGCTGTGTGCATGATGACTCGTTATTGCTAGGTGCCACGGCTTTGTAGCTTTGAATTTGTACGCTTAAGTGACTGGTAAAGCTCTGAGCATTGGTAGCATTCTTGCTGGTGTCAAACATGTAAGGCAGATCAATGGCAGCCTTGAACAGTGAACGTGCGGCATGATGATGGATGATGGTTGGATCTTCTGCACCCATTCTGCACCAAGTGCAATGTACCAACTGGCAATATACGAACTGATGTGGGAAGCAGACATGGGATCAACTTTTGCAATGTGTCCCCAGCTAGCTGTGCTGGTTGTAGCCACTTTCCAGGTGTGTGTTCATACTTCTGTGTGTCATTGTGTGTGTATGTGTGTGTGTGCACGTGTGCATGTGTGTATGCGTGCTAGTTGTTCGGATGTTTTGCACAGCCATGTCTGTTTATTGATCAGAAGGCTTCTTGTTGACCTTTGGAAACAGGGACCTGCATCTCTTTGATTGCACAGCTGTGTGCCTGTGCGCAGTGGGTGACAGAAGTGGGAGTACACCGTGGGTGACAGAACTGCAGATATATCCCCAGCAAAGGCTTGCTTATGGGAACAGACAGCACAGCTGAATACCTGTGAATAATGGGGGACAGCACTGCAGAGATGTCCCCAGCAAAGGCTTGCTCAAGGGCACAGGCCTTGCAGCTGTTTGCCTGGGGGCAGTGGTTGACAGCAATGTGCGCAGTGGGTGTGCAGGAATAGGTTACGGGTTTACAGAGATGTCTGCAGCGAAGGCCTGCTCAGGGCGCTCCAGGGCTTGCCTGCCTGCAGCATGTGCTCCACGGAAAGTGTTGAAGCAGCACGCACTCAACATATATGCTTCACGCGTGTGAAACTCGAGCCTTAGAAAATATATTAAAAGAGAAAGCAATGGACTCATGTCATGAGCTTGCATGCCCAGGCTGTTGCCAGCAGATGCTCAAGTAAGAGCTTCTCGCACGTGCACGCACGCGCACACACACACACACACGCACGCACACACACGTGCGCGCGTTTGCGCACGTGCACAAATGCATGCTTACACTCTGGCGCCCACACAACTCCCTGCAGGCGCCCTCCTGCTGGCCAGAGGCTTCCCACATGATGCCCTGATACCTGCTCCCCCACCCAAGCCCCTCCTGCCCTCCCAGCTTGTGGGCGGTGCCCGGGCAGGGGCGCGCAAGGGCCCTGCTGCCAGTTTAGACACCCCCCTCACCCCGGAAGCAGCAGACACAGCAGCAGCATCGTTCGTGCAAGCCAGCCATGGCGCAGGGAGCTTTGCGTGCCCGGCAGATGCAGGTATGATTTAAACATAGATTGGCACACTGCCGGACTTGATGCAGCAAGGCTTCGGCCCCATTCCTTGTCACACATTGCTGTGCCCTTGGCATGGCTTTAGCCGCCTTTGCTTGTTTGAGGTGCTGGTTGGTGCGTGGCCGCTTACATGCCCTTCAGCCGAATCAGGTTGTTAAAGGTGCTGCTTGCATGGGCCCTGTGACAGCCAAACTATTTATAGTGCAGCAGCAGCTGCTGTTCCCAAGCTCCCTTCTGTTCCCATTAACCATGTACACTTCATGCTGCGCGAGCTTGGCAACAGCCAAATTATTCACGGTGCTTTGGGTTCCTCTTTGCTCAAGGTTTTTGGCACTCTCTGGGGGTACGCTGCTGGTGATTGGTATTGCAGCATGCTGCACATGATCAGCGCAGCATGGTTCAATGTTAGGCAACTGTGCAGATTTGCCGAGCCAGGCCCAAAATTTTGCAACTCCGCCTGGAATACAAATATACAACTCTTGGCTTACAGTCAGGTTTCAGAGCAGCCCTGCACAGTGCTGGTACTTAGATCCTTTTCTGTACCTCTGTGTACTTAGATCCTTTTCTGTACTTAGATCCTTTTCTGTACCTCTGTGTACAGAGCTTATGCGGGCCAATGCACATCAGCACCGCCAAACAGTATGAACCACAAATAGTTTGAAGTGCGGACAGGTAGCAAGGTTTTATTGCAAGAGATGGTTTGCAAAGAAGTCACGGCTCACATGCACAAATCTGGAGCTACAAGTTGTGAATTTTGGGTGGCCATGCGCAAATCAATCCAACTGATCAAACCGTCAGTCCATCATCACTTTCTTCATTTCATTGAGTTTCTGAACTGCCTGCTTTCATGAAGTGGCACTTGTTTTGTGCTGGGTGTGACAAAGTCCTCTTTGTTGCTAATTTGTGTGCAGTGAACAGTGTGTGGACCCGCCACGGCCCGTGCAAGCTGTCCTATGTGCAAGGCAATGCCCGAGGTGACGCCCATAAGAGGTAAGGGGAGGGCACTCTTTAAGGTTAAGCACACTTAACATTCACCGTTTCAAGCATCGTATTTCCCAATAGCCTTTTCCTTGAGGTCATCTGAGATTTTTCTCTGTTTCCAGACCAATGTGCCTGAACTGGAAAGCAGACGTACAATCGACCTTCTAATTGGATATTTTCCCTAATTCTTTCTCTTTCTTTCTCTTTTCCTTCCTCTTCAAACATACAAGCCACATGCCTGCTAGCATGTGCGAACGAGTTTCTGACTTATCTTGTCTTTTATTCATCACGGCTTCCTCCGCGTATTTGGTAGGAAGAGGGCACTTGAGGGGACACAGAAGGCATTTGAAAACGGCGAGGCGGCAACGATGGCCATCACTGCTGTGGCCAACCGCTCCTCTGCAATAGGTCTGCTTTCTGGTGTTTCCCGCAGAGCCCGCATGATGAGCCAGGCTGGGGCCTACCTGCACTGGTGGGTATGATGCAAGGCAGGCTTAGGTCTGGCAGCTCCTAGCAATGATCATCTCTCATGTCTTGCACAAAGTGTCTGCTGATGTCAGGCGATGATCATCAGCTTGCTCTCGGTTGGTAGGCTCATGCCAAATCGTCAACAACCTCCATAATACCAAAGGTTAAATACAATAATTAGTATGCTATGATGCTGGGAGAGGTGAGTATTCAAGGACATCATTTTGAGGGCACATAAAATCACATGAAAAGGGCCTTAAAACAGAAAGAAAGAGTGCATCAATCTGTACTTCAGCTCTTGAGCGTTCATTGGAATGCCTGCACCTTTTCTAAGCAAAAGCAACTGTCTGCTCACATTCAACTTGAATTCCTGAATACGTTTGTGCCCTAATAGTCCACACATCCTATGCAAATGGAGCAGCAATTGAGGAGGGAAAAGGCAAGGTCATTGCTGCACATTCTATGGTCGATATCTACAATGGCCCGCCAAACTCTGCTACCTTTCGCTCAGATCTACATGCAATTCTTGTAATTGAAAGGCCTCACAGCCCTTGGAATTTTGCTTAGAGGTGGAACATGCTAAGTCCCAAACAGGCTGCATTGCAACAACATTTCTGCATGTCTTAGCACGCGACTGCTGTTACACAGTAGCAATAAACAAGCTTATTTTCAGACCACTGATGATTTATTAATGCAGCTACTGTCATGTTCATGACAGACTGTGCCAATGATGGTGTTGGATGTATTCCAATTTGGACTGCCCAACATCAAGTGTACTCTCTAAGCATAGCATTACCATTCCAAGCGCTTAGGGCTCACAAATTCTCTGATCCCTCATTCTCTTACACATCACAACACCAAAGTGCCATTTTCTACTTTCTGCATGTGTTGGCTTAATCAACAAGTTTGCACTGCTCAGGTCCCTGTGTCCAATACAATGCATTGCCCTCCATATGCTGCCGCAGGTATGAGCAGTACGGCTGCAGCAAGGCAGCTTTGGATGAAGCGGTGGAAGTCTTGCAGAGTATGGCAGACGCCTGCCGCCTTGCCCACGGGATACGTGACTTCCTATGATATAGTGGGAGCTGGTCATATGAGGTGGTCATAGGTGGATTTGATCTTTTATGCCTATATTTGGCTGGTAGTCCCCACCACCGGACCTCCCCTTGCTGAGGCAAATCAGGTTCACTAGGGTTTTCCTGCCATCCAAGTTGCCTCATTGCCTGGCCCAACCACACATGATATGTCTTCATGTCATAAGCAGCTAGGATGTGTAGAAAAACGAGAGTTTGGAGTGCTGTGTATGCGGCATTGGCAGTCTCACACCATTTTCACTATTTTGGCAGGAAATGGCACTTTCCCAAACTTGCTCTATTCCCTTTGCTCTCTTGAGCCTGAGCTGCTCTTACATGATGGATTAACGCTGCAGAGTCAGAATTGGGGGAGGGGGTTACCCCACCAGAATGGGGGGTCCAGAAGGTGTGTTCCGTGGGTTACTGTTGCGATGGGGTGTGAGTGCCGCTATGGGGTGTGAGTGACGTAGGAAATACGATATATTTTCAGCCACTCAATGATTTTATTCTATGAGATGAATGAAATGATGCCAATTGGCCGTCTGAGTATCAAGCAGCATTCCAAAACAATGCAGTTGTGGAGCTCCCACAGCATAGGCCAAACTCTTCTTGGACCTGAATTCCTGTGTGTTTTGCGGGGTACAATTGCGGAATTTTTTATGTATCAAGGTTCTGGTTTAGCTCAGTGTGCAGAGGATAGTGCCAGGTTCAGAAACCTGACACCTTCTGCCACGCACCCTATGCGCCATTTTCTACGTGTTAGCGCCATCAAATGCACAAAAACATCAGCCATCTTATGGTGTGCTCAGATTGGCAGATGGTGCAGGGGCTGCAAATTTATGCCCGTGATCCTGCTAGGGGGGTTCCAGTGGTTGGGACAACCGGCTTGTTCAGCTTTGACAGGTGGTTATAAGCCCACATGTTCTACAGTCATCACTCTTCTTGCACAATTGCTGAATTTCGGGCCCTAGTCACCAGATAAATGTTGGAATCATATGAACATCATCCCTAAGTTTGGTTGTCAAGAGCACATCCTCTTCATCTAGAATTAAGCGTTGATCAGCTCGTAAGGATTTTTGTCTTTTGCCATTGGTCGACAAGCCAAGGCAACGCATCAGGCTGGAGGACTGCCTCTAGCAGATATTAATGCCATGTTATGGTAGTGAGTGAATGGCACGCCAGAGAAGTGCTGCAACTAAAGGTATGCTGCATTCAATGCTTGATGTGTGGTCAGTCAGTTGGATTTGGTTGACTGAGAACTCTAATCTCCTTCTTGAGACTCTTGATATTCCTGTCACAACTTCAGTGCGAGTCTAGCCCCAAAATAGGGCATGTCTATCTCCAAATTCATAATCCTCCCTCCTGTCTAAACTGTTGAGTTTCCCAGTGTGATTTTCCCTACTGTGAGTTTCCATACGAATGATACATACTGTATGTAACGTACATTTGAGAGATACATGCTTTTTCCTCCTGAAACCAAGAAACGAACTTCAAGTTCTTCTTTCTTTGAAAGACATTGAACGTGTCTGAACTATCATATCACCATTCTGGTTCAACCAGAATTCTCCAATTCTCCTAAGAATTCTCTGGAGCTCAGATAATGTTTTGAATTGTCTAAATTTAATATTTGGAATTACATATAATTCCAACTCTTATGTGACAAGCACTGCAGAGAATAAGCCTGGTTCTGAGTCCCAGCACTTTTATTTGTCAATCATTACAAATTTACAAGGTAGGCTTAACCGCCAGCCTGGTTGTTTGGCTGATTGGTTTGTTGCTGGTCTCTGCCAGCCAAAAAATAGTCCATAATGTCTGAGATGAAATAACAGAGTTTCTTGTGCTGTTGAGACAGGAAATCAAAGACAGTCTGACTAGGCAAGGCATGCAATATACAAAGGGTCTCCACACATAAGGACTGGCCAAAAGGGAATAAGAGGAACAAATGTGTTTTTCCTGAGGGAGCACACAAACAAGTCTTGACAGTGAAAAAGAACATGCACCTCATTTTGCACAGCAGCACAAGAGCACCCTTTGACGGGAAGGAAGTGGAAGGACGGGAAGTGAGTGGAATGACTCACTTCCACGGTGGTCATTTCCTGTGGTCATTTCCTCTGGTCCAGGTCGCAGGCCCAATAGGCTCGAGCTGCCCTCGCATGGCAGGTCCAGGTTGTGGCTGTGTAGGACCCTAACCTAACGGGGGGCTGAAGCCAAGGTCATACATGATCCATGCCATCACATCGTTGTATTGCTCTGTTGAATCAAACACAAAGGCCACATGCTCATTCTGTGCTCTATGCACACAAACTGACAACTACCAGACGCGCTCTTGAAAAATCCAGTTGCTCTCAAGGTCATGGTCTGGAGCAGGGGGCGGCTTGTCACCCTCCAGATCCTCACTAGTTCTTCATTCTCCCTGGTAGAGGAGACTCACAGCTCTTCGGGCCAATGTGTCTCCTTTTCCTTAATCGATGTAGGAAGTGGTTTCACTGCCTACTTAGTTTTTTCTTTTCTTTTCTTTTTTTCTTGTCTTTTCTTTCAAGAAAGGCGCACAGTTAGTCAGTCTTGTGGTCCTGTGTGTTAGATTTTATAGCCATAGTACAGAAGGGCCCCCAACAGCAATTGCCCTCGTTGCCAACAGCCTGATCAACAGTTAAACTTACCTTTTGGTCGCGAACACGTATCCATACATAAAATGATTACAGAAGGACTATATTTTGCATCTACGTTTGCTGTCAACTTGACTTTTGAAAACAACCAGAGAAAGTACTATTTTTTAGTGACTAAGTTCAGTGACTTAGTGACTAAGGTGGGGGTTGCAAATTGTATCCACTGAACGAAAGCAGCCTGCAACCTGAATCAAATAAGGCACCAGTTTATTTATGACAAGGCGAAAGCAATCATAAGTTGAATCTAGAGGCGATATAATGTCTGGCAAGAAGCGTATGATATTGAAATTGTAACCATAGATGGCAAGGCAAGAATACTGCAATTCCTCAGGGTATTGAAGTTCCTCCAGGTGTCACATGAAAGATTCCTGATTGGATTTTCCCACCCTCCGAGGGAATTAAGTCAACCGAGCCTCCGCATCATAGGCACGAAAGCCGGCCAAGAAAAGATAAAAAACTTCGGAGGCAGTAAATTTCCCGGTCGTAAGAGGTCATAAGAGGTCTACTAGTAAAGATCTCCGTACAAGGGAGGGCTGGTTACAATGAAAGTTTAAGCCACCAACCCCACAATGGGGCAAAGGCTATGGCCTCATATCAAGGCTAGGAGCAGCCGGGGGGCACTGCTTGCCACCTAGTCCCCATTGACTTACAACTCTTTCTTTCCTTTCTGTCTTTCTGGTGGCCATGGTGGCCCCTCTTCCTAAAGTGATGTATTGTAATAACTTGATAGGCAGATTTATCAAGCATAAATTTAAACTCAGGAACAGTACCACAGCCATGATACGTGAAGATACATCCAATTATGGCCTCGAAGCACCCTCTTTGTGTTGAACACCACAGACGCCTGGCCGCGGCCCTCACATTTAGCCTTAAGGATCCATCAACCCGACACAAGAATATCACCTACATCCCTCTCAACAAGCAAATTCCTTATCTCACTGACCTTTCCAACTCCTCTCTCTCATAGATGGATGATCCATCAGGGAAGGCACCGACCTTCAAGTCAAACATCAACTTAACTACTGTATGCGAGCACGCCAGCTACTTAGCATTCGCTCCAGCAAGCTGCTCGTCAGGCTGAGAGCTGCTGCATGCAGAATATTATTGCCAGTAGACTCTAGAATTTTGCACACATTGCCGCTGATCCTGATCAGGAGCTGACTGAACTCAAGTGCAGCACACTTCTGGCTGCAGCACTTATCTGGCGTGACATGTTCAAGGAAAAAAGGAAATGAAAAACTGAGGCAGTGGAAACACTCCCTACATCAATTAAGAAAAAGGAGTCACCTAGGGCCTAAGCACCAGATGAACCCTCCACCAGCAAAGCAAAGCAAAAAAGTCAGTGGCAATCAGGAGGTAGACTAGCAGCACCCCACTCCTGGTCTTGATGATGATTTGCAAAAGTTTTCTCGAGAGCACGTATGGTACTTTTAAGTTTATCAGTATATTGAACCGAATGAGCATTAAGCTTCATAGCTAGCTTGATAGCTTTGTGGATCTAGACCGAAATTCTTCAGAAGCTCCAGACAATGAGGGCTGTAGATGGTACCCCCCACTCCTAGAAGAATAGTGGAGGCTAATGTTGGCGGCAGCTTGGCTAAGGTGTTGATGGAGCACGCAGTGCTGATGGTGAGCGGCTTCGAGCTGGCTCCTAGACCTGGTATCTTTGCAATAGATGACCTCCATAAGGTGGATGTGCTGCTGATTAGGTGTGAGCTGACTGGAGTTCCGGACTCTGGACAAAGGCTGGTAGGCTGGTGCTCTTGTTGAGAGCTCCCCACACCCTCTGCAGCCTGCCCTGCATATCTAGGGTGGGCATCTGGTACGTTTCTTCTTTAAGTAGGTATTTCCGTAACTAGCATAGCATCAGGACGGCTAGAAATGAGTCTTTGCTTAGTTGGCAAGCGACGGGGAAATGCCATTTAGGGATGGCTCTGTTGGTAGATCCCTCAGTGATCTGTAGATTTGTAATGATAAGAGGTCTTTGCTGCCAATATCCATTTGGGCAAAACATCAGCCCAAGGAGCCTGCTTCTATAGCTCACATGATGAGTCTGCCAACAATGTTGTGGCGCTCAATATATTGATTCCAGAAACGGTCTGGTGTTGACAACCTGATAGAAATTCTTTCATAGAATGTGTAAGGCACTGTCTGGATGAAGACAGAGGGAGCAGTGGAGGTTGGTTGAGGTCTAATAGGGACAGCATGCTTCTGATTAAAAAGGGTACCTGTGTGAAAGTGAAAGTTTTTCTCCATCTTTAAATGTGTTTCTTCATCTTAAAGGACAGATTGAGCATCGCCGAGCCAGGTCACAGATCCAGATGGGATTGTGATAACTTAGATGCAAGTGTGCTGCTGTGTTCTGAACTGCAACTATTTGCATACTCCAGTTGTTTCTTTGCTGATCCAAAAGGAGGGGGTGGCATAGTCAAGGTTGGATGAGGAAATAGTCCCAAGAGTGCAACATAAATGGGGGTAGGCGTTGAGGAGTTTGGAGTAGGGGTTTGTTCTCATCTGTCCTTCCCAACATGGAAGAAACATGAATGTGGCTATTTCAGTGTTGTTTGCTGTGACAGAGTAAATAGCATATTTAAGGGCACGATGCATGAGTTGATCATCACACACAGGATGGCAGACAGAGAAGCCAGAAAATTTGGATGAAATGACATTGGGAATGGCTCCAAAGACTTTTGAGATGGTTCTTGCCCTGGTAATTGAGGTATTTGGGGTTGTGGTCTAGAGGAGAGCAAGTTTGGTGTCATAAAATGCTTTGTAGAGAATGTTGAAGCGCTCTGGAGTGAGCATGCCTTTGCATTTTTCTGTCACGTCGTAGATTCATGCCACCTTTGTGGTGCACATTTAAGGTTGTATCAGAGATGGGGGCATTGTTGCAGGGGATGATCTGCTAAGCCAGGGGGTCGGAGAGGATGGGTAGATGCTGAAACAGGATATACTTTCTTTATCCCTCCTGTTGGCAAGTGCAACTCATGAAGGAGGAACATTGTGATTATACGAGCCCAGGATCACAATTACAGAGTGCAGTTTCATGAGCAACAGAGCGCTGCCAGCACACTGGAGAGCCAAGGCTATGATAAAGTCTGCACCGGTATATACACTCCTACGGAAATTTCCTTTGAGGAAATGTATGACTCATGGCAAGGTCCCAAAACAACTGCGTTGACTTAACTTCTATTTTCAATCTGTATTGGTATTCTGCTTGGCTCTCCAGTGCGCTAGTGGCATGAATTGAGTCACTGCCAACTCATTGTGAAAATGAGGTGGAGGAATGTAAGCTCGAACTCCCCTTGATTGTACGTATACAACACGTCCTCTCCTCATGATACGATCAGTTACGTCCCCTATAGATTTATTACTGCTGACGTAGTTTTTTGTTTATCTATAAGCCATCGACACTCCAAGCGCAATATTAAATATCTTTACTGATTGATTGCAACATTTTGGGTGAATCTGGGGCGTACCGGGGGAGGACAGCTGGCCTGATGAGCGGGCCCGAAGGCTTGATCATCTCGCTTGGAAAGGTCCAGGCCGATCTGGATGAGCTCGTTAAAAATATCGGGGACAAGTACTCTGAGTGCACAGCCTTGAAACACGCCATCACCGGCACGGACAGCAACTTTGCCAGGAACAAAGCAATTCTGGAGAGAGTTTCGGCGGAGGCTGCAACTGCTGAAGTAAGATCTCCTCAGCCTGGATCCTCCTCTCCTGATTCTGATTCTAACAATGTGGGCAACTTTCATTTGGAGCCCCGTATTCAAATTGCGTGGGCACCTTTTTGCAAGCTGCACCATACAGGTACCTAACACTGGTTAAAGCATCTACAAGATCTCTCAAAGGCATCCCTACCTCCTTTTGCTCGTCACTATCAACACAGGATGAGCTCGAGGACCTTAAAACCATCCTGAGCTTCAGGAGCAAGGAGGCTTTGGACATGCGAGGGCTGTCCGTGGCGTTACGGGTCAGTCTGGACAGCGAGCTTGAGCAAGCTTCAGATGTGCACCTTCTATCCACATCCTTGCAATCACTTCCTTAAGAAGACATATAAATGCTGTCTTGCTTGGTTGAAAGCATATTTCAGGTTTAAAGCGCGCTTTGGCTCCCGGATCGCCAAATGCGTGTGTACAGCTGTCTATGCCCTGAAAATCAATAGTGCGCTTGAATTCTTCCAGTTACTGCTAGCACGCTTCAGAGTTTTTGCAGCCCTTATCGTATCTTTTGGGTTCTGGAACACTTTATCTACCAATGATATGACAATAAGCATTGAGGGGTGTTGCTAAATGGGCTTTGCAAAACATGAAGTTTACAAGAAGGCATTGCATGCCACCCTGAGCTCGAGGGCCTGGTGGAGCTTCATCACCCTCAAAACTGACATACATCATTTAGGTTCCTGACGTGACCATTATTATGCTAGTTCGGATTGAAGGATGAATGGCTGGTGGAGAATAGGGGCAGTGCACATGAAGTGGAAAACAATCTGCCCATGATGAGACCAAGTGAGCTCTGGTACCCGCACCTTCTAGATGCAATACTTAATAACACCTGGTGGGCAGGCTTGGTCCACAGTATTCGCACATGCTCTAACATGGCTCACACTGGACTGGACTGAGTGAATGGACTGTGGGTGCTACCACACTTCTTGCCCCTCAACCCCGGGCCAATACTGTTTTCTCCATCATGCACATCAATACAAGTTCACTTTGGGACTCAACATGGTACTGCAAGTTTCTGCCCATGCTTTAAAGGCAGTTGTTTTGCAAAGCACATAACTGCAATACTCGGCTTAACAACACAAGCCACAATGCTGCACACACCTAAATAGAAGCGTATCTAGCATGACAGCTTCGGCCTTTCAGGTCAAGTGTGAAGCACTTAGAGGCAGAGATTGTGGGGACTATGCATTGGCATACTCAACGGTAGAGCAGGCACATGCAGTGCTTCGTTACCTTTCACTATCCTGGTAGTTTACTTTATGCTATGCAGTCAGAGAGATTAGACCTGATGTCACAAGCGGTGGCAGCTGTGGAGGCATTTGAGCAGCAGTGTGCCCAGTGGCAGCACTCACAGGTCAGGGTGATGTGCCTTAGGCCTTCGTAATAGGGATCATGATAAAAAAAGTCTTATTCTCTTGGTTGTATTCTCTAGGCCAGGCACAGCACCCTCATCCACGCAAAAAAATGTCCAGAGAACACGCAGACCAGTCAAGAAATGTGAGTGCATGATATAACTGGACCCGCCTCCTCATTTGCTCACATGCAGGCTGGGGGCAAGCTTGCTGTAAGGGAGTTGAAGGCTCTGCATTGAGCTCCATTTCTAAGATAGCTTTAATCATGTTTTTTTGTCAAGAGATTAAAAAGATCTTCCCTGATCTGTATTTACTTCCACCGGGCAAAGCGGCACGTGTGGTTCCTCTGTTCTACTTTTGGCTACCATGCCAACTCTCCTTTCTTAGGCAGGCACAATTCATGAGTAGCAGTCTGTTTGCATCACCTTGCAGTCGGCACAAAGCTGTGAGCTGCGGGTTCAAAGGTTGCAATCAGAAGTGCAGCAGCTCTCAGAGACCTTGGAGGCAAGAAGAGAGGAGGTGAGGTTCAGAGCTTTCTAGAAGAATACATTGCAAGCATAGTGGAAAAGAAGCAACTGCCAGCATGGCAAGTGCTTTTTCAGGATATGAGCCTTGCTCGAGAGGTGGGTCACCTTCAGCAAGCCGCATTCTTCTTTGCCTCTCCTGACCACATTGAGCTGCTGTACGCCAATTGGGTGCTGAATGCTGTGCCCACTGTTTAAGAGGAGTGCAACAGCGCTCCTATTTTGTAACATGTTCGATGGTCGCCAAAGGCTCCTTGACTGATAAAGCGAGTGTTTTCACTCACTATGTGGTTTTCTTTAATGATTCCCACTATAGCCAATTTGAGAGCCAGCTCAACTGCTGGATCACGAGTCCAGCATGCCTTGGTCTGTACCTCTTAGAGAAAGTCTTGTAAAGAAGATTCGTTATGTGTTTTGTGGTAATGCATGATTTTTATGAAAGAGCTGGTAATTTTGCCTTTGTGCAATGGTTAAGTACAACAATCTATCTGCTATTGCAGGCCTGTGTACTAAAGAACAAGCATGTAAGTGCTTTTCAAGCAGTAAAGCATTTGAAGGACGAGCATCTCCGCCTCCAAAAGGCGCTAGCAGGTATACAAGCTGGTGAAATGTTCCTGAATTGTTACTGCTGCACCTGCTTGCCTTTTGCAAAAAGGTATTGGACATGAATCAAAAGAGTCTTAGCCTGCTCTCTAAGCACCTGCATCATTGATTGTGCTTGCAATAACATACTATCCTCTTAGCTAATTTGCAATCAAGGCAGGCTGGCCAATTTTTGTGCAAGAACTAAGTGCAGCAATATCCGACTCAAAATTGATGTGATTAAGCATTGCTCATCAAAACTTCTGCTTAGCGCTTACACAGGCACGCCACAAAATTTTCCCTCCTGCCTGAACCATCAGGTACCCTAACAGACGTGAAGAAGGAGCAGGCTCTTCTGGATGAGCTACAGTTTCAACAGAAGGAACCAATTAGGTGCTACATCAACAACGGCTCAACAGACGCGGGAGAAGAAGTTGCTCGCCTTGAAGCTTTGCTCGAGGAGACCAAAGAAGAAGCTGTGCAAGCCAGGTGCCTGTCATTGATGCGTAGCCTCAAATTCATGTGCTTTATTTCTGTTTCATCTATAGTCATAAGCTAGAAAATGCCACACCTTGATAAAAATGGAATTTGCAATTGCAATCATCCTGCAAGTAGATTGTCAATAAATTGTAACTCTCAGGCTTGAAGACGCATCCTCCACTCAATGTACCTGTCCACCAGACATAATCCTGATCAATTCACATAGCTCTTGCCAATACAATGCCACATCCTCTCCAAAACAGCCAAGTAAACCCTTCTGACACAAGTCATGCAGGTCAATCTAATAAGTTGCACATGCAACTTCAATTTCCCCCTCACTAGCTGATGGTATACCCCTCGCCAAGCCCAAAACAGGCTTATGTTTCCCGTTGTGTGCATTTCCCCCCAACTAGGTGTTTGCTGGCAGTGGCCCAAGTAGACTTGGCTTCTCTGCAAGCAGGGCAGCATGTGCCACATTATTCATTGGAAATGCAGCAGCAGCAGCAGCAGCAGCAGCAGCAGCATCAGCATTTGGAGCACCAGATCCAACAGCAGCAGCAAAAGCAGCAGCAGCAGCAGCAGCAGCAGCATCTGGAGCACCAGATCCAACAGCAGCAGCAAAAGCAGCAGCAGCAGCAACAACTGTTGCCGCAGTGGATGCAGGCAGGCAGAACTTCTTTACCTACGGAAGCGTCTACAGAAGTGTCAGCAAGCAAAGGGACCATCTCCCTCCTGCCTCGAACCACACCTTCTGCTTCACCTTCCTCTGCACAGCAACATACCACATTCCCAGGTCGTTTTGACATGCTGCTCTGACGCCTCCTCCTTGTGGTGCCCTTGCATGTACATCCATGCGTGCACGCGCAAGTTGTTCACAATTCAATTATGTCACATAACATGTGCAAGCGCTGAGAGATGCACACATTGCAAGCACGGGCAGAGACTGCTCTCCATGGTATCCTGTAATATGCACACATTGCAAGCACGGGCAGGGACTGCTCTCCATGGTATCCTGTAATATGCACACATTGCAAGCACGGGCAGAGACTGCTCTCCATGGTATCCTGTAATATGCACACATTGCAAGCACGGGCAGGGACTGCTCTCCATGGCATACTGATTATGCACACATCACTTCATTAGTTTCATGGTGCTCTGAAAGTCCTGGCAGAGGTGCTCCAGCTCCCTCTGCACACGTGTTTCCTCAATTGTGTTGTGGCCCTTGTGAGTGCACGTTAAGCACAAAGAGTGCTTAGATGTGAGCGTGCGTTTAGCACAAAAGAGTGCTGAGGTGTGAGTGCGCAATAAGCACAAAAGAGTGCTGAGGTGTGAGTGCGCGTTAAGCACAAAAGAGTGCTAAGGTGTGAGTGCACGTTAAGCACAAAAGAGTGCTGAGGTGTGAGTGCCCGTTAAGCACCAGGGTGCTTATGAAAGGAACGCCAGCCTCTCACAGCCTTGTTCTTGGTTCCAGAAACCAAGGAAATGCTGTCTGCTGCCCGGCTACCAACAGACCTGCTTCATTTGTTGCATGTTAAAACAAGGGCAATACTTCAAGGCAAGTTGCCTTGATCCAGTGACCATATGGCCGGTCATCACTTAGTGCCATGCCACGCCTATGCATTCATGCACCCATGCTAAAGCGTGGCAATGCTCAACTTCCTCCATGTGGCAGAAACGCATCCACACATGCGTGTGTCTTCTTGGGTGCAATGCCGCAGCTGCACAGCATCTGTCCTCCCACTTGGCTGTACATAGATGCCCCTAAGGACCATCCGCTGGAGGAGAGGCCTTGCGCTGTGTCCATCAAGGATGCCCAGCAAACGCAGCAGATGCCATGTACCGGACCAGCCATGGATGCCCCGCAAACACAGCAGCCAGGGCCTTCGTACACTGTGGTGGAGCCGGAAGACATGGACCAGACTGGGGAGGCTGATGGGGCAGGTATCTTCTGCGTGGAGCACAGATCTGTGTGCTTGCATTTGTGAGTGGTTGTGTATGAGCCCATGCATGCGGGCGTGCAGGAAAGTTCATCGTACAACACTGGTTGCTGCAAAATTGCTCCATCAAGCACATGCATGTCTGTCGTGTCAAGTCGAATTGACTGAGGTGACTTACGCATGTAGCTGAGGCAACTGCCTCAGAAAATGAAAGTGGCAGCTGTCGCACCTGCACAAAGAAAGGGATAAAATAATTTGATCCATGTGACACACATGGAAGAGCTGCTCCGGCAGAGCGTCTCTGCGTCACACCTGTTTCAACCAAGAAGTGAATTCTTGTTCTTGCATACTCCTCAGGATCGCGCGGCACCCCTGACCCTACGTTGGATACCCCTGAACCTACGTTCCCTGACCCTACGTTGGACAACGGGCTGGCCTTGACCAACGTTGGACAACAGGCTGGCCTTGACACCTGTTTTGGAACCCCTGAACCTACGTTGGACTACAGGCTGGCCTTGACACCTGTGTTGGTGCAGCAGCCTCCACGTCAAGATCCTCTGGAGTCTCAGCAAGGCCCTGAGACGCTGAGGAGCAGGTGCTATTATCACTGTTGTCAAGAGCGTATGGTTCTGATGACTTCTGCTAGCCATTGCCTGGATGGGTCAGTGAGGCTGCCATCATGCCCTGTGCACAGCAAGGCAGGAAAGGGGGGCGGCGTGTGTGGACATCTCTGGATAGCAATGAATGAATTGCACTACTCAGGAGTCATACGTAAGAACAGCAAGATCAACCAATTGATGCAGCGCCTGCACCTGCTGGCACATGCAGCCGGACTGCCGGTTCCTCAGTGCCCTTTGCCAGTTTGGGACGCCGCTGCAAAGACATTGTTCAGTGTAGTCAGATGTGCAATCACCAGCTGGGTTACGATTGCGAGCTGCGAGGCCTGCTTGTCGTTCCCCTCCCCCTAATTGTGGACACAGCCGGTGCATTTGTTGCTTTGGTCCAGCACAATGGAAGGGGCTGCATAACTTGCACCCACTGTGTCATTCAGGGGTAGGTCCTCATACCGCCACACTGTTGTGCTGCCACGCATAGCTAAACATCACTGGCATCCCCTGCCGCTCCCACCACACCTGTACGCTGCCACACTGCCACATGTATGCAGGCCTGCGGGGCACAGGCATGAAAGCCACTATCAAGGCCACTGCCACACTGCCACATGTATGCAGGCCTGCGGGGCACAGGCATGAAAGCC
>LFIK01001292.1_pt1 | contig 19761 bp, 20 predicted proteins | sample 643401 | NCBI WGS metagenome assembly LFIK01 (sample SAMN03777447, study PRJNA286221) | soda lake metagenome | biome: soda lake; feature: Kulunda steppe; material: water; isolation source: sample T5-Br brine of Lake Tanatar-5 | place: Russia: Kulunda steppe | collected 2010-07
CTCCTCCCTCTCCGCCGGCCACCTGACGCTTGTGCCGGCCCTGCGCGCCGCGCTCGCCGAATATGGCCGCGAGGACATCATGATCATCGTCGGCGGCGTGATCCCGCCCGGTGATTTCGACGCGCTGACGGAAGCCGGCGCCTCCGCCATCTTCCCGCCGGGCACGGTGATCGCGGAAGCCGCCGAAAAGCTCATTGCCGAGTTGAACCAGCGGCTCGGTTACGGGCCGAAACAGGCGGCGGAATAGGGCATATGCGGGCTAGCGCATCAGTCCGTCAGGTGGATAACGGCTGACGGGTTGGAATGATGCGCCAGACAACAACGCGGAGCGACGCTCAGCCGGGAGGCGCGGCATCGGCGCCGAAATGCGCGATATAGCGCGGGCTGATCCGTGATACCGGCAGGACCACGAGCACGTCGGTGGTGCCGAACTGGCGATCCACCACGGCCCCGTCACCGAAACCGGCGCCGAGGCGCAGATAGCCCTTGATCAGCGGCGGCAGGCTCGCGAGCGCGGCTTTCGTGTCGATCGCCTCGCGCGGCAGACGGTCCATCGGCACATGCAGATGCGCGAGGGCACGCACGCGCCATTCCTCCGGGGCGCTTGCATGGTGATGCAGGAAGGACAGGGGCAGGGCCAGCTTGTCCGGATCGGCGCCCGGCAGGCTGGCGCAGCCGAGCATCACGTCGATGCGATGACGCAGCACATAGGCCCAGATCCCCTGCCAGAGCAGTTCCACCGTGCGCTTGTTGCGATAGGGCGCGAGCACGCAGGAGCGCCCGAGTTCCAGAAAGCGCATATCGGGATGGGCTGCGAGGATCGGGGCGATGTCGTACTCGCCCGCGCTGTAGAACCCGCCATGCAGCGCGGCCACCTCCTGGCGCAGCAGCCGATAGGTGCCCACCACCTGCGGCGCGCCATCATCGGCATGGTCGAGCACGAGCAGGTGATCGCAGATCTCGTCGAAAGCATCCGCATCGCGCCGGGTCAGCCGGGTCCGCAGGTCGGGCTGCGCCGTCATCTCCTCGTAGAAGACATGATAGCGCAGGCGCTGGGCTCGCCTCAGATCGGCGCGTGAGGTGGCAAGGCGCAGTTCGAGGCGGCCGAGCCGCCCGAGAACCGCCTCCTCGGGCGCAAGCCGGGGCACGGTGGTGGGGTTCGCGATTGCGGAATCATCACGCAACAGCGCCGTATCCGGGCGCCGCAGCACGGCTGGTCCGGCCCCGGCGATCACCGCGCCCGACCCGCGCAGGCGCGCGGATGCGTTCGTCTCACGCAAGCGCAACGGCGTCATCCCCCAACCCCCTCCACCAACGATTCCTCCGGCGGGCCGGTCATGGTGACCGGTTCCGGGCGATTGACGGCAATCTCTTGCATTGCCTTCGCCGCTTCTCCTCGCCCCTGCTGATTGGCCTCTCATAACCGTTTCACGAAATTATGACAAACGGTGCAGCGACATCACCCCGCACGCATCCATCTCACGCCGCCGCCGCGTGCTCTTCCGTAATGAAGGCGATGCGGATCATGTTGGTGGCGCCGGGCGTGCCGAAGGGGACGCCGGCGATGACGATGATGCGCTCGCCGACCGTCGCCAGACCCGAGCGCACGGCGAATTTGCAAGCGCGGAAGGTCATGTCGTCCACATCGCTGGCATCGCGCGTCACCACCGCATGCACGCCCCAGGCGAGGTTGATCCGCCGCGCCGCCTCGCGCTTCGGCGTCAGTGCGAGGATGGTCGAATCCGGGCGCTCGCGGGCGAGCCGCAATGCCGTCGCGCCGGAGAAGGTCCAGGCGGCGATGGTGGAGATGCCCAGCGTCGATGCGATCCCGTGCGCGGCGGCAGCGATCGCGTCCGACCCCGTCGCCTCCGGCTCGGCCTGCTGCGCCTTGATGATGGTCCAGTAGAGGCTGTCGCGCTCGACCTCCTCCGCGATGCGGTTCATCTGCGCCACGGCTTCCAGCGGATATTGCCCCGCCGCACTCTCGGCCGAGAGCATCACCGCATCCGCGCCCTCATAGACGGCGGTGGCGACGTCCGAGACTTCCGCGCGGGTCGGGACCGGGGAGGTGATCATGGATTCGAGCATCTGCGTGGCCACGATCACGGGCTTGCCGGCGCGGCGTGCGGTGCGGGTGATGCGCTTTTGCAGGCCGGGCACCTTCTCCAGCGGCATCTCCACGCCGAGATCGCCGCGCGCCACCATGATGGCATCGGAGACATCCATGATCTCGTCGAGCCGCGCCAGAGCCTGCGGCTTTTCCAGCTTGGCCAGAACCTGCGCGCGCCCGCGCGCCACTTTCTTGACCTCGGCGATATCTTCGGGGCGTTGCACGAAGGAGAGCGCGATCCAGTCCACCCCGATCTCGATCGCGGCCTCGAGATCCGCCCGGTCCTTGTCGGTCATCGCCGCGAGCGGCAGCGTGGTATCGGGCAGCGAGACGCCCTTGCGGTCGGAGACGCGCCCGCCGACGCGTACCACGGCCCTCGCCCAGTGGCCGGATTCGACCTCCTCGACCTCGAGCCGCAATTTGCCGTCGTCGATCAGGATGGTGTGGCCCGGCTCGAGGGCCGAGAGGATTTCGGGATGAGGCAGATGCACCCGCGAGGCGTCGCCCGGCGCGTCGTCGTCATCGAGGGTGAAATACGCGTCTTGTTCGAGTTCCGCCGCACCCTCGGCGAAGCGCCCCAGACGCAGTTTCGGCCCCTGCAGGTCGATGAGGACCGAGATCGAGCGATGCACCCGCGCCTCCGCCTCGCGGATCATCTTCACCTGCTCGGCGAGCTGCCCGCGATCGAGATGGCTCATGTTGATGCGAAACACGTCGGCGCCCAGCCGGTGCAGGTTCTCCACCATTTCCGGCGTCCTGGAGGCCGGCCCGAGGGTGGCCACGATCTTGGTGCGTCTCAAACGTTTCATGGAGAAGGAGCCCCCTGCCGGTCGGGATCGGTCAGCTGGACCGTCCAGCTGCGCTGCTGGCCGGTATCGACCTCGAAGAATCCGTTGCGGTCGAAGCCGCGGGCAAAGCAATCCTCGATGCCGCGAATGGTGAATTCGCGCTCGCCGGTGCACATGAACGAGCGCCCGCCCCATTCCCCGCCGCGATCGTAATCGACGGCGTAGATATAATAGAAACGCGCGTTGAGGGCGCCGGCGAAGATGGTCTCGCAGGCGCGCGGCTCCAGATTCCACCAGCCTTCCGTCTTCCAGCCCTCGGCGTCGCGGTAGCCGATGGCGGCGCCGACGCGGCTGCTGGTCATGTTGCACAGGCGCAGATCCGCATGGGCCGGTGTGGCGCTGGCGATCATGCCGGGCACGGCGAGGGCGAGGCAGGCGGCGAACGGTGCAATGCGGCGCAAAAGGCGGCGCACAAGCCCCTCAATCGACGAGAATGATACGGCAATCATTGACATTCGTGCGTGTTGGCCCCGGAACGTGAAGATCATCGAGAATCGCGAAGAATCCCGTGGAATCGTTTTCCGACAAATACGATTGCGCGTCGAGCCCTTTCGCATGCGCACGTGACAGGGTCGTGTCGTCAATGAAGGCTCCGGCGGGGTCGTCCGCCGCTCCGGTACCGCCATCCGTGCCGTCGGTATCGCCAGCGAGCGCCGCCACGCGGGGCAGGCCCTCCAAGGCGAGGGCGAGCGCCAGCGCGTATTCCTGATTCGGACCGCCGCGCCCCTCGCCCCGGATCGTCACGGTGAGCTCCCCGCCCGAGATCAGCGCCGCGCGCCGCCCGGCCCGGCGCATGTCGCGTGCCTGGCTGGCATGGGCGGCGGCGACGGCTTGCGCCTCGCCTTCGAGATCGGCGCCGAGCATGACCGGCTCGTAGCCGAGACGCCGTGCTTCGTCACAGGCGGCATCGATCGCGTCCTGCGGGCGGGCGATGATGAGGAAATCGGTATTGTCGAAGACGCAATCACCCGGTTTGGGGGTCTCCGGTGCATCGTCGCGCATCAGCGCCTGCGCCGTGTCGGAAAGCGCGACCCCGTAGCGTTCCACGATGGCGCGGGCCTGCGCATGCGTGGTGGGATCGGGCACGCTCGGCCCCGATGCGATCACGGCGGGATCGTCGCGGGGCACGTCGGAGATCGCGAGCGTCACCATGCGCGCCGGTGCTGCGGCCTGCGCGAGCCGCCCGCCCTTGATCTGAGACAGGCGCTTGCGCACGGTGTTGATCGCGTCGATCGGCGCACCGGAGCGCAGGAGCGCGCGGGTGATCGCCTGTTTCTCGGCGAGATCGATGCCGTCAGCCGGCGCGATCCAGTTGGCCGAGCCACCGCCGGAGAGCAGCACCAGCACGAGATCCTCCGCACCGGTGGATTGCGCGAGCGCGAGCGCCTCGCGCGTCGCCGTGATGCCGGCCTCATCCGGGACCGGATGCCCCGCCTCGACGATCCTGATCGGCCCGGCTTGCCCGCCATAGCCGTGACGCGCGACCGCGAGGCCGGTGATGCGGGCCTCATCGACGCCCTGATCGCGGTAATGGGCGAGCGTAACTTCGCTCATGCTGGCCGCGGCCTTGCCGGCGGCGAGCATGATGATCCGCCCATGCGGTGGAGGCGGCGGCAGATGCGCCGGAAGGCAGGCCTGCGGATGGGCCGCTGCCACGGCGGCATCGAAGATGCGGCGCAGGCTCTCGCGGGGGGATGTCGGCATGCGGCCTCCGGATGGTTCTCGCGCCCCTTGCAGGCAGGGCATTCTTCACGCGCTGTCGCGTGCGGGCAATGGCGGGCGGTTGCGGCGCGGGCGGGCGACGAAGATCCCGGCGAGGATCAGCGCGCCGCCCATGGCCTGAACCAGTGTCAGCGCCTCGGAAAGGATCAGCCAGCCGAACAGGGCCGCCGCGACCGCCTCGATGAAGATCACCAGCGAGGAGAAGACCGCCGGCAGACGCCCCAGAGCCACCGAGAGCAGCCCCTGCCCGCCCGCATGGCTGATGAAGGCGAGCGCCAGGAGCGCCGCGATCGCTTCCGGCGTGGTCGGCAGGATCTGACGCTCGGCGATGATCGTGGCGACGAACAGACCCGCCGCCGTCACCAGACTGAGCTCGAAGGTCACCCGCCCGGCACTGCCGCCGGAGCGCCGCGCCTTCTCGACACCGAGAAAATACAAGGCGAAGAAGAAAGCCGTGATCACCCCGTAGACGTCCCCGGCGATGCGCTCGGGCGCGATCTGCATGCTCTGGCCGATCAGCGCGGCCCCGCCCGCCATGCACAGGGCGAGCCCGGCCAGCGTCGTGCGCGCGACGGTGACGCGCAAGACGGCCCAGGAGATCAGGATGACGAAGATCGGCGCGGTGGTGGCGAAGAAGGTCGCGTTCGCCACCGTGGTATTCAAAATGGCCAGATGCCAGAAGATCAGATCCCCCACGAAAGCGAGCCCGGCGAACACTGTGGCCTTCGTCCAGGAGGCCCGCCCGGCGAGGCCGGGACGGCGCGCCTCGTCGATGCGCATCCAGGCGTAGAGGATCGGCAGCGCCAGAAACACGCGCCAGAACGCGCTCGCGAAAGGGCCGATATCCTCGGCGGCAAAACGCACGAAGACCGGCGAGACGCCCATCGCCACCGCCCCGGCGACGAGCGCGGCAAAGGCACCGACCTGGCCCGGCTCGACGGCGGCGCTCGGTGTGGAGGTGGGCGTGGGCATGAAGACGGGTTCCGCGAAAGCCGGGCGATATCGGGCGGAGCTTAGCGGCTTTGCCGGCGCGGGCGAAGCCGTTTTCGCTCAACCGCGCCCCCGTCTCGATGCATGGGACAAACCGCGCAACCGGTCTGGCGCCCCGGTCCGTATCCCGCCGGGAGCGGAGATGCTAGAGCCGTCAATGCGACAATGAGCGCAAGCGGCGGGCCGCTTCTGCGCCCTTTCACCGGCGGATCGCCGCAACGACATTCTCGGGACGACACCATGAGCGACGACGCGACCCTCGCAGAGGCGACAGCCGACAAACCCCTGAAGGGCATCCGGGTGCTCGAACTCGCCCGCATCCTGGCCGGACCCTGGATTGGACAGACGCTGGCCGATCTCGGTGCGGATGTGGTCAAGGTCGAGCGGCCCGGCACCGGCGACGACACGCGCGGCTGGGGCCCGCCCTTCGTCGAGAGCGTGGAAGGCGACGATTCGCAGCATCTCTCAGCCGCCTATTACCATTCCTGCAATCGCGGCAAGCGCTCGATCACCGTCGGTTTCGACACGCAGGAGGGCCGCGAGACCATCCGGCGGCTCGCCGCCCATGCCGATATCCTGATCGAGAATTTCAAGGTCGGCGGCCTGAAGAAATACGGGCTCGATTACGAGAGCCTGAAAGCGATCAATCCGCGTCTGATCTACTGCTCCGTCACCGGCTTCGGCCAGACCGGCCCCTATGCGCCGCGCGCCGGTTACGACTTCCTGATCCAGGGCATGGGTGCGATCATGGATCTCACCGGCGATCCCGAGGGCGAGCCGCAGAAGATCGGCGTGGCTTTCGCCGATATCTTCACCGGGCTCTATGGCGTGATCGCCATACAGGCCGCCCTGCGCCGGCGCGACCAGACGGGCGAGGGAGCACATATCGACATGGCGCTGCTCGACAGCCTCACCGGCGTTCTGGCCAACCAGGCCATGAATTATCTCGCCTCCGGACGCTCGCCGACCCGGATGGGCAACGCCCATCCCAATGTGGTGCCCTATCAGGTCTTTCCCACGAGCGACGGCCACGCCATCCTCGCCGTGGGCAATGACGGCCAGTTCAGGCGCATGATGGAAGCCTTTGGAACGCCGGAACTCGCCGATGATCCGCGCTTCGCCACCAATGCCGCCAGAATCGGCCATCGTGACGTGCTCGCCCAGATCATCACCGGCCACACCCTGCGCTATACGCGCGATGAGCTCCTCGCCCGGATGGAGACGATCGGCGTGCCCGCCGGGCCGATCAACACGGTCGAGGACGTCTTCACCGATCCCCATATCCTGGCGCGCGGCATGCGCGTGGATCTGCCTGACCCGGGAGCGAAAGGCGGCACGATTCCCGGCGTAGCCTCGCCGATGGTGATTTCGGGCGAACGCATGACCGCGCCGCGTCCTTCGCCGGCGCTTGGCGCGCATACGCGGGAGGTTCTGGCGGACCCGGCCTGGGGAGGGGGTGAGGACATTGCGCATTCGTGACGCAGAAGCGGGCGACGTTCCCGCGATCGCAGCGATCTACGCCCATGCCGTGCGCCACGGCACCGCCTCCTTCGAGCTCGAAGCGCCCGACGAGGCGGAAATGGCGCGCAGGCGCGAGGCGCTGATTGCCGGCGGCTATCCCTATCTCGTGGCCGAGCTCGACGGGCGTGTAGCCGGCTATGCATACGCATCGGCCTATCGTCCGCGCCCCGCCTATCGGTTCACGGTGGAGGATTCGGTCTATGTCGATCCGGATTTCCAGGGGCGGGGCGTGGGCCGCGCGCTGCTCGCGGCGCTGATCGAGACCTGCGAGGCGCGCGGCTTCCGGCGCATGATTGCGGTGATCGGCGATACCCTCTCGCATGGCTCGGTCGCCCTCCATGGCGCGCTCGGCTTCAGCCATGTGGGCACGCTCCCGGCGCTCGGCTACAAGCACGATGCCTGGCGCGATACCATCCTGATGCAACGCCCTCTCGGGGCGGGCGAGACGACGCCGCCTGAGGAACCGCCAGCCACCTGACCGGATGCTGCTTCAGCCATGTGCCGCGCGCAGGGCCCGGTCGAGATCGGCGAAGAGGTCATCGGCATCCTCGATGCCGGTGGAGAGCCGCAAGAGATCATCCGGGCAGGGCGTGCCCTCGCCCTCGATCGAGGCGCGGTGCTCGATCAGGCTCTCGACGCCGCCCAGCGAGGTGGCCCGTTTCCACAATGTCACCTGCGCCGCCGTCGCGATCGCGGCCTCGACCCCGCCACGCACGCGGATCGAGAGCATGTAGCCGAAACCGTTCTCCATCTGTCGTGCGGCAATGGCGTGACCGGGATGATCGGGCAGGCCGGGATAGAGCACCTGCGCCACATCCGGATGCGCTTGCAGGCGTGTGGCCAGCGCCAGCGCGCTCGCCGCCTGACGCTCGGCGCGCAGATGCAGGGTGCGCATGCCGCGAATCAGCAGGTACGCCTCGAACGGCCCCAGAATCGCGCCCTCGCTCTTGCGGATTCCGGCGACACGATCAGTGAAGGCGTCTTGCCCGGCGAAGGCGAGCGCGCCGGCCACCACGTCGGAATGGCCGTTGAGGATCTTCGTCGCCGCATGCATGACGATATCGGCGCCATGCGTCAGCGGGCGGGTATGCACGGGGGAGGCGCAGGTCGAATCGACGGCGAGGCGGGCGCCGGCCTCATGCGCGATCTGCGCCGCCTGCGCAATATCCGTGACGCCCCAGAGCGGATTGGCCGGGCTCTCCACCCAGACGAGCTTCGTCTCACCGGGAATGACCGCCGCGCGCAAGGCGTCCGGATCCTCCGTCGCCACGAAATCGATACGCAGCCCCCAGCGGGTCGCTTCGCCGGCGAGCCAGTGGCGCAGGGCCCAGTACATCACCTTCGGCGCCACCACGTGATCGCCCGGATCAAGGGCGCGGAAGACGGCGGTGGCCGCCGCCATGCCGGAGCCGAACAGCATCGCCCCGCCATGCGCCTCCTCCAGCATGGCCAGCACGTCCTCGGCTTCGCGAATGGTGGCATTATCGGGCCGGCCATAGACGTAGCCGGAGGAATAGGCATTGTCGGGATCGCGAAGATAGGTCGTCGCCACATGGATCGGAGGGACGACGCCGCGCGTTGTCTCGTCGATCCGGCCCAGAGCCTGGACGGTGCGGCTGCGGCGCGAGAAACTGTCGTCGGTCATGATGGCTTCCGTTCCGGTTTCTGGTCAAGGCTTATATCTGTCCGGCGGATTACAACAGAACGGCGTTCGAAGCGATGCGCTTTTGCGTGCAGCCGGTTTCACACCGCGAAGCGGGAAAGCCGAAAGGCCGGTTCGCAATCAGGACCGGGTAACGAGAGGAGTGCAGCCGTGCAGGTATCTGGAGAAAGCGATCACAGCCAGGGCGCGGATTTTGCCGGGCAGAAGCCGCCATCGCGCTGGGTGCGTCTCGCCGCAGCCATATTGCCCGTCCTTGCCGCATGGGGGATCGCCGGGCTCGCGACGGCGCCGGGCACCGCCTGGTATCAGGAACTCGAACGCCCCTTCTTCACCCCACCCGACTGGCTCTTCGGCCCGGTCTGGACGATTCTCTACATCGCGATGATGGTCGCCGCCTGGCGCGTGCTCGGCCTGCAACCCTCCCGGCGCAAGCATCGGGCCATGACGCTGTTCTATCTGCAGCTCGGATTCAACGCGTTATGGAGCATCGCTTTCTTCACCCTGCAGAGTCCGCCGTTCGGGCTCATCGTGATCGCGGTGCTGCTCGCACTGATCCTCGCCATGATCGTCGCCTTCCGGCCCCTCGACAGAATCGCCGCATGGCTGATGGTGCCCTATGCAATCTGGGTGGCCTATGCGAGCGCGCTCAATCTGGGGATCGTGATTCTCGCCCTGCCGTGACGCGATACGGGGCGAAACGCGTCAGGCCGAGCCCTGTCCGGCGGCTTTGCGGGGCGTTTTCGCCCGATCGTACCCCACCTTGGCCTCGCGCCCGAAACGCGTCAGGCGCTCGCCGTAATCATGCACGCAATTGACCGTGCCGCGCACTTCGACGTCGCCGCCATGGTTGATCAGCGCGCCAGCGACCGCACCGTGGATGATCGCCGCACCGCCTTCCTCGACGACGAGATCGCCCATGATGACGCCTTCGAGATCGAGCCGTGACCCGGAAGGGACCGTCACGGTTCCCTTGACCCGGCCTCGCATGACGAGGTCGCATTCAAGAGTGAGAGGGCCTTCGAGCTGCCCGGAGATGTCGGCCATGGCGATACTCCCCGCTTCTTGATGCGTCACATGCCGTCCAACGCCACCGATGATAGCGCGTCGGGCATGGTCCGGCATGGGTGGCAAAGCCCCAGATGCGGACGGGCAGATTTCCAAATGCCTCTAAAGTCGAACACCCTCTGCATGGTATACCGGCCAGTCGATGCCCAAACCGGCAGGATTGCGCGTCCGGTACAGGCGAGACCCCGCTGCAATTGCCGTTCCGGTGGCAAAAACCGATTGTATGCAGGACAGCGCGTTTTCCCGCATGCGAGCCTGCCAGTGATGCACGAAACCCTTTTCAGGCTGCGGTGTCATGGGCGGTGAAGCAGAGTGGCGGTTTGGTGAGGCTCAATGGGCCATGAAGACGGGAATCCGGGCATGCGCGAGAATATGGCTGGTTGCGCCGCCGAAGATCATCTGGCGGATCCGGCTCTGGGTGTAGGCACCCTTGATCAGGAGATCGCAGCCGATCGATTCGGCATGATCGAGGATCGCCTGTCCGGGATGGCCCTTGCCGGCCGTAATCGCCACCGATTCGACTTCTAGACCATGCCGGCGCAGGGCCTTGGCGAGCTGTTCCCCGGTCGGACCGGGAACCATCGCGCCTTCCGCCGTCAAGACCACGATCCGCTTCGCCCGACACAGGAGCGGCATGGCCATGGCCACCACATGCGCCGTCTCGGTCGAGCCGTTCCAGGCGATCAGGATGGTTTCACCGATGCTGCGCGGCGCTTCCGGTGGCGCGATCAGGACGGGACGACCGCCTTCGAAGAGCACCGCTTCGAGGGTGGTCATGCGCGGGCCTGCGGCGCGCTGGGCGGGTTTGCCGAGCACGGTGACGTCGAAGATCCGGGCATGGCTGCCGACGAAATCGTCGCCGGCAGGCGCGTCGGCGTTCCAGCGCCAGCAAAGCTTGCCGAGGGAACCGGCATCGCGGGCGATCCCAGCTCCCTCCATGAAATCCTCGAAGATCTTGCGCGCCTGCGCCTCGCCTTCCGCGTCGCCGCGCTCATCCGTGGCCCAGGTCAACCCCATCACCATATCGACGGAGACGATCTCCGCCAGCGGCGGGCGCAGGGCGAAGCCTTCGATATAGGCGTCGAACCGTCGCGCGAATAGCAATGCCGTCTCCAGGGTGGACTGCATGAGGTCATGCGGCGCGGTCGGAAGCAGGACGGTCTTCATGGCATTGCCCCTCAAACGGCGCCGGGATGCACCCTTGCACCCCTGCCGCCTGACACCAGCTTTGCCCGGAACGCGACTGATGTGCAATATCGACCTGCATGGCGTGCCCGGCCCGGCTTCGTCAGTAGTCGAGGCGCAACCCCAGAAGATAGATCGAGGCGTCGTATCCCGCTTCCGGCACGGTGCTGCGCAGGCGCTCGTGCCGGTAATCAAGCGCGGCGGAGGCGTATCGGTTGAAGCGGTAATCGAGGCCGAGGCCGCCGGTGAAGCCGCGCTCCGTCGGCCCGGCGCCTCCATACCGCGTCAGGAAATGCCCGAGATCGGCACGCAGGACGAGGCGACGGCGCAACTCGTGCCGCACGCCGAGATCGAAGCGCAGCGCCCGCACGCCGCTCGAACCGATCACCGTCGTCTCGTCGAGGCTCTTGGCGGCATTGAAGGTCACGGTGGTGAGCGGCCCGGGCGTCCAGGTGAGGCCGGCATCGGCGACGATACCGCCGAGGCTGCGGCGGGTCGGATCGACGTAACGACGCTGCTGATAGCCGAGCGAAGCCTCGCCCGTGATCAGGCGGGTCAGCTCGAACCGGGCACCGGCGCGCCCGGTCAGGCCGGTCGATCGGCGCTCGTCGCGCGTGCGTGTCGCCGTGGCACCGGCGAGGCGCCGGTCGAGGCCGATTTCCGCAAAGGGAATCAGGCCGGGCGAGACCTCGTAGCCGAGGCGCATGGCGGCCTCGTAGCGGGTGACGTCGCGCGCGCTCTGATCGACCCGGGCCCCGCCGGCATCACGCCCGTCGGCATGCGCGGTATGGCTCAGGCCGCCGCGCAGCGCGAGGCGCAGGCGATTGAGATCGTGTTCGAGGGTGATTTCCCCCAGCGAAGTGACGATTCCGGGCCGGTCGACGATGCTGCCGGGCACCTCGAGCGCACCGGGCCGTTCCGTCGCGAGATCGAGCCGCCCGGTGGTGATCAGCCGCGTGTCCTCGCGCAGATCGAGGCGCAATGCCGCATCAGCATCCAGTGCGGGGCGGTTATTCACCGAATCACGGCGGAAGGCATCGTATGACCCACGCAGCGATGCGCGCAATTCATGGCGGACCCAGTCGCTTTCGATCCGGATTCCGCCCTGGCTGCGGGAGAACAGATCCCCCCTCGGTGACCCCCTCACCCGCCCGGGATTGCTGTCATAGCCCAGATCCTGGCGAAATTGGGTGAAGGCCCGGAACGCACCGAGCGACACCCCCTGGGGCGCGAAAGGCTCGGCCTCTTCGGTGACCGCGACGGGCTCGGTTGCGGCTTCCGGCGGGGCGTCGAGGCGCAGCGGCGCGCGCACGGGCTGACGCACGTCTTCGCGCATCCCCCCGTTTGCCGGTGCGGCGCGTATCGGTTCGCGGACGGCTTCGGCTCCCGGCGATGCGGGCTGGCTCTCATCGATGGCGCCGCGCAAGTTCAGGGTTTCGGGCTCGGCGGCGGGAACCCCGTCGGGCAGGGTCTGGGCAAGGGCCTGCCCGGATCCGTCGGGCATGATGCCAGGTGCGAAGGCGAGGGCGAGGATGAGGCCGTGTATCAGCGCCCGACCGCACGATCCGGCATGACCATACCCGCCACGATTGCGGCTGCGGCTGGAGGACATCTCGCGGGGATCGGGGCGGGCTCTGTTCACGATGGCGACCGTTTGCGCGGACGATGGCGATGGTGAGCAAGTGGTAAACGGATAGGGTTAATGTCTCGTGAATGCCGCCATGCCGGGCGGACGGGCGTACAGCGTCGCGCGGCGCGGCTTGCATGCGCCGGTGATGAGGGCTATTTCCTGCGCCAGCCGCAAAGACGGGATATCGCCCAGCATGAGCATGCAGCAAACCGGCGCCCGCGAGGCCGCCGATCCGATCGCCTCCGCATTGCGCACCCTCGCCACCGAGCGGGAGGGGTTGGGCGCGCTGGTGACCAGTCTGGAGAACGGGTTGCGGCAACCCTTCGCCGCTGCCGTTGCCGCGATCGCGGCGATGGAAGGCCGGGTGATCGTCACCGGAATGGGCAAATCGGGCCATATCGGGCGCAAGCTCGCCGCGACCCTGGCCTCGACCGGGACGGCGGCCTATTACGTGCATCCCGGGGAGGCGAGCCACGGCGATCTCGGCATGATCCGGGCGGAGGACGTGATCATCGCCCTGTCCTGGTCGGGCGAGACCAGCGAATTGTCGGACATGATCGCCTATGCCAAGCGCCACGCGGTCACGCTCGTCGCGGTGACGGCCCGTGCCGATTCGACGCTGGGCCGCGGCGCCGATATCGCGCTGGTGCTGCCGCGGGCGCCGGAGGCCTGCCCCAACGGTCTGGCGCCCACCACCTCGACCACGATGCAACTCGCCCTCGGGGACGCGCTGGCCGTGGCCCTGCTCGAGCAGCGGGGCTTCACCGCCCATGATTTTCGCAGCTTCCATCCCGGCGGCAAGCTCGGTGCCATGCTCAGGACGGTGCGTGAGGTGATGCATACCGGCGAACGGCTTCCGCTCGTCGCAACCCAGGTGACGATGGACCGGGCGCTGGGGATCCAGAGCGAGAAGAGCCTCGGCTGCGTCATCGCCACGGATGCGCAAGGCCGGCTGGCCGGGATCGTTACCGACGGCGATATCCGTCGGCACATGGCGAACGACCTGCTGACGCGCCGGGTCGCCGAGGTGATGACCCCGGATCCGGCGACGATTTCTCCGGACATGCTTCTGGGCGAAGCGCTCGAGACCATGCAGTCGCGCAAGATCTCCGCGCTCGTCGTCGCCGAGGCCGGACGCCCGATCGGCCTCGTGCATGTGCTCGACCTGCTACGTGCGGGGGTGGCCTGATCCGCCGGCGGGCCTGACGGACCCGCGCAGCGGGAAGCGGCATGACCGCACCCTGCGGGTGCAGGTCCCGTCCGAGCCGGGCGCGCCCCCGGGCGGGCTCGTCCGGATCATCGCGGCACCGGGATCCCCCGCCGCATCCCCGGCCGCATGCCCCGAGAGATCGGCACAGGCGGCACGCCGCGCGGCAGGGCAGCCGGCGAGCAGATGCACGTGCAGTTCGTCGGCGCCCAAAGCCGTCATCGCCGCGAACCACGGCGCGATGGCGTGGCTCTCGCGCTCTTCACGAGCCATCACGCCGAGAAGACGGGCATCCCCGCATGGCCGGCGCCTCACGGCGAGCAGCACCGCTCCAAACGGGATGGCGGCGAGGGCGGCTTCCGCGCCAGGGTCTGCGCCAGGATCTGCGCCAGAATCCGCACCATGCAGATCATCACCAGCAGGCAGGCTCGCCTCCCGCATCTCCCGATGCCGCGACGACTCTTCGATCTCCGGCCAGGACCGCAGGCTGACGACATAGCGCCGCCCCGACAGGCCCCGCCATGAGGTCAACGGGAGCGGCGCGTCGCAGGGTGTTTCCGCTTCGTCGGCGCGACGGGCATCCGCGTCGGCCCCGTGGCTCCGGGTGATGCGCGGCGCAACGATCTGCCCGAGCGCCCGCAACGCCTCCTCCCGCACCGGCCCGGCCAGCCTCGCTCGCAGGAGCGGCAGGCGCGCGCCGACTTGCTGGACCGGCGCCTGCTGAACCGGCGTTTGGGCGGCGGCGAAAGGACGGGGAAGCGGGACGAGTATCATGTTCATAATATGTTCCACCTAATGCCGATTCTCGCCGCGCGTCAAGCCTGATCTCGTGACATGCGCGCCAAAACTGCGGAATCCCGACCGGAAAATCATGCTTTGTACTATTTTTGTCCGAGCCGCTTGTTTCGTGCGGAACGCCATGGCACAACAGCATCGATGCTGGAACTGGACGACCCGAATCCGGCCATCCGGGATGGTCGACAATCACCGACGGCGCTGGCGGTCCAGCGCGGCGTGAGGCGCCTGTTTGCCCGCATGCAGGCCGCGAGCGTGACGGAGCTCGTCCTCGCCAGCGGCAGGCGCGCGGATGTGGTCACCCTCGCCCGGGACGGCCTGATCGCCATCATCGAGATCAAGTCGAGCGTCGCGGATTTCCGGGCCGACCGGAAATGGCATGAATACCGCGCCTTCTGCGACCGGTTCTATTTCGCCGTGCCGGATGCCTTTCCGCAGGCCCTGATCCCGCAGGATGCCGGGCTGATCGTGGCTGACGGTTTCGATGCCGCGATCCTGCGAGACGCGCCCGCCCATCCATTGGCCGGGGCACGCCGCAAGGCCGTGACCCTGCGTTTTGCCCATGCCGCGGCGAGCGGCCTCTTGGCCCTCAGCGACCCGCAGGCGCATGTTGCCGAGCGCTGGTGATCCCCTCAGCGCGGGGCGCGTTTGGCGAGGATACGCTGCAGGGTGCGCCGGTGCATGTTGAGACGGCGCGCGGTCTCGGAGACGTTGCGTCCGCACAATTCATAGACCCGCTGAATATGCTCCCAGCGCACGCGATCCGCCGACATCGGGTTTTCCGGCGGTTCGGGACGCCCCTCCGGTCCGGCCTTGAGCGCGGCGTCGATCTCGTCGGCATCGGCCGGTTTGGCCAGATAGTCGAAGGCCCCCATCTTCACGGCGGTGACGGCGGTGGCGATGTTGCCGTAACCTGTCAGCACGATGCCGCGTGCCTCGGGGCGCGCTTCCTTGAGGCGGGTGATCACCTCGAGCCCGTTGCCGTCGCCAAGCCGCATGTCGATCACCGCGAAGGCCGGCGGCGCCTCCTCGACGGCGGCGATGCCTTCCGAAACGCTCTCGGCCACCCGAACCCGGTAGCCGCGACTCTCCATGGCGCGCGCGAGGCGGGTTGAGAAGGGGCGGTCGTCATCGACGATCAGGAGGGACGCATCGCCTGCGATCACGGCATCCCTCTCGATTTCGGCCTCGATCATGTTGTCAGCTCCTCGCTCCGTTGACGGGCAGGACCCTGTCGAGGGTCGCCCCACGGCTTGGTCCCCGGCGGCGCATGCGCGACCTCGTCGGCACATTGCAATACGTGGCGCGCGCCCGATCCGATGACTTGTCTGGTAAGATAGGCAGGATTCCCGGCTTATCCAGTTTCGAGCCTTGCAAAATCGTCGTCGTCTTGTTGCTCGAACTGGTCACGCCGCCAGACGATCCGGGCGAGGGCGCCATGCGCGGGCGGTGGCAGATTGTTCAGCTGCAGCTGGGCGCCGGTGCGCTCGATCAGGGTCTTGGCGATGAACACGCCGAGCCCATGGCCCTGCATGCGCTGCCCGGTCCCGCGCTTGTCGGTTCCCCGGCTGGTGACGTAGGGCTCGCCCAGCCGCAGCAGGATATCGGGCCGGAAGCCGGGCCCGTCATCGCTGATCGCGATGCTGACCTCGCGCGCGTCCCAGCGCGCCTTCACCCGGACGGCGCTCTCGGCGAAATCGACCGCGTTGTCGATGAGATTGGCCAGACCGTAGATCAGACCGGTATTGCGCTGGCAATAGGGTGGCGGCCCCTCGCCGGTGACGTCGACATGGATCGGCACACCGATGCCGCGCTGCGGATCCACCACCTCCTCGACCAGATGGGCGAGGCTGATCCGCTCCAGAAAGCCCCGCTCGTCTTCCTCCCCCAGCGAGGTGAGCTTGCCGAGAATCGCCCGGCAACGTTCGGCCTGGTCGCGCAGCAGCGCGAGATCCTCCGCCGTCTCCGAGCCTGCGGGTGCGCGCCGGGCCAGCTCCTTGGCGACCACGGCGATGGTGCCGAGCGGCGTTCCGAGCTCATGCGCGGCTGCGGCGGCGAGGCCGTCGATCTGCGACAGATGCTGCTCGCGCGCGAGCACCAGCTCCGTCGCCGCAAGCGCCTGGGCCAGTTGCCGCCCCTCCTCCGCGATCCGCCAGGCATAGACCCCGATGAAGCCGACGCCGAGCAGGATCGCCAGCCATTTGCCGCTGATATAGAGAAACGGCAGCTGCAACGTCTCCCCCGGAATCCAGGGCAGCGGAAAATGCGCGAGGGCGAGCAGGGTCGAGCAGCCCACGGCGAGCAAGCCGAGAAACAGCGTGCGCAAAGGCGGCAGCGCCGTGGCGGAGATCAGAACCGGGGCGAGGAACAGCAGGCTGAAGGGATTTTGCAATCCGCCGGTGAGGAAGAGCAGCAGGGCCAGTTGCACGATGTCGAAGCCGAGCAGCCCCGTCGCCGTGTCGTCATGCAGGCGGTGGCTCGCCGGGTAGCGGATGCGGATGACGATGTTCAGCGCCGCCGAAAAGCCGATCAGCACGAGGCAGGCGGCGAAGGGCAGGGTATAGCCCAGCCCGAAATGCACGATGACGACGGCGAGGCTCTGCCCCGTCACCGCGAGCCAGCGCAGCCGCACCAGCGTATCGAGACGCAGCCGGCGGGCATTGAGGCTCAGGTCCTGCGGGTCACCCGTGATCATGCGGGCAATCTAGAGCACGATCCTGCCGGGTGGATAGCGAAGCGGCGACAAAATCATCCCCCGCCTTTCCCGCCTCCCCTCGTGACGGAATCCGCCTCACCGGGCACCCGCCCGTCCTTGAGCAGGTCGCGGATCTCGGCGAGCAGCTTGACGTCCGCCGGCATTTCCGGCGGCGGCGCGGCGCCCTCCACGACCTTCTTCTCCTCGCGATCCTTGATCCGGTTGATCGCCTTGACCAGCAGAAACAGGACCCAGGCGACGATCAGGAAATTGAGGGCAATGGTGATGAAGGAGCCATAAGCGATCACCGCGCCCTGCTCGCGCGCGAGATCGAGCGTCGTCGCCGTCACCTCGGGGGAGAGGGCGATGAAGTAGTTGGAGAAGTCGAGCCCGCCCGTGATCGCACCGATCACCGGCATGAACAGGTCGCGCACCACCGAATCGACGATGCGCGAGAAGGCCGCCCCGATGATCACGCCGATGGCGAGATCGACCACGTTCCCCCGCAGGGCGAATTTCCTGAACTCATCCACCATGGCCATTGCGCACCCCCTCCGATCAACCGGCTTCAGGCATATTTCTGGGTGATGCCGCCATCGACGACGAGTTCGGCACCGGTCACGTATTTGGCCTCGTCGCTGGCCAGATACAGGCTGGCTGCGGCGACGTCATAGGCATCCCCCATCCGCCCGGTCGGGCATTGCGTGGCGCGCGTCTGCTTGAGCCCGGCGACGTCGCCCTGAGTGGCGTAAGCGCTGGTCAGCCCCGCCGTGACCATCGGCGTATCCATCAGCCCGGGCAGGACCGCATTGGCGCGGATGCCCTGGGCGGCATATTCGAGGGCGATACCCCGGGTGAGCCCGAGCATGGCGGATTTCGTCGCATAATAGGTGATGTAGGGCACGCCCGTATAGCGGATCGCGGCGATCGAGGCGATGTTCACGACCGCGCCGCGCCGGTTCTGCGCCATCTCGGGCAGGATATGCTTGGCGGTGAGATAGGCGCTCTTGACGTTGACGGCGAAGACCCGGTCCCATTCCGCCTCGTCGATCTCGGTGATGCGATCGAGCTTGACGATCCCGACATTGTTGACGAGCAGGTCGATCGCCCCGAAACGGGCCCGGCAGGCTTCGATCGCCGCGGTCACATCCGCCTCGCGCGAGACATCGGCCGTGGCCACCGCGCATGCACCGCCGTCGCGCGCCAGCGGGGCGATCGCGGCGCGCGCCTCCTCGGCGGCCTGCGCATCGCGATCGACGCCGAAAACCTTCGCGCCCTCGCGGGCAAACAGGGCGGCGATGGCCTTGCCGTTGCCCCAGCCGGGCCCGACCGAGCCGATACCGGTGACGAAGGCGACCCGCCCGGCGAGGCGCCCGGAGGGTTTGTGCGCGTTCAGAAGGGCGCCGGGATCGTCGCTCGCGGTGCCTGGTTCAAAGCTCCCGGTATCGTTCGTCATGGTTCCTCCCCGGATTTTTCGGTTTTTCTCCCGGGAGGATAGCGCGAATGGCGCATCGGGCGCCATCCGGCGGGATCGCCAATCCGCGATCTCAGTTGTTCAGGAGGAGGATCAGCGCGAAGCCGACACTGCCCTCACCCTTCGGCGGCGGATAACCCGCCCCCGACGCCATCACGCCGATGCCGCCGATCAGGCCGATCATGGCGAAGCAGTAGAGGGCGGTGCAGGTGGTGGTGAGGACGCGACGCATGGTGATCTCCCGTTCTTGAGATCACCATGCCAAAACCGCTCTGGATGGAGCCTGAGCGCTGCATTCAGACAGCATTCAGGGTGGTTAACACGCCCGGATCAGGCCGCAGCCGGCATGGCGCGCTCGACCAGCTTGGCCCAGAGCGAGACCCCGTAGGGCAGCGCCTCGTCGTCGAAGACATAGGCCGGATGGTGGCAGGACTGGCTGTCGCCGTTGCCGAGGAAGATATAGGCGCCGGGGCGCGCATTCAGCATGTAGGAGAAATCCTCGCCCCCCATCAGCGGCGCGATATCCGTCGCCACCTTGTCCGCGCCGACGATCTCCGCCGCGATCCCGGCAATGAAGTCGGTCTGTTCGGGATGGTTGACCGTGACCGGGTAGCCCCGCTCGTAGACCACCTTCGCCGTCGCGCCATAGGCCGCCGCGACGCCTTGCGCCACCTCCGCGATGCGCCGCTCGCACAGGTCACGCATATCCTCCTCGAGGGTGCGGCAGGTGCCCAGCAGTGTCGCGGTCTGCGGGATGATGTTGTAGGCGCTGCCGCTCTGCACCGTGCAGACGGAGATCACGGCGGATTTCAGCGGGTCGGCATTGCGCGAGACGATGCCCTGCAGGGCCGTGATC
>LFIK01001293.1_pt1 | contig 19752 bp, 19 predicted proteins | sample 643401 | NCBI WGS metagenome assembly LFIK01 (sample SAMN03777447, study PRJNA286221) | soda lake metagenome | biome: soda lake; feature: Kulunda steppe; material: water; isolation source: sample T5-Br brine of Lake Tanatar-5 | place: Russia: Kulunda steppe | collected 2010-07
ATGGCGGTCAGCGTGGCACTGGACGGACAGGGGCCGATCTGGGTGGCCGCGGCGCGTATCGCGCTCGCAGCGCTGGCGCTGTGTCTTCTGGCGCAGCTTGTCGGGCCCGGCCTGCCCAGGCTGGCGGGTCCGCAGGGGGCGCGGATCTGGCTGTTCGCCGCCGGGATGGGGGTGTTCTCGAACGCGCTGCCCTTCACCTTGCTGGCATGGGGGCAGCAGCATGTGGCGTCCGGTTTTGCGGGCATCACGATGGCTGCCGTTCCGTTGTTCACGCTGGGGCTGGCGCATTTCCTGGTGGCTGGCGAACGACTCGGCGGCGCGCGTGTCGCGGGTTTTCTCATGGGGCTTGCCGGGGTTGCGGTGCTGATCGGCCCCGCCGCGCTGGAAACGCGCGGCGTTGCCGCCGAAGGGGCCGCGCGGATCGCCTGCCTGATGGCGGCGGCCAGCTACGCGGTCGGGTCCATCGTGACGCGGCGCTGTCCGCCCGTGGCGCTGATGTCGCTGTCGGCGGCGGCCCTGCTGGTCGCGGCTTTGGCGATGGTGCCGCTGGCATTGCTTCTGGAAGGGGTGCCGCGCCTGCAGATGCCGCTTCGGTCCTGGGGCGCCGTGCTCTATCTGGGGATCGGGCCAACGGCGCTGGCGACGCTGATCCTGGTGCGGGTGATCCGCAGCGCCGGCCCCGGCTTCCTGTCGCAGGTGAATTACCAGGTGCCCGTCTGGTCGGTGATCTTCGGGGTGATGATCCTCAGTGAGGATCTGCCGCCGCAGTTCCTGTTCGCTCTGGCGCTGATCCTGGGCGGGCTCGCGCTCAGCCGCGCCGGGCCGTGGCGGCGCCGCCCCTGAGGCCGGCGGAGGAGGGGCGTCAGGATCCGGCCGCGGGCGTGCCGGGCATCGTGCCGCGGATATCATCGATCACGCTGCGCAGGATCTGCTCATCCTCGCATTCGGCCATCACCCGGATCAGCGGTTCGGTCCCCGACTTGCGGATCAGCAGGCGGCCGCGCCCGGCGAGTCTGGCTTCGGCATCGCTGATCGCGGCCTGCACCGTGTTCAGCGCCAGCGGGTCCTCGCCCGGCGCGTAGCGCACATTCTCCAGCCTTTGGGGTACGGGCTCGAAGCTGCGCACAAGCTGGCTGGCCGGTGCGTTGCCATCGATCATCGCTGCAAGGAACTGCAGCCCGGCGATCAGGCCGTCGCCGGTGGTCGCGTAATCGGTCATGACGATATGGCCGGACTGCTCTCCACCGAGGTTCCATCCGCTTCGGCGCATGGCTTCCACCACGTAGCGGTCGCCGACCTTGGTGCGATGCAGGTTGATGCCACGCCCGCTCAGATAGCGCTCCAGCCCCAGATTGGACATGACAGTGGCCACGAGCGTGTTGTCCACCAGCCGCCCGGCTTCGGCCCAGCGCCGGGCCATCAGTGCCATGATCTGATCACCATCGGCGAGCGTGCCGGTCTCATCCAGGATCATCAGCCGATCGGCATCGCCGTCGAGGCACAGCCCGACGTGCGCGCCCTCCTGCCGGACCAGCTCGGCGGCGGCGGCGGTGTCCGTCGATCCGACGCCCTTGTTGATGTTGAAACCGTCGGGCGCGACACCCAGCGGTATCACGTCGGCGCCCAGTTCCCACAGCACGTCGGGCGCGGCGCGCCATGCCGCGCCATTGGCGCAATCGACGACGACGCGCAGGCCCGACAGCCGGCGTTCGCGCGGAAAGGTGGTCTTGACGTATTCGACATAGCGGCCGCGCCCGTCCTCGATCCGCCTGGCGCGGCCGATGCTTTCGGGGCCGGGGGGAACGATCTCGCCGCCGAGAATGGTCTCGATCTCGGTCTCGGCGGCATCGGACAACTTGAAGCCGTCGGGCCCGAAGAACTTGATCCCGTTATCGGCGTAGGGGTTGTGCGACGCCGAGATCATGACCCCGAGATCGGCGCGCATCGATCGTGTCAGAAAGCCCACGGCCGGCGTCGGTACGGGCCCGAGCAGGAGCACGTTCATCCCCGTCGCAGTCAGCCCGGCCGTCAGCGCCGTTTCCAGCATGTAGCCCGAGCGCCGCGTGTCCTTGCCGATCACGACGCGGTGCCCGTTGCGCCCGTCGCGCCGAAAGAAGCGGCCGGCTGCCATGCCCAGCTTCAGCGCGAAATCGGCGGTCATGGGATAGGTGTTCGCCGTTCCGCGCACCCCGTCCGTTCCGAAGATCCTTCGTGCCATCGTGCTCACTCGTCCCCCGATGTGATCGCCTGCCACAGGTCGAGCCCCTGCCGGGTTTCGCCGACATCATGCACCCGTATGATCTGGACCCCTTGTGCCACGCCGGCCAGCGCGCTGGCAATGGATCCGGGCATCCGCGCGGCGCCGCCGGGCGCCCCGCTCAGCGTACCGATGAAACGCTTGCGGGAGGCCCCCAGTAGGATCGGGCATCCAAGACCATGAAACAGCGACAGGCCCTGCAGAAGTGCGAGGTTGTGCGGCACCGTCTTGCCAAAGCCGATGCCCGGATCGACGATGATGCCGCGCCGGTCCAGGCCGGCGGCCTCCGCGGCGGCGATGCGGGCGGCCAGCATGTCGTAGACGTCGAGCAACACGTTGTCGTAGCGCGGATTGTCCTGCATGTCCCTGGGCGTGCCCTGCGCATGCATCAGGCAGACCGGAGCCTGCGCGCTCGCGCAGAACGGAGCCAGCGCCGGGTCGTGCGACAACGCCGAGACGTCGTTGACGAGGTTGGCCCCCGCCGCGAGGGCGACCTCGGCGACCGGCATCTTGCGCGTGTCGATCGATATCGGCGTGGTCAGCCCACCGTAGCGGAGCGCCGCGATCAGCGGCTGTGTCCGGGCGATCTCGTCGGTGATCGGTACTTCGGATGCGCCCGGACGGGTGGATTCGCCGCCGATGTCCAGAATGTCGGCGCCTGCCTGCGTGATCTCGCGGGCACGCGACAGGGCTGCGTCCGGGGCAAAGAACTGTCCGCCATCCGAGAAGCTGTCCGGCGTGACGTTGATGATGCCCATCAGCCGCGGCCGCTCCAGCGTCAACCCGGCGACCGGCGCGCGCGGCGCGCTGAGCGTTGTGAGCACATCGCCGGGGATCTCGGCTGCGGGAACCACCCCGCCTGTTCCGGTGCGCGTCAGGACCTCGGCGCGGTCGAACCAGCACCAGCCACCGGCCAGGGGGACGGCCTCCGGCGGGCGCGCAGCGTCGGTCATTGCGATGGGGCGGTAGTACTCCATCGGATCAGCTTATGCTGCGCTGCAGAAGTTGGCAATCACGACGCCGGCTCGTGCACGATGGCTACGCGGCTTCCTGCCGGGGCGCTGCCGCCGCCCACCAGGATGAGCTGATCGGCTGCGAGCGTTTCGGCCAGCCAGAGCGACAGCGCAACCGCGTCGCGCGGGCTTGTCTTCGGCCCGTCGACGGCATCGAGGACCAGCTTCGAGGGCGCCCAGACGATCATCTGACCCTGCCGCATGGCCCAGTCGATCTCGGTGCGGCTCTCCACGACGACGCAGCGCGGATCGCGTCCCGCGAGGACCCAGGCATTCTGTTCGATCGCCAGCAGGTCGATGCGCCGCTGCGCCGCGTTCGCCCCGGCCGCCGGTGCCCGCGCATCAGGCATCCCCACGCTGAGCACGATCGGCCGCCCGCGCGCCTCAAGCGCGTCGAGCCGTGCCGCCAGCCCCGGATCCGCGATCGCGGCGTTCGACAGATGCACCACGATCGGGTGCAGCGCCGCCTCGGCGCCGGTATGGTGGTCGATGGCGCGCAGCGGCGCCTGCGCGCGTGCTCGCGCGATCTCCACCCCCAGCGCGCCGGACCCGCGGTCCAGTTTTTCGACACGCACGAAGGCGCGCATGGCCTGGGGTTCCAGCAGAATCCGTTCTGCCACCCGCTCGGCCAGCGTCTCAAGCAGGTTGAGCCGCTCCTCCGCCAGTTCGGCGGCGATCGCCTCGGTAATTCGGTCGTAGGACAGAATACGGTCCACATCGTCGCACAGCGGTTCGGGATGCGGTCGCACCTCGACGACAACGTTGAAACGCAGGCGTTGCGTCGCGCCGCGCTCGGCCTGAAAGGCGCCGATCTCGGCATTGACGACATGATCGCGCAGACTGATCCGGTCACGCGGATCAGCGCTGGCAGAGGCTTGTGCGCGCTCTTCGGGATGTGCGAAGGCGAGGCGGATATCGGTGCTCATGGCGCGGCTCCGGTTCGTTCGGTGCGCTGCATAGCCCGGATACCACCGCGCACCCGGCGGGATTGCGTCACAATGTGCTGTGATCGCGACGTTTTCAGTTGCTCGTAAGGCGCACCGGCTGGCGATAGAAGAGATGGGCGCCGATCCGCGCCGTGCGCTCGAAAACGCGTGACCAGCGCGGCGCGACCGCAGTGGTATGGAAATGCGTCGCACCGTCGGTCAGGCCATTGGGCACTGGCCCGAGGATGGCATGGGCGATGCGACCGGCGCGCTCATACGCGGCGGGTTCGGCGATGCGTTCCGAGTTTCCGTCGCAGGTGAAGGAAAACTGGCAGCCGCTGCCGTTTTCGCTGCCTTGATACACCACATCGCAGACAGTGTCGGGGTATTCGACGGCATCGACCCGGTTCAGGATCACTTCCGCGACCGCGAACTGCCCCTTGACGCTTTCGCCGCGCGCCTCGTGATACAGGGCGCCGGCCAGGCATTTCCATTGCGTGTCCCCTTCAGCCGGGAACTGTTGCAGCCACGTGGTCCCGTAGGGTTCGCCATTCACGGCCGCGGCGTCGTCGGGCGCTGCAGTGAGCTTTTGCATGTGGCCGGGTGCGACACTCTCCAGTGCGGCGCGCTCCTCGCCGAACAGGGCGGCGAGCTGCGCATCCATTCCCCCATCGGGATGATCGCCGCTGCGCGCCTGCGCCCCGGCTGTCGCGGCGGCGAGTCCGGCCGCAAACGTCGTGAACACGGTGATGCTTCGCAACGTAAAGCCGCGCATGACCATTCTCCTTCACAGGCGACGGGCATGTCCGCCGGATCGGGGCCTTCTAGACCAAAGTGTCGGGCGGGTCCAGACAGGCTGCCCGATGCCCGGCGAAGTTACGCCTGTGCCGGCCCGTCCGTGGGTGCGGGGCGTGGATCCTGCAGGGCATGCTGGGCCGCGGCCAAGCGTGCCACGGGCACCCGGAACGGTGAGCACGACACGTAATCAAGCCCGTTCAGCCGGCAATACGCGATCGATTCGGGGTTGCCGCCGTGCTCGCCACAGACTGAAAGCACAAGCTGCGGCCGCGCTGCACGCCCGCGCTGCACGCCGATTCCGAGCAATTCGCCGACGCCGTCCAGATCGAGGGTCTGAAAGGGGTCCTCGGGATACACACCCTGCTGGACATAGGTGTTCATGAAGCGCCCGGCGTCATCGCGCGACAGCCCGTAGGTCATCTGCGTCAGATCGTTGGTGCCGAAGCTGAGAAAGTCGGTGTGCTGCGCGATTTCGCCGGCGCGCAATGCGGCGCGCGGCGTTTCCACCATCACGCCGAGCCGGTAGTCGAAGGCGCAGCCGCGCTCGATCCGCACGGATGCGGCGACCGCGTCGATGCGCGCCTTCACCAGTTCGACCTCGCGCTTGGCGGAGACCAGCGGGATCATGATCTCGGGCACCACCGGCTCGCCGTTGCGCGAGGCGTCGAGCGTGGCCTCGAAGATCGCGCGGGCCTGCATCTCGTAGATCTCGGGCATCGTGATTCCCAGGCGGACCCCGCGCATGCCCAGCATCGGGTTGAATTCGGACAGCGCCTCGGCACGCCGCGTCACCTCCGAGAGCGGCTTGTCCAGCGCGTCGGCGAGGTTGCGCAGGCCCTCGCGGCCATGTGGCAGGAACTCGTGCAGCGGCGGATCGAACAGCCGGATACAGACCGGCAGACCCTGCATGATCTCGAACAGATGGGTGAAATCCGCCCGCTGCATCGGCAGCAACCGGTCGAGCGCGGCGCGCCGGTCCTCGACGGTGTCGGCGAAGATCATCTCGCGCATTACGGTCAGACGGTCATCCTCGAAGAACATGTGCTCGGTGCGGCACAGCCCGATGCCCTCGGCGTCGAACTGGCGCGCGATGGTGGCGTCGGCGGGCGTATCGGCATTGGCGCGCACGCCGATGTCGCGCGCCGCGTCGGCCCATGTCATCAGGGTGCGAAAGCTGTCGTCGAGCGCCGGCTCCAGCAATCCGACCGCCCCCGACAGCACCTCGCCATGCGTTCCGTCAAGGGTGATCTCGTCGCCCTCGCGCAGCACACGGCCCTTGGGGGCGGTGATCTGGCGGGCATGGGCGTCGATGCGCAGCCCCGTAGCGCCGACGATGCAGGGCAGCCCGAGCCCGCGCCCGATGACGGCGGCATGGCTGGTCATGCCGCCGCGCTCGGTCAGCACGCCCGAGGCGGCGTGCATGCCGCGGATATCCTCGGGGGTGGTCTCGCGACGCACAAGGATGCAGGGCTCTCCGCGCGACGCGCTGGCCTGCGCCGCGCTGGAGGAAAAGACGATCCGCCCGCGCGCGGCGCCGGGGCTGGCGGCGATTCCGCGCGCGATCGTGTCGCGTTCGCTGCTCGGGTCGATCTGATGATGCAGAAGGTCCGACAGCGCCCGCGGGTTCATCCGTATCAGCGCCTCGCCACGGTCGATCACGCCGTCCTGCGCCAGCGCGACCGCGATGCGCACATCCGCCCGCGCGCTACGCGCGATCCGTACGGCGTCGAGAACGTGAAGCGCTCCGTCCTCGAGGGTGAACTCGATCTGCATTTCCTCGCGCAGCCGGGCGCGGCAGCGCCCGCCGTAGTCCACGAGCCGGGCGAACACGTCGGGGCAGCGTTCCTCCAGCGACGGGCCGCGCGGGTCGCGCGTCAGGTACAGCGCGCCCGGCGCGTCCGTGACGACGGCGTCGCGGCCCTGGCTCTGGCCCAGATAGCGGCCGGTGACCTGTGGCGCTCCGGTTTGCGGGTCGACGAACTGGATGACGCCCGCGCCGCTCTCGCCGCGCCCGATCCCCAGCGCCATCTGTTGCACCACAAGGCCCAGCCCCGCCTCGGCCGGGGCACCGCGCGCCTGGCGCAAGAGCCGCGCGGAGGTGCCCTCCCAGGCACGAGCCATGGAGCGCAGCACCTGTGCCAACTGATCTGCCGGCTCCTGCGGGAAGGGGACCTCCATCTCCGCCTCATAAGCGCGCAGTGCATCGCGCAGTGCCGATGCCGATCCCTCGCACCCCTGCACGATGTCGAACATGTCCGGGTCGAGGCGGTCGACATGGGCGCTGTAGGCCTGCACGAACCGCAGATAGAGCGCATTCGCTGCCGCTTCGCCGTGGCGCTCGGCGAGTTCGGCGTGGCGCGCGGCGTTCATGCCGATATTGAGCAGAGAGCCGGGCCCCCCCCATGCCGCATTCTCGGAACTCGGTCGCACCGAGACGAGCGGCGCGGGGCCGAAGCGCGACAACAAGGCGGCGGTGTCGGGCAGATGCCCGGCTGCGATGGCGCGTACCGCAGCGCAGGACAGGGCAATGGTGCGCGGCACCGGCAGGCCCAGCGCGATCAGTCTCTGCAGGCATTTCGCACGATCGCCATGGTCGGACACGGTGATCGCCGCGTCGGCCGTGATTTCCGTGAAGCCGGGTTTCTGGGGGCGTTTCTGCACTGCGGCACCTGTTGTTGCTGGCAACATAAACGTATCGCCAGCACAGGCAAGGCATGCGGCGCATCTGCGCGCTTGCGCCGCCGCCGTCGGGGGCGGCGTCGATGCCGGTTCAGCCGCTCAGCAGCATGAGCCAGACCCAGGTTCCGGGGATCGACAGCGCGGTGCCGATCAGCACCGATGACGCCGCAACGCGGCGCGCCCGGCCATAGAGATTGGCGAAGACATAGGCGTTCACCCCGGGTGCCATCGCCGCCGTCACGACGGCGGATCGGAACGCCCCCTCGCTCAGCGTCAGGGCCGTTCCCATGCCCCACACGATGGCCGGATGCATGAGCAGCGACACCGCGCAGACATAGCCGATGACGCGCAGATCGCCCTCGGGCCGGTAGCGGTAGAGGATGCCGCCGAGCCCGAACAGCGCCGCCGGCAGCGCCGCGCGCACCATCAGATCCAGCGCATCCAGAAGCACCCCGGGCAGGGAGATACCGGACAGGTTGACCGCGAAACCCAGCGCGATGCCAATGACCAGCGCGTTTCGGAACATTGCCGCCAGCACCCGCCCGCCGGTTTCGCGCAGGGTGCCGCCGCGGTTGCGCACGATCTCCATCACGGTGATGCCGAGACCATAGCAGAAGGGCGAGTGCAGCGCGATGATGGCGTAGTTGGGTTGCAGCGCGTCGGCACCATAGGCGCGTTCGGTGATCGGCAGGCCGAGCAGCAGCGAGTTCGAAAACAGACAGCAGAATCCGATCGCCGCGCAATCCTCCCAGGGGCGCCCGAATATCAGGCGCGCGCCGAAGAACCCGGCCAGAAACCCGGCCGTGGCGCCGGTATAGAAGGCGATCAGAAGGGCGGCGTCGAGGATCTGATCCAGTTCCAGCGTGGCGATCGCCAGAAACAGCAGGCAGGGTATGGCAAAGTTCTGCGTGAACCGCATCAACCCGTCGACACCGGCATCGCTGAACAATCCGCGCCAGACCACGACATACCCGAAGCCGATCACCAGAAAGACCGGCAAGATGACCTCGAGCAGCGCCTGCATCCGGTCAGAGCCGGTAGGTTATGGTCATGCCGTCATGCGCGGGGGTGACATGGTCCGGCGTTTCCCGCACCAGCGTGTCATGGTCGAGATCGATATGCATGTTGGTCAGGATGGCGCGGCGCGGCGCGGCGCGCGCGATCCATTCCAGCGACAGTGCGAGATGCGCATGCGTCGGGTGCGGGTCGCGGCGCAGGGCGTCCAGTATCCAGCAATCGAGCCCCTCCAGAAGCGGCCAGCATGCCTCGGGGATGGTGACGACATCGGGCAGATAGACCAGGTCGCCGACGCGGAAGCCCAGCGCCGACATGGTGCCGTGACCGACCTCGAACGGGGTCAGCGTGATGTCGCCGCCGGCACCGCCGATCGTGACGTCGCCGCGGATGGTGTACATGTTCAGGATCGGCGGGTAATCGGACCCTTCCGGCTGCACGAAGGCGTAGCCGAAACGCGCGAACAGCGCCTCCTGCGTGGGGCCGTCGGCCCATACGTTCAGCCGCTTGCGGGTATTGTAGACGATCTGGCGCAGATCATCGAGGCCGTGCACGTGGTCGGCATGGCTGTGCGTGTAGACCACGCCGTCCAGCGCGCCCACACCCGCATCCAGAAGCTGCGCGCGCATGTCCGGCGAGGTGTCGATCAGCGCGCGCGTGACACCGTCCGCGGTGTCGCGCTCGATCAGCAGCGAACAGCGCCGGCGCTGGTTGCGCGGATTCTGCGGATCGCATGCCCCCCAGTTGTTGCCCAGCCGCGGCACGCCGCCGGATGAGCCGCATCCGAGGATCGTGAAGCGCAGCTCGGCCATCAGGCGGCCCGCCGATGGGCGGCGGCCTTGCGAAAGAGTCGGTCGAAATTGGCGCTCGTCTGGCGTGCGAAGTCGGCATACGCCATCCCGAACAGCGCCGCGCCCCGTTCGGCGGTATGGACGGTGTAGGCCGGTTCGTTGCGCCTCCCGCGATGCGGTGGCGGGGCCAGATAGGGCGCGTCGGTCTCCACCAGGATGCGCTCGACCGGGGCAGCGGCGAAGATGGCGCGCAGGCTGTCGGATTTCGGAAAGGCGGCAATCCCCGACATCGACAGGTAGAAGCCCAGACCCAGCGCCGTCTCGGCCAGCTCGGGGCCCGAGGAATAGCAATGCATGACGCAGTCGTAGGGGCCGGCGGCGTGCTCCTCGCCGAGGATGCGGGCCATGTCCGCGTCGGCGCTGCGCGCATGGATGATCAGCGGCAATCCGGTGCGCCGCGCCGCCTCGATATGGATGCGCAGGCTTTCGCATTGGCGCGCGGCGCTTTCGGCTGTGTAATGATAATCGAGGCCGGATTCGCCGATGCCGACGCATTTGGGGTGCTGCGCGAAGCGCTCCAGTTCCGCGACGGTCACCATCGGCTCATCCGCCACGCTCATCGGATGGGTGCCGGCGCTGAAGAAGACACCGTCATACGCCTCGGCGATGGCGCGCACCTGCGGTTCCAGCCGGGGCTTCGTGCAGATGCTGACCATGCGCGTGACGCCGGCTGCACGGGCGCGCGCGATCACGGCGTCAAGTTCCTCGTGCAGTTCGGGAAAATCCAGATGGCAATGGCTGTCGACGATTTCGGGACTGTCCGTCATGAAGAACCTTTTGCAACGTCAGGCCGGCTGCGCATCGCGTGAAGCCGCCGCGTCCAGCTTGAGCAACATATCGAGCACCACCGCGCCGGGGTCAAGGTTGACCGCCCGGGCCGTGCGTCCCCGTGCGCTGAGGCTTTGCTGCATCTCGGCCCAGCGGCGCGCGGCCTGCGGTCCGGGGCAAAGCCGCGCCATCAGCGCGGCTTCGCCCTGCGCCGCCTCGGGTTCGGGGGCGACCCCGGCGCCGCTGCGTGCAAGCCGTGTCAGGAACAGCTCGAACAGGCGCAACATGAGATCGAAGCGCGTTTCCTTGGCCCGCCCGACGACCGAATCGGCGAGGGCGATGGCCGCCGTCCGATCCAGCCCCGGCGCGGTCGCGCATACGGCCAGCAATTCGCGATAGAGGGCCAGACCGCCAAGACCGGTAAGCCGGACCGCTTCGCCCACCGAGCCGCCGGACAGCGCCGACAGCGCCGCGGCGTCCGCCGCCGCGTCGTCCTGGCCTGCCGCCGCAAGGGCCGCCGCCATGTCCCGCGCGCCGAGCGTGGCGAGCCGCAGTTCGCGACAACGCGACCGGATGGTGGGCAACAGCGCCGAGGGCTGGTGGCTGACCAGCAACAGCGTGGCGTCGGCCGGGGGCTCTTCGAGAAGCTTGAGCAAGGCGTTCGCGGCCTGGGCGTTCATCTCGTCGGCGCAATCCACGATCACCACGCGGCGCCCGCCATCGGCGGCCGACAGGGCAAAGAAGGCGTGGAGCCTGCGTACCTCCTCGACGGTGATGACGGTCCTGAGCCCCGGCGGACGCCGCTTGTCGTCCCAGCCGCGCCGGACCAGATGCAGCCGCGGCTCGGAGAGCGCGGCGATGCGACGCGCGACGGGATGATCGGGCGCCACGGCGAGGCTGTCGGGTGCCGGCGGAGCATCCGCGAACAGGCTGCCGTCCTGCGCCGTCGCCGGCTGGGCCAGCAGAAAGCGCGCGATGCGCCACGCCAGCGTCGCCTTGCCGATGCCGCGCGGTCCCGTGATCAGCCAGCCATGATGCAGCCGGTCGCGGTTGAACGCGTCCAGAAACGTCGCCTCCGCCGCCGCCTGCCCGACGAGGTTCAGCGTCTCGCGCGGATGGGCCGCGCCGTCCACGCGGTCCGGTTCGGGGGTGGGAGTCTCGGGTGTCATCGGTCGCGCCGGTGTGTCATGGTCAGGGCCGGTCGGGCAGCGCGGCATTGACCGCAGCGTCGATTTCGTCGGCGATTTCAGCCTCGGCGCGGTCGCCGTCGATGACCCGGCAGCGGGCGGGAAACTCCCGCGCCAGCGCCAGAAACCCGTCGCGCAGCCGGATCTGAAAGTCCAGCCCGAGGTCTTCGAACCGTGTTTCGGCGCCGCTGCGTTGCAACCCGCGTGTCAACGCCCGCTGCGGGTCCATGTCGATGATGAAAGTCAGATCGGGATCGCAGCCGATCATGCGCCCGTGCAGCGCATCGACCATATCGCGCAGCTGGCCGCGCACCGACCCCTGATAGACGCGGGTGGAATCGGCGAACCGGTCACACAGAACGGTGTCACCGCGCGCGATGGCAGGCCGGATCGTCTTTTCCAGATGGTCCCGGCGCGCCGCGGTGAACAACAGGATCTCGGTCTCTGCGGACCAGCGTCCCTCGGCCCCCGAGACCAGGAGTCGCCGAATCTCCTCGGCGCCCGGCGACCCGCCCGGCTCGCGCGTCAGAACGACCGGTTGGCCGCGCGCACGCAACCGCTCGGCAAGCTGCCGCGCCTGCGTGGATTTGCCCGCGCCGTCGATACCCTCGAAGCTGATGAAGCTGCCTTTCGCCGCCATGCCTCAAAAGCCCGCTGCCTCGTCACGCAGCTGGCGCATCAGCAACGTGGCGGCGGCGCGCAGGCGCACGCCGAAACCGCCCCGCGCGACCGCATGATCGGCCACCAGCGGCACGCGCACCGTCTCCATCTCGGGCACCTCGATGACGAGCTGGCCGATCTGCTGGCCGGCGCTGATCGGAGCCTCGACCGGCCCTTCATACTCGACGCGGGCCGAAAGCTCTTCCTGTACTGTTGCGGGCAGCAGCAGGTGCAGATCCTCGGCCACCGACAGGGCGACGGAGTCGGCCTCGCCCAGCCAGACATCGGCGCTGGCCACGCGCGCGCCGGCCTGCACGACATCGCGCATCACGAATTGCCGGAACGCCCAGTTGATGATCCGCTCGGCTTCCTCGATCCGCGCGGAGCTGCTGTCGAGGCCGCTGAAGGCGAAGACGATGCGCCTGTCGCCCTGCCGGGCGGAGCCGGTCAGGCTGTAGCCAGCCTCGGAGGTGAAGCCCGTCTTCAGCCCGTCCATGCCGAGCCCGTCGCCGAGCAGAGGCAGCCGGTTCTCCTGCGTGATGTTGTTCCATGTCGCCTCCGGTTCGGACAGCACGTCGTAGTACTGAGGGAACTCGGTTATCAGCCGCTGCGCCAGGATGGTGAGATCGCGCATGCTCATGCGGTGTTCCGGGTCCGGCCAGCCCGATGCGTTGGCGATGGTCGTCTGCTCCATGCCGAGTGCGCGCGCGCGCTCGGTCGCGCGGCGGGCGAAGGTCTCCTCGGTGCCGGCCAGCCCCTCGGCCACCACGACCGTCGCATCATTGCCCGACAACACGGCGATCCCGCGGATGAGATCCTCGGCGGTCGGGCGATCGCGCTCGTCGAGGAACATCTTGGAGCCACCCATCTGGCGCGCGCGGGACGAGACGCTGAAGGTTTCGTCGAGCGAAACGCGGCCATCCTCGATTGCCTCGAAAAGCATGTTCAGCGTCATCAGCTTCGACATCGATGCCGGCGGCAGCGGGACATCGGCGTTTTTTTCCAGCAAGGTTGTGCCCGTGGTCATGTCGACCACGATCGCGGCCTCGGCACGGGTGTCGAAATCCGCGCTGGCGGGCGCGGCCATGGCCAGTGTGGCCAGCAGAAGCTCTGCGCCGCTGCGGATCGTCACGGCGCAGCGCGCGCCGATCTCAGCGAGCGGCGAAATAGGCATCATTGAATCCCATCTCCTTCACGGTTTCGAGCAGGGCGTCACGTTCCCGGGCATTGCGCGCGGGGCCCACCGTCACGCGCCAGAATGCCTGTCCCTGGCTTTCCTCTTCATGCAGGTTGGGCAGCAGCCCGGCTTCACGCATCCGCTCGCCGGTGGCCGACGCGTTCTCCTCGACGCTGAAGATGCCGATCTGGATGAAGGGCCGGTCCAGATCGCTTTGAACGGGCGCTGGGGTCGCGGGCGTTGCCGCGGCCTCGTCGGGTTGGTCGGCTGCATCCGGTGTTGCGTCCGCGACGGGCGCATCATCGAGCGAAGCGGTCTCGATGGCGGCTTCGGCGGTGTCGGGGTCCGCATCCTCGGCCACCTCCTCGCGCCGAAGCGCCGTCACGTTGAGCTCCGTGGGCTGGCCCGCGACCAGCTCCAGCGCCTGCGCAGCGTCCGAGGACACCTGCAGGGGCGGGCCGGCCTGTTCGCGCTCACGCCGGAACAACGCCCCGATCACGAAGGTGCCGGCATCGGGATTGCGGATGATCACCCGTTCGGGGTCGCCGACATCGGGATGCGCCACCCACACACCACCCAATGAGGGACGACCGTCCCACAAGCCCCGCTCGGTCAGCTGAAAGACGTCCGGTGCCTCGACGTCGCGTTCGACGAGGGTGATCGACTCGCCATTGCCCGCCCCGGCATCGCGCGACGGGGTGTCGTCGTCCGTTCCCGGCAGCTTGAGCGCGCCATCCTCGCATCCTGCCAGCACCAGCGCCGCGATCGACACGGCACATAGCGTGAATCCCGTTCTTGCCATCTTGCCCCCTTGCGGCGCATGTCGCTGACCCATGACCGCGTCTGCTGTTATGTGCGATTGCGGGTTCCGTGCAACCGCTTCTGCCTCTGCGCGCATCATATCCCCGACGGTGCAGCATGGGAAGGGCGCGCAGCGCACGGCGCGACGCCGTGGCGAGGGTGCTGAACACCACACCATCCGCGTTGACGCCAGCCTGCAAAATGCGGACACTTGCGCTTACCAGAATCGCGCGCGCAGACGCGCCAAGAAAAACCGAGGCAGTCTCATGAAATCCCTGTTTTCCGTTGTCGCCCTTGCCGTAACGCTTCCGGCAATGCCCGTTCTTGCCGGTCCGATCGAAAACGCCTGCAACCGCTCCGACCGTGGGGCGGCCAATCCGGTGCTGTGCAGCTGCATTCAGACGATCGCCAATCAGACCCTGTCGCGCGCCGATCAGCGCAAGGCGGCGCGGTTCTTCCGCGACCCGGATCGCGCACAGGAGGTGCGCATGTCGCGCTCGGCGGCCGACAACGCGTTCTGGAGCCGGTATCGCGCCTTCGGCGACAGCGCCGGGCACCGCTGCGCGTCCTGACCACGATCCGGGCGCGGGCGTCGACCGGTCATGCCCCTCTCGGCGGGTGCAGCCGGTCGAGAAGCCCGTTTCCGGCGCGTGAGATCATGTCGAAGGCACGGTCGAAGCCCCCTTCCACATAGGGGTCGGGCACATCGGTGTCCGGCTCCCCCGCATATGCCATGAACAACTCGACCGGTGTGGCGTTGCCCGGCGGACGCACCGCTTCCAGATCGCGCCGGTTGGCGGCGTCCATTGCGAGGATCAGATCGAAGCGGTCGAAATCCCGCGCGGTTACCTGACGCGCGCGCAGATCGGCGATGTCGTGCCCGCGGCGGCGGGCTTCGGCCCGGGCGCGCGAGTCCGGCGCCGCACCGACATGCCAGTCGCCGGTGCCGGCGCTGTCGGTGTGCAGCGCGATGCCGCGCCCGCGCGCGAGGTCGCGCACGACCCCTTCGGCGGTGGGTGAGCGGCAGATGTTGCCCAGACAGACGAAGAGGATGCGCGGCGCGACGCCCGAGTCGTGGATCGTGCTCATGTGATCTCCCTCCAGGCAGTTCATCTGCGTCGCGCGGCCCCGACGTCAAGCGTGCAGTCTTGGCGTGCGCGGTCCCGCGCGCTAGCCTTGGGGCGCGCATGCAAGGACGGGAGGGACCATGATCGGGCATGTCGTGATCCTGACGGGGGCGGGCATTTCGGCCGATAGCGGGCTGGGCACATTCCGCGATGCCGGCGGGTTGTGGTCGCAATACGATCTGGAGGACGTTGCGACTCCGGACGGGTTTCGCCGCGATCCCGAGCTTGTGCACGATTTCTATAACGCGCGGCGCGCCAACTGCCGCGCCGCGCACCCCAACCCGGCACATGCGGCGCTGGCGCGGCTGCAATCGGAGCATCCCGGGCGCGTGACCCTGATCACGCAGAATGTCGATGATCTGCACGAACGCGCCGGGGCGCGGGACGTGCTGCACATGCACGGCCGGCTCGACAGCGCGCTTTGCGCGGCCTGCGGGCATCGCTGGCCGGCGCCGGCCCGGATGTGGCCGCACGACCCGTGTCCGTCTTGCGGCGCGGCGGCAACGCGGCCTGACGTTGTCTGGTTCGGCGAGTACCCCCACCGGCTCGAGGAGATCTTCGCCGCGCTTTCCGAGGCCGACCTGTTCGTTGCCATCGGGACTTCGGGGGCGGTCTATCCGGCGGCGGCCTTCGTGGAGGACGCGGCGCGCGCGGGGGCCCGCACGATCGAGCTCAATCTGGAGCCGTCCGAGGTTGCCGCCGCTTTCGACGAGGCGCGCCAGGGCCCGGCCAGCGCTATCGTGCCCGCATGGGTGGAGGAGGTTCTGGCCGCCGGCGGGCGGCGCTGAGATGGGCCGCCTTTCGGCGGCCCGTGCCCATGCGGCCGATCAGTCGTGCTGCGCCCCATCGCCATGGGAATGACCGTCATGAGCGCCATGGTCATGGTGCCCGGACATGTCCTCGTGATCGGCCTCGCGCTCCAGATCGACCGGAACGGTGACCTGAACCTCGCCGGCATTCTCGAAGATCAGCGTGATATCGACGCGGTCGCCATGCGCCAGCGACCGGTTGAGGCCGAGGAACATCACGTGGTCGCCGCCGCGTCCCAGCGTGTGCCAGCCGCCGGCCGGGATCACGAAGCCGTCCTCGACCTCCATCATGCGCATGATGCCGTCGGCATCCTCTTCATGGGTGTGCAGCTCGACTCGCTGGGCGACGTCGGACTCGGCGGCGATCAGCCGGTCGTCGCTGTCCTCGTGATTGCGGATCTGCATGAAGGCCGCACCTGATGCGGCGTTCGGTGTCGCGACGCGGGCATAGGGGTCGAGGATGGACACCCCGTGATGCGCGAGGGCAGGCGTGGCGAAACCGGCCGCGGCCAGGGCGGCGGCGAAGAGTGTCTTGCGAAACATTTGAATGGTCCTTTGATCCGTCGGTGTCATCGGGTTTGCAGGGCGCCCGGTTCCGGCGGATCGCGCGCGCGGCGCGGGTTGAGCCGGCGCAACACGCGCCGGCGCGCGGCATGGGGCCGCACCCTTGCGCCGCGCTCGACCGGATGCGGCCGGGTTGCGGCCGGCTCCGGGCCGGCGGCGAAGCACAGCGTGCAGTCCAGGCAATGCGTGTGCGTTCCAGCCGGCGGCTCTGGCGATTCGTCGCTCGGGTTCAGCGTAATCTCGACCAGCGCGCCGTCCGCGCAGATGACCATCGTGACCGGCCCGCCCGCGCCGCCTGCGCCGTGCATCGGCGCGTTGGCCATCATGCCGCGCGCATGCGCCGCGAAGGTGCTTGCGGCGGCCAGCATCAGCGCCAGCGCCAGACCGGCGAAGGATCTCTGGCAAGTCAGGGTCACGCCGGCACCATAGGCAAGACGGCCGCAGGACGGAAGCCGTCAGGAGGCGATGGCGACCAAATGAAGCGGCCCCGCCGGGCGGGGCCGTTATCGTCGCGCTGCTGCCGGGGGCTCAGGCCGCGGTGGACTGCGCCTTGGCGATCTCGTCCTTGATGCGGCGCGCCTTGGCCGACAGCTCGTCATGGCGCGCGCGCGCCAGAAAGGCGTCGAGGCCGCCGCGGTGATCCACCGTGCGCAGCGCTGCGGATGTGACGCGCAGCTTGAAGGCGCGGCCCAGCGTGTCGGACATCAGCGTGACTTCCTGCAGGTTGGGCAGGAAGCGGCGCTTGGTCTTGTTGTTGGCATGGCTGACATTGTTGCCAACCATCGGCCCGGTTCCGGTCAGTTCGCAGACGCGCGACATGGCATTCGTCCTTGTTTCGGCAGTAAACACGATCTCTGCGGATCAGGGCGCGCTGCGCACCTGTCACGATCATGCGGCGTTTACGCGCCCGGCGTTTCGGCGTCAAGCGATTCATCCGGGGCCAGCCCGGCCCCCAGCGCATCGAGCACCTGCATCGCGGCGGCGGCGGGCGTGGCATGGCCCTGCGCGACCTGTGTGCCCAGCGACCGCATCCGACGGCGCGCATCCGGATCGGTGTGCAGGCGCGCCAGCAGCCCCTGGCGTACCTCTTCCTCGAACCAGTGCCGCGCCTGCGCACGGCGCCGCGCTGTCCAGTGGCCGTTTTCGCGGCGCCACTCGGCCAGGGCGCTGATCTCGGCCCAGGCCTGTTCCAGCCCGGTCCCTTCGGTCGCCGAGACGGTCATCGCCTTGGGAAAATCCGGCGGGTCCTGCGGGCGCCGCCGCAACAGGCGCAAGGCGCCGGAATAATCGGCGCAGGTGCGGATCGCGGTGTCGCGCAGCGCACCATCCGCCTTGTTGACCAGGATCAGATCCGCCGTTTCCATGATGCCGCGCTTGACGCCTTGCAGCTCATCGCCGCCACCCGGCGCAAGCAACAGCGCAAAGATGTCGGACAGTTCGGCCACCACGGTTTCCGACTGCCCGACGCCGACCGTCTCGATCAGCACCACATCGAACCCGGCCGCCTCGCACAGCGCCACGGCATCGCGGGTGCGCCGCGCCACCCCGCCCAGATGCGTCTGGCTGGGCGAGGGGCGGATGAAGGCGCCGGGATCGCGCGACAGCCGCGGCATCCGGGTCTTGTCGCCCAGGATCGAGCCGCCCGAGCGGGTCGAGGACGGGTCCACCGCCAGCACCGCGACGCGCATCCCGCGCCCCGTCAGCATGGTGCCGAAGGCCTCGATGAAGGTCGACTTCCCGACGCCCGGAGTGCCCGAGAGCCCCAGCCGCAGCGCTTCGCGCCCGCTGGTCGCCAGCGCTTCCAGCAGGGTCGCGGCGCGGGCGCGGTGGTCGGGGCGTCCGCTTTCGATCAGGGTGATGGCGCGCGCCAGGGCACGGCGATCCCCCTGCAGGATCGGCTCGGCAAGCTGTGCGGGGTCCATGCAGGCCTCTTGAATGCGTGTGCGGCGCCGGCGGCATGCCTGCACCGCCGCTGTTCATGCCTGCCGGGCGGCCGGCTGTCCAGCCCGCGATGGGCGGGCCGGCAACCGCCCCGCGGCGGGTCTGGAAAGCCTGCGCGGGACGGTCCATAAGGGCGCCATGGTCGCCGCACTGCCCATAGCCGCCGTCTTGCCCGATCTTCTGGAGGCCCTGCGCGCGCAGGGCCGTGCGGTGCTGCAGGCGCCGCCGGGGGCGGGCAAGACGACGGGCGTGCCGCTTGCGCTGCGCGCGGATGTCGATGGGCGCGTCGTGATGCTGGAACCGCGCCGCCTCGCGGCGCGGGCGGCGGCCGAGCGCATGGCCGAAACGCTCGGCGAGGAGGTCGGCGCGACGGTGGGATACCGCATCCGCGGCGAGGCGAAGGTCTCGAAGGCGACGCGCATCGAGGTCGTCACCGAGGGGGTTCTGACGCGGATGCTGCAGTCGGACCCTGAGCTGACCGGGGTGGGGGCGGTGCTTTTCGACGAGTTCCATGAGCGCTCGCTCAACGCCGATCTGGGGCTCGCGCTCGCATGGGAGGTGCGCGGCGCGCTGCGGCCGGATCTGTGGCTTCTGGTGATGTCGGCCACGCTGGACGCCGCGCCGGTGGCGGCGCTGATGGATGACGCGCCGGTGGTCACCGCCGAGGGGCGGGCCTATCCCGTGCAGACGCGCTATCTCGACGCGCCGCTGGCGAAGGGGGGGCGCTTCGAGGCGGCGGTGGCCGATCTCGTCGCGCGGGCGATCGGGGAAGCGGAGGGCGGCGTGCTCGTCTTCCTGCCCGGCGAGGGCGAGATCCGGCGCGTGGCGGCGGCGCTCGACGGGCGGTTGCCGGATGATTGCGCGCTGCATCCGCTCTATGGCGCGATGGATTTCGGCGCGCAGCGCGCCGCCGTGGCCCCGGCCAGGTCGGGGCGCAAGCTGGTACTCGCCACGGCGATCGCGGAGACATCGCTGACGATCGAGGATGTGCGCGTCGTCGTCGATTGCGGGCGGGCGCGGCGCGCGCGCTTCGATCCGGGGCGCGGCATGTCGCGGCTGGTGACCGAGCGCGTCAGCCGCGCCGAGGCCGAGCAGCGGCGCGGTCGGGCGGGGCGTGTGGCGCCGGGGGTGTGCTACCGCATGTGGGCACGCGCCGAGGCGGGCGCGATGCCCGCCCACC
>LFIK01001294.1_pt1 | contig 19752 bp, 18 predicted proteins | sample 643401 | NCBI WGS metagenome assembly LFIK01 (sample SAMN03777447, study PRJNA286221) | soda lake metagenome | biome: soda lake; feature: Kulunda steppe; material: water; isolation source: sample T5-Br brine of Lake Tanatar-5 | place: Russia: Kulunda steppe | collected 2010-07
AGGTCTGTGAGCACGCCATTCCCAAGGGGCCCGCATGGTATAGGCCATGCCCCTGTCAAGCAATTGGGGTAGGAATAATGTCTCAGCAGGCAGAGCCCACTGGTTCGAGCTGAGTCCCCAGCAAGAGTGCATTGAGAGGGTCCACGGCAAATGGTAGGTTTGGTTTTGTGCTCAAGTGCTGGCGCGCGGGGTCCACATCCCCGTCCGCGGGGTCCCTCGGGGGACTGGACATGTGACCGGTTGACCGGCCGGAGGCAACATTTCTATTCAAGCAGCAAAGTAAGAAGGAATAGAAATATTCAAACTATTCCGCTATTCACCTTCTCCGGGGACTTTCCGGAGCAGTTGTAATCACTTTTCCTCCGGCCGGAGCGAATAAAATTGCCGGAAATAATATAATTGCCCAGTTGTAATTGCGGGCACCATGTCGAATAAAGTTTCTCGTATTTTAGAGTACGAGAATACGCCCGCAGCACCTCCGGACCACAGTAGCGTCCGTTCCACGAGGCCAATGGACCCCATTTGCGGGTTCTACCCTCTGATTCGCAGTTGTCAGCCTCCTGACCATCAGGCCTTCCAGGAGGCCTTTCAGCAGCGGGGAGGAACATCCCTCCATCTTCTGGGACCACCCTCTGGAGCAGTAGCAGCAGCAGTAGCAGCAGCAGAAGCAGCAGCAGCAGCAGCAGCAGCGGAGCCACATGCCTCATTCGCCGGCTTGTACCGGCTTAGGTGGCAGCCTACTCATGAGTGGTATGGGCATGGGTATGAGCCTCGGCATGGGTATGGGCGCGGACATGGGCCTGGGCCCAGGCCTGGGTATGGGCAATGGGCTTGAACAGCACAGCATGGGCTTTTCTATGTCTGCGTCTCTGCAAGGCGTGCAATCTGACCATCTCGGTCTGAACGTACCAGCAGTCAGCACAGGAAGGGGAAGGGGCATGCTTGTTCCCAGTTGGATCAGGACCGCAGAGGGGAGGGAAAGTGAGATCTCTTGTGCGAACTGGTCTTCGTTCTGGTCAATTTGCCTTAGCATTGTCATGATGCAATTGGCTTTGTGTAAGTCTTCGTCTGCATTTGCAGGTGCTGGCCGTTTATGAGATTGCATTTGTCCGCCTATGTTGTTGATGTGAAGAGACTCGGCTTGATCTCTCCTTCTCAAGGATCAAGGCACGTGTGTTCCATGTATCTCCAGAGAGCTGAGTGAATGAGAGCAGTCAGTGCATTCCTCCATAGCAGGTGTATAGCGGGGTATTCAAGCCGCAAATGTGTTCTGGTGACACAAGATAAGTGCTGCAAGAAACACGTCGACAGCTGGCTTCAGGGTATCCTGGGCTACTGCTAGTCATTTACACGCCTCGTAGCCCACGACACTTCCCTTCAGATTCAGCCTGTGGCACATTGTACCAGGTTGTGCGACCTGGATTTAGCAACCCATGCAAGCTCCGCGGCCTCAAGTACAGCTAGCTCTTCTTCTTCTCTTTCTTGTTTTCTTTGTCTAGCGGCTCTCCTTCGACACAGCATCCTCATGCCATTTGAAGGAGACAGCTCATTTAAGTGTATTCTCTACGTAGTGCTAGTTGGGAAAGGTTGGTGAGAAGAAGAGAGTACTATACACTACGTAGTGCTAGCTGGTTAAGGTTGGTGAGAGAAGGAGAAGGGGCACCCAATGCCAGTCCATTTGAAAGGGTGGCTGCCCTTCACGCGCAGTCGGGCATCAGAGGATGCACAAAAGGATCCATTTTAATTACCTTTCGACCTCGCGCAAAGACTGTTGACGTAGAAGCAATCAACGGAGCATGCCAGAATATTTGAATATACTGGGCCAAGTATTAGAACTATTTATTTACACAATTTAGGATTTCCAAGGATAAAGTAAAGACAAATATGATCCCTGCTCCTCCTGCTGGAGTGTGAAGTTCGCTTAAAGCTAGAAAGCTAAAGTTTGGCTTGCATAGTTCAATCATTGTGGAATATACTCCTTTATTATTTACAACCAAAGTGCCACAAACCTTGTCCCCAGCAAAGTCTGATGCGGGACGGATTGACGTGAATTCAGACTTGTTCCAACTGTGCATGACCTGGCATCTGGCTGAGAGAGAGGCTCTAACCTGAGTGAGTTGTCAGTCACAGTTAGCTACAAAATGCTGCTTATGAGTCTCACTCTCTCAGTGATTTAGCCGTTCATTACCCGCATCTTGCTTGCAGGCTTCAGATCCAGGGTGAACACCTCAAACTTGGCTTAGATGAGCCAGCCTTCACCAAATATACCAGATGAGCTTCTTGGGGGACTAGATCTGAGTGAAAGGCAACGGAGGAGCAGTGTAGAGGCATACACAGTCAGGTGAAAATTCCTTGCCGCCCAATGCATGTTTTGTCAAAGCTCAAGGGAGCTCATACTTAAGGGAGGCCTGGCAGAACAAACTTATTAGCATGGTGACCTCAATGATTAGGCAAACTGCAGGTCAACCCCTCCAAAAGTCTCCTGCATTTTTAGACCGTCAGGCTGCAGCAAGACAGGTCAAATGCGCATTCTATTCAATTCCTGATACTTCCCTGGAGGTTACCACATACCTGGGGATTACCACATCCCTGGAGGTTACCACATCCCTGGGGATTACCACATCCCTGGAGGTTACCACATCCATGTCACTGCAGGGCCAAAATTACGCAACAGTGCAAGTGCACTTCTACAGCTCTTGCTCCTGCACATACACAGCTCTCGCCTCTGCTCTTTCCGCTGCAGGGCCAACAGAGCAACCAGGCCGTCGCGTCTGAAACCTCCTCATCCTTTGGGTTGGCATCATAAGTCTTTCATTGAGATCCAGAGGCCCTCTGATACCTCTACGGATGATGAGACCACACAATCAAACAGAGCTCCAATTACTCAGGTACTGCTGCATCTTTGCGGACATGATCAATGGGCGCAATTTGCACTAATATGTGTCCCTGTGCGTGTATGTGTGTGTGTGTGTGATGAGCTCTGATGAGCTGCGCATGTGCACACTTGCCTGTGTACTCATATGTCCCCTAGACCAGCTTTCCCTTCAACACTACCTGGTATATTTGCCAGCTCAGGACATTGCGCTTAAGATTCTGATGAATAAGTTTAGGGTGGAACTCAACGGCTTGTATCAAAGAAGTGTTAAAGCCTCAGTCACAAGTGCTAAAGCATTGACAAAACAGGAGAAAAAGGAGCTGTATACTAAACAGTATAGGGAAGAAAAAGGCAGACACTGATATTAATCACAGGAAAAAGATATTGAATGGCAGTATAGCCAAACGTGGGTCCAACATTAACCCAACCAATGGCATTTTTGCCCATTTAAAGGCCACCACGAGTTCACTCTCTTATTCTTCTACAACAAGGGCAATCATTAATGCTGAAGACTTGGTTCTAAACGAGAAAACGCTCCTCTATGAAAAGGAGCTTGAACGAAAGAAGCTGCACACTCTGAATGCCCTTGTTTAGGGTCGAGCTTCCATGGAAGCTCTCGATCATGGACCACAAGCACGCCTAATCACCTTGCTTCTCCTTCGCCCCTTCTACACTGCCACCAAATTTGCAGGGCCGCACTGCAGAGCCCAGGATTCCGCGCTTCGCAAGGGAGCACATGCCTGATGCTGCTGACCCACAGCCCATGGACGAAGGGTGCGGCTGTTTGATATTGTTTTGTCAACACCTGCATTTGTGCACAATCTTGTCACAAAACTTGGCACAAGTCACAATTACCCCCTCAGTTCCTTGCCCGACATGGTCATGCGGAGTTGACTCGGTGACCTCAAAGCTTCCACAACCTGCGGGTCAATCCCTCCAGAAGTCCTCTGCATTTTGAGGCTGTCTACCTTCAGCAAGTCAGGTCAAAGATGCATTCTATTCAGTTACTCATATTACTCTGGAAGCTTACTTGTCCCTGCGCTTCCCCCTTCCCACTAAATAAAGCAGCCAATAAAGCGCATGCAATGTAATTGCAGTTCCACAGCTCTTGATCCTGCGCATGCACAGCTTTTGCCTCTGCTCTTTCCGCTGCAGGGCCAACAGAGCGACCAGGCCGCCGCGTCTGAAATCTCCTCGTCCTTCGGGTTGGCGTCATAAGTCTTTTATTGAGATCCAGAGGCCTTCTGATTCCTCTACGGATGATGAAACCACACAATCAAACAGAACTCCAATTACACAGGTACTGCTGCGTATTAGCTGGAATGATCAATGGGCACAATTTGCACTTATATGTGTTCCTGTGTGTATATGTGTATGTGTGTGTGATGAGCTCCTGCGCATGTGCATACTTGCCTGTGTACTCATGTGTATTCATCCCCTAGACCAGCTTTCCCTTCAAAGCTACCTGGTATAATTTGCCAGCTCATGACATTGTGCTTAAGATTCTGATGAATAGGGTGGAACTCAAGGTTTTTTGTTCTAAAAACAAGAAACTTGGTTCAAAACGAGAAACTCCACGCTCCTCTTTGAAAAGGAGCTTGAGCAAAAGAAGCTGCACACTGCACACTCTGAATGCCATAAACCCTTGTTTAGGCCCTAAATTAGGGTCAAGCTTCAATGGAAACTCTCGATCATGGACCACAAGTACACCTTTACACCTTGCTTTTCCTTCACCCCTTCTACACTGCCACCAAATATGCAGGGCCGCACTGCAGAGCCCAGGATTCCGCGCTTCGCATGGGAGCGCATGCCTGATGCTGCTGACACACAGCCCATGGACGAGGGGTGCGGCTGTCTGATATTTGTTTTGCCAACACCTGCACTTGCATGATCTTGTCACAAAGCTTGTCACGAGTCACTATTTTGCCCTTGGTTCCTTACATGCCATGGTTCATGCATGTTAGCGTACACACTTGGGCTGGCACCACAGCTTCTTAGGACAATATCATGACGTTCCGTTAGGAAGTGGATAGGTATCGTAAGTGCACAGCAATGCATCTACTCCTGATAGCTCTTGGAACCCAAGCAAAGCACGTCTAAATTTGCTTGGGCAATGTGGTGTTTTACATAACTTTTTTACTTGCTTTGGTGAGCCGCACACATCTGATGTCTTTGCTGGCTATCGCACAGGTCTCGCACACACCGGATACAAGCTGCCAAGATTTGGGCCCTCGTGAAGACTGTGTTCACGAGGCTTTGGATCCTGGCACTATTTGTTGGGTACAATGGTTACAGCTTTTACATGGCTGCTGGTGACATTCACAACACCGTAGTCATTTTCAATCCTCGTCTCAGGACCCAGGGAACAGAGGCGGATCCCATGCAACTTAATGTGAGTGTTGGCTTCCGTGAGTAGCACCATGTCTGTAGGGGTCTTTGGTTACAGCATACAGCAGTAACTGTACTCTGTCCTTCATTTGTCAGTTTAAGCACGCCACTTCCCTTGTCATGCTGGTTAATTGCTTTGCAAAGCATGACTGGTAGGTATCAGGGATGCACGCAAGCCTTGGTAATGATCTACATTTAATTTGCAATTTTGCTATCACTAAATAGCATTACCATTGTAAGGCTTTGCGGCATGTGCCTACTGTGCACAGGGTTGCTGAATGCCGTAAGTAAACCTCGTATATTTTGGCAGAGGGGGTTATCTGAGCAAAAGGCTGGGCATGCTCCTTTATTGATGCAAACGGTAATGATATCATATAACTATGCTCCTGCCAAGATTTAGGGTGAAATGGACGCCTTTGGTGGCACGCCTTTGGTGGCCTGGGTGGTTGCTCAGGCACTGTTTTTGGCCTATTTTGGCCTAGACAGCAAATGTGTGCCCTCACCCCGAGCCCACCAGAGCTCTTTTCACCCACCAAACCCCACCAGTAGATTTCTGTTATGTTGCTTAATGATATTGGATGTTAAAATCCAGGTTTGGAGGGGGTTGGTTTTTGACCCATTTTGGCACCCCTATCGCTGATTTCTTACGAGGGGAATGACCCAAAATGCACATGACACCAACCACTTGGTCTTTTCACTCCAATTCTTTTGCAATGCTGTTTGTTTATAACAAGAACACCAAAAGACCAAAGATCATGCAATTTAGTGCAGTGGGCGATCTTATATGGAGATTTGGCGGTGAAAAGTAGGGTTCACGCCGCGGCTGATTAGGCATGGTCTCTGCGACGGGCAGTTTTCAAGCTCAGGTGGTGCTGTAGACAACTTGAAACCAGGGCTACCATTGAACAATAATAGCTTAAACTGCCCGTCACAGAGACCATAATATACTGTTTTCATACACTGTTTTCAGCAACCCAAGCTGGAGCGGCTTATTACCCACTGCCTGATTTGACCTGATCTTCAGCATTTCCTTCAATGATCGCTTTGATATCATTTTACCGTACAGACTTGGGTTCAAGCCGCACCCCCAAAAATATTTTGTTTTTGCATTCCCGCATCGACGCTGCACCCTGGAAATATTCATTTCACACTAACCCTGCAGGGTCTTTGCACCACAAAGCCCCCAAAAGTTTGTGGGCATCATCTGCAAGGTTATCTGCTATACAATGAACAATTCAGGGTCCATTCAGCTCAATCTCAGTCAGTTAGTCATGTTCACCAGTCTCCTCTGCATTCCCTCCCCCTCCCCCTCCCCTAATTCATTCATCATCACTGCTGCCCTCCCTGCTGCTCTCCTCCTCGCTGCTGCCCTCCTCAGTATCCTCCTCTTTGCTACTGTCTTCCTCGCTGCCAGTGACGGCCCTGCTTGAGGGGGTCGGAGGGGGGTGCTGGGAACTCCTGACCACTCATTGCCTTGACTGACCCAAAATCAACCCAAAATAGTTATTTTCACAACGCCGCACCCCCAGAATGAATATTTATTTATTGTGCCCGCAATCTGCAGGGCAATAACATTATCTAGGCGGCGTGATACACAGCCGGTATGGTATGTTAAATATTCAAGTATCATCAAGTGAGGCAAAAAGGCCCGTTTATTGGTGACATCTGCTTACCCTGTCTGATGATCAGACTGACTAAGACCAAATGGATGCCGCCATGCAAAATTCCTACCATTTCTACCTATCTACCCCAAAACCTATCACTTTGATAATGAACTCCCTCTTTAAAAGGGAAAATGAACGTCCCTCTTGAAGATCTGTACCTTGCACATGTTTAAATTAGAATGTTTGATGGTGGTAAATTGCTAAGAAGTTTTGAAGCTCTTTAACATGATTTAACCGCTTTTAGTGTGGATATCATCAACACAAGATTTCTTTGACTCCGTACGCACATGCTATGTATCCCCAAGGAGGTTGGAGCTGAATGCTCCGAGTTAGCTAATCAGGCAGCCCAGGGTTTGCGTGAAGGCAAGGAGGCATTGGCAGTCAAGGGCACCTCTAAATCCCCCTTATGGACAAAATGTGTTTGTGATAGCTCTTGAGTTGAGGAATTGATCACGTATTTTCTATAGCAAACTTCAAAGGGATCCTCTGGAAAGTACAAACTGCCTTATCTCCATCACCCTCCACCCAGTGCTCCCATATGTATATTTATAGGAAGGCTTTAATTAAAGGATTAATTGGCAAGATTCTGTTGGCATCCAAAGGGTTCATAAGCATTCAACAAAGCGGAAAATACTGAACAATTACCGACCCACTCCAAACTAGGATTTCAGCACCGAGTACGGTCATCTGAACTTCTTGTGATAAGGGAAAAAGTGGTTTAAGGCGCTTCAGGATTGAGCATGGTGGCTCTAAGTGTGCGCATCACAGGCTGTAAATTCAGGCCAGACACCTACCCAGGCCCAAAGGGTAACTTGTTTGATCTCCAGCATGGGCAAGGCTCCCTTTGCCACTCTGTCTTCTCAGTTTAGGGCATAGAGGCTAGGTCCTATACCTCTATAGCTGTTGTGACAACAGAAGGCGACACAAAAACTGTTCACTTGCAGGCGGGCGCATTTACATACATTGCAGACAATCCACGTGACAGGCACCTGGAGTGCTGGCTCGTCATGCTGGCAGCCTTGATAACGAAGTTTGTGATATGGTGCACTATGGTAAGCATTTGGAGTCTGCCAGCCCCTCAAACGGTGTCTATGGTGAAATTTGCCAAGTTTGCTCCTGCAGAAGCAATGGGCACCCAACATTTATATGCCTTGTTAATCTATCACCCCACTCTTGCTACATTTGTGCTGCAATGCAAACAGCAACATTTTGGGACAGGAGCAGCTTACGTAGCCTATCACTATGCCTGAGGCAGCAGTCCTCCTTGCCAGTATTCTAATTCTAGTCCTCAAATGCATGGTGACTCTAATGGCGCCCTTTTAAGTAATCTCTCTTCTTGTCACACCTCATGGGCCATCCCAGCCTCATGTTTCCTTCCAGCCTTGTGTGCCTTTCCAGATGAATTTCCACATTACGTGCCCACGTGCCCTTATGTACGCTTGCATGCCTTGTGTGCCTCGTGTGCCCTTCAAGCCTTGTGTGCTCCTCATTTGCCCATGTTGGCCTCATGCGTCCCTCCAGATCATCTTCTTCATTGTGTGCCCTTACTTTTCCTTGTGTGCTTCGTGTGCCCTTCAAGCCTTGTGTGCTCCTCATCTGCCCGTGTTATCCTGATACACTCCTCCAGATGATCTTCCTCATCGTGTGCCTGCACTGGAAGGCTGAGCCAAGCTTATACTTGCCAGACCTGCTGCCTGACCGCAATGCTTGGCCGACAGGTGCGTATGTGCAACAGATGCCCGGTCACACTGATTCAAGATCCAAGTTGAAGGTGTACTGTAGGGCCAATGTGTCTCCTTTTCCTTAATTGATGTAGGGAGTGGTCTCACTGCCTACACAGTTTTTCTTTTCTTTTTCTTTTCTTTACTGTAATTTTGCTGAGGGCCCAATGTAGACCCAAGTCACCTGGGCAGTACTAATTCAGATCAGCTCGTCACCATCCTGGCCTACATTTGTCAGCATGAAACAATTCCTACAGGCACCTGTTTCCTGCTGCAGGTCATGGCAATTTTGTCTAAGGTTCAGACCCTAAGCCATGTATTGCACATACTGCCTTGAGCAACATGATCTCATTCATTGCACACTATAAATACTAATAACCACAACTTGCTTGCTAAGCTCTCTGGCTTGCACCTCCCTAGTTGTGCAATCCATATATTTTTCGCACTCATTACTAGACCATCCCGTGTGCCGCTCTCTACTGTTGCCTGGCATGCCTGTGTGTACGGCAGTTGATATTATACTACCTCGCTACAAAGAGGCGTGGGAGTCTTTTGAACCCACAGTGAGGGCTACCATTGCCAGCTCAGCATCAGAGGCTGCACCCGTCAGTCATAAACCCAGACATTACAGCACAGGAGCGCAGTCTAAGGAATCCGAGAACAGGGAGGTTTCGACAACCACACCCCCACGGTATTCAGTGCTGCAGCAGCTCAGATTACCTTGGATGAAAAGTAGGTGCCCTGAAGCATGTATTTATGGGTGATGAGGAGCACGAGTGTGATGGCAAGAGAGCATAAATGTGATGGCAAGAGAGCACAGTGTGACGGCACGAGAGCACAAGCGTGATAGCACGAGAGCACAAGTGTGATGGCACAGGAGCACAGTGTGACGGCAAGAGAGCACAAGTGTGATGGCAAGAGAGCACAGTGTGTGACGGTAAGAGAGTAATGTTTGATGGTAAGGAGCCCTGCAAGGCAATGCTGAACGCCATGAGGAGAAAAGCTTGCTGTGACTGTACAGCTAATGTATTCAGCTGGCCAGCTTTTTGCTGCCAACCCGCATTGATGGCAGAATGTGTAGCACGCCTTGACGGCAAACATTTGACGCGTATTTGCTTGCCCATCTTGCCACAATGGTAGATAGCACACGTAAATAAAACCCCACCCCCGGCTTGCAGGCATCCTTGCCCCATCCAAGGGCTCCGACAGGTCTGGCAGCCGGCCATCAGGCACAGCCACACCCTCGCACCAGCCCACATCGCCTGCACACGGATGCTCAGAGCCCACCTCACCCAAGCCCCCACAGCTCAGGCTGCACAAGACAAGGCATGGCAGCCTTCTGTGGCCTGGAGGTATCGGACCCCCTCAGACCCACTGCTACTCCTTCACTGCGCTCATGCCTACCCCGGCCGTCACGGCATCCATGACAGCAGGTGAGGCGTGCATGCTGCGCGGCAATGCTGCATTGGGCTGGTAATTCATCACATGACATGATGAACTATGTGATCGTATGGCTCATCAAGGACCAATTGCAAGGAGGAGGTGTGGTCCTTGCAGACCGGGGGGGCCACTGGACAGCGGTAGGCACAGCCTCACAGCCTGGAGAGGTGCCTGAAAACGGATTATGCATGCTTGGGCTTGCTGTCCCCCCTCAGCACCCGTGTAGCAGCCATCAACCTCATGTGAGCTGCCCCTGCGGGCGCAGCCAAAGCCATCGGCTGGTGACTCAACACAAGGGACCAGCTTGTTGCAGCATCCTGCCAAGCACTAGAGCAACAGCAGTACTTTGTGGCACCCTTGCAAATATTGTCGAGACCAGCCCTGGCTTGCCTGTCCAAGGCTGCCAGTGCATGGCTGCCACTGTGCCATCAGACAGGTGCACCATGCCAAGGCCAAGGAGATGCGAGCAGCCGGCCCTCATTTGAAACCTGACAGCTCCAACGCACATATTTTTTGAGAGCCAAACGTTGTATTTAGGGTTCCACGCACTGCCCTGATTGCTGCAGGCACTCAATCTCCCCGCCGCAGAAGGCCTTGTGCCTCCAAGGTACAGGTGGAACCAAAACAGCTCCTTCCGCCACAGCCAGGCACCGCCTCTTCAAAACTGTCGGTCTTGCCTTGCCCAGGCGCCGCCTCTCCACAGCGCCTTTCACCGCAGCCAAGTGTCCCCTGTCCTCAGCTGCCTGCTTCGCCTCGCCCCGGCATCGCTTCTCCTCAAGGAGCACAACAACGCGCAGCCTCTCCACAGCCACCTGATGCACCCCATCCAGGCATGGACGACCAGCAGGAGCCAGACTCACCTAGTCTCCCAGTGCCACCAAGCACAGCTTCCTTGCAGCTGTTCAGCCCAGCCCGTCTGCGCACCACGCAATCTCAGCAGCTGCCCACCCCTTGCACAGGCCCAACCTCCTCACAGAAGCCAGATTTACTGCGACTGAGCACCACTACGTCGTCGTCCTCCAGGGCTGGCTCCAAGGAGCAGCTGCTGCCGGAGCCTGCCGGCACGGCGCACCCTGCTCAGCCTCAGATGGAGGAGCGCTCGGGCGCAGCCTATGTCAGTCTCCCAACCAAGAAGGCCGCCAGTGCTCAGTCCTCCTCATTTTTTTCAAGCGAAGAGGAAAGCGCAGAGAACCCTTTCTATGCGTATGGCAAGAGGGGGGTCACCATGGACTACCCCCCCTCCAAACTGAATATTTACATCTGTGATGATGGGAGCAGGGACCCAGCCACTAGGTGCGTAAACTCAGGCCTGTATTAAAGGCTGGATACAGCCCCAAGCCCTGAATGCGCTGGAGTCAGCTGCCCATTTTGACTGCTTTCCATCTGCTTTGTTGGCAATGGCTTGCTACTTGCAGCCTGGTCTTGTACATGTGCCTTAGATTTACTCATACTGCTCGGGGGTGGGGTGGGGGTTCAACTTGCGCACTGCTCCTGCGCCTTCATTGCACCTCACCGCTCACTTCAATTGATCCATCATTTCATGAAAAGTAGCAAAGCTCCTAACTGCTGCATTTGCCTTATGCATTGGATCATTACAGGTGGGCTTCTTTAGTGAACATAGTGACCATCAGCTTCATGTGCCATAAGCCTTGGACCACATCAGATGAGCCTGCTTCATCCACCATGCCCTGGAACATGCTGCATGAGTTCATAGTCGTGTGCTGAGCGCTGTGCAGCAAAGAGCAGCCTGTCGCACCTCTGCTGTGTGCGCAGCATTGCCAAGCAAGTGCAGCAGCTGTCTGCATCCCTGCCCCCTGGATCTCCCAAAGTGCACTACATCACCAGGGAGAATGGTTTCCATGCCAAAGGTAGGTTCACGCGTGTGTGCATATGTTTGTGGGCGGGTATGAGGGCGGCCACGCCTTCGTGCATCCCTGGGTGTAAGTATGTGGTCGTGTACATGTTTGTATGTGTCCATACATCTGCGCAGGCGCCAGGGCACACAGCTTGGTATGCCTACTTGTGAAGAGGGCCTGTGCATTTCTAGGCAGCATTTAGCTAGACCTTCAGCGTTGATGTCGCTGCACCTGGAAAGCAAAAACAATCAAACCTTATGGGCAAGACAAATATCTAGTAGCATGTATCAGAGAGACTTTAGCCTAGTACAAGACTATTTGGCCCAATAGAAAGAAAGTTGAGATTATGTTGTCCAATATCAAGGAGTGGGTTGGGAGCTTCTAAAGCAAGAGGAGTGGAACACTGGTGTTTGTTCCTTGTCAATAGTCAGCTCTCAGAGGCGTGCCATTGCTTCTTTCAATTTTTAATGTGCGTGAAAAAACAAGTCTGCGTAGATGCTTGGGTTGACAGTCACTGAGACTGTATTAGTCCAAGAGTACACAAAGTCAACACTTTCATCCAAAAAAACTTCAGGCTATGTGTCAGTGCTCCCAGGTACTCAGCACTGCACTGAAACCTTGAGAGGAACCATTCATTTTGCTGCTCCAAGCAAGAGCAGTTGGAGTTTGATCCCACACCTGCCTGTACTGATACAAACTGCAGCAAGGGCCCTGTTAAAAAAGTCTGCAGCCCAGGTCCTGTCTAAAATGTATGCAGCGAGGATCCTGTCAGATGTCTGCTTGCAAAATACTGTATCAAACGGACTGCCCACTGTTTTACGATAACTCACAATCTCATCCAAGCTCTGCAATTTGTTCAGGTGGCAACCTCAACAATTGCCTGAAACATGCGCGTGGGGAGCTACTGGCCGTCTTTGACGCAGACCACATTGCTTCACCAGGTATGAATAGATAATGTAAAGTACACCAAATGTGCGGCCTTGATACACATAAAGCCCATGAGACTGCTCTCAAATTACATGCTCATTCTGTGCTCTATATGCACAAATTGACAACAACAAGACGCGCTCTTGAAAAACCAGTTGCTCTCAAGGTCTTGGTCTGGAGCAGGGGGCTGCTTGTCACCCTCCGGATCCTCATTAGTTCTTCCTTTTCCCTGGTGGAGGAGACTCATGGCTCTTTGGGCCAATGCATCTCCTTTTCCTTAATTGACGTGGGGAGTGGTTTCACTGCCTACGTAGTTTTTCTTTTTTTCTTGTGCTTCGGGTGCTTAGGAGAATTAGATGTAAGGCCAAAATTGACCTTGGCACCAAGGGAGGCTGTTGACAAGGAGTTGGAATGACCTGAAAATGGCCTAGGAAAGCCGGATGCTGTAGTGTCAGTCCTGAACGAAAGATCATCACAATCATCATCATCAGCAGCAGCAGCACGGTATGGCACCTGTCTAATATGTTCATGTCCCCACTCCCCTTGTGGACCAGCTCCTCACACGCACTGCAACAATGCAAGGCTTAGCAAGGGTAAGCTTATTTTTACCAGAGAGCTTGTATTGTGATCAGGCCTTGTGACCAGGTATTGTGAGGACTGCATGGCTTGGGTATTGTCTCAAGGCAGCTGTGCCTGGATATCAGCAAAGAGCAGCACTCTGCTTGCTGCTCTTGCTGCTGCACAGTGTTGGATGTCTGAAAATATTTTGAGCAAGATCTGGAACCTTGCTCTGGAGCTCTCAGCTAGACTGTGGCTTCATGTGCTACCGCTTGTGATGCTGGAATTTGGCCCAGGATCTGCTGCTTGTGTCTCTTTGCAGAGTTTCTGCTATGGACGGTGCCTCATTTCTTGAAACCACAACAGGAGCAACCACGCCAAGACATCGAGTCTCTGCAAAAGACTGATGCAGCCACTGAGTGGACCTTGAAGGCAGGAAGCCCTTGGTGCAGTCGTAACCTTACTTGCAAGAGGCATGTTGCACGCCCCTCTTGCAGATTGTCTAACAATAACCCTGTGTTGCTCATTCAAGAGCTGGGCTTGCTAGAGGGTGAGGTGCAATCTATATATCAACATTTTACAGATTTTTGTCCACAAATTGTGCGTTGCCCATGCACGTGTCTCTTGCACACAGGACTCATCAATAGGTCTTTGCCAGACAAAGGTATGTAAATAGCATATACTACCCATCCCCGGAAAACAGTGGTTTGCTTCTCTGTCTCTTTCAGCTTCGTTGCATGAATGCATGGAAATGCTGCATCATAGTTCCTGAGCTTTCTGCTCTAAAAATGTGTGGTAGATATAGAAGCAACTTTGCTCAAGGGTTATCAATTGTAGTATCCCCTCTCATACTGGCATATCAACGCTGCAACTTTGCTGCCACTGACACCCAGCAATTTTTCTACAACGAGCATGACCTAGTTCCTCACATCATGGGAGCCGACAATAAGGTATGTAAAAGGGCTGTACCGGATGCCTCTGAACTGTGTGAGGATGGTGCTTACATTGAGAAATCCTGTTTAGCTGCTGATAAGATTGTGCGCTAGTTAGACACTTGCATGCACCCTGTATGCATGCACTTGCATGCATACAGGGTGCTCCTTAAAAGGCTAACAAACAAAGGACAGGCATGAAGTATTAAGGGTTTTGCCAATTCTTTTGCTACTTTACAGATTTACTACTACCTTTACCAACATGGCCTGTCCGGAATGCACTCAGCAACCTGTGTGGTAAGCTGATCTGGAGGTGGCGTGTCTCCATATCATGTGTTGGTGAAGGGTGATGTTGAGTAGGAGGTGCTGCTTCTAAATGCTCTTATTGTTTGGAAAACCTCTGTGCCTTGCCAACTATGCAAGGTAGCTGGAGTCAAGCATGCACCTTCACTTTTGCAGAGCAGGTTTCAAGCAGGGTCCCTCTCTGAGTTCCCTTTTCCACACTTGGCTGATACACATTCTTGATGGTATTCAAGGGAAGAAAAGGGTACACCAATGTGTTCAATAACTTCTTGGGAAACGATGGAAGGGCTCGGTTGGTGTCATCGATTGCCTTGTGCGCAAAGGCTAAACAAGGATAAGCCCAATCTTGTTGAGCACGATGCTGCTTGCATATGTGAACACAATTTTTCAGACGTTTGCATTATAGAAACACCTTCCTTTAGCTCAACTTTTACATGATGTATTTAGTTTTGTGCCTTAATGTTCGATTGTATCAATGGTTGGACTTATACATGCCTAAGCAAATCTTTGGGTCAGGCCTAACAACAAACTGCCCATCAATCAAGGAGATAACTTGTTGCTCCAAAGGGGGTACGCCATCAAAGAACACTTCAGTGCCAATAACCCAGCTGCAGCTTACAAGGAGAGCTGTGTCGTGCAAGTCTTGTGCTGCAACCTAAATAGCAGCAGCTGTATGGATGAGCAGGCGTGCATTGAGCTGTTTTGTCTTAAAATGTCTGCTTGTCATAAACAAATGCAACTTGTGACCAAATATTGCAGGACTCACTCAGCATGCTATAGCATGAGTCATGCAGTATCACAGCCACCTACCTAATGCAAATCTTTCTGGGACCTCGTTTTCCAGGGTACTGGCTATGTGATGCGGCGCAAAGCCTTGGATGATGCAGGAGGCTACGTGGGAGGATTCGCTGTGGTATGCATGTGGACCATTCATGCCTCTGGTGCTTTGAGGACCACTCGTCTGCTACATCTTAGCTGAGGCCTGTGCCTGCACTTCATGATGTGATCTGAAAATGAATTTGCGAAATAGAACGTGCAAGTTATGCCTGCAAGCCAATTATTTTGGCTGCAATGGAGCAGTACCAAGGAAGGGTGCTGGCCAAGCGAATGACCATCTGTGGACGCCAAACTCCTCATACGATTGTGAACCCATTGGGCAGGGAGATGCATTCACAGCAGAAGTATAAAAATGCCCTTCATATGAAGATGCTTTTGGCTCTTGGATGTCGTGAAACCAGGCAAAAAATATCTTGCAGATTAAATTACAGCAGACATTTAAAACATTGGCATCATGCCTTGCCGTGTGATGCAGCCAAAAACAGCCTCTGTGCGCAACAGCAAATCATTTTGCTGGGTTGCCCAAAATATTACTTTACTGGCCGCAATCTCAATTTGTCTTTTGGGCGCGTCATCCATGCATGTTCATGCATCAAAAGTACACACAAAGTAGTGTGATAAAATTATGCAAGAAAGAACAATCATGTGAATTAATTGTGCAGGAGGATTCTTTTACAAGCACCTCAATTGTCAGGGCAGGCTGGAAGGCTATTTACATACCTGATTGCCTGGCCATGGGCTTGTCGCCTCCCACACTCTCAGGTGCGCTATATGCCGCCTTGGGGCTTGCATGTACTTCAAAGCATCGAGTTTGGCCCTTGACCTCCCTATCAATTGGGCTCTAGTCCAAATTCCTTGCAGTGTACACTTATGCTTCTCCAAAGCATATCACCCTTCAACAGGCCACAAATAGGTTTGAGATCTCTATGCTTGAATGTGCTCATCTTTATTTCAGCTGTATTCCGTCGCCTTGATCACAACTGTTGTCGTCATCATGTTTGGTCCAATTCCTGCTCAAGGCCTATGTCTAGCTTGTTACAAGCTGCTTGTATCATATCAGTTGTATGCCTGGTGCAATAATTGCATTGCCTTACATGTTTTGCTTGTTTGTCTTCTTGGTGTGTATAGAGCACGTTCAGCAGCGCTGGAGATGGTCCATTGGAAACGTACAGCTTTTGTTCTATGGGAAGTATGGCGATCTACCTCTTGCGCAGCAAATTGGCGTTATAGGAGGTGGGTTGTGTGTATTGTGTGCTTATAAGTGTTGCAATTGAGGCAACATTTAGTCTGTACGAGTGATCATAGGCACCTTGTTTCCACCAAGAGCTCCTGTAGGAGTGTGAGGCACATGCATGAAGATCGGTGCTTATGCATGCTTTCCTGTACCTATCAACCAAGCTCCTAACTCATGTAATTTTTGAAGTGACACCGAGAACCTCCAGACCTGAAAGCGCTACTCAGCTGAGCTTCATCAAGACAACTTTCTATCAAGGCACTTTATTCCTCATCTAATGCGGCTTGTGTTCTGCTGCGTCATACATGTGATGAACAGCTGTGAGCCTTATCACATATAACGCGTAACATTAGGTGCATCAGCCTTGAGTATGTGGATGTGTGTGCTGAGGGATAATACGGTGCACCGTGTATTGAGTTGATTGTTGGTTATTGCTGCCCTTGCTTGCAGGTAACTGGTACCCTCTTGCTGTTAGTGCCGTATTTTGTGTGATCATCTATCGGCTTGTTTGCTTTGTGGTCTATGCGCTCGTGGCAACCCCGCAGCAAACCAGCGCCACTCAAGTCGCAACATCCTGGCTTGCTCTTTTCATTTTGTTTGTCATGCCAAATATTGACCCCTTCGGAAAGGTGGGTGCACACAGATGAAAATGCTGCATTGCACGTACAGCTTGCTTATTAGCATTGTTCACTTTAGAACCTTCTATTTTGCGACCCTCTCAGATAAGGAAGGTCTCTATAATGCCTTTGTAACGCATGTTCCTGCATGTGCAAATGTCAACAGTTGTTTGATATCATCGGCTTATTGGTCCTCGTACCAGTCTTCCTTGGTGTACTGGCTTACAGTCTGGCAGGGAGATTAGATCCAGGTGCGGGCTGCAAAACAAAAACAAACAGAAGCGGCAGCAAGGTCGGCCATATAAATGCCAAGGATGACTCCTCAAGGCAGAGCACAACGCTTAGTGCTTGCATGGCAGATTGCTTGGATTTGGTGAATCAAAGCATGAGCAGCGATTTGATACCTTGAAAATTGCAAATTTTTTCGTCTCAGACCCTTAAGGAATCTGGTGCATGGCCATATTTCCACCCTTGGAGTAGCTACCTGCTTATTAGCAAACATTGTAAAGGATAGGCGCTCCATCACCAGGTCCCTCATGTTCTGCAAGAAGTATCTTGCCCCTGAAGGGATGCTGAGCCGGGTTGCAGTTTTTGGACACAGGATCTGCATTTGCAAGCCTAGAAGCCGCAGCAAGATGTTGAATTTAGTCTGATGCAAAGCACAAATAGTTGGTTCCTGTCTCAAGCATCCGCTTTTAGTACTACAGTGGGCCCTCTTTTTCACCCAAATCCATGATATTCTGTTGTGCCAAAATACCTTGCTTGAATATGCTCTCGTGGCCAAAGGTTGCCACCTTGTGCTCCTTTTGTTGTGTGCAGCTAGAAACGCCCTGCCCAAGATCAAGGCGGCATCGGAGGCACAGGGTGATGTGCAGCTGCCGCCAAACGTGCTGACAGTCACATTGGCCATCACCTGCCTCATCATAGCTGTGATCCTCATCCAACTTGCAGCACCTGAGAATGCAAACGTGGAGCTTGGGTTTGCGTTAACAGTAGGTCACCACAGTGCATTGTACTTTGTGCTGATGTGCAGCCCTTGGTCCCTGTCACTATGACAGCCAACGTATACGGCACGTGAGCTGTATATTGCTGTGACAGCGGAGTGCTTACATCCCTATGGCGGGCAACCTGCCGAACGCCAACCTGTCTTCAGCTGTAATGTCCCACTCTCTCTTGCAGCGGGGCTTTTAGATAGCCTTGTGTTTCTGCGTGCGCGATCTTGCTCAATGCATGTTGCTGTTGTGACTTCATTTGTTGCCAGAGCCCAATGCTCACACAGCTGCACAGCCTTGTGGTCCCTTGCCACCTCATCCTTGTCCAAGGGCTGGCAGAAGCGGCAAGGCGCCAGTGCAAACGATTGGTACGGCAGCAAACACACACACACACTACACGAATCCTCTTTCTATGCTCACACTTTTGCAACTGTCCATGCACACAGGTGTCTGTGCTGGCAATCCTGGTACTCATTGTGGTCCCTGTGTACCTCATCCTTTTCCACGGACTGGCAGTGGCAGCAAGGCGCCAGTGCAGACGGCTACTCAAGCGCGCGGGGCTGATCCGCCGGAGGAAACACACTCATGGCAAGCCAGCGCAGGAGGATCTTGGCAATGAGCTCAGGGGCCAGAGCATCACTGAGGTGGAAGACAGGCGTGTTGGCGAATAAGCCAGCTGGAGACGTGCTGCAGCATGCAGGCGGCACTTCCCTTGCGTGCTTTTGGGCATGTGCATGCTTTGCAAGTTCCTGGCCGGGTATTGCAAGCATGCAAGGAAAAGCAAGCATGGGAGCCAGCTGCTGCTCATCGTTTCTTCATCACTGCTCATGCTGTCAGCACGCCATCGCTATTGTGACATCGAGTGGCTTTGGTGACCCTCTGGAGGTCGCGGCATATTTGCAACCTGCTCCAAGAGCAGCTCTGAAAGCTTTCATAAAAAAATTGGCTCTGTGGGAAGGCGAAAACGCTCCCATGGGCAGTCTTTTTCTTTAATATTGAGATGGGCTCCTTTTGGGCTTTGGTAGTTCTATTTGCCAGAGCTGTGGATGGTCATGCCAGTCTGGCCTCTGGCATACTAGGCCAATCACAAAAGTTGCAAATAATTGCAGGAATGCTCATTTTTATGATGCACGTTCAGAAGGCTAGTTCTTCCGTGCAGCTTCTCCAGTTTCCTCTGCCTTGCCCACCTCAAGATGTCAGCCAGGCTCAAAGCATTTTCTCAGTTTATCATGAAGAATGATGGTGCATGTATGTGAGAGATAGGTTCATGCATGTATGATACGTGGTCAACCACCAGCTGTACCAGAATTTATGTTTCCTGTTGCATACGCCAATCCTGATGAGCCAATGCCGTGGTCTATCACCATCATCATCATCATCATCATCATCATCATCATCATCATCATCA